>Ga0209123_1000017_pt1 | contig 363776 bp, 346 predicted proteins | sample BarGraIncu00431A_FD_184500 | JGI IMG/M metagenome (GOLD analysis project Ga0209123, IMG submission 184500) | Arctic peat soil microbial communities from Barrow, Alaska, USA - Barrow Graham LP Incubations 004-31A (SPAdes) (version 2) | ecosystem: Environmental > Terrestrial > Soil > Wetlands >...
TTATTCCACAAGAAATTGTACAAGCACAATCATCAAAAGTTGACGCAGTATCAGGTGCTACACATACTAGCAATGGGATCATAACTGCTGTAGATGATGCATTAAGTAAGGCAATGATGTAAAAAAACCAAAAAACATTAAAAATGAGGTAAGAAATTCAAAAAAATAAAAAGGAAGTGTTTTTTATGAAAACTAAAGCATTATTATTATCAATATTTATGGTGGTTTCATTATTAGTTGGATGTGTTCCTACAAATTCAGCAAATACTGATGCAACAACATCAGCATCAAAAAAATAAATAATATGATATTCAGCAAATATTATTTACACCTTTTTCTTTTTAAGTGTGATAGAATAGTTAAATATATAACAATAAAATGTTATATATTATAAAAGCGAATATAAATGGAAAGTTTAACCAGATACATCAATTGAAATTGTAGTAGAAGGTGTTAAGGTTATGCTCGAATATAATCCTGATGTAGTAATAGCATTAGGCGGAGGCTCTGCCTATGTATCTACAAATGCATCAGATTGTTCAGATGCATTAACTGAAAAATATTCCTACATCGCTAAAAGAAACAGGAATAGAGGAAGAAGATTTTAAAAATGAAATTATAGAGATGTCGAAAATAGTAATAGAGGATAGGTGCACTGTGACAAATCCACGGGTGCCTAAGGTTGATGAAATAATAACTTTATTTAATAGAGTTTTTTATAAAAATTAATAAGGAGTTGTAATCATATTATGGATGAAAAACAAAGAGTAATACAGGAATATGTTCCTGGAAAGCAAGTTACATTAGCCCATCTAATTGCGAATCCTAACAAAGATTTATATAAAAAATTAGGACTTGTATCAGATAACATGGGTGCACTAGGGATACTTACAATAACTCCGGGTGAGGCTGCTATTATAGCCGCAGATGTGGCAACAAAGGCGGCGGATGTAACTATTGGGTTTGTGGATAGATTTAGTGGTACAGTAGTTATAATTGGAGATGTAGGTAGCGTAGAGTCAGCTCTTACACAAGTTATAAAACTTCTTGCGAATGTTCTTAATTTTGATGAATGTAAAATCACTAAATCTTAGAGGTGTTATATGAAAAAATTAATGTTAATTGGGAAAACAAGCTGTGGCAAAACTACTTTGACACAAGCAATAAACAAAGAAAATATACATTATAAAAAAACCCAAACAGTTGAGATCCGTGATGGCGTTATTGATACTCCGGGTGAGTACATTGAAAGCAGATTTTATTATAATGCACTTTTAGTTACTTCAGTAGATAGTGATGTAATAGCTATGGTTCAGGATTGTACGCAAGAAAACAGTATTTTACCGCCAAGTTTTGCTAGTAGATTTGCAAAGCCGGTTATTGGAATTATTACAAAAATTGATTTGTGCTCGGATGAAAACAAATTAAAAAAAGCAGAAGAATTCTTAATAAGTTCAGGAGTAGAAAGGATTTTTAAAGTAAGTGCTTTTGACAAACTTGGGATAGAGAATTTAAGGAATTATCTTACGAATTAAATGAAGACTCGTTTTGACACTGGTTTTATGCTAGTGTTATTTTTTTGTTCAAAATGGATAGAATGGAGGAGATTAAGAAATATATTGATATATTACTAGCATAAGGCAATGTAACCGTTATATTAAGTTGAGTTATTATTAAATAGTGCTTTTTACTATTGATCTATTTATTTGACATCAAGCAACTTGTATATTATAATCAAGTTGTTACATGGAAATAATTATAGAATGAATAGAATAACGCTGAGTCAAAAGAGCGGGGGAACCAATTTTTCAGGGGTGAATCCTAATTAAGTTTAGGTAGGGTAATTCTTTTAATCCGAATCCGTCAGTTAACCTCGTAAGCGTTCTGAGAGAAGGTAATTTGTAGGGACTATTTTGTTATACCTATAAATAGTAAACTGTAGAGCTCTACAGTTTATTTTTATAGGTATGACATTTATAATATGTGAAAAGTTGAAATTATACTATTTGGAGAAAAATTACTCTAAAAAATTAATAGCAATTGTAGTTATTGATTAAAATAACTTAAGGGGAGGTTAATAATGAAAAATCTATCTAAAACTCTTTGTATCATAATGACAGTAGTTATAACTGGATCATTAATTACAGCTTGTAGTAGTAAAGGCATCAAGATTGGTGTAGTTACAGGAACCACCTTTGGAGAAAAAGCAAAAGAATACAGTAAGATAACAGAAATCAAGTCATATAAAGATGATAATCTAAATCTACAGGAGCTAATGAACAATAGGATTGATGGTGTAATAACTGACAAGCTAGTTGGCCTGTATGGAATAAAACAAGCCAATTATAAAGGGTTAAAACTTGTTGGGGATTTAATATACACAGAAACTATAGCAGCGGCGCTAAGACAAGAGGATGACAGTCTACGTCAAGCTATTAATAAAGCTATAGGAACAATAATCGCAGATGGTACATATGCAAAATTAAGTAATAAGTATTTTGGAAAAAACATTCTTGATGGGGTAAAGTATGCGAAAACAGTCCCAAATGATAAACCTGCAACGGATAATAGTTTGGTGCGAGTGCAAAAGGCAGGAAAAATCACTTTTGCTTTGAGTGGGGGTTATCCGCCATTTAATTATTTCTCGTCCGATGACAAATTAATAGGTTTTGATGTTGAAATAGGAAGAGAGGTAGCTAAAAGGTTAGGTGTTAAATATGAACCTATAACTACTGATTGGAGTGGAATTCTAGAGGGCCTTAGAAGTAGTCGTTATGATGCTATTTTGGGTAGTATGGCAGTTACTCCTGAAAGACTTAAATCTGTAGACTTTACTGATCCATATTACTATTCAGGTGCTCAGCTTATAGTTCCAGAGAATTCAAAGATAAAAAGTATTGATGAATTAAAATAAAAAAAATGGGATAACTAGTTCTTTTAGAATGGGTTATGCCCTTTAGGGGGAATTTAATTGAATTATGATTTTAGTATAATTTTTGAGAAGTTTCCTATATTTATTCCAGCTGCTATTGAGACACTCAAAATTGCAGCTGCTGCGATATTAGTGGGTGTAATATTTGGATTAATTATTGCATTTGGTAGACTATCAAAAGTTAAAATAATATATTATATTTCCACGCTTTATGTAACAATAATCCGTGGAACTCCAATAATTTTACAACTTTTTATTGTATATTTTGGTCTTGCAAATATTATAAGATTAGATCCATACCCATCCGCAATAATTGCATTTGGAGCCCACAATGCTGCATATATAGCAGAAATATTTCGTGGTGCAATACTATCTATAGATAAAGGTCAGATGGAAGCAGCACGTTCAATAGGAATGACTAATTTTCTTGCAATGAGGAGAGTTATACTTCCTCAGGCTTTCAAGCGGGCAGTTCCAAACCTTGGAAATCAGTTTATAATTGCTGTTAAGGATTCCTCTCTAGCAAGCACAATTGCCGTCCGTGAGCTTTTGTTAAAATCTCAACAGTTAGGTTCTTCTAATTTTCGTTTTATGGAGTACTTAGTTCTTGCTGGAATTTATTATCTGATAATAACAGGAGTATTAAGTTTCTTTGTAAATAAACTTGAAAAAAGACTTGCTGTCAATGAAAGGTAGGTGTGGGCAAAGTGGTAAAACGTAGTGAAGAAATAATGATACAAGTTTCTAGTATTAACAAAAGCTTTGGAGATAACAAAGTGTTAAATGACATTGATTTGACGGTTTATGAAGGAGAGGTTGTAGTAGTCATCGGGCCTAGTGGCTCTGGAAAGAGTACACTCCTGCGCTGCATTAATTTTCTTGAGAAGAGTGAGAGTGGACAAATATATTTTGATAAAGAGTTGGTTGAACATAAGGAAATTGCTATTAATAAAATGAGGCAAAGTGTGGGAATGGTATTTCAGCATTTTTATTTGTTCCCACATATGACAGTTCTAGGAAATATAATAGAAGGACCTACTCAGGTGAAAAAAATGAAAAAGCAAGAAGCTATATCTTTTGCTGAGGAATTACTTGATAAAGTAGAATTATTGGATAAAAAAGATTTTTACCCTGCAATGCTTTCGGGTGGTCAAAAACAAAGAGTAGCTATTGCTCGGGCACTAGCAATGAAGCCAAAGCTTATGTTGTTTGATGAACCAACCTCGGCGCTTGATCCAGAACTTGTGGGAGATGTATTAAATGTTATGAAACAGCTAGCAAAAGAAGGAATGACAATGTTAGTTGTAACTCATGAAATGAGTTTTGCAAAGGAAGTAGCCGACAGAATAATATTCATGGATGAAGGAAAAATCGTAGAAGAAGGAAAACCTGATTCTTTCTTTATTAATCCCAAAAATCCAAGGGTTCAAGAATTCTTAAGCCGCATAATATAAAACAAAAAAGGCCTCTATTAAGGCCTTTTTTGTTTTATACACTGTTATAAAAAAGTAAAAAATAATAACATAAATGAAAACAATATGAATTTATGGGAATTCATATTGTTTTCATGTATAATATATTTAAGTAATTATAGAATATTATTATTTATGGTACAAGAGATAATGGGGGTAACATGATGCTAAAAAATATAATTTTAGACTTTATGAAAGATAAAAATATAAAGTACTCTATTTTTATTAAAAATTTAAATTCCAATGAAATCTGCAATATAAATCAAATGTCAGTAGTACCTTCAGCCTCAATAATAAAATTGTTTATTATGGCAAAGACTTTTCAACTTGTGAGCAAAGGGGAAATTAACTTAAGTGATAGAATTTGTATAAATAAGAAGGAACGGGTACCTTTTAGTATTATATATGTTCTTGATGAAAAGAATACTTATACAATTAGGGACCTAGTTACATTAATGATAATACAAAGTGACAATACTGCAACAAATCAATTGATACAAATGCTAGGGATAGAAAATATAAATAAATTTATTACTGATTTGGGATTTAGGGACACTATTTTAAAAAGAAAAATGATGGACTCTGATGCTAGAATGCATGGCAAGGAGAATTATACCTCGGCACATGATGTGGCCAAGCTTCTAGAACTAATGAATAAGGGTGAGTTAATTAATAAAGAGTACTCTGCGCAAATGATTAAAATAATGAAAACGCAACTGGATAATTCTATGATGAGAGTTAACCTTGATGAGGAGATTATTATAGCTCACAAAACAGGGGACCTTCCTTATATAAAACACGATGTTGGAATAGTATACACAAAAAATAAAAACTATATTTTTATTATGATGACTTGGGATTCTACTTGTGATAATTATGCAAGAGATATAATCGGAAAAATTTCTAAAATAGTTTATGATTATTTAATTTTAGGTTGTGTGCAAAATGAAAATTATTGATGTATTACCTAAATATATTAGAGAGTCAAATGGACTGGTCAATGTATCTGACATGGACAGTAGTTTTATTTTTGACTTAAAGTATGCCACAAATGATAATTTTACTGAAATAGCAGTATATCCAGTAGATGTGTGTGTTCTAAGGAGAGAAACAGCATTAAAACTAATAAATGCCAATAATGAATTTAAAAGTCTTGGATTTAGAATAAAGATATGGGATGCATATAGACCAATGTATGTGCAAGAAATATTTTGGGATTTACTTCATGACGAAAGATTTGTGGCAAACCCATATAAAAATGGGTCAAGACATAATCGGGGCAGCGCCGTTGATGTGACACTTGTAGATATTTATGGCGAAGAGCTTAAAATGCCTTCAAAATTTGATGATTTTTCTGATAAGGCTTGCAGAAATTATGAAAATATAGATGATGAGGAATGTAATAATATTAATTTTTTAACAAGTGTAATGAAGCAGCATGGATTTATAACAATAGACACTGAATGGTGGCATTTTGATGACAGTAACTACTATGATTATGAAATTGTTGATGTAAAACTTGAGTGTTTCACAGTTTAATAAAAATATAAAAGAATATTTGCTTTTAAAAACAAATATAGTGTATAATAACAATTAAAATAATAATAATTGCAATATTCACACAAATTTTAGTTTTGTATTGAAACAATTAAGGGGGGGAAAACAATGAAAAAATTTATTGCTTTAATGGTTACAACTATGTTAAGCATTTCTGTTTTTGCAGGATGTGGAGCAAAGGATCCCAAAACAACAACTACTGAAGTTAAACAAGAATATTCTACTGTGTATTCTGATGAACTTACTACGTTAAATTATTTAGTTACTGCTAGTGAAGTTGAGTTTATAGCTTCAGCAAATTTAGTAGATTGTTTAGTAGATTATGATAAGTACGGAGTAGTAAAACCAGCTTTAGCAAAAGACTGGACTGTTTCTAGTGATGGATTAGTTTGGACATTTAATTTACGTGAAGGAGTTAAATGGGTAACTAATGAAGGAAAAGAATATGCAGAGGTGCAGGCTCAAGATTTTGTAGATTCTATGAAGTATGTGCTTGACAAAAAGAACAATTCACAAACAGCTAATATAGCATATGGAGCTCTAAAAAACGGAGAAAAATATTATAACGGTGAAATAAAAGATTTTTCTCAGGTAGGTATTAAAGCGAAGGGGAAATATCAGGTAGAATACACTTTAGGAAAATCTACACCTTATTTTTTATCAATGCTTACTTATGTCTGTTTCATGCCTGTAAATGGAAAGTTTTTAGCAGAAACTGGAACTAAATTCGGTACAGATAATAAGAATTTGTTATATAATGGAGCTTATCTTTTACAAACATTTGAACCACAAAATTCTAGAGTATTTGTAGCAAATGATAATTACTGGGACAAAGCCAATGTGTTTATTAAAAAGCTAACTTATAGCTATAACAAAGAATCGGCTACTTTATCACCAGAATTATTTACAAGGGGAGAGATTTCTGCCGCAATAATTCCTACAGCATCCATTGATGAATGGATGAAGGATCCTACTAAAAAAGAAACGGTTAGGCCTATTGCAACTAGTTTTTATACGTATTTCTATGCATTTAATTTTGATCCTAAATTTGATGCTAAGTATGAACCAGAAAATTGGAAAAAGGCAGTTAATAATTTAAATTTCCGTAAATCATTGTTTAATGCTTTAGATAAAAAAGCAGCGATGATGACGTCTGAACCTTATGAACCAGAGAGAAGATTAAGTAATACAATTACTCCGAAAAATTTCATAGATATTAAAGGAGTAGATTACACTCAGCTTGGTTCTTTAGCAACAACTTCATCCCAAAACACCTTTGATGCTGCTAAAGCAAAAGACTTTAAAACTAAAGCAATGGCAGAACTAAAGGGAAAAGTTACTTTCCCAGTAAAAGTTGTTATGCCATACAACACTGCTACATCTGACGCGACAAATCGTGCGCAGGTAGTAGAACAGCAAATGGAAACATTACTTGGAAAAGATTTTATAGATATAGTTATATTACCTTATCCACCTACAGGATATTTGGATGCTACAAGGCGTGCTGGTAATTATTCATTTATGGAATGTAATTGGGGACCAGATTATGCAGATCCTCAGACATATACAGATCCATTTACAACAGAAGGTAATTATAATAAGATAAATTTAGCAACTGAATATAAAGAAGCCAATGGAAAGGGTAAATATGAGAATATGGTAAATGTAGCAAAGGCTGAAGTGCTAGATATTAACAAACGTTATAATTTATTTGCAGATGCAGAACAGTTTTTGATAGACCAAGCTTTTGTTATACCATATAGTTTAGGTGGTGGTGGATTTACAGCTTCAAAACTTGAACCATTCACAGCACCTTATTCACCATTTGGGGTTTCTTCAAGTAAATTTAAAGGCCAGAAAATAATGGACAAAGCAATGAATACAGAAACATACAATGCCGGGTTCAAAGTTTGGCAAACCGCACGTGCTGCAGCACTTAAAGCAGCTGCGACTAAATAAAATTACATCAATAAAAAATATTAGCAAGGATGGTTAGGTTAACATTCTTGCTAATTACATATTCTTATGCCATTTCAAAAGATAAATGGGGAGTGAAAGCAGTTGTTGAAGTATTCATTAAAAAGATTGGGAAAGTCTATAATTACACTTTTTGTTGTAGTTTCTATTGTGTTTTTATTTATGCGATTGATGCCAGAAGAAGGATATTTTGGGCAAGGTTATGAAAAAATGGATGTAGGACAAAAGGAATCCATTTTGACTAACCTAGGCTTAAATGATAAGTGGTATGTCCAACTTGGACATTTTTACAAAGATTTAATTAAAGGAGATTTAGGCAAGTCTATTACATATAGGCCTCAAGTCGCAGTTTCTGAAATTATAAGTTCTAAGATATTGTATTCCTTATATTTTGGACTAGGAGCTTTGGCAATTGCTCTTGTAGCAGGCATTAGCTCTGGAATATTAATGGCAAGGAGTAAAAATAAATTTTGGGATAAGTTAGGTAATGGATATATTGTATTTATAAATGCAGTACCAGCTGCGGTTTATTATCTTTTTGTGCAACTATATGCCACGGATATATTTAAATTGCCTATATTATTTAATAAAAGTAATCCATTAAGCTTTATACTTCCTGTTTTATCTATGTCTCTTGGACCCACGGCTGGTTATGCAATGTGGATGAGACGTTATATGGTAGACGAATTAAACAAGGATTATATAAAACTTGCAAGGGCTAAAGGACTTAGTAACAAAGTTATAATGAGAAAACATGTTTTGAGGAATGCGTTTGTTCCTATGGCTCAGTATCTACCTGCATCTTTTTTATATACCTTAGTAGGGTCTATATATATTGAATCACTATATTCGATACCGGGAACTGGTGGGTTACTCGTTGATACTATTCAAAGACAGGACAATCCTATAGTCCAAGCCTTAGTTTTAATATACGCTTCAGTAGGTATTATTGGTCTCTTTCTAGGGGATATGCTTATGGCAGGCTTTGATCCACGTATTAATCTGGAAAAGCAAGGAGGAACTAGATGATTGATACAAAAATTAATAAAAGAATAGATAACATTGATCCTTCATTATTTGATTTTGCTAGTTATGATGAGAGCAGGGCAGAGAGGACTGGGTATTCTGATTATTCCTATTGGCAATCTACTTTTCATGTATTTTTGAAGAATAAAGTAGCTGCAACTCTTCTAATTTTAATAACTGTTTTAGTTGTATACACAGTGCTTCAACCATATTTACCAAATCAAAAATTACCTACTAAAATTTATAATGATGTACAAACTGGTATTCAACTCAGAAATCATGCTCCTGATAAAGAATTTTGGTTTGGCACTAATTCTATAGGGCAGGATCTTTGGTCACGTATATGGAGTGGAACTAGAACTTCGCTTGAAATAGGATTACTAGTTGGTATATGGCAAGCACTTATTGGAATTACCATTGGATGTATATGGGGTTATGTGCGAAAATTAGATGGAATTATAACAGAGATTTATAATGTATTGGATAATATTCCTAATACAATTATTATGGTATTGTTAGCATATATTCTGCGCCCTAGTATTTTGACATTGGTGGTTGCTATGTGTATTACAAATTGGTTAAGTATGGCTAGATTTGTAAGAAATCAGATAATTATAATTCGTGATAGAGAATATAATTTAGCTTCCCGTTGCCTTGGGACTCCTATAAATAGAATTATTACTAAAAATTTACTTCCATATCTAGTTTCAGTAATTATGCTTCAATTAGCTTTAGCCATTCCAATGGCTATAGGATCTGAAGTTTTTTTAACATATATTGGACTAGGATTGCCGTTAAATATACCATCACTTGGTAATCTTATCAATGAAGGAAGAATTATAATGATGTCACCATCTTTAAGATATCAGTTAATTTTTCCGGCAGTAGTACTTTCAGTTATTACAATATCATTTTATGTTATTGGGAATACCTTCGCAGATGCGTCTGATCCAAGAAACCACGTCTAGATTCATAATAGACTGGAAATAAAATATTTCCCGATCAATATGTAAGGAGGCTCAAAATGGAATTCAAATCAAATGATATTTATGATAATAAAGTAGAAGAAGGTCCAATAGCAGAAGATTATAAGGATAAAAAGATAGTTTTATCAGCAAGGGATTTAGTTATTAAATTCAATTTAAGGGGACGTAACCTTACAGCTATTAGAGAGGCATCTTTAGACTTATATGAAGGTGAGAGTCTAGCTATTGTGGGAGAATCAGGTTCTGGAAAATCAGTTTTCGCAAAATCGTTTATAGGACTGCTTGATTCAAATGGTTGGATTGATTCAGGTAATATTATATATAAGGACACTGATATAGGAAAATTTAAAAATGAAAAGTCTTGGCTCAAAATTCGTGGAAAAGAAATTGCAATGGTATTTCAAGATCCTATGACTTCACTAAATCCCGTTAAAACTATTGGAAAACAAATTATAGAAGCAGTAGAACTTCATCAAAATTTAAAAGGTAAAGTTGCTAAAAATATTGTTTTAGAAATATTAAAAGATGTTGGTATATCAGACCCAAAAGCTCGGTATAATCAATATCCACATGAGTTTTCAGGTGGAATGAGGCAAAGGGTGGTTATCGCTATAGCTGTAGCTTGCCTGCCTAAAATACTTATATGTGATGAACCTACTACAGCACTTGATGTAACAATTCAAGCTCAAATACTTCAACTTCTAAAAAATTTGCAGAATAAATATAAATTATCAATTATTTATATAACCCATGATTTAGGTGTGGTTGCTAAAGTAGCTGATAGAATCGCAGTTATGTATGCTGGTGATATAGTAGAAATTGGAACGGCGGAAGAAGTTTTTTATAATGCAAAACATCCATATACTTGGGCACTACTATCCTCCCTACCACAGCTTGGAATAAAGGGACAACCATTATATTCGATTAAGGGAACCCCACCAAATTTATTTAATGAAATAAAAGGTGATGCGTTTGCGCCTCGTAACCCTAAAGCATTAAAAATAGATTTTGTTTTAAGACCTCCTTATTTTTGGGTAAGCCCTACCCATAAAGCAAAGACTTGGCTCTTAGATCCTAGGTCGCCAAAAGTAGAACCACCTGAATCACTTAAAGTGCTATTAAATCAGTGGGGAGAGTGAATAATATGAGTGATGAGAGGGAAATTTTATTAGAGGTAAAAAATCTTAAAGTAAAGTTTGGAAAAAATAAAAAAAACTTATTTACTGCAGTTAATGATGTTAGTTTTAACATTTATAAAGGTGAGACTTTTGGTTTGGTTGGAGAATCAGGATCTGGTAAAACTACTATTGGTAGAGCTATAGCAAGAATAAATGATACAGCCGCTGGTGATGTTTTTTTTAAGGGAAGAAAGATTAATGGAAAAATTAGCAAAGAACTAGATAAAGAGGTAACTAGAAAAATTCAAATGATATTTCAAGACCCAATGGCATCATTAAATGAAAGAGCAAAGGTAGATTATATAGTATCAGAGGGTTTATATAACTTGAAGAACTTTAAAAATGAAGCAGAGAGAAAAGCTAAAGTTGAAAAAGCACTACTAGATGTGGGGCTACTTCCCGAATTTTCAAGTAGGTTTCCGCACGAATTTTCTGGGGGACAACGTCAACGTATTGGAATTTCTAGAGCTTTGATTATGGAGCCAGAACTTATTATTGCGGATGAACCTATTTCTGCATTGGATGTATCTATTCGTGCTCAGGTTTTAAATCTATTATCGCTTTTACAGAAAGAGAAAGGGCTAACGTATCTGCTTATTTCTCATGATTTATCAGTAGTACGTTTTACTACAGATAGATTAGCAATAATTCATAAAGGTAAAATCGTGGAACTAGCTGAAACAGAAAATTTATTTAATAATCCAATTCATCCTTATACTCGTGCGTTACTTTCAGCAATCCCAATTCCTGATCCTCGAATCGCGCGAAAAAGAATTATAGAAGTTTATAATCCAAGTAATGATGATGATTCTAATAGTGAGAGTAAGTGGGTTGAAGTTGAGCCGAAGCATTTTGTGCTTACACATGTTAATTAAATTTAAATAAAACTGGGGGACTAAGTTAAAATGAATATACCATTGATTATAGTAATTTTATACATTTTTATGTTGTTTGGCGTTTCATGGTATTCTACAAAATTATATAAAAAGGGGGGAGCTGAGGGGTTTTTATTAGCTGGAAGAGGGATGCCGGCTACTGTAGTTGCTGTTATGGTGGCAGGCCTTGCAGTAGGCGGAGCATCAACAGTTGGGGTTGCAGAAAGTGCTTACACAAAAGGAATTTCAGCAGGCATGTATAATGCAGCCTGGGCTGCTGGTGCAGCTATTGCAGGACTCGTTGTAGCCAAAAGATTTAGAAAAATGTCAATAACTACTGTTCCAGAATTATTAGGAAAATGTTATGGTAAATCAGGAAAATTGCTAGGCGTAATTGGACAACTAGTTATTCAAATGGTAATTACCTCTCTTCAATATATTGCAGGAGCATCAATATTAAACGCTTTACTACCAAATATATTTTCATTTAAACTTGGAATGCTTACAACAGCTGTGGTTTTTGTTGGTATTACTCTAATAGGAGGCTATTGGGCAGCGGGGTTAAGTAATATTATCAATGTAATTGTTATATATGTTGGACTTATTATAGGAGCTGTAGCTGCACTTCATAATGTTGGAGGAATGAGTAATATAGTTTCAAAACTAAATCCAAGTACTCCATGGTTCAATCCTGTTGCAGGTGTAGGAGGAGCAGTGGTACTAGCTTGGTTTGTTGTTATGATCACTCAATCTATATCTAATCAAGCAGTTGTTCAAGTATCTTTTGCAGCTAAAGATGGTAGCGTGGCAAGAAGAGGGTATATTCTGGGTGCACTGTTTATATTACCAGTAGGATTTATAGCAGCTATATATGGAATTGTAGCAGCTGCTCAGTTCCCAGGTCTACCAAATGCCGCTATGGCTCTTCCAAAAGTTGTTATGTCACTTAATCCGTTTGTAGCAGGAATTACTTTGTCAGGACTATGGGCTGCTGATGTATCCACAGCAATAGGATTGCTTTTAGGAAGTGCTACATTGGTAGTTAACGATGTGCTTAAAGTGTATGTAAAATCAGATTTAACTAAGAAACAAGAGTTATTATACTCGAGAATTGTAGTTTTGATAGTAAGTATTATAACTTACATCCTTGCTAGTACTGTTGTTGGAATACTGAGCACTTTGCTTATAGGACTATCTTTAACTACAGCATTTACGATTTTAGTATTATTTACAATGTTTGCACCAAAGTTATGTAAAAAGAGTTCAGCTATTTGGACATTAAGTGTTGGGATATTAATACTTGTAGCATGGGTATTTATACCGCAGACTCATATAGTATCTCATCCAATATACTTAGAATGGCCATTGTGCCTAGCAACTTTCTTTTTAGTATACTTATTTGATAAAAAAGCAGCTGTTATATCAGATGAAATAGCATTATAGAAATTAAACCCCACTTAGATTTTTTCTAAGTGGGGTTTGAAATGTATTTTTATTATTAATTATTATATCCTTGTATCCCAGTAATTCCAAGACCTGGTGCATTTGAAAGGTTAATAATACTTTCATTAAAAATTGCACCGCCTATTATGGGATCCTCACTACATAGTATTGGACCATCCAAATCTATTTTCGTTATAATGCTTTTAGCAGCGGCAATATGTACTGCCGCTGTAACACTAACTTTTGCTTCTAGCATGCAACCTATCATACATTCAACACCATATATTTCTGCCATGGAACATATCTTTAAAGCATTATATATTCCACCAGTTTTCATTAATTTAATATTAATAAGGTCCGCCGCACGAGTTTGCATAATTTTCAAAGCATCCATTGGGGAAAAAACACTCTCATCAGCCATAACCGGTATAGATACATTATCGGTTACAAACTTTAAACCTTCTATATCATGTGCCTGAACTGGCTGTTCAACAAATTCTATATCTAGTCCCGCGTCTTCTATTTTTCTAAGAGTTAAAATTGCTTCTTTAGGTTTCCAGCCTTGATTTGCATCAATTCTTATATTAACGTTTGGTCCAACAATTTCTCTTATAGCCTTTAACCTTAATATATCCGTGGCTGAATCAATACCTACTTTTATTTTTAGGGTTTTATAGCCAAGTTTTATTGCACTGAGACTATCTTTAGCCATCTCCACTGGGTCATTAACACTTATTGTAATATCAGTTCTAAGCTCATTTCTATAACCTCCTAGTAACTTATATAGTGGAGTTTTATATAGCTGACCATAAAGATCATAGAGGGCTATATCTACAGCTGCTTTAGCACTAGTGTTTTTAACAACACATTTGTTTAATTTAATCATAATCTCTTCGAAATGTTCTATATCCATACCAACTATAGCCTTTTTAATATGATCTTCTATAGCACCAAGTATAGCTCCTTTGGTGTCACCTGTGATTACTCCAGTAGGGGGGGCTTCACCATAGCCAACATTATTCGAATCTGTTTTAATCATAACAATAATATCTTCTACAGAAGTTACTGTTCTTAAAGCGGTTTTGAAAGGTCTTTTTAAAGGTACTGAAATATGACCTATTTCAATATCAGTAATTTTCATGTTGTTTCCTCCTATTGATGGCACTAAATAAAGCATTTAGTGAAGCTGTATCAATATTCGCAGACACACCAACTCCGAAATACCTTAAACCATTGTATTCAATCTGTATATAAGTGGCAGCTTTTGAGTTTGAACCGCTACCCAAAGCATGCTCGTCATAAGAGATAAAGCTATAACCGTTAATATTTGAGGCATGTAGTGCATTGAAGAAAGAGTCAACAGGTCCATTCCCAACTCCAGAAACATTCATTTCTTTTCCTCTTACTGAAATTAATGCCTGAATGTTAACTATGTTTTCATCTGTCTCAACATTTTGTACTGATTGAATGCTATAATTTTTTAATAAATTTGGAGATTTTATATTAATGTATTCTTTTTCGAATAAGTCGTAAATTTGTTGTGAAGCAAGCTCTGTCCCAAGAATGTCAGATTGATTTTTTACAAGGCTACCAAAATCAATCTGCATAGCCTTAGGCAGAATAAAACCAAATTCGTTTTCCATTATAAAGGCAGCACCACCCTTACCGGACTGACTGTTAATACGAATAATTTCTTCATATTCACGACCAACATCATGTGGGTCAATTGGAAGATAAGGAACCTCCCAAAAAATATTATTTTCATCCCTGCGAGCTTTAAGTCCTTTTTTGATTGCATCCTGGTGTGAACCAGAAAAGGCAGTGTATACAAGCTTTCCAGCATATGGATGACGCTCATGCACAGTCATTTTAGTGCAGGTTTCATATACTTCTACAATGTTATAAAGATCTGAAAAATCTAACTCAGGATTTACTCCTTGAACATACATGTTTAAAGCCATTGTCATAATATCAAGATTTCCAGTACGCTCGCCACTTCCAAATAGAGTTCCTTCAACTCTGTCAGCACCTGCAAGAACCCCAAGTTCTGACGCCGCAGTACAAGTACCTCGATCGTTATGTGTATGAAGAGAAATTATAATATTTTCTCTGTTTTTAATGTTATTGCAGAACCACTCAATTTGATCTGCATAAATATTAGGGGTAGCCATTTCAACTGTTGCAGGCAAATTTAAAATAACTTTTTTTGATGTAGTAGGTTTTAAAACATCTATTATAGCTTCACAAATTTGAAGCGAATACTCAAGCTCAGTTCCAGTAAAACTTTCAGGGGAATATTCAAAACAAAAGTCTGTTTCTGGGTATTTGTCTTTATATTCCATTAGTAGTTTTGCACCAGAAACTCCAATGTCAATGATTTCTTGTTTACTTTTATTAAAAACAACTCTTCTTTGTAAAACTGAGGTTGAATTATAAAGGTGAACAATAGCTTTTTTTGCACCTTTAAGAGCTTCAAAAGTCTTTTTTATTAAATGGTCTCTTGATTGAGTTAAAACTTGAACTGTCACATCATCCGGAATAAGATTATCTTCAATCAATTTTCTCAAAAATTGATATTCTGTATTTGAGGCAGAAGGAAAACCTACTTCTATCTCTTTAAAGCCAATATCCACAAGTAGTTTGAAAAATTTAACTTTCTCATCTACATTCATCGGAATCGGGAGAGATTGATTACCATCTCTTAAATCAACACTGCACCAAGTTGGAGCTTTTTCAATTTGTTTATTAGGCCACTTACGATCTTTAAGATTTATACTACCATATGGTTTATAGTTTTTATAAGACATATATAACACCCCTCTAAAGTTATTAGAAATAGATTCAAAAAACCTCCCCTCAGTCAGGAGGCGAGGTTACCTTGAATTTCTACTATTTTTGTTAAATACATTTATATATTTATATATTTTTTACTTGTACATTTGATTATTGAATTTCTTTTGAAATAAGTTCAGACATCTCAATAGTTCCAACACATTTCATGCCTGGTCCCATTATGTCAATGGTTCTATATTTTTTGTCTAAAACTTTTGATACTGCATCTTCAACATCTTTTGCTGCATCTTCCATATTAAAACTATATCTAAGCATCATTGCAACGCTCATTATTGTTGCAATTGGATTAGCAATGTCTTGCCCTGCAATATCTGGAGCGGATCCATGTATTGGTTCATATATACCAAGAGTGGTATTACCTAAACTAGCTGATGGAAGCATTCCGAGAGAGCCAGTAAGCATTGAAGCTTCATCACTTAGGATGTCACCAAACATATTTTCAGTTAGAATGGTATCAAATTGTCCTGGATTTTTTATAAGCTGCATTGCGCAACTATCAACTAATTGCACATCAAGGGTTACATCTGGGTATTCTGCAGCCATTTTTGTAACTAGTTCTCTCCAAAGCCTTGAGCTCTCAAGTACGTTCGCTTTATCAACTAATGTAAGTTTTTTAGTTCTTTTCCTTGCAGTTTCAAAACCAACCTTAGCTATTCTCTCAATTTCATAAGTTGAATAAGCCATTGTATCCCATGCCTTTTGGCCACCGCCTTCAAGGTCTATTCTGGATCTTTCACCAAAATATATTCCGCCAGTTAATTCGCGAATTACCATTATATCAATGTTATCTTTAAGAATTTCTGGTTTTAGAGCAGAAGCATCCTTTAATTGAGGGAAAAGAATAGCAGGTCTTAAGTTTGCAAAAACCTGTAGTTCTCTCCTTATTCCAAGCAAACCAGACTCAGGTCTTAGATGCCCTGGTAATTTGTCCCACTTAGGACCACCAACAGAACCAAGTAAAACTGCATCACTATTTTTACAAGTATCTATAGTTTCTTGTGGAAGTGGGATGCCCGTTTTATCTATAGCGATTCCACCCATTAAAACATCAGTATAAGTCAGTGGAAAATTATATTTTTTAGATATTACATCTAATACCTTAATTGCACCACTAACAATCTCTGGTCCAATTCCATCACCGCGAATTACAGTTATTTTTTTCATTAAACTTCAGTCCTTTCTTTAAGGTAATTAATAAGTCCTTCTGCACTTATAATATCTTGCATAAATGCTGGAAAAGGTATTGCCGTGTATGTTTTTCCTTTTGTGTTATTTGTAATAACTCCAGATATGACATCAACTGAAATATCATTTCCTTCATCAATATCAATAGCGGCTTCCGTGCATTCTAAAATGGGTAAACCTATGTTAATTGAATTTCTGTAGAATATTCTTGCAAAATTTTCAGCAATTATACAACTTATTCCTGACGTCTTTATTGCAAGAGGTGCATGCTCTCTTGAAGATCCACAGCCAAAGTTTTTACCAGCAACCATTATGTCACCATCTTTAACTTTGCGAATAAAATCCTTATCAATATCTTCCATACAATGTGAAGCAAGTTCTTTCGCATTTGAAGTATTAAGATATCTTGCGGGAATTATGACGTCTGTATCCACATTATTACCATATTTTATAGCTTTTCCTTTAAACATTATAATACCTCCTCTGGAGACGAAATTTTTCCTGTTATTGCAGATGCAGCAGCTATCGCAGGGCTGCAAAGATATACTTCACTACCTGGATCGCCCATTCTGCCAACAAAATTTCTGTTTGTAGTGGATAAAGCTCTTTCTCCCTTAGCAAGTACTCCCATGTAACCGCCAAGGCAAGGTCCACAAGTTGGTGTACTTACAGCAACTCCAGCTTCTATAAATATTTCAATTAAACCTTCTCTAAGTGCTTGAAGGTAAATAGTTTGAGTAGCAGGGAAAATCAATGTTCTTATTTTAGAATGGACTTTTTTACCTTTTAAGATACTTGCAGCCATTCTAAGATCTTCTATTCTTCCGTTAGTACAAGAACCGATAACTACTTGATCAATTTTAACTTCACCAACCTCATCTATAGTCCTAGTATTGTCTGGAAGGTGAGGAAAAGCAATTGTTGGTCTTATAGTACTTAAATCAATTTCTATTATCCTTGAGTATTTAGCATCATCGTCAGCTTTGAACACAACAGGAATTTTAGTTGAATGTTCTTTTACATATTCTAAAGTTTTATCATCCACTTCAAATATTCCATTTTTAGCACCTGCTTCAATAGCCATATTAGATATTGTAAATCTATCATCCATAGATAGATTCTTTAGACCTTCTCCTGTATATTCCATTGATTGATAAAGTGCACCATCTACTCCAATCATTCCTATAATATGAAGAATTATATCTTTACCACAGACCCATTTTTGCATTTTACCAGTTAAAATGAATTTTATTGCTTCGGGGATTTTAAACCAACACTTTCCACTTGCCATCCCTGCTGCCATATCAGTTGATCCAACTCCAGTGGAAAAAGCACCTAAAGCACCATAAGTACAAGTATGAGAATCGGCACCTATTACTACATCACCAGTTACTACAAGTCCCTTTTCTGGTAATAATGCATGCTCTATGCCCATTTGACCTACTTCAAAATAGTTTTCAATTCCTTTTTCATAAGCAAATTCACGAGTGCATTTGCATTGCTCTGCAGATTTAATATCTTTGTTTGGAGCAAAATGATCAGGAACAATGGCAATTTTCTTTTTATCAAAAACTTTATCAATACCCATTTTGTTGAATTCATTTATGGCTACTGGTGTTGTTATATCATTACCTAAAACTAAGTCAAGATTTGCCATAACTAGTTGGCCAGCTTTTACCTCTTTTAAACCAGCATGTGAAGCTAGTATTTTTTGCGTCATAGTCATTCCCATATTAATTGAAACCTCCTTAAATGTTGAAAATTGTTCCATAAATTATAATTTATTTATTATTTGGTAAAAAATAAAGTGATATTAATAAAAATATGCTAAAAAAGGGTACAAAAAAACAGACGTCTTCACTTGGGGCGAAGAGTCCGTCGCGGTACCACCCATATTTATATCTTAATTTAATATAACGGTTTACACCGGTAAAACCTAATAATAGGTTACTAGTTATAGCAACTTAGTTTAAGTCCACAACTCGAGGGTAAGTTTCAACATCTAATTATTTAGGGTTCACAGCTTTATCCCTTCTCTGTAAAATATCCTGATGCCTAATTGTCCCTGTCAAAGTCTTTATTATATTAATGGTAATTTTATCAAACAAATGATTGCTTGTCAACATACTACTTTCATATAGAACATATATTGCATTCTTTATTAAAGCTTTTTAGCTTATAAATAACTTTCTAAAAATTTGCTTGTAACATAATATACAACGAATAATAAAATATGTCAATGTGTCAATAAAAAAAATATTCTGATTTTCGTTGACAATTTATTTTTTAGATGTTACGATACATAAAATGTTTGGTATGAATTACAAATTTTTTAGTAATAATTTACTTGTGAAAAGGGAGGCGATATTTTGATTTCACATGTATTGTCAATTTTGGTTGATAACAACCCTGGAGTATTAACGCGGGTATGTTCATTATTTAATAGGCGTGGGTTTAATATTGAAACTGTTTCCTCTGGTCATACTGAAGATGAAACATTGACTCGAATAACTTTAGTTACTCAAGTACGTGACAAAGAAGGCATAGACCAAATTATTAAACAAATAAGAAAACTTGAAGATGTTCATAGAGTTGAGCAATTAGATAACGAAAACTGTATTAGTAAACAGATGTTGTTTGTAAAGGTACAAGCAGAGGGTAGTAAAAGACAGGAAATTATAAATATTGGAAAAATTTTTGGAGTTTCCGTTATTGATGTAACTTCAACAACCTTAATTATTCAGATAATAGGGGATAATGGTAAATTATGTGCTTTCAAAAATTTGATTCAACCATTTGGTATTTTGGAAATAGTCGGTAGTGGGTTTATTGCTATGCAAAGAGGTTCAGACGCAATAACAATAATATAAAATTACTTAAAAAATTAGGAGGAATTAATAATGGCTAAGATGTATTATGAAAACGAATGTAATTTAGATAATTTGAAAGGAAAAACAGTTGCGGTGATAGGTTATGGTAGCCAAGGACATGCACATGCATTAAACTTACATGAAAATGGTGTTAATGTTGTAGTTGGTCTTTATGTAGGAAGTAAGTCTTGGGCAAAAGCTGAAGCAGCAGGACTCAAAGTTATGACTGCAGCAGAAGCTGCAAAGGCTGCAGATATTATCATGGTTTTAGTTAATGATGAAAAGCAAGGACAAGTATATAAAGAAAGCATTGCACCAAATCTTACAAAAAATAAGGCATTAGTATTTGCTCATGGTTTTGCTATTCATTTTGGTCAAATAGTTCCGCCAGCAGATATTGATGTTTTCCTTATAGCTCCAAAGGGACCAGGACACACAGTTAGAAGTCAGTTTTTAGAGGGAAGAGGAGTACCATGTCTTATAGCTATACATCAGGATGCTTCAGGACATGCAAAAGAAGTGGCTTTAGCATACGCATTAGGAATAGGTGGAGCAAGAGCTGGTGTTATGGAGACTTCATTTAGAGAAGAAACTGAAACAGATTTATTTGGAGAACAAGCAGTTCTCTGCGGTGGCGTTTCAGCTCTTATAAAAGCAGGTTTTGAAACTCTTGTAGAAGCTGGATACCAACCAGAAATGGCATATTTTGAATGTTGTCATGAAATGAAACTTATCGTAGATTTAATAAACCAAGGTGGTTTAAATATGATGAGATATTCAATAAGTGATACTGCAGAATATGGTGATTATATAACAGGAGACAAAATAATAACTGCAGATACAAAGAAGGCTATGAAAGATGTATTAACAGATATTCAAAAGGGAGTTTTTGCTAGAAATTGGCTTCTTGAAAATCAAGTTGGAAAACCATTCTTTAATGCAACAAAGAGAATAGAAAGTGAACATCAACTAGAAACTGTTGGTGCTGAGCTTAGAAAAATGATGTCTTGGAATAAAAAATAACCTAAGATTAATACTCAAAATATAACGACATAAATATTCAGTTGTTAATATCATACTAGAGAACCAAGTTGAAAATTTAAAAATTGAACTTGGTTCTCTTTGACTTGACTTATTAAGTTACTTGAAGCTTTTAGGGGGGGAATTAAAATGAAATATAATGGTGCAAGAATATTACTAGAATGTCTTAAAGAACAAGGTGTAGATACTATGTTCGGGTTTCCAGGTGGATCTGTACTAAATATATATGATGAGATTTATTCATTTGTTGGGATAAACCATATCTTAGTTTCTCACGAACAAGGTGCGGCTCATGCTGCAGATGGATATGCTCGGGCAACTGGTAAAGTAGGCGTATGTCTTGCAACCTCAGGCCCTGGGGCTACAAATCTTGTTACAGGAATTGCAACTGCCTATATGGATTCTGTACCTATGGTTGCAATTACAGGACAAGTAGCAACCACGCTTATAGGTAAAGATGCATTTCAAGAAGTTGATATAATAGGTATAACAATGCCTATTACTAAACATAGCTTTTTAGTGAAAAAGATAGAGGACTTAGCTCCTGCTATAAGAAGAGCCTTTAAAATTGCTAAGAGTGGAAGACCTGGACCTGTGCTTGTAGATATACCTAAAGATATAACTGGAATAGAGTGTGAATACATTCCTGAAATTCCGCAGATAATTGAGAAAAAAGCTGTTAGAGATGACCAAATTAATGATGCAGTTGACGCAATTCTAAAATCCTCTAAACCAATAATTGTAGTTGGCGGTGGGTGTAATATATCAGAGGCTCAGGAAGTGTTAATAGGGTTTCAAAATAAATTAAAGTGCCCAGTCTGTAGTACTATGATGGGTCTTGGTGCTTTTAGTGGAATACACCCAATGCACACAGGAATGTTAGGCATGCATGGAACCTTTGCCGCTAATAGGTGTATAACTTCTAGTGATTTAATTATTGCAATTGGGGCTAGATTTAGCGATAGAGTTATTAGTGACCCTATTGCCTTTGTAGCAAATACTAGGGTTATTCATATAGATATAGATGAGGCAGAAATTTCGAAAAACATTAAAGCAGATAGCTGGATTATTGGAAATGCAACGGACGTGCTTAAAAAATTAATTCAATTACTTCCAGAAAAAGAAGAGAATGATTGGACAGTGTTTGCAAAGGAATTAATTCAAAAGGATAAAGCAAAAGTTATAAAGATAAATGAATTTGGGAGCGTAAATCCTCTTTATGTAATTAAAAAACTTTATGAAATTACAGAGGGAAAAGCTATAATAACTACTGAGGTAGGCCAAAATCAAATATGGGCAACTCAAGCCTTTACCTATACTAAACCAAGAACTTTTATTAGTTCGGGAGGACTTGGTACTATGGGTTATGGTTTCGGAGCTGCAATTGGTGCAAGTTTAGGAAAAAAAGAAATGGTATTTGATATTGCAGGGGATGGTAGTTTTAGAATGAATCTTAATGAGCTTGGGACTGCCGCTAGATATAATATTCCAGTGAAAATAATATTATTAAACAATGGAGTTTTAGGAATGGTTAGGCAATGGCAAAATGTGTTTTACTCTAAAAGATTTTCTAGTACAACATTAGAGCAAGATACTGATTTTGTAAAAATTGCTGAAGGTTTTGGAGTAAAAGGTATTAGAGTTGATACAAATATCCAGGTTGTGGATGCACTAAAAGAAGCGATAGAATGGGATGGACCGGTTGTCATTGATTTTAGGGTTGCTCCAGATGAAATGGCTTCACCTATGGTTCCGCCGGGTGCAAGTATTGAAATGATGTTTGAAGTATAGTGCAAACGCACTATGCTTCATTTTAATTTGAAACGGAGTTGAATTAAAGAGATAAGATATATAGCTTTACTAAGGGGAATTAATATAGGTGGCCATATTGTCCTAAATTTATTAATATTAATTGTTATTTTGTATATTTACACAAAGATAGTGTAAACTAATATCAAAATATAGTTAGAAAATTAGGAGGATTACATATGCAAGGAAAAATGTTTTGTTTTCAATGTGAACAAACTGCAGGGGGAAAAGGTTGTACTAACATAGGAGTCTGTGGAAAAACACCAGAAATTGCAGCACTTCAGGATTTACTCATTTATCAGTTAAAGGGGATAAGTTGCTATGCCACTAAACTTTTAGCTAAAGGTGAAAAACTTGATAAGTCATTGGTTTCATTTGTTGAGAATTCATTGTTTATGACATTAACTAATGTAAACTTTGATCCATTGGATCATATTGATATGCTTAGAAAATCTCAAATAAATAAAGAAGAAATTAGGAAAAAGGTCTCAGAAGAAGTGAATAGCCAGGAGGCTTTATATAATTTAAGTGGTAACGAGGAGCAAATGCTTGAAGACGCTAAAAAAGCGGGCGTTATGTATGATCAAGAATTAGATGCAGATATACGTTCAGTTCGTGAAACTATAAAATATGGATTAAAAGGAATTGCGGCTTATGCACATCAAGCTAGGTTTATTAAATATAATAGTGATGAGGTAGATGATTTTTATTTTATAGCTCTAGCAGCATTAACTGATAATAGTTTAAATCTTCAAGACCTTATTAAGTACTTAATTAAAACTGGAGAGATGAGTGTTAAGGTAATGGAGGTATTAGATAAAGCTAATAACGAAAAATATAGTTCTCCATCACCTCAAAAGGTTAATGTAAATATTAAAAAAGGACCGTTTATCGTAATTTCTGGTCATGATTTAAGGGACCTTGAAATGTTACTTGAACAAACGGAAGGGAAGGGAATAAACATTTATACTCATGGTGAAATGTTGCCATCCCATGGATATCCAAAGCTCAATAAATATTCTCATTTAGTGGGTAACTTTGGAGGGGCATGGCAAGATCAACAAAAGGAATTTGATGGTATTCCTGGTTGTATTTTAATGACAACAAACTGCTTAATGAAACCAAGAGATTCTTATAAAGATAGAATTTTCTCAACAAGTGTTGTTGGGTGGGCGGGTTTAAAACATATATCACCTGATGAGAACGGCAATAAAGATTTCACTGGAATAATTAAAAAAGCTCTAGAATTAGGTGGCTTTGAAAAAGATGAAGAAGTTAAAGAAATTCTAGTAGGATTTGGACATAAAGCTACTTTAGCTCATGCTGAAACAATAGTGAATGCAGTTAAAGAAGGCAAAATCAGACACTTCTTTTTGATTGGAGGATGTGATGGTGCAAGAACAGGAAGAAATTATTACACTAAATTTGCTGAGCAAGTACCAAAAGATTGTATTATTCTTACTTTAGCTTGTGGAAAATACCGATTTAATAAATTGGAGTTTGGTGAAGTAGCAGGATTACCAAGACTACTTGATATAGGTCAATGTAACGATGCCTATTCTGCTGTTAAAATAGCCTTAGCACTAGCTGATGCATTTAAATGCACTATTAATGACCTACCACTTGCATTGATTATAACTTGGTATGAGCAAAAGGCTGTTGCTGACTTATTAGCATTACTGTCACTTGGAGTAAAAGGAATTTACCTAGGGCCAACATTGCCGGCTTTCTTAAGCCCAAATGTATTACAATTCCTAGTTGACACTTTTGATATTAAACCTATAAGCACACCAGAAGATGATTTAAAACAAATACTCGGATAAAAGTTTAAATTAAAAGCCAGCAACTCTAATCATATGTGATTAGAGTTGCTGGCTTTATTGATTTATGAATCATCTCTTAGTATATTGAGATCCTTACCAGTCATTATTTTATTCATAGTTCTCATAGAACACATTTTACCACACATGGTGCAACTATCCGCATTCTCTGGCATAGACTCTTTTCTATATCTTATAGCTTTTTCTGGGTCAATTGCAAGTTCAAACATTTTCTTCCAATTAAGAGATTGTCTTGCGGTACTCATTTCATTATCCCAGTCACGGCTTCCTGGTATTTTTTTACCTATATCTCCAGCATGGGCTGCAATCTTGGCAGCTATAATGCCTTCACGTACATCATCAACATTGGGAAGTCTTAAGTGCTCTGCTGGAGTTACATAGCAAAGAAAATCAGCTCCACAACTTGCAGCTAAAGCACCCCCTATGGCACTTGTAATATGATCATATCCTGGAGCAATATCTGTAACTAGAGGTCCTAAAATATAAAATGGTGCACCATGACATAATTTTTTAGCTAGTAATACATTTGCCTCTATCTCATTTATTGCCATGTGACCAGGTCCTTCTATTATAACTTGTACATTTTTCTCCCAAGCTCTTAATGTTAATTCACCAAGTACCATTAGATACCTAAATTTACATTGATTTTTGTTTTTAGCCCTTCTCCAACACCTTCTGGGCTTAGTATCTTATGATTTTTATTAGCAGGCAGTGCAACTACTCCTCTTGCTATTTTCTCTCTCAAGATATCTTCAGGCATATTTTCTTTTTTAGCGACTATCTTCATTTCTTTAGTTACAATGCCTCTTTTTGCAGCATCCATTTGAGTTGTATAAGTCATTTTATAATCTCCTTTGTAGTTATATTATTTCTAAATAAAAAAATGCAAGCCCATAAAAGAGCTTGCAACAAAAAACACAGTTGTAAAAAACTCCCTACGTTGGAATTACCCAAATCAGGTTATGAGGGTCAGTGATAATATCTCTTTCTCAGCTCATAAATGAGCTCCCCTTGTTTACTTATTTAATTATAAACTGGCTTAAGTATATTAGTTAAATAGGGTAATGTAAAGCACTTTTCTAGAATTACTCTTTAACAGGAAGTGTACCCGTACACTGTTAATATGATAGAAACCTATGTTATACTCTGCCTATTAAATAATTTTTGAGGAGGTACTTTATGGAAAGATATGAGATTGATAAGAATTTAGCCCAAATGTTAAAGGGTGGAGTAATTATGGATGTGGTGAATGTAGAGCAGGCAATAATTGCTGAAAAGGCAGGGGCCTGCGCAGTAATGGCATTAGAACGAGTGCCATCGGATATTAGAAAAGAAGGTGGCGTAGCTAGAATGTCAGACCCTCGAATGATTAAAGAAATAAAAGCAGCTGTAAGTATTCCAGTAATGGCTAAAGGGAGGATAGGTCATTTTGTTGAGGCACCAATTCATTTAATTGAATATGTATGGGAAAATGGTAAACTTCCTGTAGTGAATTTTGCAGCAGGTGGAATAGCAACACCAGCGGATGCTGCACTCATGATGCAACTTGGATCAGAAGGAGTTTTTGTAGGTTCAGGAATTTTTAAAGCGGAAAATCCAGAGGCACGAGCAAAATCTATAGTACTAGCAACTACATATTATAATGACCCTAAGGTTGTAGCTGAAGTTTCAGAAAATCTTGGACAAGCAATGAATGGCCTAGAAATAAGCGAAATTAAAGAGAAGTTTGCGCAGAGAGGATGGTAGATAGATGAAAATTGGAGTTTTATCACTTCAGGGTGGTGTGATAGAGCATATAAATCATATTGAAAGACTTGGACATGAGGGAGTAGAGGTTAAGAAACTCGATGATATTAATGGTTTGCAGGGAATTATTTTACCCGGGGGTGAGAGCACAACAATAGGTAAAATTTTAAGGGAAAGACAAATGCTTATACCATTAAGAGAAAAAATAATTTCAGGATTACCTGTATGGGGAACTTGCGCTGGTATGATACTTCTTGCTAAATATATTGAGGGAGAAGAGGCATCACATCTAAAAGTAATGGATATAAAAGTGAAAAGAAATGCATATGGAAGCCAAATTGATAGTTTTAAAAAAAATGTTGTAATCAGTGAAATTTCAAGTGAGCCATTGCCACTAGTTTTTATCCGTGGACCATTAATTACAAAAGTTAAGAGTGATATTCAAATAATATGTATTGTTGATGATAATATTGTAGCAGCGAAACAAAGAAAAATGTTTGCTACCTCTTTTCACCCTGAACTTACTAATAGCTTAGAATTTCATAAATACTTTGTTAATATGTGCAAGTAAAACTATGTATTAAAATTTATTAGCAAAGGAAGTATAACAAAAGGGTACAATAAATTAACCTCAGCATATTATATATTGTAGACAAGTCTACGAAGTGTGATAAGGAGGCGATTAACAATGTTTGCTCCTTTTATAATATGCTTAAGAGAAGGCATAGAAATCTTCTTAGTTATTATTCCTCTAGTAGTTTATTTTAACAAAAACAAACTATATGGGATGACTAAGAGTGCATTGCTAGGTGGCGCTTTAGGAACTTTTATCGCAACTATAGTTGGTTCAATATTATTCTCACAAGTTGCGTTGCTAAACGGTCCTGCAGGAGAATTATTTGATGGACTCCTTGGGATAATATTAGCTGGATTAATATTATACAGTGTAGTGCTTTTAAGGAAGAATAAATCTTTTAACACAGATGCTAATGAACAACTTATTTCATTAAGTCAAAAGGGAGTATTTATTCTTGCATCTATAACATTTTTCAGAGAATTGTTAGAAGTAATATTATTTATTTTAGCTAGTTCTTCAACAGGGTCTTCATTAATCGTTGCTGGTGCATCACTATTAGGTTTAGCCAGTGCAGCTCTAATTGTTTATGTGGTCGCTAGAGGTTTTTCAAGGCTTAATATAAATGTAGTATTTTATATCCTAAATTTATTTTTGGTTGCACTTGGTGCATACTACTTTGGTGATGGATTAGATGTATTATTTGGTGGATATGTTCCTGAAATCTTTAAAATGGGTATATTACTGTTCGCAATTCCTAGTTACTATATAATGATAAAAAAAGATTTGAAAGTATATTTAAATTCTGATAGAATAAAATAAGACATTTTGAAAAAAAATATTATTCCCATACATTACGGTTTTCAAAATTGTTTGAAAACGTAAATGTATGGGATTTTATTTTTATACCAAAGGAGGAACTTTGTATTCTATATAGAATATATTAGCTTTAGCGACATTATGAATCGATGCAACTTAAGGAGGATTTTATTTAAATGGAAAAGCAATCATTTTACTCACAGCTAGGCAACGACAAGAGGTATATTCTAAAGTGTTGCTTTTTTGTTTTCGCAGTTAATGGTCTATATGCAATGATCTTAGGTTCATTGCTACCAATAATCAGTGATGAATATGGGCTAAACAATACAATGAGTGGGATTTTACTCTCTGCGCATCAAGCAGGAAACTTAATATCTGGTTTTATTGCAGGTGTGTTGCCACTTTATTTAGGAAGAAAAAAATCAATAATGTTTTTATGTAGTTTTGTTGTTATGGGATTTTCAATCATGATTTTAACTGGTAATCCAGTATTATTAATTATAGGATTCGCATTTACAGGATTAAGCAGGGGGAGCATTTCTAATTTTAACAACACTACTGTTAATGAATTGTCGAACAGTAGCCCGGCAGCTCTTAATTTTTTACATAGTATTTTTGCTATAGGTGCTTTAAGTGCTCCATTTTTAGTTATTCTCTGCACTAACATGGCTGGCGACATTGGGTGGAAAATAGCAGCTGGCGTAATCATTGTTCTTGCAATTATTTCTATTTTTCTTTTCTCAAAAATGAAAATAAATGATGCACCAAAAAATAAAAAAAATATAAAAGTATCATATGAATTTTTAAAAAGTAAGTACTTTTGGATTAGTGCTGGTATCATGCTTTTTTATTTATGCGCAGAAGCGACTATTAATGGATGGTTAGTTAAATATTTTATAGATTCAAATATTATGACTATAAAATATGCCCAAATGCTTGCGTCCCTATTATGGGTAGTTATGCTTGCTGGTAGATTAACTTGTGCCTCCGTAGGAGATAAAGTATCTAAGAAAACATTGCTTTTGACAACAAGTTTTGGAACTGTTGTGTTTTATTTATTATTACTTTCGTCAAGAGATTTAACTGTCATTACAATAGCTATAATGGGATTAGGATTTTCTATGGCAGGAATTTACCCTACAACAGTTTCGAGTATTGGTAATACAATTAAAGCGTATCCTATGTCGATGGGTGTGTTGCTTATGATAAGTGGAGTTGGCGCTATTATAATGCCAATTATAACTGGTGCAATATCGGATGCTTTTGGAATCCTTGCGGGTATGAGTGCTATTGTAGTTGCTATTATATTGATGGTGGTTTGTGTGGTTTTGAGTGTTTCAAGTAAAAACGAAATTGCATAGATTATTACCACAAATATTATAATAATATTAAAGCAAAAAATAATTGTGAATATAATAGACTAAGGAGATAAATTATGAAAAAACCTAAAATATATATTGCTTTGCCTATTCCTAGAGAGGTAGAAAATTATTTATCACGATTTTGTGATTACGAAAAATGGGAGGGAGAACAAGACATTTCAAGAAGTGAACTCTTAGATAAACTTCATGATAAAGATGGTGTTTTGTTATCTGGTGATTTGATTAATGATGAACTATTAAGCCGTGCTCCGAAATTAAAAGTTGTTAGTAATGTTTCAGTTGGATATAATAATTTTGATATTGGAGTTATGAAAGAGAGAAATATCATAGGTACGAACACCCCAGGTGTTTTAGATAATACAGTTGCAGATTTGATATTTGGACTGATTTTGTCTTGTGCAAGGAGAATTTCCGAATTAGATAGATATGTAAAACAAGGTAACTGGAGTATAGATGATAACGAAACACTTTTTGGCACAGATGTACATCATTCAACACTAGGTATAATTGGAATGGGTAGGATTGGTGAAGCCGTAGCTAAAAGGGCAAAGTTTGGATTTGATATGGAAGTGTGTTACTTCAACAGAAACAGAAAAAAAGATGTAGAGGATAGATTAGGCGTTGAGTATTGTGATTTTAAATCACTTTTAGCAAAATCTGATTTTATTGTATTAATGACTCCACTTAGTGAAGAGACGCGTCATCTTATAGATTTTGAGGAGTTTAAAATAATGAAGGATACTGCTATATTTATTAATGCTTCTAGGGGGCAAACGGTAAATGAATTGGCTTTAATTAATGCACTTCAAAGTGGTGAGATTAGCGGCGCAGGTATAGATGTGTATGAAGAAGAACCAGTTAACCACGAGAACCTTCTACTTAAAATATCAAATGTAGTTACAGTTCCACATATAGGCTCAGCAACTACTAAGACTCGTTTCGACATGGCAATGTTAGCTGCACAAAATCTTGTTAAAGCATTACAAGGTGAAACACCACCTAATATCGTACTGGAATTGAAGAAATAATAAATAAATCTAATTTTTTAGCAGGCAATTTATAGTTTTTTTATAAATTGCCTGCTATTTTTTTGATAAGTGTTATTACTTTAGAAATATAATCATACAATGATATGTATGATTATATTTCTACGCCATTTTCAAAAGATAAGTATTACTATAAGTAGATATCTATAAGGCAAGGTTACTTTTTAGGAAGGAGAAATTCAAATGCTTACAGAGGTTATAGATTATTTATTAAAACACATGGATAAATACTATGCAGCAGTAAAGATACATATAAATATTAGTATTACAGCAGTTTTGATAAGTATTATAATTGCGGTGCCACTGGGTATTTTGTGTGCTAAGTATACAAAAGTATCTCAACCTATAATGAATTTATTTAATTTTTTTAGGGTTATTCCGAGCCTTGCAATATTAGTTCTAGTTATGCCGATACTTGGAACAGGATTTTTCCCAGCACTACTGGCACTTGTGATTTTAGCGGTACCACCTATACTTATAAATACTTATCTAGGAATAAAAAATATTGATATTTCAGTTTTAGAGAGTGCAAAGGGCATGGGGATGGATCAAAGGAAAATGTTACTTAAAATTGAAATTCCACTTGCCATGTCAATTATAATTACAGGAGTTAGAACCTCTACAGTTGAAGTTATTGCTAGTGCTACTTTAGCTTCTTATATAGGAGCTGGTGGGCTTGGGGACTTTATTTTTACTGGACTATATATGAATGATTTTAGAATGTTAATAATAGGGGGAGCATCTGTTGCCATGATATCTGTAATAGCAGAATTGTTGTTATTTACGTTCCAGCAAAGTATTACAAAATATCAGAGAGTGTAAAAAAATGTATTAGGAGAGTGAATATTTATGAATAAAAGATTAAAGGGTCTAGTTGTAGTTTTTGCATTAACAGCACTGGTTTGTGTTTCGGCTTTATCTGGTTGCACTAAAAAGAGTACTGCACTTAATGATTCAAATTTGAATCCAAAGACCGCTGAAGTTAAAAGTAAACCTACAATAAAAGTTGGTTCTAAAGATTTTACTGAATCTTTGATTTTAGCTGAAATTTATTCGATTGCTTTAGAAAAAGCAGGTTATAAAATTGAAAGAAAATTTAATCTTAGTAGTGCAGTGGTTCATACAACCCTTATAAATGGAGATATTGATTTTTACCCTGAGTATACTGGGACAGGACTACTTTCGGTATTAAAGGAAGAGCCAAAATTTGATTCAAAGGAAGTATACGACGTGGTTGCAGCAAAATACAAAGAAAAATTTAAATTAATTTGGTTAGAACCTTCTTCGGCGAATGATGGTCAGGGACTTGTAATTTCAAAAAAAGCATCTGATTTATATAATATACGCACAATAACTGATCTCCAGAAAAATGCAGGAAAAATAAGATTTGCATCTCAAGGTGAATTTAATGAAAGAGCAGATGGACTTCCATCATTAATAAAAACTTATGGGGACTTTAAATTCAAAGACGAAAAGATATATGATAATGGACTCAAATATGATGTACTTCACAATGATAAAGCAGATGTTGCTGTAGCATATACAACAGAAGGGCAATTAAGTAAAGATGAGTTTGTGGTACTTAAGGACGATAAACATGCATGGCCACCATACAACATAGCACCAGTTATAAAGCAAGATGTTCTTGAAAAAAATCCTGAGATAAAAGATATTTTAAATAGTGTTACAAGTAAAATTGATAACAAAACAATAATAAAATTGAATGCTGAAGTAGATATAGACAAAAAAGAATACACAGAAGTAGCTAAGAATTTTTATAATACTGTATTTGTAAAATGAAAAATGGATAATGATAGATGGGAGGTTTAGCTTTTGAAAAGGATAGCAATTGAATTTGTAAAAGCAAGTAAAAAATTTCCTAATTCTGAGCAATATGCTGTAACTGATGTAAGTGCAAGCATTGAAGAAGGTAGTTTTATTACAATACTCGGAACCTCAGGTTCAGGAAAAACTACGTTTTTAAAAATGATAAACAGGATTCACGAATTAAGCTCCGGAGAAATAATGTTTTTTGGAGAAAATATAAAAAAAATTCCGGCAGAAAAACATAGACAAAAGATTGGATACGTTATTCAGCAGATAGGACTGTTTCCTCATATGACAGTAGAGGAAAATATTGCTACGGTTCCAAATATTTTAAAGTGGGAAAAGAAGGATATAGATCAAAGAGTTGACAAGTTAATGGATCTAGTGAAAATTCCTTCTAAGGATTTCAAAAAAAGGTATCCAAGGTCACTATCAGGAGGTCAGCAGCAAAGAGTAGGGATAGCCAGAGCAATGGCTGCTGATCCCGAAGTATTGCTAATGGATGAGCCATTTGGAGCGTTAGACGCTATAACTAGAGTAAATCTTCAGAATGAACTTATAAAAATCCAAAAAAACCTCAATAAGACAATTATTTTTGTAACTCATGATGTTAATGAAGCTTTTAAATTAGGAGATAAAGTAATTATTATGGATAAAGGGGTTATACAACAATTTGATACTCCTCGAAATATATTATTTTATCCGGCTAATGAATTTGTTTCGCGTTTGGTTTCTTCAGAGAATATTATTCAAAAGCTTAAGTTTGTACGGGCAAGTTCTGTAATGATTCCAATGGATAAACAAATAAAAGAAAGTGATATAAAAGTTAATGAAAATGATGATTTAAAGCATTTATTAACATATTTTCTTCAAGAGAACATCGATTATTTAATTGTTGAAAAAGATAATCATGAAGTTGTTGGCAAAATCACACTGGAGCAATTGAAAATAAACCAGGTGCAGACAGGGGTTAGTACATGATAAAGTATTTATTTGAAAATTATGATAAGATGTTAAATTTGATGCTACAGCACCTTGAAATTGTATCAATAAGTGTTTCAATATCTCTAGTTATCGCAATACCTGTTTCAATTTTAATATTAAGGTCAAAAGTCTTATCTGTGGTTGTTATATCTTTTTTAGGAGTAATTTATTCGGTGCCCAGTTTAGCTTTCTTTGCATTATTAATACCTATATTAGGCCTTGGAAGAGGAACGGCAATATTCGTTTTGGTAATTTATAATCAGTATATTCTAGTTAGAAATATAAATGCAGCATTTGAGTCAATAGACCCTGCAATTATAGAGGCAGGCAAAGGAATGGGTTTTAATACGATTCAGTTATTTTTAAAAATACAATTGCCTTTAGCTCTTCCAATAATACTTGGAGGAGTAAGAATTGCTACAGTTACTACAATTGGAATAGCAACTATTGCCTCGGTAATAAACGCTGGTGGATTAGGGGTTATTTTGTTTGATGGGCTTAGAATGAATTATTTACCCAAAATACTATGGGGAACAATTATGTCAACAAGTTTAGCAATGGGCGCAAATCAAATATTATTATATTTAGAAAAATCGGCTAGATTTATGGCTAATGGGAGTACAAAATAAAAGGCATAGTATTACAAAAACAATCCAACAATTTATATAAAGTTGTAGTGCTTAATTGAAAATTAGGTATTACAACTTTTTTATTATTTTAAAAATCTGATTTTAAAATTATTTATAGAAAAAGTGAAAACGGTTACGCTTAAATCAACCAAATTAATACAAAAAAATAAAGGTATAGGTCTTTAAATGTAGAATATTAGAATAAATAATAGATGTTTTACAATATAAAAAAACTATTTTAAAATTAATTATAATTAAAATATTACAAATGAAGGGAATGTTAAAGTTGAAGTGTTTTGATACCTATAGAGGATTACCAAAAAGTATTTATATTATATTTTTAGCACAAGTCACTAATCGGTTTGGAGATTTCGTATTACCGTTTCTAACTTTATTTTTAGTTAAGAAACTGGGGCTTAGTTATCAGAGTGCAGGATTTGCAGTAATGCTTACTGCCTTAGCATCAATTCCAGGCTCTTTTGCTGGGGGGTATATTGCAGATCATATTGGACGAAAAAAATCTTATGCTGTATTTCAATTGACTGCAGGGCTTGTTTTGTTTTTTTGCGTGTTTTTTAAAAATCCCCAAATTATTATAGCACTTGTTTGTATATCATCATTTTTTAATGGAGGGGTTCGTCCAATTATGTCAGCAATTGTGACAGACGTATTACCAGCTGAAAAAAGACAAATTGGTTTTTCAATAGTATATTTAGGAATAAATTTAGGGGCTGCGCTAGGGCCGCTTGTAGCTGGATTTTTATTTAACCATTATATACCACTTATATTTATAGGTGATGCAGTTACTTCACTCGTAGCTGTAACTTTAGTAGTATCAAATATTAAAGAGACCTTACCGGATTACAATAATAGTGAGTATATTAGAGACGAAGAAAAAAGTGAAGTGGGAAACGTTTTTACAGTGCTTTTTAAACGACCTAAAATTCTTATTTTTCTTATCATTAATATTTTTTTAAGCTTTACATACACACAAAATGTTTTTTCATTACCCATTATGTTAGATTATATTTTTGGAAGTAGTGGAGCAAGAAATTATGGTATTCTTATTAGCTTTAATGCTATAACAGTTCTTGTAATGACTATTTTTATAACTAATAAAATAAGAAAATGGCATCCACTCAGTGCTATAGCAATGTCAGGAATCTTGTATGCAATTGGATTTGGAATGATTACATTTATCCATTCAATGTCATTCTACATTTTATCAACTCTTATTTGGACAATTGGGGAAATTATGGTTGTGACGAATTTTGGAGTATACATAGCAAACAATACTCCTCAAAATTTTAGAGCAAGATTTAATGCAGTTACATCATTAAGCTTTGCAATAGGGGCTGCGCTTGGGACTTCACTCATGGGTAAATACATGGACGTTTTAGGGGTTAAAGCCGTGTGGCCACTAGTTTTCTTCTTAGGGATATTTGGTGCGGTAGGAATGTATATTCTCAAAATTAAGACGGAAAAAAATATAGGTGTGGGAGTATTAAATACGAAGGTTCGTGATGATGTTTAGTAGCCAATAAAGGTTTTAATATAAATTGACTACTATAATTTTCTTGAAGTATATTAATTAGTTGGATTTAGGGTAACGAGGCTATTTCCTATTTTTGAATTTTTCCAATTAAAGACTAAACATGAATCCAATTTAGGGTCATACATATTAACGGCTTCATCCTTTAGGAACATTTTAAGATTAAATGCTGCATATATAAAAGCAGCCTTTTTTTTATTCACACTTGGATATTTTCTCATATTAATTAAGCCAGAAGCTGCGCCTGCTAAATTATATGAAGGATCATATAAGCTGTTACGACTATCAGAAACAATTAGCTTCACATTTTCACGAAGTTTAGATATAAGTCGTCTTAAAAGGCTCATTCCGCGTCCTTGAGGAATGTCTACATCCGTTATTCCATAACTTATACTCTCACATACCTTACTCCATAATTCTCTATCTGCTTCTTTATCAATTTCTAAACAATCTCCAAGTGTAATGGACTCAAGATACCTTAAATCGTGAAACACATTACAATTTTCTATAAGATCACAAAAATCAATTATAACAGGCTTATCTTCGGTTATTATAATATTATCTCCTTGAAAATCTCCGTGCGCAAGTGCAGTAAGACACATTACAGTTAAACCATTCCAATTATTTTCATTATTAAAATAATAATATGGGTTTGGAAGCAAAACATCCGTTCCATCTAAAGATATCCATTTTATATTTTTTTCTACACCTATTGATTCAAAAGCTTGTACATATTTATTGTCCATATACCTATATGAAAGTTCATTCTTAACTATATCCGTTGGGCACATGTATTTTTTAACATGATCTTTGTTCCAAGTAAATAAAAATTTTGTTATTGTTGATATTATATTATCCTTAAGTTCATCCTCATTTAGAATTTTGTCCAAAAATGTCATACTATTATATATATCATCCCCTGCTAAATCATATAAGTTAACATATAATGTAGCTTTGTTTTTATCTTGAATTTTATAACTAGATATAAGTTTAGCGATATACTTTTGCATATTGTTTTCTGACGCTAATTTATAGGCTTCTTGAAATACTTTTGCGTCATTATTTTTAGTTACCTTTAAAATACCTACTCTATTAGCAGTGCCATATTCAACCATATATACTCCTGCTTCAGACCTACCACTTTTAAATGTTTTTAATATTTGAAAAGGAGCAATTTTATCTTTAGTATCGCAACCTATCTTATTGATTTGATTTATCACATCTGTAATTTTCATATATTATATTTAGCAAACCTGAGTACCAAAAGCACCAAACTTACTAAATTAATCACTTCCTTTTTTTTATGCTTTTTTAAAATAGTTTTAATTAAATATATTATATTATAATCACAAAGAATACACAAACGATTCAGAGAAATTAATATTTTGTTAACTTACAAAATCGTAAGATAACATTTCTTATTTGTAAGCTAGGTGACATGGAGTGTGTACAATGCGAGATGTATAATATGGTTATAGTGATTAGAAAAGAAGAAAAGGGGAGATATAAATGGAAATTTTAAAGGTTGAGAATTTAAATAAAACTTATGGTAAAGGGGAAAACAAGGTGGAAGCACTTAAAAATATAAATTTATCAGTTGATAAGGGAGAGTTTGTAGCAATTGTTGGAGCATCTGGGTCTGGCAAAAGTACACTTCTTCATTTACTAGGTGGTTTAGATAGGCCAACATCTGGGAACGTGGTTATTGATGGGGAAAGCATCTATGATTACAAGGAAGAAAAACTAGCAGTCTTTAGAAGAAGAAAGATAGGGTTTGTATTTCAGTTCTATAACCTACTACCTATTTTAGATGTAGAAGAAAACATAGCCCTGCCAGCTCTTCTTGATAATGATAAAGTGGATAAAATTTATTTAGAAGAACTCATTAAATTATTAGGTCTAAGTGAGAGGAAAAACCATCTTCCCTCAGAATTATCAGGTGGACAACAGCAAAGGGTATCAATTGGTAGGGCAGTATTTAATAAGCCATCAATAATACTTGCAGATGAGCCAACGGGAAACCTTGACACTAAGAATTCAAAAGATGTTATGGAATTATTAAAGTTTACTGCTAAAAAATATAATCAAACACTAATACTTATTACCCATGACGTTAATATAGCAAATATGGCAGATAGAGTTATAACTATTGGTGATGGTGAAATAACTTCGGACAAGAATTTAAAAGTGAACTAGGGAGGAGGGAAAAAGATGATAACAAGTTATAAGCAGCTTACAGGAAAATATTTGAAGAAAAATAAGAAAAGAACTATACTTACGATTATTGGAATAATGTTATCAGTTGCACTTATATCAACAATAGGACTTTTCTTCAAAGGAATTCAAGATGCACAAATACAGGATGCTAAAAATAATTATGGCTCTTTCCATTTAATGTTCGGAAAAATTAATGATGAGTTAGTAGTTAAAATAGTTAATAATCCTAAAGTTTCGAGGAGTGGATTATATACTACGGGTGAGGATATAAAGATTGATGATAAATTAGTTGTTAATATAATGACAGCCACAGATAAGGCATTAGAGCTTTTCCCTTATAAAGCCAAAACCGGGAGATTGCCAGAAAAACAATCTGAAATTGCAATGGAAAAATGGGTAGCAACTTATTTTGATAAGGATATTAAATTAGGTAATAAAATTAAAGTTAAGGATAAAGAATATACTCTTGTTGGAATACTCGAGGATAATGTAGCAGGTCAAATGAGTGGTAACGGGCTAATTTTATCTAAAAATAATAATATAAATAAAAAAAATGCAATATTATTAGTAGAAATAAGTCCAAAGGCAAATTTAAAAACTGCTCTACGCGATTTAAAGCAGTTAGGAGAGAAAGATTCCGTTATGGAAAACAGCGCTTTACTAAGTATGCTGGGAGCAGGAGAGAACGGATCAAGCCTTGGAGGGTTATATATAGCTCTTGCAATAATAATAGGGATAGTTTTAATTTCAACAATAGCTGTAATATATAACTCCTTTCAAATAAGCGTTGTGGAAAGAATTAAACAGTTTGGACTTTTAAGAGCAGTGGGAACAACTCCAAGGCAAATTAGAAAGATTGTCTTAAGAGAGGCAACAATACTAGCCGTAATAGCTATTCCGCTAGGATTAATATGTAGCATTATAGCTATCTATGGAATAAGTATAACATTTAAATTAATAGGGGCGGATTCAGTTATGCCATTAAAAATCTCAATTTCACCAATGGTTTTATATATAAGCACAGCAGTTGGACTTATAGCAATATATCTATCTGCATTAGTTCCAGCATTCTTCGCAGGCCGGATTTCACCACTGAATGCTATAAGTGGTAGAACATCTATAACAAAGGAAAAAATAAAAAGGAGAAAAAATAGAGTTATTCAAAAAATATTTGGATTTGAAGGAGCGATGGCAGCTAAAAATATAAAGAGAAATAGAAAAAGATATAGAATAACTGTTTTTTCTATAGTAATAAGTGTAGTGTTATTTATTACTTTTAAATCTTTCATGGATATGTCACTCAATATATCATCAGATCTTAATGAATCAAAAAATATTCACTTTTCAGTTGTAGGAAATAATCAAGGTGGAGAAAAAACAATAATAGATAATAAAATAGAAGATAATATTAAAAAACTAAACTTAGTTGATAAGGTATATAGAGTATATGATCCGTATTATTTTGATTCGGCAATCAATAAAAATAGCCAAGTTAAAGAAATTCAGGATATGGGAAATATATATAAAAAAACAACGGTGGGCGAAGTGGAAAAAACGCTTATACAAAGTTCAATTGCAATTTATGATAAGGATTCACTAGAAGTTTCTAAAAAATATTTGCAATCTGGAAATATTAATGTAGAAAAACTAAATAGTGAAAATGGAGTAATATTGATTAATAAAAATGTAGTATACAATGAAAAAACAAAGAAGAGTTATTTTGGACCAGTGGCAGATATAAAAGTAGGAGATGAAATAGAGATTCAATTTAATGCCAATGGATGGGGTGAATCTGATAAAGCAAAGACGGAATTTGGTAAAGGCAAGGTTAATAAAGTAAAGGTTATGGCAATTCTTGAAAATGACTCTTTTAACTTTAGAGGACCTTCAAATGGATTGAAAATAATCACGACAGAAGAAATGGGAAAGAAATTAATAGGTACACAGGATGTCAAACCTGTAGCTTTAAACATAGTTCTTAAAGATGTAAAAAATGAAGATATTGGGAAAAAAGGAATAGAGAATGTGATAAAATCAAACCCTGCTTTAACGGTGATAAATAATATAGATAATAATAGAAATGATAAATCCTCGATATTAATGGTCAAAATATTATTGTATGGATTTGTATTGGTAGTTTCATTAATAGGTAGTGTTAATATAATAAATACTTTAACAACAAATATTATCCTTAGAAAAAGAGAGTTTGCTACATTAAAATCCATAGGACTAACTCAAAAGGGTTTAAAGAAAATGATTGTGCTAGAAGGACTTCTCTATGGGATTGTTGGCGCTATATATGGTTCAATTATAGGCAGTGGCATAGCTTTCCTATTGTATAAATCTATGGGTGGAGTTAGAGAGTTTGGATGGAGGGTACCTTGGCATGCAATAGCTATTGCGGGAGCCGCATCTATAATAATTGGGTACATTTCAGTATTATCACCACTTGCGAGAATTAAAAAAGAAAATTTAATTGAAGCAGTCAGAGAAGATTATTAATAATCTTCTCTTTTCTCTTTTGCATATACATACTTGCTTTAACTTAATGTATATTTGAGGTATTATTAAGGAGTTACTATTTAACAATATTTAGGACGAGGTGAACTAGATGAATAGATTATTATTAGTTGAAGATGATGAATCATTAGCCATTGGTATAGATTTTTCTCTAAAAGATGGAGGATATGATGTATCTAGAGCAGCAACAGTTGAAGGTGGGAAAACCTTATTCCAATTAGAACAGTTTGATTTAGTTTTATTAGATGTTAACTTACCTGATGGAAATGGATATGATTTATGTAAGTACATAAGGATTAAAAGTGAGGTTCCCATAATATTTTTAACAGCCTGTGATGAGGAAGTTAACATAGTTCAGGGGCTTGAAATAGGCGGAGATGATTATATAACAAAACCTTTTCGCGTAAGAGAACTTTTATCAAGAATAAAGGTAGCGATTAGGAGAAATTCTAAAAATATAACAAGTTCTAAAAATATATTAATGGAAAATACAATTAAAAGTGAAAATATAATTGTTGATAATATAAAAGGAACAGTAAGAAAAAATGGTGAAATTATAAATCTCACAGCACAAGAATATAAGCTTTTATTAATATTTATGAAAAAACCTAATGTGTTAATGAAACGTGAGGAGATATTAGGTGAATTATTAGAAGGGGAAGACCCTTATTTCGACGAAAACACATTATCAGTTTATATAAAAAGAATAAGAGACAAAATAGAAGACAATCCTAGGGACCCTCAATATATAGTGAATAAACGTGGACTAGGTTATAAATGGAATAAGGATAGGATAGTATGAAAAGATATTTTATTAATTCAGAGCTGAAAATAAGCACGGCGGTGCTTTTGTTTTTAATGACTTTATTTTTACTAATTACATCATTAAGTTTAAAAGCACATCATGATAACCTAAAGAATGATTATATTAAGAGCCTAGGAGCAATAGCTGAAAGGGTAGTTGCGGAAAATCCGGAAATGGAGAAAGAGATTATACCGCTCATTACAAAAGAGGTCTCTAGTGGAGAAGCCATTAGGGGAAAAGCTTTTTTAAAGCAATACGGATTAACAGAAGATTTAGAGAATGAACTTTTTCCATATGTGAGTGCAACTATTATAAAAAACAATTACTCAACTATTTTAATATTTATTGTTATGGCAGTTGTATTACTTATGCTCAATTATTTTCAATATAGTTTTTTCTATAAAAGGATAAGAAAAGTAACTGTTGCTGCAAAGAAAGTAGTTGAGGGAGATTATGACATAGCAATTAATGAAGATAGAGAGGGGGATTTTTCAAAGCTAGCAATTTCTTTTAACTCTATGAGGAAAATAATTAGAAGCAATTTAAGTGATCTTAGACGGGAGAAACAATTTCTAGTGGATTTATTATCAGATATATCCCATCAGCTAAAAACTCCACTTTCATCTGTAATTTTATACAACGATATTATGATTAACAAAGAACTGCCTATAAAGCAAAAGCAGGACTTTTTATTAAATAATCAAAACCAACTAGAAAAGATGAACTGGTTAATTAAAAATATGCTTAAACTTGCTAAACTAGACGCTAAAGCAATTATAATTGTAAAAGAGGAGCAGATCCTAAATGAAACTCTGCAAGACTCAGTAGATGCATTAGAGAGCAAAGCAATTGAATTTCAGGTTAAGATTATTTTTAAGGAAAATGAAGAGATAAATTTTGCACATGATAGATTGTGGCTTGAAGAGGCACTTATTAATATTATTAAAAATGGGATAGAGCATACTCCAGAGGATGGAACTATAAATCTAGAGCTAATGGAAAACCCTCTGTATACAAGAATTATAATAGAGGATACAGGTGAAGGCATATTAGATGAGGATTTACCAAATATATTTAAACGATTTTATAAAGCAAAGACCTCCAAGAAAACTGAATCTATTGGAATAGGACTAGCACTCGCAAAGTCAATAGTTGAAGCACATAATGGAATAATTGAAGTAAGAAGCAAGGTGGGCATTGGAACAAAATTTGTTATTACATTTATTAAAGGTTGACACAACTAATGTTCTAGTGTACTATATACATAAGGCACTAAAACAGTGATGTACTTTCTGAATGGAGATGAAATAATGGATACAGAATTTAATGACAAAATGCCTATATATCTACAAATTATAGACCTTATAAAAATGGACATTGTTACTGGAAAGCTAAAATCAAAGGATAAATTACCATCAATGCGAGAAATGGCAACCAATCTAAAGGTAAATCCAAATACGCTTCAAAGATCCTATCAAGAGCTTGAACGACTTGGAATTGTTTATACATTAAGAGGCACAGGAACATTTGTGGGAGAGGGAAAAGATATGGTAGATGATTTAAAAAGTGGTATGGCGAAGGAAGTTATAGAATCATTTATACTTAGAATGAAAAGTTTAGGATTTAATAACAATGAAATAATTAAATATGTTTCTAAGGAAACTATGGAGGTAAAACAAAATGGATAATATACTAGAATCAAAGAAAATATGCAAATCCTATTTAAATAAAAAAGCCCTACGTGGAGTAGACCTAAATATAATGCCAGGGAAAATTGTAGGACTTCTTGGACCTAATGGTAGCGGCAAAACTACCTTTTTAAAAATAGCAGCGGGAATATTACACCAATCTAGTGGAGAAATATTAATTGATGGTCAAATACCTGGCGTTTATACAAAGTCTATAGTGTCATATTTGCCTGATAATGAGTATCTTCTAAAGTGGATGAAAGTAAAGGATGCGGTGAGATATTTCAAGGATTTTTATTCTGATTTTGATGAAATAAAGGCAAAGGAACTACTTGTCTTTATGAACCTTGATGAGAATAGCAGTGTGAAAAGCCTATCAAAAGGAATGAAGGAAAAATTAAAGCTTACATTGGTACTTTCAAGAAAAGCAAAGATTTATATACTAGATGAACCGCTTGGTGGCGTAGATCCTACTGCTAGAGAAAAAATATTAAATGCCATAGTTAATAACTTTAGTGCAGATAGCTCTATGCTAATTACGACTCATCTTGTAAATGATATTGAAAGAATTTTTGATGAAGTGGCATTTATATCTGATGGGGAGATAGTACTTGAGGGTAATGCAGAAGAATTACGAATGAACAGGAAAATGTCAATTGATGAATTGTATAGGGAGGTATTTAAGTAATGTTTAAACTTATAAAATATGAATTAAGAGCATCATTTTTGACTATAATTGGGATTTGCATAACGGTTATAATTGCTAACTTATTTCTTATGATAAAGAAGGGTTCATGGGGCATTGAGACAATAATAGGATTATCATTATGTTTAGCTATTGGTGCATTAATAGTAATATTTATATCTTCATTAAAAATCATGAGTAAATATTTGTATGAAGACTCAGGATATCTATTATTTACACTACCACAATCGGGTGCATCAATAATGACATCAAGACTTATAACGGCCTTTATTCAAATATCCATTGTAACTTTTGTAGCTATTTTGATGCTCTATTTACATTCAGCAGACAATATAGATTTTAGTTTTCTTAAAGATCTTAAGCTAGGTGTAATTATATATTCTATAATTAGTTATATATACATGATTGCTTCTTCCTTAACATTTATATACTTCTGTATGGTTATCGGTAAAGTAGCTCTAAAAAGTAAAAAAATAGGTAAAATAGGTTCTTTCATAATTTTTATAATAATTTCAATGATATTAGGTTGGTTGTCATCAGAAATTATGACTATATTACCTCAAACTGTAAATATTAGTGATTTTTCAATAAAAACTAATTATAATGTATTAGATGTCGCTTTGTCGACTTCAAGTGGGGTATTAGATATTAATATTGCTCAAACAATATTGGATTTTATTGTTTTTGTTGGATTCTTCATGGGAACTTCTTATCTAATAGATAGGAAATTAGATTTATCATAAAGTTTGATAGTTTTAAAATGATATGAGTCAAATACATTGTAAATCACAAAACACTCCTGACGTCTCAGGAGTATTTTTGTGTTATAATAATTGACATAAGATTTTAATATGCGGAGGACAATAATGAAAAAATTATATACAGATATATATGATAATATAAAAAATAATATTGTTAAAGGTATTTATAAATCAGGAGAAAAACTTCCCTCAGAAAATGATTTTTGCAAAGAGTATGGTGTAAGTAGAGGAACTGTTAGAAAAGCGTTGGAAATACTTGCGGATGAAGGACTTGTGCATAGCCTTCATGGAAAAGGTGTATTTGTTTTAGAAAACAATTTTATTACATTTTCTGTTGGTGGTCTTGTTAGTTTTAAGGAAGCTAGTGAGAACAATAATAAAAAATTCGTTACTTCGGTTCCTAAATTTGAGGAAGTTATAATTGATGAAGTTTTAAACAAAAAAAGCAATTTGCCTATAGGAAAAGTGGCTTATAAATTATATAGAGTACGTAGTTTAGAAGATGAGAGAATAATTTTTGATATTAATTATTTCTTAAAGGATTTTGTAAAAGGTCTAACAAAAGAAATTTCAGAGAAATCAATTTATGAATACATTGAAGAAAGCTTAAATTTAAAAATCGGTTTTGCTAATAAAATTATTCAAGTTGAAACTGCTACTTCAAATGACAAATTAAATTTAGATATGAAATCTTATGATTTTGTTGTGGTTGTAAAAAATTATGTTCATTTAAGTGATGGAATTCAATTTGAATATACACAGTCTCGTCATCGTCCAGATCGTTTTGTTTTTTCAGATTTCGCACGTCGCCGGTAGGGCGATTTTTTTTTATTTTAATAAATATAATGAATATTTAAAAAACGTTTACATTTATTATTGAAAAAGCATTGACTAACTTGTATAGACAAGGTAATATAAAGGTATAAGAACTTGTATATACAAGTTGAGATATATTTAAAGAAATACCTTGTGCAAGTTATATTAACATTTTAAGGAGTGGAATGTTTTAAAACTAAGGAATTTATAATTACGAGGGGGATTTTATATGAGCAAATTTTCAGAAGATTCAAAACAATTATTAGAATATATTGGTGGGAAAGAAAATGTCGTAGCAGTTTCCCATTGCGCAACCCGTATGAGATTTGTATTAAAGGATGATAAAAAAGCAGATACTAAAAAGATAAAAAGCATCAAATCTGTAAAAGGAACTTTTGCGCAAGCGGGTCAATTTCAGGTTATTATAGGAAATGAAGTGTCTGATTTTTATAATGAATTTGTAAAGATATCAGGGGTTGATGGTGTTAGCAAAGATAGGGCAAAGGTTGCAGCAAAAGGGAATATGAATTTTGTTCAAAGAATGCTTGCTAATTTAGCGGAGATATTTACACCTCTTATTCCAGCACTTGTAGTCGGCGGTTTGATATTAGGGTTTCGAAATGTAATCGGTGACATAAAATTGCTTGAGGATGGAACTAAAACAATAACTCAAATGTATCCATTTTGGGCAGGGGTTTATTCTTTCTTGTGGCTAATTGGAGAAGCTATATTTTTCTATCTACCAGTAGGAATAACTTGGTCTATTTCTAAAAAGATGGGAACAACTCAAATACTCGGGATTGTATTAGGTCTTACTCTCGTATCTCCTCAGTTATTAAATGCTTATGACGTAGCAAAGACCGCTGCGGATAAGATTCCGTTTTGGGATTTTGGATTTTTTCATATCCAAATGATAGGTTATCAAGCACAAGTAATTCCAGCTATTATGGCAGGATTTGTTTTAGCAATACTAGAAATAAATGTACGTAAGATTGTTCCAGAGTATATATCAATGATAGTGGTACCTTTTCTAGCACTTGTGCCAACTGTAATAATAGCACATACTATTTTAGGACCAATAGGTTGGGTAATAGGTTCTGCTATATCAAGTGCAGTATATACGGGTTTAACTTCTGCTTTTGGGTGGTTATTTGCAGCTGTGTTTGGATTCTTTTATGCTCCACTCGTAATTACTGGACTTCATCATATGACAAATGCTATTGATCTACAACTTATGGCTGAATTTGGAGGAACAAATTTATGGCCAATGATTGCTTTATCAAATATAGCTCAAGGCTCTGCGGTTATGGCAATGATACGTATAAATAAAAAAACTAAACCAGAAGAAGAACAAGTATCAATTCCAGCTGCTATTTCTTGTTATCTTGGAGTAACTGAGCCAGCTATGTTTGGTATCAATTTAAAATACGTATATCCATTTGTTGCTGCTATGGTAGGTTCAGCAATTGCAGGCGTAATATCAGTTGCCTCAGGAGTAATGGCAAACTCAATTGGTGTTGGCGGACTTCCTGGCATATTATCTATCAAACCAAAATTTATGTTAATTTTTTCCATAGCGATGTTGGTAGCAATTGTGGTTCCATTTATATTAACAATTATACTGTCTAAGACAAAATTTGCAGCTAAATTTGCACCAGAGGATTAGATAATAATCATATTAGAGACCAATAAGATTAGTTTCTAAGCTTATATAATTAAAAAAAATAAATGACAATACTATAATGCATGTAAAAGTTGAATTCAATTTAAATTCTTTTATATGCATTTAATTAAAGGAGCATCAGAGTTATGAAAGACTTTAAAAAAAGTGTAGTTTATCAAATATATCCTAAATCTTTTATGGATTCTAGTGGAGATGGAACTGGTGATTTAAAAGGTGTTACGCAAAAACTGAGTTATTTAAAAGACTTAGGAGTAGATTATATATGGTTAACTCCATTTTATAATTCTCCACAAATAGATAATGGGTATGATGTATCAGATTATTGTAATATTGATAGTGTGTTTGGAACTATGGAAGATTTTGAAGAAATGGTTGCAGAAGCTAAAAAAGTAGGAATCGACGTTATGCTAGATATGGTATTTAACCATACGTCTATAGAGCATAAATGGTTTAAAAAGGCAATGGATGGTGATAAAAAATATAAAAATTACTACATATTCAAGGAGCCGAAAAATGGGAAGAAGCCAACAAATTGGGTTTCAAAGTTTGGTGGTTCAACTTGGGAATATGTTAAGGAGTTTGATGAGTATTATTTGCACTTGTTTGATAAAACTCAAGCAGATCTTAATTGGAAAAATGAAGAATTAAAACAAGAAGTGTTCGATATAGTTAATTTTTGGCTTGAAAAGGGTGTAAAGGGATTTCGTTTTGATGTAATTAATTTAATATCAAAACCAGATAAATATGAAGATGATTACAAGGGTGATGGTCGCCGATTTTATACAGATGGACCTAAAGTTCATGAATATTTAAAAGAACTTAATAGAGAAACCTTTGGAAAATGTGAAAATATTATTACAGTTGGAGAAATGTCTTCAACAACTATAGATAATTGTTGCAAATATTCGAATCCTGGTGAAAAGGAATTATCCATGGTATTTAATTTTCATCACCTTAAGGTCGATTATAAAAATGGTGATAAATGGAGTTTAATGGATTTTGATTTTAATTTGTTAAAACAAATTCTAAATGATTGGCAAATTGGAATGGAGAAAGGCAATGGGTGGAATGCTGTATTCTGGTGCAATCATGATCAACCACGTATTGTGTCTCGTTTTGGGGATGATAAGAAATACCATTCAGAATCTGCAAAAATGTTGGCAACAACAATCCATATGTTAAGAGGCACACCTTATATTTATCAAGGAGAAGAATTTGGTATGACAAATCCATACTTTGATAAAATTGAGTTATATAAAGATGTAGAATCAATTAATTATTACAATATTTTGAAAAATCAGGGCGTGGATGATAAAGAAATAATTAAAATTTTACAATCAAAATCAAGAGTTAATTCACGTACTCCAGTTCAATGGAATGATAAGGCGAATGCTGGGTTCACTACAGGCTTACCCCATATAGCAATAAGTAACAATTACAAAGAAATAAATGCTGAAAATGCCCTAAGGGATGAAAATTCTATTTTTTATCACTACAAAAAGCTTATAAGACTTAGAAAAGAGTATGATGTAATTGCTTATGGTGATTTTAAAATTATATTAGAAGGTGATGCTCAAATATTCTCTTATATTCGTTCATGGAAGAATGAGAAACTTTTAGTTGTAAATAATTTTTATGGGAAAGAAACTGCTTTTAATTTACCAGAAGATATAGCGCTTAATGGACAATCAGTTATATTGATATCAAATTACAAAGATACAATAAATAATATGCATAAGTTAACTTTAAGACCATATGAATCAATTGTTTTCTATATAAAATAGAAGGGTCTTATTTAGTAGCTAATTTATAGTTTTGTATATAAATTAGCTACTATAATTTTTTGTTCGTAAGTGAGGTATTTAAAATGTTATAATAATATAACAACAAATTGATATTGTTTATAGTTGATTTGATAAAGAGGAGAGATATTAAATGAATTATTTTGAAGAAAGTTTAAAACTACATGAAAAACATTTAGGTAAAATTGAGGTAATATCAAAAATTAAAATAGAAACAAAAGACGATCTAGCACTTGCATATACACCTGGGGTTGCAGAACCTTGTAGGAAAATACATGAAAATGAAGAAAATGTGTATAAATATACTGCTAAGGGAAATATGGTTGCAGTGATTACCGATGGAACTGCTATTTTAGGACTGGGAGATATAGGACCCAAAGCAGGACTTCCAGTTATGGAAGGTAAGGCTATATTGTTTAAAGAATTTGCTAATGTGGATGCCTTCCCAATTTGCTTAGATACAAAAGATGTAGATGAAATCGTTCGAACTGTGCAACTTATTTCTCCAGGTTTCGGTGGAATAAATTTAGAAGACATTAGTGCCCCAAGATGCTTTGAGATAGAAGAAAAGCTTAAGAAACTATTAGATATACCAGTATTCCATGATGACCAACATGGAACAGCAATTGTTGTTCTTGCGGGACTCATTAATGCTACTAAAGTAGTTGGAAAAAAACTTGAGGATTTAAAGGTTGTTATAAATGGTTCGGGTTCAGCCGGAACAGCAATATCTAAACTTTTGCTTTCGTCAGGTGTGAAAAATTTAATTGCTTGTGACAAGGTCGGAATACTCTACAGAGGAATGGAAAAAATCGATGATGCAAAAACAGCTCTTGCAGAAATCACTAATCCAAATAATATAAAAGGAAACTTAAAAGTTGCATTGGTAGGTGCTGATGTATTTATAGGAGTTTCCGCTCCAGGAATAGTAACGCCTGAGATGATTAAATCTATGAATAAAGATTCTATAGTATTTGCAATGGCAAACCCAGTTCCAGAAATTATGCCAGAGCTTGCTAAAAAAGCTGGTGCAAAGGTCGTTGGCTCAGGGCGTTCGGATTTCCCAAATCAAGTAAATAATGTACTTGTATTTCCCGGGTTATTCAGAGGGGCCTTAGATGTGAGAGCAAAAGAAATAAATGAAGAAATGAAGCTTGCAGCAGCATATGCTATTGCAAATTATATAAAAGATGAAGAGTTAAATGAAAACAACGTAATTCCAAGTGCATTAGACAGAGGTGTAGCAACAAAAGTAGCAGAGGCAATTGCAAAAGCTGCAAAAGAGACAGGTGTTGCGAGAATATAGAACAGAGGGGATATACCTAAAAAGGGTATATCCCCAATTAAAAAAGACATTATATCTTATTAAAGTTGCTACAGATGTTGCTATAGAAAATATCATAAAAATATTATCTGAATATTCAAAAAAACACTTTACAATCAAGTTTTCCTATGTTAATATACATACAAGAAGAAGTTAATTCTTCTCGCAAATCCTAATTCATGAATCTAGATTAAAATAGTTTTGATTTAAGAAGTTTAGTGATTTAGAGAGATTTGAGATTCAATGTTGAAAATTCAAGATTCAATTTTTAAGATTAAGATTTAAGATTTAAGATTTAAGATTTAAGGTTTAAAGTTTAAGATTCAAGTATGTATATCAATTGTTTTAATTATAGTCAATAAAAAATAAATTTGTGTAATGTCAATGTAATTTGAACAACTGCAATAGAAGGGAAGGTGCGTTATTACAGATATAAAAAATGAATTAGGGTTTGCTTAGCAGTCAATTTATAGTTTTATATTATAAATTGGCTGCTATAATTTTTTTGATCCATTTTTGACTTCTTTATTAAAACTCACATCTTCATATATATTTTATAAGAATTTAATATAATATTTCCAATACCAATCACAGTAAATAATATAACTCCTGGTATGAGATAATCAATCCTTAGTAATGCTAACTAACTCAATTTTATAATTTCCATCAGGAGATATCACCTCTACTATATCTCCAATTGTTTTTCCAAATAATACTTTTCCTATTGGAGACTCGATACTATACTTACCATTTAATATATCCACTTGCAATGTTGTTACAAGTTCTATTTCTTCTATATCATCGCTACCTTCAAATTTGATCAATAATTTATTACCTATATTTGCACCTCTAGTATTAATAATAACATCATCTATAATTTCAGCAGTTCTGATCATTTTTATTAAATAACCCATTCTTCTGAAGTTCTCATACATACTTGTTTTGGCAGCTTTATATTCAGCATTTTCACTTCTATCACCATGTGCTGCAGCTATCATTTTTTCATGTGCAATTTCCATTGTTAAAGGTCCTTTGCGGTAATCAAATTCTTTTTGAAGTTCTTCAATATCTTTTTTAGTAAGTTTATTATTCATTTTGTCACCTTCTTATTAAATTATATGAAAACAATAAGGGAGTAAGAATAAGTTAATTGTAGTAATCTTTTTACAATTCAATTGGATCTTGAATAAATTTATTTTCTAACATTTCACTCAAAAATGCTGAACCTAAGATAATTATTCCTCCAATTATTTTTACTAAGGTTATAGTTTCTCCTAAAAATATTGAAGCTATAATTACAGCTGATACTGGGTCAATGTAGCTTAAAATAGCTATGGATTGTCCCTTTAGTTCCTTCATTGAAGAAAAATACATTAGGTAAGAAATTCCAGTGTGAAGGATACCAACTATAAATATAAAAATCCAGGCGGCAGAACCTATTTTGCTTAAATTAAGGTTTCCTCGATAAATAATGCTTGGTAAAAGTACTAATGCAGCCACAGCTAATTGAATCAACGTAGTTTCAAAGCCAGACAAATTCTTTATAAACTTATTCATTAAAATTATACTAGCATACAATACTGCAGCCGAGAGCCCATACATTATTCCAACAATATGATTGTAAGATCCTGTTTCATTATTGCTTCCCAAACTAACAATTAAAAAAAGTCCAGACATTGCCATAATAACACATAAAATTTTTGAAACCGTGAGCTTTTCTTTAAGAATTATCGGTGCAAAAATTATTACAAATATAGGAGCAAAGTAGTAACTTAAAGTTGAGTTCGAGATAGTGGTGTATTTGTATGCCTGAAATAAAAGAATCCAGTTAAAACCTATGGCAACACCGGACAATACAAGAATCAATATATTTTTTTTAATTAATTCCAATGATATTTTTTGTTTCATTATAAGGCCCGCACAAAGTAAAAATAAGCTACCTATTACAGCTCTCAGAAAAGCGATTTCTATTGAAGGTAAGTCTATATTTCTTACAAAAATTCCTATGCTTCCAAAGATAAGCATTGAACTAATAATTTTCAGCTTATTTTTCATCTAAATCCTCCTTAACTCTCTCAAGATTAACAAATATTCATAATATTTCCTATAATTATAATGATATTTTTTTATAAAGTCAACTATCTTTATAATCCTTTATGTTTGGAATGTTTGGAACCAAATGTTCAAATATTACATAAGATACTAGTATAACACAATAAGATTTTTGGAAGTTATGAAACATATTCTATATTGGTCACTTTGAATATGTGGAGCTAGTAGTGAACCCACTCCTTCTACATAGATTAGCCTATGTGAATGGAGTTTTGTTTTTTTCTAGTAATAAAAAATTATATTTTAATCGGGGAGTTTATGAAGTGTACTCTGATTTTGGTCACCATTGAGTACATGGAGACAATGGTGAATCCGGCCCAATCTAATTTATTAGATTGGGCCTTTAATTTTATAAATGAATTAGAAATATATATTTAAATAAATAGGGGGAATTTTTGTGAAATATATAAAAAATACAGTGAATCTAGAAAGCTTAAAAAAAAAGAACAATCTATATCTTTATATGAAATTGCAAAAAGGTGTTTCGATTTAATATCATCTATAACTGCAATAGTGATACTTTCACCCCTTTTCTTAATAATTGCAATAATAGTTAAACTAGATTCTAAAGGGTCAGTATTCTTTGTACATGAACGTTTAGGTAAGGATGGAAAGAAAATAAAAGTTTATAAATTTAGAACTATGGTGACTAATGCGCAGCAAATACTAACTGACATGTCAGATGTTATGAAAAGTGAGTTTGAAGAAAACTTTAAGTTTGAGAATGACTCAAGAATAACCAAGTTAGGTAAATTTTTAAGGGAATCGAGTTTGGATGAATTGCCACAATTAATAAATATTATTAAAGGGGATATGAGTGTCGTTGGGCCAAGGCCAATAGTTGTAAAAGAAATAAAAAAATATGGAAAATGTTGGGACAAGCTATTAACTATCAAACCAGGACTTACAGGAAACTGGCAAGTTAGTGGCAGGAACAATACTACCTATGAAGAGCGAGTTAAATTGGATATGGATTATATAGATACAAGGAGTTTTTGGAGAGATATTGTAATTATCTTAAAGACTGTGGGTGTTGTGATTAAGAAAGTTGGAGCTAAATAGGAAAAGTAAAATCCCAAAATAGGGGAGGCAATATAATGCCAAGTAGAATATTAAAAATTAAAGATTTATTTAAAACTCAGAATGCACTCAATAGAAAAGTATGCATCTTTGGTCAAGGATTTGTAGGGCTGCCATTATCCTTAAGTTTTGCGCTAAGAGGTTGTGATGTTGTAGGAGTAGATGTTGACGAGGTGCTTGTTGCTAGTATTAATAAGGGCACAACTTATCATACTGAAAGATTTCATGGAGTAACTATTCAAAAAATATTGCAAATGGAACTAGAGGAAGGAAGATATACAGCTACAACAAATGCGGCAAAAGCGGTTAGAGAGTGTAACAATATTATAGTTACTGTAGGAATACCTATTATAAATGGTAATTTCGTAATGGATTATTTAGAAAAGTGCAGCAGAATCATAGGAAAAAATTTAAAAAAAGATGATTTAGTTATTATACGAAGCACAGTTATGCCGGGGACGACCGAAAATTTTATATTACCAATACTTGAAAAAGAATCGGGTATGACAGCTGGTATAGATTTTTACCTTGCATATGTTTCAGAAAGAATAGCAGAAGGGAATGCATTTGTTGAATTTGAAAACATGCCCACTGTTGTTGGAGCAATTAATAATGAAAGTTTATTGAGAGCTATAGAACTTATAGAGGTAGTTTGCAAGGCTAAAATAATTGCAGCAAGTAGTATGAAGGAAGTTGAAACTTCAAAGGTGTTTGAAAATATTCAAAGAGACGTTAATATAGCAATGTCACAGGAATTTGCTAGATTTACTGAGGCATTAGGTATAGATATATTTGAAGTAATTAAATTAGCTAATACACATAAGAGGGTAAATTTGTTAGCTCCAGGACCAGGAGTAGGAGGATATTGTATTCCCAATGCTTATCACTATCTAGAGCCAAAGGCTAAAGAATTTGGAGTAAGCATGGATTTACTTAAACTTGCCAGAGAAAAAAATGCAATGATCCCTCGATTTATAGTTAATAAAGTAGAGGAATTACTAATTGGCGTAGGCAAAAAACTTAAGAATTCAAAAGTAGCCGTTTTGGGACTGGCAATGAAGAATTTTTCTAATGATGATAGGATTAGCCCTGCAGTTGATGTATGTAAGATATTAATCGAGAGAGGTGTAATTGTTAGGGCATTTGATCCTATGGTAACAACCGAGTATGAATTTAAGACTAAAACTCAAGATGAAGCAATAGATGGAGTCGATGTTATTTTAATACTGACAAAACAGTTAGAGATACATTTTAATGATGTTGAGCATATAGTAGAAATGATGAATGAATATCCAGTATGCATAGATACAAAAGCAGCCATAAGTGCTGAAGCGGCATTGAAATATAATCTTAAGTATTGGAGAATATAGTATGAAAAAAGTTGTTTATGTTGTTGAGTCTTTCGGCTCAGGGGTATACACGTTTTTAACGCAGTTGAGTAATTCTGTTGTGGAGAGTTATGAAGTAGTGATTATATATTCAGTTAGGAAAGAGACGCCCAAGAATTTCAAAGATGATTTTAATTCTAAAATTAGATTTATTCAAATGGATATGTTCAGAGGACTAAACCCGTATAGAAATCTGAAGGCTTTTGTGTTATTAAAAAAGATTTTAAAAAAAGAAAAACCAGATATTATTCATTTACATTCGTCTATTGCTGGTTTTTTAGGAAGAATAACATGTCGTATGAACAGATTCGATATGGATAAGGTTATTTATAATCCACATGGGTTTTCCTTTCTGCAACAGAATGAATCCAAATTCAAAAGAAAATTTTTTTATAGATTAGAGTGGCTTGCAAGTAAGATAGGTGGATATACGGTAGGGTGTTCATTGGGAGAATTCGAAGAGGCACTGAAAATATCAAAGAAATGTATAAACATTAATAATGGGATTGATACAAATAAAATAGATAAAATAATAAAAAAAATTAACGGAAACAAAATTGATGATAAAAAAAATAATAAACTTAAAATAGGGACAGTAGGCAGAATTTGTTATCAGAAAAACCCAGACTTATTTAATGATTTAGCAAAGTTTTTTGCAAGCTATGACTTTGTTTGGATAGGGGATGGTGATTTAAATGATAAATTACAAGCAGATAATATAAAAGTCACAGGGTGGGTGGATAGAAAAGAAGTAATAAAAGAACTTAAAGATGTAGATATCTTTATATCGACATCCCTTTGGGAAGGGTTATCTATTTCACTTCTTGAAGCGATGTATCTAGGCAAACCAGTAATAGTAACAAACGTAATCGGCAATAAAGATGTTGTATATAATAATATAAATGGTTATATAGTAAATAATTTGAGTGAATTTATAAAAACAATCAATTTTATAACGAAAAATAATATTATATCAGATATAAAATTCAAACAAAAAGTTAGGTCCAATATAGTAGATAATTATGGGCAAACAGAAATGGTTAAAAAATATATAGATTTATATGAGTTAAATAGAAAAAAATATTAGCGAGGATGGTTTTATATGGGAAAAAAAGTACTACATCTATTATCAACTAATACACTAAATGGCGCAGAAAAGGTGGCATTAGATATATGTACTAATTTAAAAAAAGAAACCTTTAATACCCTTGTGGTATGTGCAGGGGATAAGCTCAGATGCTATTTTGAGGAGGAAGGTATTGAATCTTTTAAAATTAACATAAGTAAATTAAATATTAGAGAAATTTTAAAACTAAGAAAATTAATAAAAAATAAAAATATAGATTTAATACATGCACATGACGTTCGTGCATCAATAGCTGCAAAACTTGCTAGTTTCAATTTGAATATAATCATAATATCTCATATTCATGGAGAATATGATTGGTTAAAAAGTAAATCTATACTAAAGATTATTGATGGATTATTTAGAGATAAATATGATTTATCTTTAGCTTGTTCAAAAAATGTTAGAGAATTTTATTGCATGTATAATAATAAATGCAATAAGGATAAAGTAATTGCGCTACCAAATAGTTTTAACTCAAGTGAAATTAACAAAACTAACATTATTTCAAAAAAAACTTTTAAATTCACGAATAATATACCTAATGATAAGTATATCTTTGGATTTGTTGGAAGATTAATAAATTTGAAGGGTGTAGATATGCTTATAGAGAGTTTTAATTTGTTTTGTAAAAAACATAATAATTCAATATTGATTATAGTTGGTGAGGGTGAACAAAAGGAAAAATTGAAGAATTTAGCTATAAAATACAATTTATTTACAAAGATTTATTTTGTTGGTTATAGAAGGGATGTTTACAATTGGATTAACATATTTGATTGTTTTATATTACCGTCCAAAAGGGAGGGAATTCCATTAATAATATTAGAAGTTATGGCTATGAAGAAAATTGTTATTTCTACGTATGTTGGTGGAATACCTGAATTAATAGTGAATAATTATAATGGGATATTATTAGAGGAAAGGACGCCCCAGCTTTTACTCCATTCCATGGAATATGTATATGAAAATAAAAATGAAGTAAATAAAATAATAGAAAATGCTTATAGGAATTTAACACGAAATTATAGTATAAAGGATTATATTAATAACCTACAAATAATTTATAAGGGATTACTTAAGCCTCATAAAAAACTGATAGAGTGAACATTATAAATAATAAAAAGGAGATACCTTATGATTATTTATTACATTAATTATGATGGAATAAATTGTAGCGTGTTTGACTCTCAAATATATACTTATTGCCATTTGCTAAGCAAAAATAGTTTAAAAGTCAGGCTAATCAATTTTGACACAAATATAAGTTCAGAAGAATATATTAATAAAATGAAGCTATATTCAAATTGCAATAATCTTAGGGTTTTATCTATTCAAAAGAATAAAAAATTTGGTTTTCTCATTAATAAGAAATTAATTAATGCGGTAATTAAATTAATTAATGATAAAAATACAATTAATGAAAAAATTATCATCCATTGCAGGGGGATATTTGGTAGCTTTATTGGTTTAAAAGTGAGAAGGAAATTGAAAAACAAACTTAATATCAAAGTGATTTCAGATTTTAGAGGAACTGTTATTGATGAGTATTTAATGAGATATAAAAATAAAAACGGATTGCTTAAGATTATGTTAAAATTTTTGATAATAAAAATAAATAGCATTCAATCCTATGTGTGTAAAAATGTTGATTATATATTATGTGTTTCTAAAAAACTAGAAGAATATCTAAAAAGTAAGTACATTATTATTTGTGGTGTTTCAATAATCCCCACCTGCATAGATTCAGATAAAACTGGGTTTGATCAAGAGGAAAGAAGAAAAATAAGAAATGAATTGGAATTAGAAGATAAATTTGTTGTTGCTTATTGTGGAGGTGGTCAGGGTTATCAAAGCCCAGAAGATTTAATAAATGCTTTTATTAGGATAAGTCAAAGGGTAGAAGAGGCATTATTTTTGATTTTGACTGGAGATAAAGAAATATTTGCTGCATTTTTAAATGTTTCTAATGTTGATAAAAGCAAGTATTTAATTAGGTATGCTCCTCATAATGAGGTATATAAATATTTGAGCGCAGCAGATTGTGGTATTTTACTAAGAGACAGTAATAATGTAAATAAAGTTGCTAGTCCAACAAAATTTGCAGAGTATATTAATTGTAATTTACCCGTTTTTATAAGCCACAATATTGGTGATATAGATGAAATAAGTGCTAAATATAATATATGTATTTATGAAGAAGATATTGAGAATATAAAAATTAAAATTGATGAGATAAAAGAGAATGATGGGAATTTTAAACTATTAATCGGTGACTACTATGAATGGAAGAGGAATATTAAAACTATTATATCAATTTACAATAAACTTTAACAATATTTTGGACCACTGGTGATGATATGAAACAATAAAAATATGGAAGGTGAGGTTATATGGAGTGAAAAGCTATATTGCTGGTATAATTATAACCTTTGTAATCTACTTGTGTTTCGAGGAAAACATAGTAAAAAATCCTTTTTATAAAGAAATAATAGAGAAATTTTTATTATTCATTATCATTTTATGCTCTATATTTAATTTGGTTTTAATAAAATTGAGTGTGGGCTCTTATGATATTGAAATTGGTTTATTTTCAATAATATTGCTAGTATATTTATACATATTTTTTATAATGTATAAAAAAAAATATAAAAAAAAGAATAAAGATAAAAAAATTCTACTTATGTTTATTTGTTTATCTTTAATTAATGTCTACATGTTATTGGAGCCTATTTTTTTATATATTTATTCTTTTGAATCATATTCCTTATATTTATTAATATACTTGGATGTTGAACTAATGCTAATAGTATTTTTAACATTAAGAAGATTTAATTATAATATTAAAATTATTATTAATGTAGTTTCAGTTTTTAGTTTAATGAATGTTAGTTTGGGATTTTTACAATTTATGACCGATAGAGTTCTTATTAATTTTAAAGATCCAAGTCAGCAGTTGACACAATTGTATATAGGTGGAAGAGTATCTGGATTTGTAATGGGAGATAATGGTGGAGGTAATCTTGGAGTAATATTATTTCCTGTATTGTTATACAAATACAAAAAACATAAAAATATATTTAATTTTAGTTTGATTTTAGCCGATGTTTTGTTTGTTATATTTACTTTTACAAGAGTTGCTTATTTTGCAATCTGCGTTGAACTTCTAATTTTTATAATACTATCAGTGAAAATAAGTTCTATTAAGAATTTAACAAAACACATAGCAACATATAGTTTTGTGGCATGTGTAGGAATATATTCATATTTAAATTATTTCGATAAAATTATAAATATTCTTTTTTTGAAAAGGGGAGATACCCAAGATGATAGATTTATACAATTTCCAATAGCTATAAAAGCGTTCTTCTCCACACCTATATTAGGAACAGGCCATGGACAGTATAACAATTATGTATTGTATAAATTTGGGATAGTTGATAAATACGTAATTCATTCCCAGTTTTTGAATATGATTGTTGAGGAGGGGATAATAAATTTTATATTATTTATTATATTTAATGTTTGTTTAATTTATATGTTGATAAAAAAATATAATAAAAAAAAAGAATTGCTATTTATTATTATGATAGTAGTAGGAAATGTTATATGTATTAATTTTAATTCTAATCAAACCTATGAGATTAATATAATTATATATTATCTTATACTATTTGGATTTTTATTTGCGAGGGATGAACGTAAGACCTGATTAATTATAAGGAGTAATTAATGCTAAAACAAATAATTAAAAAGATGCCTAATATAATTAAAGAACCAATAATTAATACTTATAATTCATTGCCAGATGCTATTAAATATGGGCAAACATTTAATAGTACTTATAAATCATTGAAATCATCAGAGGGCTTAAGTGAGGAGCAGCATGGTGAATATCAAATGAAAAAGCTTAAGGAAATTATAAAATATGCTTATGAAAATGTTCCTTACTATACTAGGTTATTTAATGAAAATAATATAAAACCAAAATATATTCAAGATTTTAATGATTTAAAGAAAATACCATATTTAACAAAGGAAATAATTGGAGATAATTTGAATGATTTGGTTTCAAATAAATATAATAAAAAAAAATTGAGATATGTAACAACAGGAGGATCTACGGCTATTCCAATGGGTTTTTATCAAGATAAAAGTAGAGAGCAAAAAATAGAGTGGGCTTTCACAGCCAATTTATGGTCAAGGGTAGGTTACGACATAAGAAAAAGTTATAAGATGGTAATACTTAGGGGTAATAGACCGAAGATGGGCTATTATGAATATATAGGTAAAAATTTAATATTATCTTCATATAATTTAATTGAAGATAATATGGAAAATTATATACAAAGAATAATAGATTTTAAACCTGATTTTATACAGGCATATCCGTCAACTATAAGTTTATTATCAAAATATATAATAGACAATAATATAAATATATTTCTAGAAAATTTACAGGCGATAATATGTGCATCTGAAAATTTATATGATTTCCAAAGAAAACAATTAGAACGGGCATTTAATACTAGGGTATATAGTTTTTATGGCCACACAGAACATAGTTGCTTGGCAGGTCAATGTGAAAAGAGTAATTTTTATCATTTGCAGAGTGAATACGGTTATACGGAGTTAATTAATGAAAGTGGTTATGATGCTGTAGCGGAAGACGAAACCGGTGAAATAGTATGTACTGGTTTTATTAATTATGTATTCCCATTTATTAGGTATAGAACAGGGGACATTGCAATTAATAGCAATGAAAAATGTATCTGCGGGAGAAATTATAAATTAATTAAAAAGATAGAAGGAAGAAGGCAAGACTATTTTATTGATAAGACAGGTTCAAAAGTAACATTCACTTGTTCTGATGATGCTTTATGGGATGTATCGAATAAAATACATTTATATCAATATGTACAAAATGAGCCTGGCAAGGTTGAACTATATATTCAAAGTAAAAAAGAATTTACGCTGGAAGATAGAAATAGTGTAGTTGAGAGTTTTAAAGGGTTCTATTCAAGATTTGAAATTGAATTATATTTTGCAGATCATATTGAAAAAACCAAGATGGGTAAGTTCAGATATTTAGTTCAAAATATTAAAATGTAGGTGATCAGGTGATAAAGACTAGTTTTAAAAATAGTTATATAGGATTAAAACTTAGACAATTCAAACATAAATTAATATACAGATATAAATATCACAGAATGAAAAGTTCTTACTCTAGATTTAAATATAGTAATGATAAAAAACCTAAAAAGCAAATTAGAGAAGAAATGTCTATTTGCAAAAAGTTTTGGGGGTGTTATCCACTTCATTATTTTAGATATGATTTATATAAAAAAAATAAAAAGGTTACCAAAGAAGAATTAATTAATTATGTACCAGAATTTTTCTTTTATAATATATTTTTATCACATTATGATGGGGATAAATATTCAATATTACTAGGTGATAAAAATATTGCAGAACAATTATTTAGAAGTGTAAATATAAATCAGCCATCCACTATATGTAAACTAATTAATGGAAAAATCTATACTAATGATTTAGAAGAAAAAAGTTTTGATGAAGTTAATTTAGAACTTACAGAAAGGTTATATAAAAAAATATTTGTTAAACCAGTAGATGGTGAAGGTGGATATGGCATAATCATTTTTCATTTGAGTGAGGATAATAAGTATATAAATAATAAAAATGAAGAATTAAGTGAAACATTTCTATTTAATATAGGTGTGGAGAATAATTATATAATTCAGAGTGGGGTAATACAAGATGAGTGTATTACAAAAATATATTCGCATTCTGTAAACACATTTAGAATCGCAACAGAAAATATAAAAGGAAAAGTTAGATTAATATGTGGAGTTCTAAGAATAGGAAGAGATGGAAATGAAGTTGATAATGCTTCACAAAATGGCATTGTACTTGGGATAGATTGTAACACTGGAATTTTCAAAGAATATGCTGGTACTGAGGAAGGAGAAATTTTTTATAAACATCCAGATTCTAATTTTGTTTTTAAAAACCATAAAATTTATAAATGGGATAGTATAGTGGACTTTACAATTGCATGTGCATCAAAACTGCCACAGTTTACTTATTTGGGATGGGATATAGCATTAACCAAAGAAGGCCCTATTGCAATTGAAACAAATTTAGGTTTTGCCATTGATCTTTTCCAAATTGCGTTAGGTGGGTTAAGAGAAAACTTTAAAATCAATGATCCTAATAAGTATTGGAAAAAATAGGAGGTAGAATTTTGAATAACAACATTACATTACATTTTAGGGATTATTGGAATAACGAGGATAATACGTTTGCAAAAGGTAGAGCATTTATTGGTGGTGAGTTATTTGAGAGGGAACAGCTAGCACAATACTTTACCAAACCAAATACCAAAGATATAGTTTTATTAGCTAATGGATTTTGGGGACTTGTAAAAAAAAGTAAAGATTCTATTTTAATTGTAGCTGATAGGATGAGGAGTTATCCTTTATTTTATGGAAGTAAAGATAATGTTATTTACGTAAGTGATGATGCATATTGGGTAAAAGATAGAGTTTGTGATTATGAATTTGATCAGGTTTCAAAAAATGAATTTTTATTGACAGGCTATGTTACTGGTTGTGATACATTATATGAAAATGTTAAACAAATTCAAGCGGGAGAAATGGTTAATATAGATTTTGATAAGGAAAATAATATTAGAGTGATTTCGTCAAATTATTATAACTTTATACATGATAGCTATTTTGAAGATATATCGCGGGAAGAATTATTAAATAAACATGAACTAAGCTTAAATAAATCTGTTAAAAGGCTTATTGAATATGCAAAGGGAAGAACTATAGTTGTACCTCTGAGTGGAGGATATGATTCTAGGCTTCTTGTCACAGTCCTTCGGAAAATGAATTGTAATAATGTTATAACTTTTACGTATGGAAAAATAAATAATGCTGAGTGTTTAATTAGTAAGAAAGTTGCAGAAAACCTAAATTATAAATGGATTTTCATTCCTTATGATAATGAAAAATCATATAAATGGTATAACTCTTGTGAAAGAAAAAACTTTAGCACTTTTGGTGATAACTTAAGCACAATATTACCTGATAGGGAATGGCCAGCAGTATGGGAGATGAAAAAACAAAACTTGATTCCAGAGGATTCTGTTTTTGCACCTGGACATTCAGGGGATTTTATCTCAGGAGGGCATATACCTAAAAAACTATGTAAAGCAGGTGTAACCGAAAAACAATTTATTGAGGAGATATTAAAAAAACACTATGTAATGTGGGAATGGGGGGACGCTAAAGATGAATTGATAAGGGATTTCTCTACTAAAATTTTAAATTGTGCTCAAGTAAAGTTATCTAAAAAGAGAAATGATTTTTCAAATAATTATGCTGCCAATGCCTATGAAAAGTGGAATTGGCAAGAAAATCAAGTCAAAAGAATGGTGAATTCAGTAAAAATTTATGATTTCTTTAAGTATGATTACTGGTTACCCCTATGGGATTATGATTACATGGATTTTTGGTGTAAAGTTCCCCTAAAATTTAGAAATAATAAAAACTTATATGACGACTATGTTGTAAAGCTATATTCACAAATCGCAAATATATCAAGTGATGAAGGTGAAAAAAGAGAACCATCCCTTAATAATGATAGTATTCTAAAAAAGATCTGGAACAAATTATTTAATCTGTTATTACTTTTTTTAGGCAAAAGAAAAAACAAACTATCTATTGAGGAACTGCGGGATGTGGATTGGGAGCAGTCATCTGGAAGATTAACTAAAGAAGTTTATGAAAAATTATTACCTTACATTGTTGGTAGGAGTTCATGTTCAACACTTGAGAGATTAGGTTATATTGATTATACCAGTAATGATGTTCCAGTAGATACAATAGACATGTTAAAGAGGCTAAGGGATGGGAAAGGTTTATGATAGTCCAAGTTGGACCATACCCTAGGCCAATAGGTGGAGTTTCGGTATACATTAAAAGAATGAAATCTTATATGGACATACTGGGAATAGCAAATGAAGTTTGGGATTTGAGTAATATAAACAAAAGGGTTTCAGGCGTAACTAATATAAGATTTAGATATGTTCCATTTAAGTATTTATTTAGAAAGGACATAAAGCTAATTCACTATAATATACCTGGCATAAGTTACAAAATTTATATTGGCTTTTTTAATAGATTCTTATTTAATAGAAGAAAAAAAATATTAACTATTCATGGGGAAAGTAGGGACTTATTTGTTAATAAATGTTTACTTAAAAATAGGTATTTACAAATTAGTAATGCTGCTATAATGGCAAAATCACTTAATAGTTTTGATGCTATCATATGCGTAAAAGGGGGTGATAGGGAATATCTTTTAAATAAGGGTATAAACAAACCTATATATGAGTTGCCAGCCTTTATATTTCCCACCGAAGATGATGAAAACTCAAGAATACCTCAATATGTATTAGATTTTATTAGCAGTAAAAAGTTTATAATATCTGCAAATGCATCTTTAATACAGTTCTATAATAATCAAGATTTATATGGAATTGATATGTGTATAAAGCTAATAGAAAAGCTAAATAAAGATAAAGAGGACGTAGGTATGGTATTCTGCTTACCGGAGATTAATAATACCCTGTATTTCAATAAATTAAAAAAATGGATTGAAGAGGAGGGAACCGAAAAAAATTTCCTATTTGTTAATCAAAAAGTGGAGTTATATCCTATTATTAAAAAATCACAACTATTTGTGAGGCCAACAAACACTGATGGGGATGCTGTATCTATAAGGGAAGCCTTGTTTTATAAAATACCTACAGTAGCAAGCGATGTATGCGATAGGCCACAAGGAACAATATTATTTAAGAGCAGAAATATAGATGACTTATACAATAAAACAGTAGAGGTAATAGAGAATTATGAGAAGGCCAAAGTAAAACTAAAAGATATTAAAGTAGAAGACAATGCGCGAAAATTATTAAATATTTATGAAGAGTGTTTAAAAGAATTAATTGTCTATGATTAATATTGATATAGAGGTAGGATGAATTTATGAGTATAAATTCAAAGAAATTATTGAAAATAGGTTTGGTATATGCTGCAGGACAGATATTGATTCAAGCAATAAATTTTATGCTTTTGCCAGTATATACAAATAAATTGGGGGTAATAGAATATGGAAAAATTTCTACTATAACCGCATTTACTGGATTTATTAGCTCATTTTTAATTTTATCAATTCAATCGGGTTTGTGCAGATTTTATAAGGATGAGGTGGATAAAAATAAAATTATTAACACCGCATTAAACTTTGCATATCTAATTAGTGGGGTTATGTTAATTTTGATGTGTATATTTGGAAGAATGGTTTCAAAGATGATTTTTGATTTTGGAGACAGTTATAAAATATTATGCATTATAATTATAACATCGATACTAGGGCAAATTGCAAGTTTATATACTAGTAAATATAGCATGGAGTACAAAGCATTAAAAGTTTGTATAATTCAGGTATTACAAATAAGTTTGCAATTCATAATAATCATTTACCTAGTTTTAAAAATGAATATAGGATTAATGGGAGTGTTATACGGACAACTAATATCTAGTTTCGTTGTATTTATTGTTCTAACTTTGATTGAGATTAAAAACTATAAATTTGAGATGAATAAATTATTATTAAAGAATATGATGATTTTTAGTTTGGGTTTACTACCAGTTAATTTGTCAGGATGGATTTTGACCCTTTCTGATAGGTATTTTATTAAACATTATAATGGGTTTGGTGATACTGGGGTGTATAATCTTGGGTATCAATTTGGTATGCTTATAAATCCGATTTTTATAACCCCATTTCTGAATTCATTTACAGCCTATAAGTTTGAAATATATAAAAATTCAAATGCAAAAGAAGAATTTAAAAATTTATTTAGAAAATATAACGTTATTGGATGTTTTATAATGCTTGGCATTGCAATATATAGTAAATTTGGAATTATTGTATTTGCAAATAAAGATTTTGCAGATGCCTATAAAGTGGTACCACTTATACTCTACTCATATTTTTTGTACGGAAAAACAGGATATTATGCTTTAGGTTTTCAAATCCAAAATAAAACATACAAAATAGGTATCTACATGGGTTACGTTGCTGTGCTTAATATTATCTTGAATTTTTTTATGGTGCCTAAATGGGGAATGATAGGTGCTGCGATGGCTACTATAATTTCTTATTCTGTTCTGAATTTATTATTCATTAAATCATCAGATAAATATTATAAAATTGATTTGGATACAGCATTTCAACTAAAGGTACAAAGTGTAACATTCATTTTATATGGAATATACTATATAATATCATTACAAAATATTGGTATAGTAAAGGAATTTGTAATTAATATATTTATAATGATAATTTATTTGTATCTATTGATAAAGATTAAATGTGTTAATAAGGATTTTATATTTAATAATACAATAGGTTTACTTAAAAAGAAGTTAAGGAAATAAATTAACAATAAAAGCTAGGTGATGCAATTATGAATAATTATAAATTAAAAAAACTTTATGCAATGTCACTATCTGAAGTAATTATCAAAATAATAAAAATAGTTTGTAGATTTATGAGAAATATTTTTATTAAATCTATGGATTTAAGAAGAGACACTCATTTAACCAAAAATAAATATATAGATTATAGTTATATTAATATTAAAGATATTGATACTTCAAATATTGATAAGCTAGCATCAAAACATTTATGTGAGATGTACTTATCCCATTCTTTTGATCTACTGGGAAGTGGATATGTTAATGTTTCTTATGACATGTGTTGCCAGGGGTTTGAAGGCAATATGTATAATGGATCTTTGCATATAAATAATTTTGATATTGAGGGTATATGGCTTAAAAAAATACTAATTAAATACCATTTAAACACTGCTAAAAGTATATGGAAACATATAGACAGAAAATATATTCCTATAGACTGGCAGATGGATTTTAAAAGTGGTTTTAGGTATTCTCAAAAGAAGTGGTATTTAGATCAACCAATAGGTTTAGACAAATGGGTAGATATTAAGGTGCCTTGGGAACTGTGTAGACTTCAGCATTTGCCACAACTTGCGGTATTCGCATCTATTTTTACTGATAAAAGAGAAGTTATTATAAAGGAATTCAGAAACCAAATTTTAGATTTTATTATGGTCAATCCTCCAAGAATGGGAGTGGGTTGGAGATGCACCATGGATGTTTCAATAAGGGTCTCAAATATGATTATTGCTTTTGATCTATTTAAACAACTTGATGAGTTTAATATTTTAGATGAGTTTTTTATTAAATTATTCAACCAAAGCATTTATGAACATGGCAAATTCATCAGTAATAATCTTGAATGGTACGAGGGACTTACTGGGAATCACTATTTATCAGATATTTGTGGACTGACATTTGTTTCCGCCTATTTAAAGCGAGACGAGGAAACAGATTTTTGGCTCCAATTTTCAGTTCAGGAAATTATATCTGAGGTCCTTAAACAGTTTCATGAAGACGGAAGTAATTTTGAAGGGTCTACTAGTTATCATAGATTAAGTGGTGAACTTTTGGTATATACCACTGCATTAATATATGGCATTTTAAAAACTGATAAGCGAAAAGCACTTATTGAATATAAAACTAATAAAGTTAAAAGACTTTTTTCTCTACAAAAACAAAAGTTTGACATTTCGTCAGATGAGTTTTTTCCAAAAGAATATATTGAAAGAATATATAGAGCAACATTATTTACAGCAGATATAACAAAGCAAAATGGAGATATATCTCAGATAGGTGATAACGACAGTGGTAGGTTTTTTAAATTTAGTCCAAATGTTGAACTATTAGTTCAAAGCGATGCTATAAAAAAGTATTTAAATCTAAAAGAGTATAAAGCAGTACAGGAAATATACTTAGATGAAAACATTTTAAATCACGATACTTTTATTTCAGCCGCAAATGGATTTTTTGAAGATGAAAAACTTTCCCGAAGAGATAGATTTAATATTGAAAAAAGTATAATTAAAAGTTTATCTAAAGATAAAGAACTTAGTGCAGAACCTTATAATGAAAACATAAACTTATGTGGAGGACAATTATCTAAAGGGCAATTATATGAATTGAAATATTCTTATATAAAAGAAATACAATATAGTGATTATAGCATTGAGGAAATAGACTTTAATAATATTTCACTCAAATCTTATCCGCACTTTGGATTATATATATTTAGATGTAACAATTTTTATCTATCGGTTATGGGAGGTCAAATAGTTGAAAATGGAAATAGTGGACACAGTCACAATGATAGACTTTCATTTGAACTTAATATAGCAGGCATTGATGTGTATTTAGATTCAGGCACATATTTGTACACTCCGTTGCCAGAGCTGAGAAATAAGTTTCGTAGCTCTAAAGCTCATAATGTTCCTATAATCAATGATGAAGAACAATGTAGCTTTACAGGGGTTTTTTCAATGCAAAATGAAGTGAAGTGTGAGATTTTAAGCTGTAGTGGAGATCATCTAATCTTATATTTATCTTATAGAGATACTAAAATACTAAGAGAATTTAAAATAAATGCTGACAATCTTATTATAATTGACAAATGTAATAAAGATTTTTCTGAAGATTTTAACATATCTAAAACTGTTTCCAATGGATACGGTAAATTAATGAAAATCAATCAAAGTAATATAAAACTATGAAAATAAGTATGAAAAAAGAATAATATGAAAGGAAGAATAATATGGAATTAAAAGAGCGCTTTTATATAATAAAAAAGCGATTAATTTTAGTAATAATTATAACTTTAGTAACAACATTAAGTGCTGGTGTTTTAAGCTACTTTTTAGTTAAACCACAGTATAAGGCAGATATTTCTGTAATAATTGGTAAAACCCAAACAGATATGACTAACTCTAGCTCAAATTATTATGATATTTTGCTATATCAAACAATGGTTCAAACATATAGTAAATTAACAAAATCAAGGATTGTTATAGATAATGTAATAAAAGAACTAAATTTGCAACAAATGAAGGCTTCGGATTTACTATCTATGATAACTGTTACTCCAGATACAGATACTCGGTTTTTAACAATAGCTGTAACATCAAAAGATCGAAACCAAGCAATGGATATTGCTAATCAATTTGCTAAGTCATTAAAAGAAATAAGTATAAAGATTAATAAAGTGGATATTGTTATGCTTATAGATGAGGCTGGGACACCTATAATTAATGATACCCAAAAACCGATTCGTAACATTGCTATGGCATTTTTTATTGGTATTATAATTTCTGTTGGCTTAGGTTTCTTACTTGAGTACTTGGATAATACAATAAAAACAAAGGAAGATGTTGAAATAGAACTTGGATTACCTGTTATAGGGACAATTTCTTTAGTTAAAATAAAGGATAGGGCGGGGGTTATAGATTGAAGAAAAAGAGCAAATTCGATAACTTAAAATCTCAAGTGCAAGAACAATTTAGAAGTTTAAGCACAAATATAGAATTTTCTTCTTTTGGAGACAAAATTAAAAGTATTGTTGTTACTTCGAGTCTACCTTGTGAGGGGAAAAGCACTATTGTTTCAAATCTGGCGGTTACAATGGCTAGTAGCGGGAAGAAGGTAGTCATAGTCGATTGTAATCTTAGAAAGCCAAATATCCATAAGCGTTTTTCAATTTCTAATTATAAAGGACTTACAAATGTATTGACTCAAAATGGAAAGATTTACGAGGCTGTTATGGGTACTTACGTTTATAATTTATTTGTTATACCAAGTGGACCAGTGCCTCCAAATTCTTCAGAGCTTATAGGCAGTAAAAAGATGAAAGAAATTTTATTTGAATTAACAAATGATTTTGATATGGTATTAATAGATTCTCCTCCTATTTTATATATATCAGATGCTCAAATATTATCAGCATTATCACAAGGAACCTTATTTGTTATACCTTATGGAAAATTAGAAAAAGATACATTGCTTAACACAAAAGAGAAAATTGAAAAAGTTGGAGGAAAAATTTTAGGTGTTGTTATCAACAAAATTCCAGATATATATAATGGCAACAATTCTTATAATCAAATCTAACAAAAATCATAACAATAATAGGTAACTTAGAATATATATAATTAGAAACAATAACCAAAAGGTGGATTAATGAAAAAAAATATTAAAAGAATGCCTATATGGGGAAAGATATTATTAATTATTATGATTACAATTCTAGTTATTATAGGTGGGAGTATTGGATACACATCTTATCAGTTAAGCAAAGTAAATACAATTAAAATATCTAAGACAAATGAAGATCTAGGAATAAAGCCAGAGGTTTTGAAGCAGGTAACGGAGAAAAAAGCAGAAGTGGACAAATCAATAATAAATATAGCATTCTTTGGTGTGGATAGAAGATATATTAACGATCCGTCTAGGTCTGATTCTATTATGATTTTGACAATTGACGAGCTTCATAAAAAGATTAAGATGAGCTCTATTATGAGAGATACCTATGTGGATATAAAAGATCACGGCAAAACAAAAATAAATCATGCTTATGCATATGGTGGCCCACAACTTGCGATAAGGACATTAAATGAGAATTTTAACCTTGATATTAAAAACTATGTAACTGTTGATTTTTTTAAGCTAGAAAAGATTATAGATGAGCTTGATGGAGTTAGCATAGATGTTAAGGCAGATGAGATAAGTCTTATTAACAGTTATATGAGAGAGGTGGCAAATCTTGAAAAACAAAATTTTAAATTAATTACGAGGACAGGTTTGCAGAATTTAGATGGAAAACAAGCAGTGGCATATTCTAGAATTAGGTACACTGCTGGTGGAGATTTCGCACGAACAGAAAGGCAAAGAACTGTTTTAAGTGCTTTACTTACAAAAATACAAGGTGTAGGTAAGTTGGAATTTCCGTCTATTGTAGCAAAGCTGTTACCTTATACTGAAACAAGCATGTCTAGTATGGAAATTATAAAGTTAGGCACTGATATATTTACTAATGATATAAAAGCTATAGATCAAGAACGTTTCCCCTTGGATGGTTACTGCAGTGGAAAAACGATTGGTGGAGTATGGTATTTGGTCCCGGATATTATAGCTACTAGGCTGCAAATGCATAAATATATATATGAGGATGAAAAGACGGTGGCTAAGTGACAGCTTTTTAAAAAATTATTATTAACTAATTCTGAACACTATGATAACATATCCTTTACAATAAACCATTATAATAATTAAAAAGGATAAAATTTTAATTTATTAAAAAAGCATCATGAAGAAACTTGCAAGACCTAAATTAACAGAGGAGGAAACTAATGATTACAGGTTTACCAGAAGAAGTTTTGATAGACGTACTTGTAAGAAATGGGAAATACAAAATTGATGATGAAGTTTTTGAAGAGGCGAAAAGAATATATGATGAAAAAGTTGCTGCTAAGTATAAAGCAAAAAATGAAAAAAATAAATAAAAAACAAGTCTTACAAAAAAACAAGTCCTACAAATAAAAAACAAGTCTTACAATATTAATGTTAGACTTGTTTATTTATTTATCTGATTTTTCTATGGAATCGGCAAGACATTCATCAATTACATCTTTACTTATTATAAATTTCTTTTTATTATTATTCATTTAACTTAACCTCCCTTCTTTATATATTAATAATATCATGTCTTTGTTAAAGGGAGATTAAGCTAATATTAAATTTAAATAAACATTTAAATAATAATTATTACTTCTGTTCCATCACTGGCCTTTACATCCACCATTTTTAATCCTTTATAATCTCGTAATACATCCATTCCACATCGTAGTTCCCTGAAGTCTATACAATCAATATATTGTCTTTGCTCCTTTGGAATATATCTTCTGGCAATTGATACTCCGAAACCACCAAGGCCAAGAGCTGCTTTTACAAGTCCTATTGGTGCTGGAATTGTAAAACTTCTTCCATTTTTAAGTTTTACATGTATCTTCAACTCTTATGCTCCTTTCATTAATATATAGGACGACTTAAACATGTTTACATAATATATAAAATAAAACATTTATTCTATAGAAACTTCAACGATGTCTCCATTACCGCTTTTTACATCCACTATTTTTCCTTCTAGTCCGGAATCAATGGCTTCCATAATCATTTTTATATCTATTCCATTTTCATCTGATACACCTGGGATCTTAATGTTGTTAACAGCATTTCCTATAGCTTTTAAAAATTTAACTGGCACGTTCACATTTACAGTGTCCTTTGTAGCAGAAAAGACTCTTATTTTTAACATCTTGTCTAGGTTTTTTGATGTTATAAGTGGTATAGAATTAGTGGATTTGTTAATAGCTTCTATAAGCTCACTAGCCTTATCGACATCTATTTTTCCCTCTTCAACCATTTTTAAAATTCGCTTAACTTCTTCTTTCATTTACAATCCATCCTTTCAAATTTAATTTTTTTTCATCATATTTACAGCCTGTTGTGCTGATATTTCTCCATTTTCAAGCATATCAAGTATTTCTTTATTGCTAATTGTTGTAGTTTTCACCTCAGTATAACCAAGAGCTGAGACGACTTCATCAAGCTTTGCCCTTACTGTGGGATAAGAGATGCCAAGCTCTTTTTCCACATCCTTAATATTGCCTCTACACTTTAAAAAAACTTCCATAAAATTAAGATGTTCTTCTGCTAAGTATTCAAACTTAGAAAACTCGAAGTCATTTTCTATGACAGTACCACATTTATTACATTTAAGTTTAATAACCTTTAGTTTTGAACTACATATAGGACATTTGCTTATTACTCTATAACCCATGAGAACCTCTCCCTTCCTATATTTTTATTTTACTATTAACTTTCATGAAAATCAATAGTAAAATGAAATAATTTAATAAAAAATCTAATAATTATTAATATTATTAAAGATAAAATTAATATATTCGAAATTAATGTATTTTTATTTAGAATATCTATAATTATATTATTAAACATCTAGATTTCAATTTAATCTGTTATCTAAATGTTTTTTTATTGTAAGTTATCATAATTATTAAGTTGAATTTAACACTTTTTTAATCTGTTTTTAATCTTTCCAATATATAATACCGGTTATAGGGAAATATATAGAAGTATTATATATCGAAAGGGGAAAAAATATGGATCTTTTAATCAACTTTATAAATGGAATAATGCATATTGATACGTATTTAAGTTTATTAATACAGCAGTATGGGGTACTAACATATGCTATTCTGTTTTTAATCATATTTATTGAAACAGGAGTGGTTGTTATGCCATTTTTACCAGGTGACTCAATGCTATTTGCAGCAGGAGCACTAGCAGCAATCGGATCAATGAATATATTTACTCTTCTTATAGTGGTATACCTTGCAGCAGTACTTGGAGATACTGCTAATTATCATATTGGTAAAAAAATTGGGAAAAAGTTATTAGAGAAAGAAGAAGTAAGATTTATTAACAAAGAGCATTTAATAAAAGCTCAGAAGTTCTATGAAAAACATGGCTCAATGGCAATAGTTATAGGAAGATTTATCCCAATAATTAGAACCTTCGTACCGTTTGTAGCTGGGATAGGAGAAATGAATTACTCAAAATTTATTCCTTACAATTTGATTGGTGGAGGATTATGGGTAAGTTTATTTTTAGGTGGGGGTTTCTTCTTTGGTAATCTACCTTTTGTAAAAAATCATTTTTCTTATTTGTTAATAGCTATAATAATTAGTTCATTACTACCAGTAGTTATAATTTTTATAAAAGAAAAAAGAAAAAGAGATGAAAATGGAGAAACAGACGAAAATGGAGAAACATGTATTTAAACAAAAAATTAAATTCATTATTTAATAAATTAAAGTAGAGGTGAAGTTACATGAACATTATATTGGTGGTAAAAGCTATAATAATAGCTATAGTAGAAGGGATAACAGAATTTATTCCCATTTCTTCAACTGGTCATATGATAATTGTTGGAAATATTATAAATTTTAAAGGTGCATTTGCAACTAGTTTTGAGGTAGTCATTCAATTAGGGGCTATTCTTGCAATTATAGTTTTATATTGGGATAAAATATGGAACTCAGTCGTGGAGTTTTTTAAGGCAAAACCCTCAGGTCTTAAATTTTGGACTAATATTATAGTTGCATTTATACCAGCTGCAATATTAGGATTTCTTTTTAATGATAAAATAGATCAATATCTTTTTAACCCATTTACTGTAGCTTTGGCTTTAGTAGTAGGTGGAATTCTAATGATTATCATAGAAAATAAATTTAGAGATAAGTATACAACAAAAGATATTGAGCAAATAAGTATTAAACAATCTCTTAAAATAGGTTGTTTTCAATGTTTTGCACTATGGCCAGGAATGTCGAGATCGGCATCAACTATAATGGGAGGTTGGATTTGTGGCGTTTCAACTGTTGCAGCAACTGAGTTTTCATTCTTTTTAGCAATACCAACAATGGTTGGAGCTACAGCATTAACTTTATATAAAAGTGGAATGAATTATAACACTGGTGAGATTATTACTTTGGTCATTGGATTTATAGTTGCCTTTTTAGTCGCATTAGTCGTGGTTGAAAAATTTGTGTCTTACTTAAAGAAGAAACCTATGAAAGTTTTTGCTATTTACAGAATAATTGTTGGAGTAGCATTGCTTGGTTTAATTCAATTTGGTGTTATTTCATTATAAATGATAATAGAATTATGATAAAAACCACATTCCTATTGAGTGAACTGACCCCTCTCTACTTGACAGGGGAGCATATCGGAGTATAGGAATGTGGTTTTTTAATTTTTATTTTTTAAAACCTAATCTTTTTAACCTTTCTATCCTTAATAATTCTTCATTTTTTTCTTTTTCCTCTGCCTTTAATATCTGAATACTCTTAACCACAACCACAAATACAAATGTACTTACAATAATGACGCCTGCTGCAAAGAAGCCCAAGATATACGATGCTATTAAATTCGTCATTATTACCTCCTTGTATTGGTTTTAATTTTCATTTTATTCCATATTATCTTGATAATTTATCCTTATGGAATATATATATTCTTAAATTGTACATTCGTTCTTAATAATTTTTTTATTATGTTGACCGTCGGTCGGTCAATGATGTATAATTAATTTATGAAAATAAAAGTAAACTTTTATTAGGGGGTAAGGGAAGAAACGCTTTAATATAGGAGGAGGTAAAAATGGTCAGAATTGTTAAGGATCCGGTTGAAAGAAGAAGGGAAATAATGAATAAAGCGTCAGAACTCTTCTTAGATAAAGGATATGATAAGACCTCAGTGAACTCAATTGTGCTGGAACTAGAAATTGCAAAGGGTACCTTCTATCATTACTTTAAATCAAAGGAAGAGATTCTTTGTGAAATAATAGATGAAAGTGTAGAAAAATATTCTGGGTGGATAAAAAAAGATTTAAATGGTCTATCTGGAGCAGGAAACAAAATGCAATTTTTATTAAGAAAACTTTTAATTCCAAGCAATTCATCGGATCAGTTAATAAATCGTATTGAGGATGATGAAAATGCAAAAATGCATCAAATATTTGATAAAAAATTTTATGAAAAATTTCATCCTATCCTTGTTGAGATAATTGAGGAAGGTATAGAGGAAGGAATTTTTGATATTATTCATCCAGTTGAAATTACGGAGATATTACTAATGGGAGTTAGGTCATTTATGCATATTCATATTCCTAAATTTAACGACTTAATCTATGCCAAGGAAAAACTCTCTTCAATTGAAGAACTTTTTAACAGGGTTCTACGTTCAGATTCTGGGAAATTTACCTTTAAATTATTTGAGTAGTAATATATGCTAGAAGGTAATAAATCAAATGAATGTAAAAATTGGGGGATTACTTAATGAAAAATGATTTAACTGAAGGAAATATTTTTAAAAAAATTATAATTTTAGCGTTACCTATAATGGGAACGTCACTGATACAATCAGCCTATAGCATGACAGATATGATATGGGTTGGTAGATTAGGCGATAGAGCTGTTACAGCAGTAGGAATGGCGGGATTTTTTACTTGGTTTGCTTTCGCATTTATTGCAATTCCTCAAATAGGTGCTGCGGTTGGAGTAGCACAATCTGTAGGAAGAAAAGATATAAATGAGACTAAAAGCTATATTCAACATTCGGTGCAATTGAATTTATTTTTTGCAATTTTGTATGGAGCTACATTGATAATATTTAGGGAACAACTTTTAGGTTTTTTTAACATAAAGGATGATGATATTGTTAATATGGCATCGAATTATCTCGCTATAGTATCATCGGGAATGATATTTTTCTTTTTACCACCTGTACTTACAGCAATATTCAATGGACATGGAGACAGTCGTACGCCTTTTAGAATAAATATACTGGGGCTTATAGTTAATATAATTCTTGATCCTCTTTTAATATTAGGTCTTGGACCATTTCCTAAAATGGGGGTTCCCGGAGCTGCTGTTGCAACAATATTTGCACAGTTTGTTGTAACAATAGTATTTATTTTTGTAATAACAAAGAAAACTGATTATTTTACAAAAATTAATTTTTTACAAAAACCTGACTTTAATCATATGAGAAAAATTATTAAGTTTGGATTGCCTGTTGCGATGCAAAGTGGAGTGTTTACGTTTATAGCAATGATAATAGCGAGGATATTAACGCAGTGGGGGTCAACTCCAATTGCAGTTCAAACCGTTGGCGCACAAATCGAATCAATAACATGGATGACAGCTGGAGGTTTTCAAACTGCTTTAAGTGCTTTTGTAGGGCAAAATTTTGGAGCAAAAAAGTGGAACAGAATTTACAAGGGGTATTTTACAGCTTTAGGTATTATGGCGGGTTTTGGAACAATAACATCCTGCCTTCTAATATTTTTTCCAGGTCCTATTTTCTCTATTTTCATTTCAGAGAAAGCGGTAATAAAGGATGGCATAATATATTTGAGAATACTTGGAGTTTCCCAGCTTTTCATGTGCATAGAAATGACAACTACAGGAGCTTTTAATGGCCTTGGAAGGACGATTCCACCTTCTATAGTTGGCATTGTATTAAATGCTATGAGAATACCAGGAGCACTTTTATTGTCAACGGTTCTTGGACTGAGTGGTGTATGGTGGAGTATAAGTCTCAGCAGTATCTTAAAAGGTACAATATTAACAAGTTGGTTTATCTTATTTCTCACACGTCATTCTGAAATAAGAGGAAGGAATCTTTTAAGGCATCACAGAAATGTAGAGGAGAGATAGGTTTTTAATTTCTAAAAACCTATCCCCCATTCTATTTTGTAATAATTATAATAAAAGATACACCCATATCTTCATTTTGAGCTTTTATACAACCATTGTACAGGCTTAATATTCGTTTTACAATATCTAGCCCCAAACCAAAGTTGCCTTCGTTTCCCTTGTTAAATGCCCAAAATATATTCTCGAGTCTATCCTCAGGGATTTTTTCTCCATCATTATATATAGTAATGTACTGCTGTTTATCGTCTTCATATATATTTATCCTAATTAAGCTTTTGGCATATCTTAATGCATTGTCTATTATATTTTCAAAAACCACGGTCCATTGTTCTTCGTCACCAGTTATTTTAATATCTTCAATATCAATCTCAAATTTAATATTTTTCTCATTACAAACAAAACTTTCAATTATACCTTCCGCTAAATCCTTAATACATATTGGTTTAAACTTATTTTTATATTTAGATATATACTTGATTTTGGTTAAATAAAGCAAGCCGTTTACCCTTTTTTGCATTCTTTCAGCTTCAGAATCAATAACTTTCATGGTGCTTTTTAAGTCTCCCTTTGGATAAACTCCGTCCTCTACGGCATGAGCATAACTTCTTATTACCATTAATGGAGTCTTTAAATCGTGAGAGGTCTTCTGAAGCATTGTCTGTTCGTATTCATCCTGCTTAATGAGTTCTTTTCTCATCTCCTCAATTGATTTGGAGAGTTCACCTATTTCGTCATTTCTGTCTATATTAATACTTTCATGCCACTGCTTCATACCTATTTTCTTTACCCTACTTTGCAGCTCCCTTAAAGGTAGCACAAGTTTTTGAGCCATATATTTTGCAGCTATAAGGCATATAATTAACGCAATAACCATTACAGAAAACAACCGATTTATCAAACTCGTATACAAGGAATTTCTGTAAGTATCCCACATATAGGATACAACGAAATTTCCTTTTTTATTGATCCCGTTTATTCTGATTACATATAGTATTCTGCCAGAGCTTGATTTTTGTATATATCTTTGGGTGGTATCAGTCTGATTTTTTACCTGTTTATTTAAGTTATTCATAAAGAGCTCCGCAGCAGCATTGTTTGGTATAAATTTTTGTATTTTTACAAGATTTAATTCATTGTCACTATTATTTAATTTTACATGTTTTACAGAGCGGATGTCGTTACTTACTGTATCTGTATTATCTTCTTGCAGGGGGTCATAGTTTCCTGTACTTTTTTGAACTAAGGTCTTTTGAGCTGTTTCAATAGTTTTATAAATTTCATCGGTGAAGAACGTTCTTATAGTTAAGGAAAAATATACCGACAATAAAGCAAATACAATTACAATCACCAATGTAAATATCATCCATATTTGCAAGGCCAGAGGCCAATTTTTTAGTTTCTTCATAATATGTCCTTTCTAACAGGATAGTCTATATCCGTGTCCATATATGGTTTCTACCTTTAATTCAGGCATTTTTTTTCTAAGTCTCCTGACAAGATCATCAACTACTCTGTCACTACCAAAATAATTATCTCCCCATAGGTCGTTAATTATCTGCTCCCTTGTAACTGCTCCACCTTTCTTATTTAATAAAAGTAATAACAAATCAAATTCCCCTGAGGTCATAGATATTTCTTCGCTATTAAAGTTTACTAATCTTCGCGACATATCAACAGTATAGCCTTCAATAATTATGACGTCCTTATCCTTATCGCCGTTATAAACCCTTTTTAGCAATTTTTGTACTCTTATAACAAGTTCTCTGGGCATAAAGGGTTTTGCAATATAGTCATCACTGCCCATTTCAAGGCCAATAATCCTATCTATATCCTGATCTCTTGCGGAGATAAATATAACAGGAACATCTTGATCTTTTTCCTTTATTTCTTTTAATAGCTGAAAACCATCTATGTCAGGAAGCATAATATCTAACACCCATAAGTCAGATTTATTATCTATGTTACTTCTTGCTGATTCTCCATTTAGAAAGGTGGTAACCTGGAATCCCTCTTTTTCAAGGTAGGATTTTAAGATATCATTTAAGTTTTCTTCGTCCTCCACCAGATATATTTTATAGCTCATAGCTTTATAAACATCTCCTCCCGATTATCTTATACAATTATACCAAAAAACTACTTAACTAATAAAGCCTATTTAATATAAATATTTCCAAGAACCTTTACGATAGAATGAATGTTTAATTTTAGAAATTAAAGAACAGTATACGCCATATTATCCTCAGGATATTATGGCGTATACTGTGTTAAAAATTATCTTAATTTAAAGAAGCAAGGACTTGATTTAGTATGGTGCCTCTCTCTTTTATATTACTTAATATGGTAGACTTCTTATCAATTATTGACTTGAAGGTTACAGCAGCAGTTGTATAATCTTTATTTTTTATATTTTCCTTATAGGTAACCCAAAGTTTTGCTTTTTCTTGTTGTTGGGTTTTTATAGCTTCATGTATTGACTTAGCCTTAAGAAGTTGAGCTTTAACATCTTTTTTCAATCCACTGTTTGCTTCTCTTGTGCTCTTGAGTTGACCCTTCAAAGGTGAAATCTGTACCTCTATCGCATCATTTTTTGCCTTAAGGTCAATTATTTGCTTGTTTAAATCTAATTTTTGTTGCTGAATGGTCTTCATTTTGGCTACATCTTTTGATTTAACAGAATCACTGTATTGCGTTTTTAAAGAAAGTTTCTGCTGATGTAACTGCTTTGCCTGTTCTACTAAGGTTTTTTTCTGACTGGCAAGAGCCTTTAATTTTGTAACACTATCACTGTTTAATGCTGTTTTTGCTTTGAGTTTATCTTTTATTTGTGTGGCAGTTGCATTATTGGCATCCCGAGCAACTTCTGTTTGCTGCCTTAGTGCCACGAGCTGTTTCATAGCTTCAGAATGTATTTTTAAATAAGCATCTCTTGCTTCTTTCTGCACCGGTGTGAGAGTTACATCCTTTGTGGTTGTTGTAGTTTGGGTAGTGCCGGTGGTGTCATTTGCTGCAGCAAAAGTAACTGTTGATATACCTGAAATTAATGAGAGTGTAAGTAGAATTGACATAAATTTTTTCATATTGTTTTTCCTCCTAAATTTTCTATTTATTAATTAAATCTGAAGATATATTGTCTAAGTCGTTATTATCATTTAAGAGTAAATCTATCTCGTCTGTGCTTAATTGCTGTGATTGAGTGTCTATTGAATCTAATTGAATATTCGAATCTTCTTTATCTGAATTTATTAAATCATTGTCAGTTATGGTTTTTGCATCCTTATTTATTGTTGTATTACTCACCTCCTTTAAATTATCTGCTTTTCTATTTTCAGTTGAACAACCTGAAAATATTAGTGTTGTAATAGTTAATATGCATATTAATCCTAATGAAAAGGTCTTTTTTATGATCATCACCTCGTTTGTATGTTATATCTTAAGTATAGCCAAACTTTGTGGTAAAAGTATTAAATAATCGTGTGAAATTGTGTGAATGTAATGATTCCTCTCTTATTGTTTGTTAAATTCATTTAACTTAAAATTTACACAAAATGAGTTTATTTGCCTAAATTACTATGTTAACATTTAATGAATAAACATTTAAGGGAGGAAAATTCATGAAAAAAATAATTACATCTATATTAGCAATTTATATTTTATGTTTTAGTGTTATGCCTGCTTTTGCTGCGGACACATGGACAAACCCTAATAATCTTTCACAACCTAAGAACTCTACAGATGCTTTCAATGCTATAGTTGAAATTCCTACAGGCAGTAATATTAAATATGAACTAGATGAAAATGGTTATATTGTTGCAGACAGGTTCCAGTCAATGTCTGTGAAATATCCCGCTAATTATGGTTCCATTGTAAGCACCAAGGGAGCAGACGGAGATCCTCTTGATGTATTAATATATACTCGTGAGCCAATAGCCCCTGGAACAATGATCCTTTGCCGTCCAATTGGTTATCTAAAAATGGTTGACGGTGGTGAGGCTGACGAAAAGGTTATCGCTGTTCCTGATAGTAGCGTTGATCCAACATACGACAACATAAAAGATATAAGCGACCTTCCTTCCATTGAACGTGACCGTGTCAATGAATTTTTTGCAACATATAAACTTCTTCCAGATAATTCTAAGAAAGTAGTTCTCAATGGTTTTGCTGGAGCAGATGAAGCAAAAAAATTACTCAAAACTGCATTTGATACCTATACTCCTAGTGAAACTAAGTGGGTAAATCTTAATAACTTTCCACAACCCTCAAAAGCTCCAGATGAAATTAATGTTGCTATAGAAATACCACAAGGTAGTTTTACCAAATATGAGCTTGATGGAACGGGAAACATTGTCGCTAACCGTTTTCAGTCTACCCCTGTGGAATATCCATCTAATTATGGTTCTCTTGTATCCACTAAGGGTGCTGATGGTGACCCGCTTGATGTTCTAGTGTATACTCGCACACCACTTCAGCCCGGAATAATAATCACTTGTCGTCCGATAGGTTATCTTAAAATGATCGATGGTGGTGAAGTTGATGAAAAGATCATTGCAGTTCCAACAAGCGCAGTTGATCCGACTTATGACAACATAAAAACCCTTTCTGACATGGCGCCAATTGAAGTGCAACGTATTGAGAAATTTTTTGCAAATTATAAAAACCTACCAGTTGGTGGCAAAATAGTAGAATTAAATGGGTTTGAACAAGTGGATGCTGCCAAAGAACTCATCAAAGATGCTATTAGCAAATTTGTTCCACTTACTAATGAATATGTAAATCCTAACAATTACGCTCAATCATCTAAGATTCCATCTGAACTCAATGCAATAGTTGAGATTCCTAAAGGTAGTATAACAAAATACGAATTAACTGACGATGGTAAGATAGTAGTTGATCGTTTCATTTCCATGCCAGTCGTTTATCCTGCAAATTATGGCTCATTATCTAAGACTAAAGGTGGGGACGGAGATCCTCTTGATGTTATTATTTACACTCGTGAGCCACTTATACCGGGAACAATCATTACAGTTAGACCAATTGGAACCCTTAAAATGATTGATGGAGGAGATGCAGACGAAAAGATTATAGCAGTTCCTACTAGCAAGGTAGACCCAACTTACGACAATATTAAAAGCATTATTGACCTTCCTCTAACAGAACAACAAAGACTTGAACAGTTTTTTAAGGTATACAAAAATATACCAACTGGAAATTCAGTAGTAGTAAATGGATTTGAAGGAATTGAATTTACTAATAAAATAATAACAGACTCACTTGATCGCTTTCTAAATATACCTGTTCCTTCTGACACAGTTATTATTAAACCTGTTCCACCAATTAAGCCTGTTCCACCTATTAAACCTGTTACGCCTAGCAAAGTTATAAATTATTCAGTAAAACATGGTGATACATTATATAATATTTCTAAACGGTTTAAAATTTCTATTCAAAGTATTTTAAAAATTAATTCCAAAATAACTAATCCTAAACTTATTTTTGTTGGTCAAGTTATCAAAATTCCAGCAAAATAAGTAGCTTATATTAATAGAGGTTTACACAATCAAATTAATATATTCCTTAGTAGATGATGTGATAATTTTAATAAATTCATTATTAAAATGAAGGGGAAGTGATTGCTTATCCTTAATTCATTTCAAAAAATTGATATTCAAATTCTAGATTTTATTGATAGGTATCTTCAATTTACAATATTAGACAGGATAATGCTTATTATTACTCGGTTGGGTAATGGTGGACTAGTGTGGATTTTACTTTCAATATATTTAATTTATAGTAATAATTATAGAATAGAAGGGTATATGGTAATTATTTCTATGGTTTTGACTGCAATCCTAGGGGAAGGTTTAATAAAGCATTTAATTAAGAGGACAAGACCATTTATAAAAATTGATCAAAGAATATTGTTGATATCAAAGCCTATGACTTATTCTTTCCCTTCAGGTCATGCTGCCTCATCCTTTGCTGTAGCAGGGGTATTTATAAAAATGAATACTGATATAAGTATTTATATTACTATTTTAGCATCTTTAATTGCATTTTCTAGACTTTATTTAAATGTTCATTACCTTTCAGACGTTTTAATTGGTGTAATTTTAGGGCTTTTATGTTCAATTGTAGTATATAATCTATTTAATACTTTGGTTTTAAGCAATTAGAGTTATAGGTCAATATTTATCATTAAAATAGGAATACTTATAGTCATATATAGGTTAATAGGTACTTAATTTAGTTAAGTTCATATTGAGGAGTAAGTGATCTTTTGAGCAAAGAAAAACAAAGAGAATAAAGGGTTTAAATGATGCAGATGATGAAAATCATCTGTTTTTATTTTTTGCTTTTTTAATAAAATATCTTTAACACAATGGTTTCATTGACAATATTATATAATATGGTTTTTTATTTATATTAAAAATTAAAGATAAAACGAAGGGGGAGAGTACATGTGTTTAGAAGAGTTAGATAGCTTAAGTTTTTCAAAAATTCAATATTTATATTCTAATCATAGTAAAATACCTTATCATGTTTTGAAAGGTTTGTTTGAAACGGGCATAACTCAGCGCGGGAGAAGCAATGAGGATGATGAATTTATAGATGTTACTGCATTGATTTTAATAAAGGGTCACAATGATAAAACAATTTTACCTAGTATAGTAGACATGATTTTTTCTAGGAACAGAGAAGGTCTTTTTACTCATGATCTAATTTGGGCTTTTTTTCAAGCAAGAGATCCTTATAGCTTAATGTTAATCGCAAATTATTTATATTCAGATGAAATAAATGATGTTAAATTAGCATGCAAACTTCTAGACTTTGTACCTTCCATAGATATGACTGTGGGAAAAGGTAGTAGAAAACAATATACAGATTTTTTTTACTGGATTAAAGAGAATTATCCATTTTTATGTTTTACTGGGGAAAGTTTTCAAAGAACAAGTAAACCTATACCATATATTGTAGCAATAGACGCCAAATATCTGTTAAGGAGAGTATCACTTTACACTGGAGAACCGCTCATGCCATACACTGCAAAAGAGAACAACTTGTTAGATTGTTTTAATACCTTAGATGAACATAACAAGTTGTTGTTAGCGAAATTCTCACGTAGGATTCATTATAGAAATATATATTTATGGAAATCATGGATTAACCATTCCATAACTAGTCAAATAAGCATTGCGGAAGCTAGGTTATGAACTTAGCAATTGATAGTTGTTAAGTTTAAAAAAATTAAAAGAGGAGAAAAGTAAATGATCGTAATTTCTAACAATATTGTTAAAGTTGATACTTTTATAGATGAATATAAAGCAAATGATATTGAAAGAGATATCATTAATAAAATGAATTTAAGCAAAGAAAGGTATGAGTATAATTCATTAAATCAATTGAAGTTTGAGTTAAAATTACGAAAAAATATTGTTATAGCTGCTAAAAATCTTAATGAAGGCGATATGTCATTTGAAACCTTTCGTAAATCAATGTGTAACCTTGATTATTGGGAACGCAGTGAGGAAGGTGGATTTATATTGAAAAAAGGAATAACACCCAGTGAAGCTATTGAGGATATTTCTATAAATAGTTCTAAATATGGAACTGAATGTGCTACCGCAATGATTATTATTTATTATCAAGCATTGCTTAAAATATTTTCTGAGAAACTTTTCAATGAGTTGTTTCCTAAAATACATTTAATGAATTGGCATTATATAGATAATGCACTTGAAGATGCAGGTTATATAGAAAAACGAAGTGATTATTTCCCAGGGGATAGAAGATATTTTGATAACCCAGATGTAAATCCAGTAAATCCTGAATGGCAAGGAGAAAATGTTATAGACCTTGGTGACAAAATTTATTTTGGACATGGAATAGGAATAGGAAATGCTGATGAAATAATTAGTGAATTAAATGAATATAGAATAGAGAAGGCGAAAATATCCGCTCATTTATTAGATTCAGCTGCACGTCTGGATTTTAAAGCTTTAGCTGATATATATTATGAATAGCGTATGAGTGAATATACTACCAAACATCTAGAAGTCAGATTCATCTGTTAGCTAGGTGTTTTTTTACCGTAAATTACTATAATTCTTAAGCTGAATTTAAGACTTTTTTAATCTATTCTTAATCTTATAAATATATAATATCAGATATGTGAAAATATGAATAAGTGTTTATTAATCCTACAGATGTTTTAGCGAGAATAGTTTTAGGGCTTATATGTAATGGAATAATATTTTACTTGTTTAATAAAATAAACATAATAAAGCTGGCATATAAGCGAAAGAGGCGATGATGTGTATCTTAATATTGGAAAAAGAATAGAGAAATTTGATAATTATATTCTATATATTATTGAAAAGTATGTACACAATAGATATTTAGATGTTATAATGCCAATAATCACATTTACGGGAAATTTAGGAATTATTTGGGCTATAATAGCTATTGCTTTAATAGTAGATAAACCATATAGATTAATTGGAAATTCAATAATTTTAACATTAATTATAGGCACAATTGTTGGAGAAGGAATAGTAAAACACATAGTAAGACGAGTTAGGCCTTGCAATAAGCAAGATAATATTAGTCTGCTTTTAAAGCCAATATCTTATTCTTTTCCTTCAGGACATACTTTATCGTCTTTTGCGGCTGCAGAAATGCTGTCTTTATATTTTACACAATATAGATTGATATTTATGTCAATTGCATTTTTGATAGCATTATCAAGACTATATTTATATGTTCATTACCCAACGGATGTTATAGCAGGATTTATAATTGGTGTATTATGTTCAAAAATAATTTTTATCATTTTGCAACAAGGATATTTTCAAAAGTTAGGTGCTTTTAATGCTTTAGGTTGATATAGTTTGAATTGTTTAAATTGATTTAAAATGTTATATTGAATTATAGAATTTTATTTAATAGGAAAAAGGATGGGACTCATGAAAAAAATAAAAGAAAGTGGAAAAACACAAAGAAGTACAAGCATACTGGTTTTATTATTTATAATATTTGAATTAGTGTTCACAGCTATTACGGGACCATTTATACTCTATTATGGACCATTTAAAAATGTAAAGAGTACAGTTGTAGGTGCAGCAATGACTACTTTTACATTACAGTATCTAGTAACATCATTTTTATCAGATGAAAAGATAAACCAGATTATGAGTCAGCAGATAATAGAAGCTATACCTCAAAACAATTTAAATACTGTAGCTTCGGGTGTAGTTGTAAAAAATAAAAATGATAATGGTATTGAAAGATACGATGTAACAGGAAAAAGATTCAAAGGGTATTTACTTGTAATTAAAGACCCGACTAGGTTAAAGGTAGGTTACAGCAGTAATCTCGGCAAAGAAGGGCAACTAACTAGCGATATAGCAAAGGATAATAATGCTATTGCAGCTATTAATGGTGGTGCGTTTACAGATAAAGCTGATGGATCACTTAAGGCGGGAGTAGGAGCAAATCCAGCTGGAATTATAATGTCTAGTGGAAAAATTATATATGATGGTATGAAAGATGAGAACCAAGAAAGAGAAGCTGTAGCATTTACTAAATCGGGGAAACTTTTAGTTGGTGCTTATTCAATTAAAGAAATGAAAAATTTTGGAGTGACTGAAGCGGTATCTTTTGGACCAGCAATGATAGTCAATGGACAGAAAACCATAACTAAAGGTGATGGGGGCTGGGGTATAGCACCTAGAACATGTATTGCACAAAGGAAAGATGGAGCAATATTATTATTAGTCATTGATGGTAGAAAGTTACAGAGTGTAGGGGCTACTTTAAAAGATGTACAAGATGTATTGTACACGTATGGCGCTTATAACGCCACTAACTTAGATGGTGGTTCTTCTTCCACATTGTTTTATGATGATGAAATTATAAACAAACCTTGTGGTAGTGAGGGAGAGAGAACTGTACCTTCAATTATATATGTAGAGAAAAGGTAAACTTTTCATGATAAAAGTACAAATCATAAAAGGCTAATTGCAATATCTGCAATTAGCCTTTTATGATTTGTAAAAATAAAAACATAGATACTTTAAAGTTTACTTTTTATGGGGAAATAAAGTTCTGGCGTATCTTCAGAAATTATTTTAAATTCATAACCTTTTTCTTTATAATATTTGATTATACTAGGCAATGCTTTGCAAGTGTTTTTGTGCATATAATCACAATGTAGAAGCAATATAATGGAGGATAATTCTTCATTAACTTTTGTAGCATCTATATATAGTCTATTTGGAGATGCATTTGGATTTAGTCCGTCTAAAGTTACCATATTCCAATCGTATATCTTAAAATTATAACTATGCAATTTAGTTAAGAAAGCATTAGTTAGGCGTTTACTGCTTCCTCCAGGAAATCTAATTATATTTGGTGAAATTCCGGTTAACTTATTTATTTCATTTTGACTGTCTAGCATTTCCTTTATAAAAGCATCTCTACTTGAATAGATACGTTTAAATTTATGAGTGTAGGTATGCAAACCAATACTGTGGCCATCATCGTGAATTCTTTTTACCATATTTTCAAAACCATTAATTTGATTTCCTATAATAAAAAAGGTTCCTTTAACATTATTTTCTTTTAAGATATCTAAAACGTTCTCTGTAATTACGCTAGGACCATCATCAAAAGTTAAATAAATTATTTTCTTTTCCGGATTAACATCTTTCATAGAGGTAGTGAAGTCTTTATTTGGAAGAGTAGAATATTGCATCACAATGCCCATTACATTTTGTTTATAGGCTAAAATCATAAAGAATGTGGTTACAGTGTATAAAAGAATTTTTAATTTATTTTTCAATTCATTACCTCCCATATCTATTAATAATTGCTATTATTTTTTTAAAAGATTGTAGCCAAATTATTAATGTATCAATTTTAGTATGTATTTTTTATTTAATTATATACAGTATAATTCATACTCTGTTGTAAAAAGATAATGGGAAGTTTAATTAGACTTAACAAAGATTAACAAGAAAACAATATTAACGACATAATTTGCGTGTATATTTATATTATAGGAAAACCGTCGACAGTTTTTTTAAAAATTGAAGGAGGATATTTATGAAAATAAGTAGAAGAGATTTTTTGAAGTGGTCTGTTGCTGCAGGAGTTGCTTTAAATATAGATTTTGATCTTGCAAATGTAAACACTGTTCTAGCTGCAGAAACTGACCCACCAATAATTTGGATTCAAGGTGCAGGTTGCTCAGGATGTACTATATCAACTTTAAACGTAACTAATCCAACAACTATTGATGATGTGCTCTTAAATAAAATAAGTATGAAATATAACAGTACAATTATGACGGCTTCAGGTGATATTGCGATGCAAACTCTTGACCAAAGTGCAACTCAGTATAAGGGTCAATTTATACTCGTTATTGAGGGTGCGGTTCCTACTGGTGCAAGCGGAAACTATTGTATAGTTGGAGAGGTTAATGGAGTGCAATTAACAATGCAACAAGCTGTTTTAAAATATGGTCCAATGGCAAAATATGTAGTAGCAGCAGGAACTTGTGCTTCCTTTGGTGGAGTTCCAGCGGCCGGCGCAAACCGAACAGGATGTCAAAGTGTTAATACTATATTAGCTGGAAAAACAACTAACCCTATAGTGAATTTATCAGGTTGTCCGGTTCATCCTACTGTTTTGATTCAATCTCTTTTGGATCTAATTTTAATTGGTATGCCAGCAGTGGATTCATCTAACAGACCAACTAAATATTACTCAACTATTCACAGTTCGTGTCCACGAAGAGGAACTCAAACTGGTGTCCCAATCGGTTCAGCGACAGGATGCTACCGATCAGTTGGATGCAAGGGACCATCTACTCAAAATGTATGTCCGTCAATGAAATGGAATAATGGACAAGCTTGGTGTATAGGAGTTAATTATCCGTGCATAGGCTGCTCAAATCCAACATTCCCAACAAGTCCATTATTATAAGCCTATCCAAACATTAATTTATTTAAGAAAGGGAGAAAAAAAAGATGAGTACTATAGTATTAGATCCAATAACTAGACTTGAAGGACATTTAAAGGTTTCAGTAACTCTTGACGTCAACAATATTGTAACAGCTGCGCAGGCTACGGGGAATTTATTTAGAGACTTTGAAAATATGCTTTTAGGAAGAGTGCCAAAGGATGCAGCATTCTTAACACAAAGAATTTGCGGTGTATGCCCAGTATCCCATGCCATTGCATCATCAAAGGCTGTTGAAGCTGCTTCAGGATTTACTCCAAATTTACAAGCTCTTCTTTTAAGGGATCTTATACAAGGAGCTAACTTTATTTCTAGTAACATATTACATTTTTATCAACTAGCATTAATGGATTACGTTCAGGGACCAGTGACTCACCCTTGGACTCCAGGGTACACTCAGGATTTTAAATTTAATGCTACTGATAGCCAAACTCTAATAAAAAATTATGTTACAGCGTTGTCAATAAGGCGACAAGCGCATGAAATGGGAGCAATTTTTGGTGGTAAGCTTCCACATGTGGGAAACGTAGTTCCTGGAGGTGTTACTGCACTTCCAACTGCAACAGACATAACAAATTTTAAAAATTATTTAAATACAATAACGGCTTTTATTACAAATACATATAAAACTGATGTTAACAAATTGGCTTCAACATATAGTACCTACTACACTGTTGGTAAGGGGTATGGCAACCTAATATCCTATGGGGTATTTGATACAAACATAACTGGCAATAAACTTTTCCCAGCTGGTACAGTTACTAACGGAATTGTAGGAAGTTTTAGCCAAGCAAATATTAACGAACAGGTAGGACATTCTTGGTATTCATCACCAGCGGGGAATCCAGCAAATGAGATAACAACTCCAAGCTACGGAAAAACTGGCGCTTATACCTGGCTTAAAGCTCCAAGATACAATGGTGTAGCTTATGAAGCAGGAAGCCTCGCAAGAACTTGGATTAGCGGAGATTATAGAAATGGAGTTTCTGTAATGGATAGACATATAGCTAGGTATACTGAAACAGCTAAGATAGCTGCTAATATGTTGACATGGATAAGTCAAATAGTAGTCGGTGCAAGTGCCTTCACAAATCTTGGGGCACCAACTTCAGGAAGTGGAATAGGATTAACAGAGGCGCCAAGAGGTGCACTTGGACATTGGGTTTCTGTTGCAACTTCAAAAATTTCTAAATACCAAATAGTAACCCCAACTTGTTGGAATGCTTCGCCAATGGATGACGCAGGAAATTTGGGACCTATTGAAAAGGCTTTAATTGGAACGCATGTTGTAGATACAACGCAGCCGGTGGAACTTTTAAGAATAGTACACTCATTTGACCCATGTACAGGATGTTCAGTTCACGTAATGTCACCAGAAGGAATTGAAATGTCTAATTTTGTTGTACAACCTTTATAATTTTATATTGAGTTTTATATTCAATACAATTTCTTCAATTATATCTTTGATTTGCAAATTTCTTGTTCCTGGGATATAGATGCCATGTTTTTGTAGTGGAAGTATATATTTAGTACAATCCATATTAAATATGGAGTATGAAATCAGGGGAGTAACCTCTCCGTTTATGCCACCATTACATATGATTCCAATTGGTCCAATTATACTATCAATTTTATTTGTCCTGCAAAATGAACAAATTGCCTTCTCACCACTTATACCAACATTTGCACCGCATCTTACCATATTCGAAGTAGCAAATGTATTTGTGCCAAGTGCAATTATATAAACATCAAGGTCTATTTCTTTACGAATCTTTTTTATAATTGTTTGACCAAGCCCTGCACCTTGTGCATCTATTACAGCAATCTTCATGGTAATACCTCCATTTGGAATAATGTTATGTTATATTTATATATATGAAGATTATTATACTCCAAAATAGATATATATTCTATTTTTAACAAAAATATAAGATTGATAGAAGTATAATGATTCACTTGCTAATTATATTGAAGATAAAGTAAAAACAAAAGGTGGTATTTACAAATAAAAAATCATATGATATCATACAATTGTATGCTACGAGAGTATATATTATTAAAATAATATATAGATTTGATTAATGGCCACGAAGGCTGATTTCTGCAAAGCAGTTATCAATTTTCGTGGTTTTATTTTTGTAATATTTTAGGTTAAGTTATGAAGGAGAAATTAAATGAATTCTAAAAATCAAGTACCAGATTGGTTGTTAAACAGTGGAGAAATAGGCATGTGTCCATGTGGGTGTATTGGTAAAAGGAAGAAAGTTAGTTTTTTAGAAAAGACTATAAAGGGCATTTCTAAACTTTTAAAGGAAGTCATCTTTTTTGAGGATATAGCCCTTCAAAAAGGGTTTTTACAAATGATAGATCCGAGAGTAAAGGTAATATCTTTAATTATATTAATTTTAACAGCTACTTTACTTAATAATGTGATTATATTGACCATTGTTTATTTAATATCATGTATTTTAGCAAAGATATCATATGTACCATTAAAATTATATTTTAAACGGATATGGTTGATTACACCCCTGTTTACAGGAATTGCTGTATTACCTTCTATATTTAACTTTGTACGGCCTGGCACTAGTTTAATTTCAATTATAAACTTCGGTCATCAAGTACATTTGGGTCCACTAATATTTCCAGCTGAACTTACTATTACGTCGCAAGGAGTGATAGGTGCTATTTTATTAGTAGCCAGAGTTGGTGTTTCAATTTCACTTGCTTTTTTATTTACGACTACCACCCCCTGGACTAATTTAATGAAGGCATTTAGAGTTTTATTTTTACCGAAAATATTCATCACAACACTGGAAATGTGTTATCGGTATATTTTTATATTGCTAAATATTACAACAGATATGTTTATAGCTAGAAAAAGCAGAACTTTTAGAAAAATTGATTCAAGAGAGGGTCGTCGCTTTGTTTCAAATACAATTGGAAGCCTCTTTGGTAAAAGTTATGCCTTAAGTGAAGAAGTGTATGGAGCTATGTTATCAAGAGGGTATAAAGGCGAGCCAGTTATTATGAACAGGTTTAAATTTACACTGCTTGATTTTCAATGGCTTTTAGGCGTAATAATTTGTGTTTTAGCAGCTTTTGGAGGTGAAATTATTCTTGGTTAAGGAAGAAATAATGAAATTAAGAGATGTTTCATTTGAATATCTAACAGATGAAACCGTACTTAAAGATATAAACTTAGATATTTACAGTGGTGAAAAGGTAGTTATTTTAGGAGCTAACGGATCAGGAAAATCATCACTTCTAAAAATTCTTAATGGCTTGATATTTCCAAGTAAGGGTGAGTATAGTGCTTTTGGTCAACCTGTTACTGAAGAAACATTGAATGATGAGCAGTTTTCAAAAGCTTTTCGCCAAAGAATTGGATTTATATTTCAAAATTCAGATGCACAATTATTTTCTACCAATGTATGGGAAGAAATAGCTTTTGGACCTTTGCAGATGAAGCTTAACTTTAAGGAAGTAAATGATAGAGTAAATGGAGTTATTCAGATGCTTAACTTGGAATCATTTAAGGATAGGGCACCTTATAGATTAAGCGGAGGTGAGAAAAAGAAAGTAGCTATTGCCTCAATATTATCAATAAATCCAGAGGTTTTGATTTTGGATGAGCCCACTAATGGTTTAGATCCACGTACTCAAAGATGGTTGATAAATTTATTGGTTGAACTTAATAATGCAGGCAAGACATTAATTACGTGCACTCATAATCTGGACATAGTTGAAGAAATTGCTGATAGGGTAATAGTTTTCAATGAAGATCATAAGATAGTTGCCCAGGGTACACCTCAGGATATATTATCAAATAAAGAGTTATTACTTTCTGTAAATCTTATAGATGAGAATTACCACAGGCATGTTCATGTGCTTGACCAAAGAGAACAGCGTAATCATAATCATTACGAATAATCTAACATTATCTAATTTTTAGGAGGAGATATTATGCACATACCAGATGGATATTTAAGTCCACAAACCTGCGTAGTATTGGGTGCTGTCACGGTTCCAATAATAGGAATAGCTGCAACAAAGTTAAAAAGGACATTAAAGGATAAACAAGTTCCATTACTCGCAATTGGAGCAGCTTTCTCGTTTACAATTATGATGTACAATATACCAATTCCAGATGGTACTACAGCGCATGCGGTTGGAGCTTCAATTTTGGCAATCATTTTGGGACCTTGGGCGGCTACGGTAGGGGTGAGTATTGCGCTAATAATTCAAGCATTTTTCTTTGGAGATGGTGGAATTCTTACACTTGGGGCAAATATCTTCAACATGGCATTTGTGATGCCATTCGTCAGTTATTATGTATATAAGTTAATATCCGGTAAATATGAAATCTCTTCGAAACGTAGATTTATTGGTTCAATTATAGCTGGATATGTAGCAATCACTATTGCAGCCGTGTTTACTGGAATTGAGCTTGGTCTACAACCATTATTATTTCATAAACTTGATGGGACTCCTTTGTACGCACCATATACAATGATGCAAACTGTGCCTACCATGTTGTTTGCACATCTTACTTTAGCTGGTCCGCTGGAAGGCATGGTAACAGGACTTGTAGTAAGATATATGCAAAAATCAAATCCTGCCATGCTTAAGATCTATCCACCTCAAAAATCATCAACTGAAAAATTGAAGACAATAGGTAGTATAAAGAAGTATTGGTATGTTTTGATTGGTTTAATTATTTTTGCTCCTATTGGACTATTAGCTCGAGGTACTGCCTATGGAGAATGGTCGGGTGAGGATATAAAATTAAAACTTGGATACATTCCAGACGGAATGGCAAGACTTGGTGATACGTGGAAATCATTGTTACCGGATTATTCTATAACTGGTTTTGGTAGTACTTTCTTTAACTCATCCTTGGGTTATATCTTTTGCGCAATTGTTGCTTTAACATTTATATTGATTATTACTGGAATTATCGGTTTATTGCAGAAAAGAAAAAATACACTTCATAAATGATAAATAAGCAAAACATATAATTTGTTTTACTTATATATAAATCTATTAATAATCTGCTGTCATATAAATAGCTCATATATACCCAAAATTAAAATAATAAATATTGAAATTATTTCTGAATACCTTGATAATTTATCAGAAACTACCTTTTCACCAATGCAATACCCTATTGGTATAAATACAAGGCTAAAAATCAAAGAGGATATAGATGTCATAAAAATGTTCAAACCTGTAATACTTGCACCTATTCCTAGACCAATATTATTTAAACAAAGAACAATTCCTAGGATAATGGCTTCTTTAAAGTCTATAGTTTTTGAGTCATTTATATCTATTATTTCTGGGTTTCTAAGTGCGTCCTCATAGTGCTTAAACCCTGATGTATCGTCATTAACTTCTTCTGTTCTTTTCTTGCTTTCAATTTCTTTTTTGATCCAATTAATTAATAGAAACATTCCCAATAATATTAATATGCCACTGCCTATTATATTTGAATATTTAAGGGGAATTAAACGCAAAATTGTTTTTCCAAATGACATTGCTAAAAAAGTACCGATACCAGAAATAAAGGATATCATAAAGTTATTTATAAAATTTATTCTAACTTTTTTAGCCCCATAACTTAGTCCTACAATAAGACTGTCACCGCTTGAGGAAATAGCGAAAAGAAAAATGGATAAGATGTTCATATAATTCCTCCAAAGTATAGATATCACGAGATTATAGTATGATATTACTCATTAAAAGGTTACTGAATTCCAATTTAATGACTTAAAAGAAACTACATGAATATGTTTATTAAGTTTCTGTATGTAAATATTTATAAAAGTATATAGCATCATGTAAAATAATGTTACAATCTTAATAAGAGTTGTCTCACAAGTGAAGCATATTATGAAGTGTTGAATATCTAGGAATATTACTTCGGTATTAGAATGTGTTTGATTAAATTTTAATAAAGAAATGAGGAATGAAAGAATGTATCATAGTTTGGAAGAATGTATTCTTGATTTAGAAAAAGTTGGTCAATTGGTTAGGGTACATGAAGAAGTTGACCCAAACCTTGAGATGGCAGCAATACATCTGAGAGTTAACGCAGTTGAGGGTCCTGCAATCTTATTTGAGAATGTTAAAGGCTCGAAATTTAGAGCGGTTTCAAATTTATTCGGTACCATAGAGAGAAGTAAGTTTATTTTTAGGAATACTTTCGAGTCAACTAAGAAAGTAATTGCGGTCCGCAATAATCCAATGAGCGTATTAAGAAATCCTTTTAAACACATAAGTACAGGATGGGCAGCTTCAAAAGCGCTCCCTTTAAAAAAAGCTAAAAATAAATTGAATGGGTTCAAGGAGATACAAATTTCTGACATTCCACTTATTCACCATTGGCCAAACGATGGAGGGGCGTTTGTTACTTTGCCTCAAGTTTATACTGAAGATCCAGAAAAACCTGGCATTATGAATAGTAATTTAGGAATGTATCGTGTTCAGCTTAGTGGCAACGATTATAAAATGAATGAAGAAGTTGGTTTACACTATCAAATACACCGCGGAATCGGAGTTCATCAAGAGAAAGCAAACAGACTTGGTGTTCCGCTTAAAGTTAGCATATTTATTGGAGGTCCTCCCGCCCATACACTAGCTGCAATCATGCCATTACCTGAGGAATTAAGTGAAATGACCTTTGCTGGTTTGCTTGCTGGCCGTAATTTTCGTTTTTCTTATGTTGATGGTTATTGTATTAGTCTTGATGCCGATTTTGTCATTACAGGTGAAATTCATCCAGGTGAAACCAAACCAGAGGGCCCTTTTGGAGATCACATTGGATATTATAGTCTTATTCATGATTTTCCAGTAATGAGGGTGCATAAAGTTTATGCTAAGTCCAATGGAATCTGGCCCTTTACCGTTGTTGGTCGTCCTCCTCAAGAGGATACTTCTTTTGGTGATTTAATCCATGAGTTAACGGGTAATGCGGTAAGATATGAAATTCCTGGTGTGAAAGAAGTCCATGCTATAGATGAAGCTGGAGTTCACCCATTGCTATTTGCCATTGGAAGTGAACGATACACACCATATCGAAAAGTCAAACAACCAGCTGAAATTCTAACTATTGCCAACCGAATTTTAGGAACAGGACAAGTTAGTCTAGCTAAATATTTATTTATTACGGCTGAAGAGAATAAGCCTTTAGATACTCGTAAAGAGATAGAATTTTTAACATATATACTTGAACGGATCGATCTTCATCGTGACATTCATTTTCAAACGAATACAACAATTGATACCCTTGATTATTCGGGAACGGGTTTAAATACAGGTAGCAAAGTGGTAATTGCTGCGTACGGTGATCAAAAGAGAAAATTGTGTAGTGACGTGCCCAAGCAGTTAAAGGATTTACGAAATTTTAGAAATCCAAGTTTAGTAATGCCAGGGATCGTTGCAATTGAAGGACCCGAATTTTTAAGTTATCCACAAGCGCAAAAGCAATTAGACGAATTATGCTCGGAAATTAAAGCAAGAGGTGAGATGTCAACTTGTCCAATGATTATCCTCTGCGATGACAGTTCATTTATGAGCGGCTCGCTACAAAACTTTTTATGGGCGACATTTACGAGAAGTAACCCGTCTCATGATATTTATGGCGTTAATAGCTATTATGAAAACAAGCACTGGGCCTGTGATAATATGATCATTGATGCACGTACGAAACCACACCATGCGCCATCATTAATACTTGATCCGTCAGTTGAAAAGAATATAGAACGTTTTTTTGCAAAGGGATCGAGCTTAAGCAAAGTTAGTGTATATTCACAAAGAAGGGTTATAGAAATCATTTAGATGCAGAGTATTTAAAGTTTATATATTGTAAAAAATAGTTAAAAACATATCCCCGTAGTGTTTAGGTACACTACGGGGGATATATTTATATTGAATATTCTTTTTTTACTTAGAAAATATATTATTTCCACATTTATTTTTCACTATTGGCTTTAAAATACCAAAGGTATCAATAATATACGGTTGCGCAATGCCCTTTGCATCTTTCTTGTTTTGGTCTATTTCGTATGAAACAACAGATAGCTTGTCGCCATTTATTGTAATACTTTCGAAGTTTTGTATCTGGCTACGAACTGGCCTTGTTGCATCTGTTGGATCTGGTCCGTAAATGCCAGCATGGTTTTCATCAGCAACATCAAAGAGACCATAATAATTAATGGATAGCAGTGATGTTTCTTGATTTTTGTAATAAACCTTTGGGCCAGCTGTTCCAGGGATTAAATAAATGGTACCATTGGGATTTACTTGATATTTCATTTCTTGCCCATTAAATTTTTCAGTAATTATATTTTGTGTTGCTACTGTATTATCTGCTTTTATTGGTTTAGAACGTGCATAGATATGATCATGTCCTTGAAGAACTAAGTCTATTCCAAGTTGTGCCATGACAGGAGCAACAGTATTTCTAGAACCTGTAGGCCCCGCTATATCACTATCAGTAGCATGATTTGATGTAGTGTAAGGTCCCTTGTGCATATCAACAATAATCCATTTTGAACCGTTAGCCCTAGCTTTTTTAATATCAGCCTTCATCCAGTCAATTTGAGCCTGTGAAAGATCATTTTCTGAAGTGTTTTCATTATTATTAAGCATTACAAAATGTGCATTGGAATAATCATAAGAATAATAAGCTCCAGTAGTTGTATCAGATCCTGGTTCAACATCAAGATTTAAATGATCTATAAAAGAACTATTTTTTTCTTCGTGATTTCCAGCTACAGGAGCAAATGTTGTGTTAAGGAAACGTTGTCCTATATTATTAAATAACCAATCCCATTCATATTCTACCGTTCCGTCATCAACTAGATCACCGTTAAGTGTTATGAACTTAGAATTTGGAACTGTGGTAAGAGCTTTTGCAAAAGTTGAGGCTGCAAGCTGTGCTTCACTGTAACTTTTAGCTTGTGGATCTGCCATATCAAGAAATGTAAATGCACCTTTTTTCGGAGCTGTTTGAAATGTACTTGTATTGCTCCAAAGACCTAACGAAGCATCTCCAACACGGTAATAATAAGTTGTGTTTGGTTTTAACCCAGTGGCTTCTGATTTATGTAAGAACTCTGCTTTTGTAGTTGTTGTACTTGTTGGAGGGGTAGTTGCTGTATTATTACTTGGAACTGCACATGTGCCTATAAAACTCTTACCTTTAGTAAAGTCAGCAGTGTGTGATTTTTTTTCAACTACTTGAAGGTCACTTTTAATTGATGCCATTGAAGTGTACCAAGTAAATCCTTTTGATGTAGTTGTATTTCCATGGAATGTCACCATTACTTTAGTAACGTTACCTAATGGAGCGGTTGAATCTGCAACGGGTATTACATTACTTGCTGCCAATACAACTGTGTTTAAACCATTAATTTGACACGAAATGAAGACGAGTGAAAGAATAAAACCAAGTGATTTTTTTGAGAATTTCATCTTTTTCCTCCTATTTTATATTTTATATCTGTTTAATTCCATTTTGCACTAGTAGTATTAATTTAATGTAATCGTATTGTTAAAACTATGTAAATATTAGAAAATCTATGTTTTTTACTTATCTGAATGTTAACGAGCAATTATAATTAAATAAGGTAATAAATATTTGCTGAGTTACTTTACATTATGAATATATTGGAATATGATTAACAAGTAACTTTATATTAAAAGAGGTGTCTCATGGAAATACAACCAATAAAACGCAATAAGTCTTCGATGGAAATACGACCAATAAAACCCAAGAAAAAAGCTATTATAATTTCTATTTTTATTTTACTTGTTTTATATTTTGGTATGTCAATATATTTTAGCACTCATTTTTATTTTGGTTCTATAGTTAATAACATTAATGCTTCTGGTAAAACAGTAAAGCAATTAGATAAAGAAATGTTATCTAAATATGAAACATATACACTGGTACTTCAAGAACGAAACGGTGTGAAAGAACAAATTAAGGCATCAGATATTGATTTGAAATATAATGCAAAGGGTAAAATCCAAGTTTTAAAAGATAGTCAGAATTCTTTTATGTGGATTAGTGAGCTTGCTAAGCCAAAAGCTTCTGAAATATATGGCATGGTAACCTATAATGAAAAATTATTAAAAGAACATTTTGATAAGCTCTCTTGTATTGATAGCAAGAAAATAATTGAACCTCAAAATGCTAACTTTAAATATTCAGATAACGGTTATGTGATTGTAAAAGAAGTTATGGGAAATAAAATTAATAGCAAAACCTTATACGTAAATATAGTAAATGCAATTGTTAAGGGAGAGACAGCAGTAAATTTGGAGACGAAAAATAATTACATAAATCCGAAATATACTTCAAGTTCCAAAGAAGTTATAAACACTAAAAATTTGCTTCATAAATATACAACTTCAAAAATCACTTATACCTTTACTGGAGGTCAAGAAGTAATAGATGCTTCTATAATAAATAAATGGATTACAGTTAACGAAAACCTGACTATTATATTTGATGAAGATAAGATGAAAAGTACTCTAGGTATAATAGACAATAATTATGACACATATGGTAAGGAAAGAGATTTTGTTACATCACTGGGAACAACGTTAAAGATCGGTGGTGGCACGTATGGATGGTTAGTTGACCGTAGAGGAGAAGTCGCTGATTTAATTGCGGTTATAAAAAAAGGACAAACTATAGCAAAAGAACCTCGTTATATACAAACCGCAGTATCTCATAATGTTAATGATATAGGGAATACCTATGTGGAAATTAATTTGACGAAACAGCATATGTGGTTTTATAAGAATGGTAATCTTATCGTTGATGGAGATGTTGTTACTGGTAATTCGAGCAGAAATTTAGCAACACCGGCAGGGATTTATGCAATACAATATAAAGAAAATAATGCCACATTAAAGGGAGAGGGTTACAGTACTCCTGTTGACGTTTTTATGCCATTCAATGGTAATATAGGAATACATGATGCGAGTTGGAGAAATGGTGAGTTTGGTGGAAATATATATTTGACGAATGGTTCTCATGGTTGTGTAAATACACCACCTAATGTAGCAAAAACCATATTTAAAAATATTGATGCAGGTACTCCAGTTGTTTGTTATTTGCAGTGATCTAAATTAATAAACTAAATTATAAAATATAAATTAACTTCAGTAGAATGAAAAAGAAAATTAAATTCTACTGGAGTTTTTTAATTTTGTTCATATTCAACCATCACAATATCAATATATTACAATATAATGATATTAAGTAAAACAAATTATTATTTTCAAAGGAACACATAAATAAAGGGGTGAATATAAATGAAAAAGAAAATATTAGTAGAAGGTATAAGATGCATACATTGTGTAAGTCGTGTTACAGAGTCGCTAATGCAGATTGGAGCAAAGGACGTGGTAGTAAATCTTGATGAAAGGCTTGCTACTGCCGAAATAAGTGATAATATTACTGATGAAATTATTAAGGCAGCTATTGAAGAGGTGGGTTATGATGTTGTACAAATAGAGATGGCTTAATTAGAAAAAACAAACAAATTGATATTTATTATTATATTTTTTATTTTATAGGATATATTTTGACTATATACTATATAATTAAGATTAAACTTAAGATGATTAGGAGGAGATGCTATGCAGGAGTTAACTATAGAAAGAGGTAGATTAAGAATTAATATGAAATTTTTTTTAGTAGGGGAAGATGTATGCGTAATAATAGCAGGAGGAGATTCCCCTCATATAGGTTGCGTTACCTTAAGTGTTCCAAGACCTAGTTTAAGCAAGGATGCTTATAGTGCTACAACCTCCGTATTAAATTTATTAGGGCATAAGGACGATGAGATAGCGAAATATGTATCCGAGCTTCTATCCTCAAGATTAAATAAGAATGTGGTGGTTACCTGTGGTATTCATGTTGAGAATATAACTCCTAAAGAAATTAATATTACTTTTGATATCATAAATGAAATAATAAACAAATTGATATTATAAGGTGGTGATTTATTTTGTTTGTTTTTCAGGTAATAGCTTTTCTACTTGAAATGGGAATTTGGATATTTATTGCAGGAATTTTAATTTTTAATCCATGGTTATTTTTCGAAAATCATAATAATATGTATGATAATAAGTTTAAATACTTTAGAAGAAGTAAGTTTGATAATGTAGTGATTAGAGTGCCTGGTATTGTTATAGGGATTTTAATAACCATATATATTACTAAGCCATACTTATATGACCTTCCTAAATTGATTACAGGAAGCTTTAGTTATGCTACTGGGTATGTAACTGAAATTTATCATGTAGGTAAGGTCCCCAGTGAATATGTGGTTATTAATGGGAAAGAGGTTGAATTCTTTTTCAGTGCCAACGTTAAGGAGTTTTATGAGTATGAGATTGCTTATCTTCCTAATACTTCAAGGGCGTTTTATGGAGTAGAGTTAGATCATACTTCATTAGAAATAACAAAAAAAATTGTATTTCCGCTTGCAGATATTTTATTTTTCATTTTAATTATGGCTGTATTTGTAGCACTTGTAGTATTCGGAATATTTTTTTCTTTTTTACGATTTAAATTGCTAATAGTAACTAGTTTTATTTATTACACAACAAATATTTATGTTTACATTACACAGGGGTTAAATTTAGGAAATTGGTTTTCTATAAGCAATAAAGGGATATTATTTACACTTGTGGGAATAGGTATGCTCTTGTTTTTGTGTATTATTTATCTTATTGAAAGATGTAAGGAATATGAAACACCATTTGCTTTTGCTGTTATTCAAATATTTTCAATTTTCATGGTCTTAATATTATTTGGGGAACTGCATACATTGTAGTTCTTTCTTTTATTATTTAAAGGGTATATATAACTAGTGCTGGTTGGAGTGAAAATTCATTTTGGTCAGTTTTTTAATTTTTATAGGTTTTAGGCATTTGCACTCAAAGTATGATTATATTATTAGATTTTACAACCGTAGTAGTATAGCAACAATAAATATACATTGACAGCCGTGGTAATGTGATGTATATTTTGATTATAGAAGGTGATATAGTGGTCAACAATAAAATTTCTTCAGATTTACTCAGAGGACATACAGATACGATTATCTTGAAGTTATTAATCAGTGGTGATAAATATGGATATGAGATATCGAAATTAATAAATTCAAACTCCGGTGGTGAGTACGAACTTAAGGAATCTACTATGTTTTCGAGCCTAAAGAGGCAAGAAAATGATGGTGGTGTTACATCGTATTGGGGTGATGAGACCCAGGGTGGACGAAGAAAATATTATAGGATTACCGAAAAAGGAAAAGAGACCTATTTACAGAACAAAAAAAATTGGGAGAACGCTAAGCGTATTATAGATCATTTATTATAAAGAGGAAGGTGGTAATAACGATGAATGAGAAATTAATGAAATATTTAGATGGAATATTTTCACTTTATGAAGATTCGCAAGCAGTCAAAGAATTAAAAGAAGAGTTGTTTAATACTTTACAGGAAAAGGTTAGTGATTTTAAAGATCAAGGTTATGATGAGGTCACTTCTTATAGTATGACCATCGAATCCATTGGAGATATATCAGAAATTATAGAAAGTATCTCAGCAAAGAAAAGAGAACTACAGAAAGTAAGTCAGGATTTTTCAAATATTAATCTCCAAAATTCTGATTTTAAAGGGGTAAAAGTACATGAGGGGAAGTTTAACGGCAGCGCCCTTAAAGAATCAGACTTCAGCGATTCAGATTTAAGTAATAGCTCCTTTAAAGGCACTGATTTACAAAATTCGGATTTTAAAAAGGTAACATTACATGATGGAACATTTAACGGAAGCGGCCTTAAAGGATCAGATTTTAGTGGTTCAGATTTAACTAACACTTCTTTTAAAGGTTGTGAGTTGACTAATGTAATATTTGATGGTTCAAATCTTACTAGAGTAAAATTAATTCAGGTCAGTCTGAGATATACAAGTCTTAAAAGTTGTATCTTTGATTATACGGATTTTAGCAGTTCAGATTTGACCGGAGTATGTTTTGATAATCAGATGTTAATTGGTACTATTTTTAATTGTACTTATTTAAAAGGAACATCGTTTAAAAATGTTATTTTTAGAAATGTTATTTTTAAAAACACTGAGGTAAAAAAAGCAATTTTTGACGGCGCTACAATGGATAAATTAACTTATGCTGTTTTAAAAGGTAGCAAAGCAAACTTGACTAACGTAACAGTAATTTAGGGGGTGGATTCATGATGAAAAAGAAGTGCAATTGGCGCGTGATTTACTCCATGAGTATAATGCAAATTGGCTCAAAAATGAAGTGAGATGTAATAAAATGTATAAAAAGATTTGATTTTTATATATTGATAAAGAAGTTTGACGATGTTATAATTATCCTACTTGAAAACAATAGTGCTTGTTTCCTCTTTTGTATCTACTATAACGATACAAATCTAAAAAACAAGTAAGGAAAAAGTGATTCTTGTAAAAGGATGGATGATAGTTGAAGCAAAAAAAGGCGTTAGAAAAAAGTCTGTGTTCCACTGATAAAGATTTTGGGGAAAGACCTTTGAAAATAAAATTACTTAAAATCATTATTGTAGCTGGAATTTTTGCTTCTATTGTAGGGATTATTGTAAACACATATCTTGGATACCCTATATACTCTGTACTTACGCATGTAGTAGGACTGGCTTTATTGTCTAGTATGTTTATATTTCTAGATAATAAAATATCATTAGAAACTGTCTCTATTATAATATTCTCTTATTATTGTTACATTTATTCTCCATTAAGTTGGTTTTATGAAGGAGTATATGGGAGTGCACCATTTACATCTTTTGTTTTTGGAGCATATATAGTATTGCTCTTAGAGGGTAAAATAAAAAAAATATTTCTAATTTCTTATAGTATTTTATTGATGATTTTGGCATCTTCCGAATTAATATACATTTACTCAAAAGATATTGTTAGGGGAGATAAGAAGTACCTTATTCACAACATTGGTTATTTTCTTATGTATTTTATATTTATTTATACACTTACTGTTTTTAAAAATCTTTATGATAGTCATCGTGAAAAATTAAGAAAATTATCCATGAATGATGTGCTAACTGGAGTGTATAATAGGGGTTACATAAACAAATTATTAAATGAGAATATCGAGAAATACAAAATTGATAATAAGAATTTCTCACTTATAGTGTGTGATTTGGATGAATTTAAGGCTATAAACGATGATTTGGGGCATGACGCAGGGGATAAGTGTTTAATAGGTTTTGCTGATTTCATTAAAGAATCGTTAGGCGAAAATGGAATTTTAGGAAGAATAGGTGGAGATGAATTTATTATTATTATACCTGATAAAAACAAAGATGAAACTCAGGTTTTAGCAATAGACTTAATAAATAAATTAGATGAATTTTATATAGATGGTATTGGTAGAGTGCTTAAAATGAGCATAGGAATTTCTGATATTAAGGAAAGTTATAACTTGGATGAAATTATTAAATTAGCTGATGAACGCATGTACATATCAAAAAAGAATAAGAAAAAAATTAAGTTCTTCACTAACTTTTAGGTATATTAATTAAACATAAAAAGTCTTTATACCTTCAGTAACATAACTCAACGGCTTAAGTTTAGTTAAAATTGAACTTAAAGTTTTTATATGACACTGACATTATTGTTGGTGTTATTTTTGTGCTTTATAAATGCTTATTAGGCAAAAGTAATATAGCTATAAAATAATAAGAATAAATTAAAACAAAGTTGTGTATGGAAATGTTTATAAAAGTACATAACATCATGTAAAATAATGTTATAATGTTCAAAATAGTTGTATTACAGGTGTACTGTAATACTTTGCTTTAGCAATTTATTACGAAGTAAAGATTATTAATAAAATGTGAGTATGGAAGTGATAAAAATGATAAGGAAGATAGAAAGAGACGAGATTAAAATATGCGTAGAAGTTATCAGAAAAAGTTTTGAAACGGTAGCACAGGAATTTAGTCTTACATTAGAGAATTGTCCAGGGAATGCAAGTTTTATGAAAGTTGAAAAATTATATAAGCAATATGATGAAGGTCGATTAATGTTTGCTTATCTGGAGAATGGTATCATTGTAGGTTATTTTTCATTGTACAAGAATGAGGGTGGGAGTTTTGAACTGAATAATCTTGCTGTATTGATAGAATATCGTCATAAAGGTTATGGCAGAGAAATGATTATTTTTGCAATGGATAAAGTAAGAGAAATAGGAAGTAATAAAATGACCATTGGATTAATTGAAGAAAGTACGAAATTAAGAAATTGGTACAGTGGTTTAGGATTTATACATACAGGAACAAGAAAGTATAAACATTTACCTTTCATAGTGGGCTTTATGAAATTGGAGGAATATTAATGTCTCTTGAGAGAAATAAAGATAGCAGTATAACTATTATAAACAGCAGAGTAGTAAAATTAACAGATGATAAATGGGAAGAAAAATTCAAACAAACGATGCAAGAATACGCTAAATTAGTGACTGCATGTGCCCATACATTTAAGGAGATAGAGCAATATGATTAAGGTCAATCAATGTTTTCTTATCTGGAAAATGGTATCATTGTAGGTTATTTTTAATTAACAATATTTTAATTAGACTTCTTAATGGTAATATTATACTTATTTTTGCTATTCCTAAATTATATACGATTATTGGTCTATTGATACTAATTTTAGACCAACGATTCCAAGAACTATAAATAAAATACAAATCATACACATTACATTAATCGGTTCTTTAAATAAAATAATACCTAATACTACAGTACCAACAGTTCCTATACCTGTCCAAATTGCATATGCATTGCCCAGCCTACTTCGAAAAAACCTGCTATAACTAAATAAATCACTGTGCGTTTTCTCTTGGACCTGCCAGTTATAAACTACGGAACCCTAGAAAACTAATATATCCATTAATATTAGTGTTATTATTAAGCTCTATTTAACAATAGTGTTAATTTCTAATATAACAAAAGACTGCACTATTAAGTACAGTCCTAGTTGCACAATATACTAAGATTACATATTGAAAATCTTTAGGGCTTCTTGGTATATATTGTCAATCAGATTTGCTATTTTCTATGAATTGCTGTTTCGAAGCTATAAGAGCTATTAGATCTCCAATTGAAACTATGAAATTACTTAAAAGGTCCATTTCATCTGCGGTTAGACCTTCTGAAAGAGAAATCGCAAGAGCATTTGCAGCGGCTACAAGTTGACCAGTATCTAGATCATTCAATTGAAATGACATTATAAATCACCTCTTAGTAAATTGTATGTTTATTATTGCAATATATGAATACAAAAAAAACACAAATCTATATTAAATTTTACAAAAAATCGACCGAAGCTTGACCCTCTATTTTCCGTACACTTTTTTACGTGCTTACAAAACGGATTATCAAATTCAAATCGGGAATCTTGGGGTACAAACTGGAAGTTCGTGTTTCAATTCACCTTAAATAGTGACTGCAAATTGTTTTAAGATATATATTTATTGAAAAACAATAAATATATATTGAAAAGAAATTTATATAGTAGTACAATATAAATTGTAGAAAACATTTGTATAGGAGGAACACGGAATGAAATATTATGGGAAAATGTCCTTAGCTTCAGTTTTAAAAATATCATTAGATATCATGATTATTACTGGTATAGTTGTATATTTTATAATGTCAAAACAAACCTTAACGGAAAAAGTAGTAGATATGGCATGGGGTAGATTTATTATTACATACATATTATTCACGATAGGAGGAATTTCTGTTATATTAATTTTATTTAACCTTAGAAAAATAGTTGATTCTTTAATAAATTTGACTCCTTTTATTAAATATAATGTGCTTTGTTTAAAAAGAATATCTTTATTGTGTTTTATGGTATCAATATGTTATGCTGCCGATTTTGTAATAAATGGGAAATATAGAAATTTTACTATTGCATACATCGACTCAAGTGGAATACATACTGACATTGAATTCTTAATATTCTTTTTCGTCGGGTGGTTTATTTTAATTTTATCTCAGATATTTAAGCAGGCTGTTGAAGTCAATGAAGAGAATGAATTCACAATATAAGGATAAATAATAATTAATAATTGGTATGTACTAAAGCGTACTGCTAGGAGGATGAATATGGCAATTGTCGTAAATTTAGATGTTATGATGGCAAAAAGGAAGACATCGTTGCAAGAACTAGCAATCGGAGTTGGAATCACAAATGCAAATTTATCAATATTAAAAACTTCAAAAGCAAAGGCAATTAGATTTAGCACGTTAGAAGCTATTTGTAGAGAATTGCATTGCCAGCCAGGCGATATACTTGAATACCGGGAAGATGATTAATATTACGGAGGGATACTTATAATGGAAAATCAGCAAGATCAAACCTTTATTCCAAAAGATAATGTTCATTTATTAAAGAAACAGCGTATTAGTGAGATAAAAAACATAGATTCTCAAATAGGCATTAAAGAAAAAATGTATACTATAGGAATTGCTCTTGTTTTAGCAATAATATATGAAAGCTTTTTTACAGATAAACAATCAGGTGTTTCTATTCCAATTTTTTATGTTATGTTCATGGGGTTTTTCCTATGGAGTATTCGGGAAAAGGTTGGGGTTAAGAAAAGTGTGGGCTTTATTATGATTATTCCTATATTATTAATAGCTTTAAATTTCTCTATTCATTCTAATAGTATTTTAAACTCCTTTAATGGAATTATGATATTGGTACTTACTGCAATAAGTACAGTATTAATTAGATATGAAAATATAAAATGGGATAGTGCAGATATAATAAGAAAGGCATTAAACAGAGTTGTTAAATCTATTGCACAGAATGGGGGTAAGCCCTTCATGTTTATTAACCGTAGTGTGGATATCAGAAATAAACATGAAACAAGTTCTACAAGGAAAAATATCTTAAGAGGATTAATTATTTCTATACCATTATTATTTGTTATTTTAGTTTTATTAACATCAGCTGATATGGTATTTAAGCAATATGTAACCAATTTTTCTATGATATTTGAGAATATAAGTATAGGGAAAATTATAGGCCATTTATTAGTTGTTATCATAGCTTTTATAATTATTTTCTCATATATATGGAGTTTTAAATATGGTTATGAGGAAAGCTTAAATAATAAGAAGGATATGCAATGGGAACCAGTTACTATGTTAACAGTTATTTTCATGATAAATTTAGTATACCTTTTATTTTCAATAGTACAGTTTTCTTATCTATACGGTGGAGGGAATAACTTTCTCCCTAGTGAATTTACTTACTCAGAATATGCAAGAAAAGGGTTCTTTGAACTTGTGGCTGTTACAATAATAAATTTTACCATATTACTCAGCAGTATTAGATTTGGTAAAAGGGAGAATAAGACAATAAATATAATATCAAATATATCTTTAACCATCCTAGTAGCATTTACATTTAACATGCTGTTTTCAGCTAATTATAAGATGTCTTTATATGAACAAACTTTTGGATTTACTTATTTAAGGATCTTCGTTCATATATTTATGTTTATGCTATTTTTGTTATTTATTGTGGCCTTAATTGGAATTTGGAATAGAAAAACGCCACTTAATAAAGTTTTAATACTAACAGTTTTGAGTATGTATATATTATTAAACTATATTAACGTAGATAAAATAATAGCTGAAAAGAATATAGATATATATTATAAAACCCAGAAAATTGATGTACAATATCTAAAAAACTTATCCTACGATGCTATTCCAGAGATATCAAAACTAAAGGATGATTCTAATGCTTCAATTGCTAAAGAAATAAATAGTTATTTAAACGATTTGAATAAAGAGTTATCAGTAGGGTACTCCTGGTATGAATTTAATTATTCTAGATATAGGGCAAGAAAGATTTTAGATTTAAATTAACTTAAATATTTAGTAGTAGGCAATGTTGTATAGAGTCCAAGAGAGCCTGAGTGGCTCTTTTTTTATGTTCAATAACAAAAATAAAGAATTTAAATGAGTTAATATAAGTCAGAAAACTTTAGGTTTACATAAAAATAAAATATTAATGAAGTATATTTTCATCCAATTATCCAAATGATAAAATAGTAAAATAACATTCAAATGGATAACCTTTTTAAGGAATGGAATAAAAAAACTTAGTATTAAGGATGATCTCTAAGATCTATAAAAATTATTATAGGATGGTGAATGTCAATTAATATACATGAAGGGTTAATTATAATAGGTGGAGCAGAAGATAAGAAAGGCAATAAAAAGATACTTAAAGAGGTAAGTTCACATATTAAAGAGGAAAGTCAGCTTTTAGTTATCGTAACAGTAGCAACAGAGTTACCAGTAGAAGTAGGTAATGAATACACCAATATATTTCATGAGTTAGGTATTATAAATATCAGAGTACTTGATGTAAGAAATAGGGCAGATGCTTTAAAAACTGAAAATGTGGAATTAATCGAAAAAGCTTCATTAGTATTTTTTACTGGAGGTGATCAGCTTAGAATAACCAGTATACTTGGAGGTACTCCCTTATATAAAAGTTTGAAGCAAAGACATTCAGAAGGTTGTGTTTTTGTTGGAACTTCTGCTGGAGCATCAGTAATGAGTGATGTTATGATAGTAACTGGATTAGATGATGAATCTCCAAAAAAATGTACTCTTAAAATGGCTCCAGGGTTAGGATTAATTACTGGGGTTATAATAGATCAACATTTTGCTCAAAGAGGAAGAGTAGGAAGGTTATTAGTTGGTGTAGCAGAAAATCCTGAAGTTTTAGGGATCGGTATTGATGAAGATACTTCAATTATTGTAAATAAAAATAATATCTTAAGAGTAGTTGGCTCTGGTGCAGTTTATATTATTGATGGAAGTAATATAAGCGATACAAATGTGTCGGAACAATATCCAAATAATATACTGTCAATATTCAATGTTAAAATGCATGTATTAAAGGAAGGAAATAGGTTTGACCTAACATCTAGAATACCTATTGCGTAAATATGTTATTATAATATACTGTCAGTATTTCTTATTATCTGTATAGGTGGTAGATATAGACGGTAGTATCTCATTAGGAGGAGAATTACATGGAAATAATTAATCATAGGGTATTTGAGGGGAGAAATATATATTCTCATAAAAAGTGTATAAGACTTGACCTAGACTTAGAGGGTTACAGTGAAATTCCTAGCAAAGATATTTGTGATTTTAATGAAAGTTTAGTACAACTTTTGCCAGAACTTAATAAACATAGATGTGGGATAGATGAAGATAGAGGTTTTATTAAAAGACTTACAGAAGGGACTTATTTGGCACATATAACTGAACATATTATAATAGCGCTCCAAAATATGGTGGGTGTAGAAGTAAGTTATGGGAAGTCTAGAGAGATATTAGGAGATAATTATTATGTTATATATCAATATGAATATAAGAATACCGGCCTTAAGGCTGCAAATATAGCAGTTAATATTATTAATTCATTAATTGATAAAAAAATATTTGATATAGATTTAAGATTAAAAGAATTAAAGGGAATATTAATGGACGAACAACTTGGGGTAAGTACATTTAATATTTGTAATGAGGCAAAAAAAAGAGGGATTCCTATTCTAAGGATAGGTGAAGATAGTATTTTTCAATTAGGGTATGGTAAGTATTCTAAAATTATTCAAGCAACAATTGGAAATGATACAAGCGCAATAGCTGTGGGTATTGCACAGGATAAATTGCTAACCAAACAAATATTAGGTATGCATTGTTTACCTGTAGCAAGTGGAATGAAAGTTAAAAGTAGGGTAGATGCTCTTTCCTTTGCAAATGATATTGGGTACCCAGTTGTAATTAAACCTGAGTTTGGAAACCAAGGCAGAGGAGTTATTGTCAATATAAAAAATGAAAAACAGTTATCAGATGCCTATGAACTTTTAGTTAAGGATTTTAAAGAAGATATAATAATAGAAAAGTTCATAAGTGGAAGGGATTATAGAGTATGTAGTGTTTACGGAGATATAGTTGCAGTGTCAGAAAGAATTCCTCCATACATTATAGGTGATGGTATAAGTACTATTGAAAAGCTTATTAGTGCCACGAACGAGGATCCAAGACGAGGTGAAGGTCACGAAAAAGAATTAACTAAAATTAAAATAGATGATAGACTTATAGAATATCTTAAACAAAAGGGATACACATTAAAGGTTGTTCTTCCCGAAAAAGAGAAATTATTTTTAAAAGATAATGCAAATTTATCTACGGGTGGATTCGCATTAGATTGTACAGATTTAATATGTGAGGAAAATATAGAAATATGTAAAAGAGCTGCAAGTGCCATAGGCCTTGATATTTGTGGGGTGGATATAATATGTGAAGATATAAGTAAACCAATAACTGACGGCGGAGTAATTATAGAAATAAATGCTGCACCTGGTATTAGAATGCATCATAATCCGTGCATTGGAACATCACGAAATGTGGCAGGTCATATAGTCGATAAATTATTTAAGGATATACCAAAAAACATTCCATTAATATCAGTAACAGGAACCAATGGAAAAACTACTACTACAAGACTCATTTCACACATACTTTCCATTGCAGGATATACTGTCGGAATGACCACCACAAGCGGAATTTATATTGATGGAAAATGTACATTTAAGGGTGACACTACAGGTCCTAAAAGCGCTCTAACCGTTCTTATGAATAAAGAAATAGATGCAGCAGTCCTTGAAACTGCAAGAGGTGGAATGATAAGAGGAGGACTCGCATATGATCTTGCTGATGTTGCTGTTATTACAAACATAACTGAGGATCACATTGGAGTAGATGGAGTAGAAACTATTGAAGACTTAGCAAAAGTTAAGGCTTTGGTTGGAGAAGCAGTTAAAGAGGATGGGTATGTTGTTATTAATGGAGATAATGAGATGTGTATAAGTATTTTGCCTAGGCTAAAGGGGAATCTTATAATGTTTTCTAATGATAAAGACAATGTTGTGATGAAAAGTAACATTGATAAGGGTGGATATGGAATTTATGTGGATGAGGGTAAAATTTTTATCCAAAAGAGCATTTATTCTGAAAGCTTAATAGACATAAAGAACATAGGTATAACAATGAATGGCGCTTTAAAATATAATATTGAAAATGCTATGGCAGCATGCGCAGCTTCAGTAGGGCTTGGAATAAGTTATGATATTATTAGGAAGGGCTTAACTTCATTTCACTCTAATAATGAGCAAAATCCAGGAAGGTTTAATACTTATTATGTAAATGATGTAATGGTGGTATTAGACTATGGACACAACATTGATGGATACACGTGTGTACTAGATGGACTTAAGCAAATAAAACATAATAAAATTATAGGAGTTATTGGGGTGCCAGGAGATAGACCAGACAGTCACATCCTAGAGGTTGGTAAATGTGCAGGAGAAAGTTTAGATTATATTTTTATAAAAGAAGATAAAGATAGAAGAGGCAGAGCTATAGGCGAAGTAGCAGACATTCTATTAAGAGGAGTTCAAAAATCCAAGCTTCATGACATGAACATTACGAAAATGTTAAAAGAGAAGGATGCATTTAAAATGGCATTGGATTTTGCGAAGCCTGGAGATATCGTTATAATCTTCTTTGAAAAGCAACTAGAACCACTTATAGATATAATAAATAACAAAATTGAGGAAGGTAAAAGTGAAAGTGAAACTAAATTGTTGATTACTTCAGATTATATCGATAAAAAGGTACAATAGATTTCTTTCTAAATTTATACTTAAAAGTGGAGGGAACGGTATTTTATGATTACGATAATTAAAAACGGAGAAGTCTATTCACCCGAGTACATTGGGAAAAAGGATATTATAATTGCGGGAGGAAAAATCGAAGCTATTGTTGAAAATGTAACAATTCCACAAAACTTTGCCCCTGTAAAAGTTATTAATGCGGAAGGTAAACTAGTATTTCCAGGTTTTATAGATGCTCATGTGCACATTATAGGCGGGGGAGGTGAAGGAGGATTTAAGGCTAGGACACCTGAAATTAACCTTTCCGATATTGTAGTTGGTGGAATCACCACCGTAGTAGGCTGCCTAGGTACAGACGGTGTATGTAGAGATTTAAAAGCACTTCTTGCAAAATCAAGAGCACTTGAGGAGGAAGGAATAAGTACCTATATTTATTCAGGGTCCTATGAAATACCTGTAAAAACAATAACCAGTAGCTGTAAATCAGACATTATGCTTATAGATAAAATTATTGGAATAGGAGAAGTAGCTATTTCAGACCATAGGTCCTCACAGCCAACTTATGAAGAATTTATAAAGCTCGTTGCAGATGCTAGAGTTGGTGGATTGCTTTCAGGTAAAGCTGGTGTTGTGAATGTTCATCTTGGTAATGGTGAGAGAAGGCTACAATATTTAGTCAGAATGATAAAGGAAACTGAAATACCAATTAAACAAGTTATACCAACACATATAAACAGAAGTACTTCTCTGTTTGAAGCAGGAATAGAATTTGCAAAACTTGGTGGAATCATTGATTTTACTACTAGTTCAGATCCAGATCACCTTGAGAGGGATGAAGTTAAGGCAAGTACAGCACTAAAGATAGCATTAGAAAGAGGAATACCAATAGAACAAATCCAATTTACTTCTGATGGACAAGGAAGTTTACCGATTTTCAATAAGAAAAGAGAATTTATTGGCCTAGGAATTGGGTCTACTAAGTCGCTGTATATAGAGGTTAGAGATGCAGTACTTAAGGATGGAGTAAATTTAGAGGTTGCACTAAAAGTGATTACTTCAAATGTAGCTACTAATTTAAAACTATATAATAAAGGATTAGTGCAGGGGGGTAAAGATGCTGACCTTGTAATAGTTAACAAAAGTGACTTAACTATACAAAAGGTCTTTGCTAAAGGGATAGAAATGGTGTCTGAGGGCAAGGCATTAGTTAAAGGAACTTTTGAAAAATAATGGCAGAGTGGTGTTAACCAATTTTTCTTTCAATGGGTTATTCTACTTGCCATTGGTGTCAGGTAAGCTAAACACTGCAATTTATATAAAATGAAAACCATTGAAAGCAATGGCTTAAGCTGCTGAGTTTGTATTGAACTTTAAGATTTATATAAGCACTGGCATAAATGTTGGTGTTATTTTTGTGCCCTTTAATAATTATAAAGTAATATAAATATAAAATAATTAGGGTTAACAAAAGCAATTTTATGTATTACTGCTTGAACATTAGAAATGAATGCTAAAAATGTAATTTTATAGCGAAAGAAAAATATTTATAAATAAAGAATACTATGGTAATATCATGTAGGTATCTACTACGATATGTTTAAAATGTAAAATAAAGAATATTATTTTAATAATAAAAAATACTTCCGTGAAAAGACTTAAAACGGAAATTCTAACATAAGTAATTCAGGATACTATCAATTCGAAGAAACAAATGAAGGGTGATATTATATGAATAATAATTTTTACAAACAGGTAACAACGCAACATGAAATGAGAATTAAAAAAGGTGGAGATAAAGTAACCAGGGCAGAGGAGTTAATCATCGCTAATAAGAAACTTTCCTTTCAAAGTGAAGAAAAAGCAGCCAGGGCAGCGGAGTTAATCATTGCTAATAAAGAGCTTGCATTTCAAAGTGGGGAGAAAGCTGACAGGGCAGCGGAGTTAATCATCGCTAATAAAGAACTTGCCTTCCAAAGAGGAGAGAAAGCAAATAGGGCAGCGGAGCTAATTATCGCTAATAAAGAGCTTGCATTTCAAAGTGGAGAGAAAGCGGACAGGGCAGCGGAGTTAATCATCGCTAATAAAGAGCTTGCATTTCAAAGTGGAGAGAAAGCGGACAGGGCAGCGGAGTTAATCATCGCTAATAAAGAGCTTGCATTTCAAAGTGGGGAGAAAGCAGACAGGGCAGCGGAGTTAATCATTGCTAATAAAGAGCTTGCCTTTCAAAGTGAAGAGAAAGCAGACAGGGCAGCAGAGTTAATCATCGCCAATAAAGAGCTTGCCTTTCAAAGTGAAGAGAAAGCAGACAGGGCAGCGGAGTTAATCATCGCTAATAAAGAGCTTGCCTTTCAAATCGGAGAGAAAGCAGATAGGGCAGCGGAGTTAATCATTGCTATTAAAGAGTTTGCGTTTCAAAGCGGAGAAAAAGCAGATAGGGCAGCAGAGTTAATTAACACCAATAAAGAACTTGCTTTTCAACGAGAGAAAGGCAAACAGGCAGAGGAACTAATTATTGCCAATAAAAAGTTAATCATTGCCAATAAGATACAGGGGGAATTCCTAGTTAACATATCTCATGAACTTAAAACACCATTAAATGTTATTTATTCAACAGCTCAGTTATTTGATATGTATTGTAATAGTGGTTCATTAGATGAAAAGAAGGATTCAATTATTAAATATATTGACGTAATGAAATTAAATTCCTATAGGTTATCCAAACTTATTAACAATATAGTTGATATATCAAAAATTGAAGCAGGACTTTTTAAATTAAACTTATCAAATAACAATATAGTCAGAATTGTAGAAGAAATAGTGATGTCAGTAAATGCTTTTACAGAAAGTAAAGGCGTAAATATCATCTTTGATACGGATATAGAAGAAAAAAATATTGCTTGTGATACAGAAAAGATAGAGAAAATAGTGCTAAATCTTATATCAAATGCGATAAAATTTTCAGATGAAGGTGATGAAATATTTGTTGGTATTAAGGATAAAAATGGATTTGTTGAATTATCAGTCAAAGATAATGGTATTGGTATTGAAAACGTGTACTTAGATATGATATTTGATAGATTTAAGCAGGTAGATAAATCGCTGTCAAGAAATACAGAAGGTGCAGGGGTTGGGTTAAATTTGGTTAAATCAATTGTAGAATTACATGGTGGCAGTATATATGTTGAAAGTGAATTTGGGAAAGGAAGTAAGTTTACAGTTATACTTCCTTCAGAAAAGGTAATTCAGGAAAATATGATATATAGTAACAAAATGAGAGGTGTAAATAAGAGTGTACGAGTGGAATTTTCAGATATTTATCTGTAATTTATTTATAAATAGCAATATGTAATATTCTAATGGGTTATGTTTCGAAGTGCGTCGTATAAAATACATTAATATAATAAGACAATATCACAGGAATATATTAAATTGATAATCTACTTAGTAATTAAGAAAACACAGGTGTAATATTACACCTGTGTTTTCTTAATTACTTCAAGGTTTTTAGTATAAGACTGTGATGGTTATAAATAGTATTATGCATATACTTTATAATTTACTTTATAATTCTTAATATTAAAAATATTTACTATAATTATTATGTAAATAAATGATAATTTACCGCAAAATTACAATTTGTGTTGAAGCAGCTTGAAGAATAAAGAAATGTGAAAAAAAGTAACTAAAACTATATATTGAGAGATATTAAAAATATATCCAAATCAAAGACTTAAAGTAATTACCTTGCGTATAATATTGTTAATACATGCTTAAAAGGAGTTGTTGTAGCTATGACTAAAACTGACACTATGAAGCAAAACATAAAACCTAATAGATTAATAAACGAAATGACTCCCTACCTCCTTCAACACGCTTACAATCCCGTAAACTGGTTTCCATGGGGAGAAGAGGCTTTTACAAAATCAAGAGAAGAAGATAAACCAATCTTCCTTTCACTCGGCTACACGGTCTGCGTCTGCCATTGGTGTCATGTAAGCTAAACACTGCAATTTAGAATTATTAAAGAACAATTAAAAAGCAATGGGTTAAGCTGATTCTTTTATGGAACTTCTATTATTTATTTAAGTACTAACAAAATTGTTGGTATTATTTTTTTGTTCTTTTTTTAAGGGTTTTCCAGATATTTAAAAAAAAGAATTTACTAAAGCAACTTTGTGTATGGAGGTATTTATAAGTATATAGTATAATGTAAAATAATGTTATAATCTTCATATGAGTTGTTTCGCAAGTGTAGAATACATAAAACTATCAATGGAGGCGGAAATATGAGTAATGATAAAACAAGCAATTATGGCATAGCATTTTTATTTGTAATAATATTTGGAACTATAGGGCTTTTTATAGGAGCTGCCATTGGTTGTATAGTCGGAGTACTAGTAGGATTATTAGTTGCAATTTTAATTGCTGTAGAAAGAATCTTTAATATATTAAGGGACAAAAGTCAATCTCAAAACTAGAAATAACTGTGCAACTTTCTCAAATAGTCCATTAATTTTAATTTTGTGATAGTTGAACAATTGTAAATATGACGGAGTAATTGAAGGGAGAATAAAAGTGTTTGATACTTTAAGTTACATTGGTGAAAAGCTTAATGAAGAAAAAATCGTGTGGGGAGTTGGTGCTTCTATATTACTAAATCATTATGGGCTTATAGATAAACCTAATGATATAGATATATTAGTAAGTATAAAGGATATTGAAAAAGCAGATGAAATTCTTAAAAGTATTGGTGAAAAGAAAATATGGGAAAAGACAGAAACATACTCTACAAAATGTTTTTATGAATATAATGTAAATGATGTAGATGTTGATGTTATGGCAGGATTAAGCATTAATTATAATAATGGAATATTTAAATATTTGTTTAACCAAAGTTCAATTTCAGAAATTAAAATAATCAATGGAGTAAATATACCACTAACTTCTTTAGAGGATTGGTATGTAATATATCAGTTGATTCCTAAAAGGGAAATAAAAGTAACTATGATAGAAAACTATTTATTATTAAACGGTGTAAAGATGCCTACCTTATTAGAAAGAGCTTTAAGAGGTGATTTACCTAAGAAAGTAAGAGATAAAATCGAAAGGATTTTAAGATCCGTGCTATAAACAGGGTTTGAAAGGAATTATTATTATGAAGATGAATAAAGAAGATGTAGAACTACTTTTTTATAAAGTGATAAAAGGGAGTTCCTAATTACTGAATTTGAGGAATGGATATATAGTAATAAAGGGGACATAATTGCCACATATTTTGATGATGATTTTTACTTTGAACTTATAAGTATTAATTATAAAAGTAAATTTTCTTATGATGAACTTGAATAAATTATCACCCAAATTAGTAGCTGAAGCAAAACGAATATTAGAATCCTTTGATAATGGTCTCATAAAAATAACAATTAATTTGAATATGAAGATTTTAGAAAAGATGAAGATAAGATGGAATTAATTAATTTGGACCAATTTTATAAAGAATAAATTTACGGCACATATTAAAAAGTAATAAGGTTATGGTACAGCTCTATTTTTAGAGACTCAAAGTAGCTACCTTGGGCATAATATAGTTAATACATATTTATAAGGAGTTGTTGTAACTATGACTAAATCCGATACTATTAAAGAAAACATAAAGCCAAACAGATTAATTAATGAAAAATCTCCATATCTTCTGCAACACGCACATAATCCAGTTGAGTGGTATCCGTGGGGTGAAGAAGCTTTTGCAAAAGCTAAAGAGGATAACAAACCTATATTTGTAAGCATAGGTTATTCAACTTGCCATTGGTGTCATGTTCATAAAAGATATTCGTATTAATTCCTTCGTTCTTTAAATATAAATATAAGCAGTAAGAATAATCTGGGCATATTGTGGAGACTTTTTTTTATGATGTGGTATACTATAAATATACATATAAAGGAGAAAAAACAATATGAATCTAAGTATAAAAAAGATACAAGAATTAATTAGAAATGATAAAATCCAATGGCGTGGACATATTCTTATAAGGATGCAACAAAGAGAAATTAAAATTAAAGAAGTAATTGATTGTATAAATAATGGCGAAATAATAGAATACTATGAAAGTGATTATCCTTTTCCAAGTTGTTTAATTTTAGGATTTACTGATATTCATAGTGGAGTTCATGTGGTATGTGCAGTAGGGCAAGATTATGTATGGATGATAACAACCTATTATCCCGATAAAGACCAATGGTATGAAGATCTAAAAACGAGGAGGCAGTAAGGATGAATTGTATTTTATGTAAATCTAATTTAGTTAAAGGCAATGTTAACCATATTGTAGACTTTGATGGGCATATAATTATAATTAAAGGTGTACCAGCTAATGTTTGTAAACAATGTGGTGAGTATTATATAGAAAATGATATAGCATTAAAGCTTGAAAAAATGATTGAAGAAGCAAAAAAGAATAAAGCAGAAATATTGGTTATTAATTATTCTGAAATAGCAGCTTAGGGAGTTAACTTTTAAGTGATAGCTCGCTGAAAAATTAAGGCATAAAGGTTCAAATTGAAATAGAATAAATAAATTTAGACAGCTGGTGAAGGTGATATGAAATCATTTTGATTAGCTTTTTTAAATTATTTTTTTAGAAATAGTAAAAGCTTTTGGTTTATAGGGAAAGAAATAGATAATCTCGTGGCTTTTTTATTAATTCTTTTGGGAATATTGATACAATATAAAAAGTTATTAATTGGATTGATTTAGTATATTTGTTATATATAATCACATAATAGGACAAAATTGTAAGAATAACAAAGTATCAATGGAGGGAAAACAAGATGGACTATGATGAGATTTATAATAAATACATGGATATATTAGAAGAAAACCGGATGTTAAAAATAGAAAATGAGGATTTAAAAAAACAATTAGGGTTACAAATAGCAGAAATTTGTATTGAGAATGAGTATAAAACAATAAGTGAGACAAAGGATGATATTTCAATTGAAAAATATGGATTAGGTGATGTATGCAATAGTAGCTCATCACAAGAAAAAATAGAATTATATATGTTATTATTTAAAGGTAGAGAAGATGTACATGCTAAACGTTGGCAGAATAAACAAGGCAAAAGTGGATATTCGCCAGTATGTGCAAATGAATGGGCGAAAGGAATTTGTGATAAACCTCAAATGAAATGCTCAGGTTGTAACAATAGAAAATATGTGAATTTAGATGCAGATGCTATTAACAGACATCTAAGAGGAATAGAGATTTTAGGTGTCTATGCTATGTTGCCAGATGAAACTTGCAATTTTCTTGCGATTGATTTTGACGATGATGAGTGGGAAAAAGATATTTCTGTTTTAAGAGAAATATGTATGGATAAGAATATACCTTTTGCAGTTGAACGTTCAAGATCTGGAAACGGAGCACATGTATGGTTCTTTTTTATGGAAAAGATACCGGCTTTAGCTGCTAGAAAATTTGGAACATCACTTCTAACCTATGCAATGATGCAAAGGCATGAAATCAAATTTAAGTCATATGATAGATTATTTCCTAATCAGGATACAATGCCAAAAGGGGGACTTGGAAACCTTATAGCACTACCAATGCAAAAGAGTGCCAGAAAGAATAATAATACTGTTTTTATTGATGATAATCTAGAGCCTTTTAAAGATCAATGGAGTTTTCTAAGTTGCATAGGCAAAATTACGAAAGATGAAATTATTTTTTATACTTCTGAGTTTTGTGTAGGTAATGAACTTGGTGATTTAAAGGAAATTGAAGAGGAAAGCATAAAACCTTGGGAAAAAAACAAAGAAAATTTTAAATTAAGTAAGGCTGATTTCCCTGATATTGCTAAAATTACAACAGCTAATATAATTTTTATAAGTAAAGAAGGGTTTTCTAATAAAGCACTAAATTCTATTAAAAGAATGGCAGCATTTAAAAATCCTGAATTTTATAAAGCACAGGCTATGAGGTTACCAACATTTGATAAAGCGAGGGTTATTTCTTTATCAGATGAAACGACAGAATATTTATGTATACCAAGAGGGTGTGAGAATGACCTTTGTAGCTTTTTAACAGAAAATAAAATTAATTTTAGTTGTGATGACAAAACTTACATAGGTAAACCAATTTGTGTTGAATTTAATGGACAGTTAAGGGAATAACAGATAGTAGCAGTTGACGCTATGTTGAAATATGACAACGGAGTATTGTCGGCAACTACTGCTTTCGGAAAAACGGTTATTGGAGCAAAATTAATAGCTGAAAGGAAAGTAAACACTCTTATAATAGTACATACTCAGCAGTTGTTAGAACAGTGGAAGGAAAGGTTAAAACAGTTTTTAATTATAAATGAAGTTTTACCTATAGATGATACTAAAAAAAGAGGTCGAAAAAAGAATGCTAGTATTATAGGACAAATAGGTGCAGGTAAAAATATGTTAAGTGGTATTATAGACGTTGCTACTATGCAATCTTTGGTAAGAAAAGGTGAAGTTAAAGAATTAGTAAAAGATTATGGGATGGTTTTAGTTGACGAATGTCACCATGTTTCAGCTTTTAGCTTTGAACAGATATTAAAAAATGTAGTCGCTAAATATGTTTATGGATTAACGGCAACACCAATAAGAAAGGATGGACATCAGCCTATAATATTTATGCAATGTGGTCCAATTAGATATAAAGTGAATGAGCTTAAGCAAGCAGAGAAACTCCCTTTTGAGCATTATGTCATCCCGAGATTTACTTCTTTCAGGAAACCAGTTTGCCAAGATGAAAAAGAATGGTCAATAACAAAAATTTATTCTGAAATAAGTACAAGTCAAATAAGAAACGAAATGATTATCCAAGATGTTATTAATTGTGTTAAAGAGGGAAGAAATCCAATAGTTTTAACTGAAAGAACTGCACATGTTAAATTAATATCTGATGCTTTAAAAGAAAAAATAGCTAATGTTATTACACTAACAGGACAAATGTCAAAAAAAGACAAGAAGTGTCAAATTGAGAAGCTTTCCAGTGTACCGAAAGAAAGTAGTATGGTAATAGTCGCCACAGGTAAATTTGTAGGGGAAGGATTTGATGAACCTAGATTAGACACTCTTTTTTTAGCTATGCCAATATCATGGAAAGGAACTTTGCAACAATATGCTGGCAGGCTTAATAGGGTATATGAAAATAAAAATGAGGTTCAAATTTATGATTATATCGATGTTAATGTTGGTGTATTAGAGAGAATGTATCAAAAAAGATTAAGTGGTTATGCTCAAATAGGTTATTCTGCTAAAAGCGATAGCAAACTTTTGGAGGTAATAAATTCAATATATAATAATGACAATTTTTTAACCGTATTTAGTAATGACATTTTGTTAGCAAAAAATGAGGTTGTTATAGTGAGTCCACTTATTTTAATTAGAAGGAAATCTTTTAATATCATAGAACTTTTTGCCAATATAGTAAAAAATGGGATTACTGTTAATATAATTACTTCTTCAGAAACTGATGTTAGAGAAAATGAGGGAACTGATTTAAAGGATATGTATGACTATTTAAGAACAAGTGGGATAAATATAATTTTGAAATCTAATATACATCAAAGATTTATTATAATTGATCAAAAAATAGTTTGGTATGGAAATATTAATTTTTTAAGCTATGAAAGTGAAGATATTATGAGACTTACAAGTTTAAATATTGCAAATGAATTAATGGATACTGTTGAAGATAAAACAACTAATCAAAAATTGGAAACTGCGGTGCAACAAAAACTATTTTAGAAGTAGAAAAAGTTAGATGATTAGAAAAATCTATTTTTAATATTTCTCTATATATTTTATATACTTACTGTTTATAATTAGGGACTTAAAGTAGCTACCTTGGGCATAATATAGTTAATACATATTTATAAGGAGTTGTTGTAGCTATGACTAACCACAATATTATTAAGCAAAACATAAAGCCAAACAGATTAATTAATGAAAAATTTCCATATCTTCTGCAACACGCACATAATCCAGTTGAGTGGTATCCGTGGGGTGAAGAAGCTTTTGCAAAAGCTAAAGAGGATAACAAACCTATATTTGTAAGCATAGGTTATTCGACTTGTCATTGGTGTCATGTCAGCTAAACACTGCAATTCATAAAAAACAACAGCCATTGAAAGTAAAGGGATTAAGCTTAGTTTGTATTGAACTTTAAGTTTTTATATAAGCACTAACATAATTGTTGGTGTTATTTTTTTGGGTTTATTTATGGTTATTAAGTAATATAGTTATAAAATAATTAGGATTAACTAAGCCATTTTGTATATGGAGATATTTATAAAAGTACATATCAACATGTAAAATAATGTTATAATCTTCATAAGAGTTGCTTTGCAAATTTAATTAATTACGCAGCTAATAAATATAATTAAAATGTCATAAGCATATTGATAAAGCAAAATAATATAGGATAAATAGTATATAGGCTATTTATCCTATTTTGTTTTTAAATCTATGTATTAGAATTAGATATTAATATTGGAATCCAAACATAGTAGTGCTATAATTATATTAACCCCCTATGGGGGATATTGAATGGAGGCTTAACCATGGTTGAACAACATAATCACGAACATGAAAATACTAAAGCAGTTATCAATAGGCTATCTAAAGCCATAGGACACTTACAATCTGTGAAAAAGATGGTAGAGGATAATAGAGATTGCAGTGAAGTTCTTATTCAAATTGCAGCAGTAAAATCGGCAGTTAATAATATTGGGAAAATTATTTTACAAGACCATATTAATACTTGTGTTGTAAATGCAGTAGAAACTGGGGATAAGAAGGTAATAGACGATTTAAATAGTGCTATTGATAAATTTATAAAATAATCTTTGTGAGGCGTTTAAAATGAAAAATAAGCAATATAAGGCAGTTTATTTTGCAATATTATCAGCAGCATTATATGCTATTAGTTTGCCTGTATCCAAACTACTGTTAAAAGAAATTCCACCTACATTGATGGCATCATTTCTTTATATAGGTTCAGGACTCGGAATGTCCATTGTTGGATTTTTTAAGAATAAGATATACAAGGAGAAAACTGAAGCAGGACTTACTAAACAAGAACTTCCATTTACAGTTGGAATGATTGTATTAGATATCGCAGCACCTATATTTTTAATGTTTGGACTTACCATGACAACTTCTGCTAATGCATCATTACTTAACAATTTTGAAATTGTTGCAACTTCTGTGATTGCTTTATTAATATTTAAGGAGTTTATCAGCAAACGACTATGGGGTGCTATTTTTTTAATTACTGTATCAAGTATTATTTTATCTGTAAAGGATATAAGCAGTTTTTCCTTTTCTTATGGTTCAATTTTTGTACTGTTAGGATGTATCTGTTGGGGATTTGAAAATAACTGTACAAGAAGATTATCTATAAAAGACCCATTAGAAATTGTTGTAATTAAAGGATTCGGTTCAGGAATTGGCTCTTTACTTATTGCACTTGCGATAGGTGAACATACAAATAATATCCCTTATATTATAGCAGCACTTGTACTCGGATTTTTTTCTTTTGGATTAAGTATATTCTTTTATATCTATGCTCAAAGAGACTTAGGAGCAGCGAAAACGAGTGCCTATTATGCTATAGCACCATTTATTGGGGTAGGGTTATCAATGATAATTTTTAGAGAAATACCAGGAGTCTCATTTATTATAGCTTTAGTTATTATGATTATAGGTGCGTATTTTGCCTCAACAGAAGGATATAAGCATAGTCATGCTGAAATATCTCATGAGCATAGCCATAGTCATGATGATGGTAATCATAGCCATATTCACGATAAAACAATTATCGGAAAGCATAATCATATTCATACTCACGAGGAATATACTCATTCACATAAACACAAACAAGATATTCATCATAGTCATGCTCATTTTCATATATAACGCAACAACCCCTATACAAATTTATGGTACGTATAAAAAAGTAAGAAGGTCATGTTTCTACTATATTTTTAAGGACTTAAAGTAGTTACCCTTGGGCATAATATTGTTAATACATATTTAATAGGAGTTGTTGTAGCTATGACTAAATCCGATAATATTAAAGAAAACAGAAAACCTAACAGATTAATTAACGAGATGTCCCCATACCTTCTGCAACATGCTTATAATCCCGTAAACTGGTTTCCGTGGGGAGAAGAGGCTTTTACAAAAGCAAGAGAAGAAGATAAACCAATCTTCCTTTCACTCGGCTACGCGGTCTGCCATTGGTGTCATGTCAGCTAAACACTGCAATTTACAAAAAACAATAACCATTGAAAATAAAGGGATTAAGCTCAGTTTGTATTGAACTTTAAGTTTTTATATAAGTACTAACATGATTGTTGGTGTTATTTTTTTATGTCTTTTAAATATAATTATGAAATAATTATATTTAACTTAAGAAATTTTGTGTATGGAGATATTTATAAAAGTATATAGCATTATCTAAAATAATGCTATGATATTCATAAGAGTTGTTTCGCAAAGTGTAATTTCAATATAATATTAAATGGAGGAATAGACTTCCTGTTGGAAATATGTAGCCTTGGTTCTTTAAGGTTTCTAGTTTTTTATTAAAGCTCAAATGGCAATTCTTATATTTTAGTAAATAAATGTCGGCAATTGAATAGTTGTGGTATATTTAATAAATAAAAATCAGTGTATACTAATTATATAATATAAAACATCTATACTGGAGGGGGTAAACTTATGGAAGCAATAGAATTTATTCAGTTATGTGAAGAGAAATTTAAATACTTGAAACAGGATTTTGAATTTAATATTATTGAAAGAAATGCTGAAGCTGTAAATCCATATATTATATTTGGAAAGAATAAGTTGCAAATTAAAATTAACTATCAACTTTTCTCAACACCTGAATTCCCTGTAGTTGTCTATTTAATTATAAAAGAAAAGAAACTGTTTGGAAAATTTTTTAGTAAAGATATAAATTATGAGCTTGATGACCTACGAATATATAAAAAGTGCCAGACCAGTGTCTATGATTATCTTGATTATAATAACATTGAAAGTTTTTATAATGAAATGACAGAAGAAAACCTAGCTTTTTACAAAGAGAAATATTCAAAAAATGAAGAAGTCTTAATGTTGTTGGACAAATATGCACATCTTTTAAAGGATTATGGACGTGAGATATTAAATGAAGACTTTCCTATATTAGAAAAAATAAGAAAAATAAGAGATGAATATGATAAAAAATATAATTGTAACTCTTTCCCTTTGTAATATCTGGCTATATTAGACAATTTTGACGATATAGACATATAGAAACACGACTTCACATTGCATGATACCCTTATGGTTTTATTTATTTGTCCATGGAGCACAAGAAAATGGGTAAAGCACGAATTATATTGGGAATAGGAATGATACTGATGATGGGTATTATTAAATTCAATCAAATGTTGCATATGGTGTGATATTATGAGCGTAGTAGGCAAGACTTCTTATGTTACGTCAAAATAGTAAAAAAAAGCGTAACATAAATAATTATTGGGGGTAATGATTATATGAAGAAAACAACCAGAGATTTAAAAAAACACTACAGGAGTGTCGAAAGAAGTTTAAGAGATTTTAATGTAGACTTGTCTAAAGAATCGTGGTATGGAATGTGGCACATTCATTTAGATTGGGATGGAATAACTTCTTTAAGTGATAAACATAGGAAAATTCATATTTTATATTATTTAAAGATTTTCGAGAAAATCCATAAACAAACAAAGGAAAATAAAAGGGATTTTCAAACTTGGATATATTTAAATGGGTATGATGGTGTTGACGATGCCCTTTATTTTCATACTGAAAACCCAGAATGCGATTTTCCTTATTGGTTAGATAATATTGAATGGAATATAGAAATTCCTACTATGCTTATGGGTTTATTGGATTTATCAAAGTTCAATATTGGTATACTTAAAGGCGAAAAAGAAAATGTACATTCGTACATCATTCAAAAAAAAGAATTAGGCTTGAAGATAAAAAAAAGGTAAATCTTTACGTCACAATATTCTTGTATTGTTCATCTACCTCAAAACTGCGATTGATGAACAACAGATAAAAAAGCCAAGTAATTGATAATTAAATTTTTAAAAGAATAGGAGTAGAAAAATGAGAAAGGTTAAAGAATTAGTTGATAAAACTTTGAAAGAATTACTTACTAATGGAACATTTGAAATTTTGATATCAATTTATGATGATATTAATTTTGGTGATATTTTTATAGAATTAAAATCCAACACAAAAGTAGGAGTTCGTTTTATAAAAGACAAAGATACATCTTGGTGTGAAATAGGGTTAGGTAGAGAATGGTTCTTTTTAGAAGATATAATATCATACTTGAATATTAAAAAAATGATGGGGGATGCTGATTTTATTGAAATGGTTACTCAATCTTTAAAAGTGTTGGAGGCAAACCTCGAAAAAATAGTTAAAGCTTGTGATAAAAAATCAATTAAAGAACTAAATGATATTTCAATAAAAAGAGCAATGGGTATGTTTAAAGAAAATATTTAATTTAATAGGCTTGAATGTAAAAATTATTCATATCTTTCTTACATAACGCAACGCCACCCTATATAAATTTCTGCCATATTAAGAAGTAATAAGGTAATGTTGCTTCTTTATTTCCTTGGACTTAAAGTAGAAACCTTGGGCATAATATGGTTAATACATATATGATAGGAGTTGTTGTTATGACTAAACCCGATACTATTAAAGAAAACAGAAAACCAAATAAATTAATTAATGAGAAGTCTCCATACCTTCTTCAACATGCATATAACCCAGTAAATTGGAATCCATGGGGAGCAGATGCCTTTGCACAAGCTAAAGAGGAAGATAAACCAATCTTCCTTTCGGTCGGCTATTCGTGTTGCCATTGGTGTCATGTCATGGAGAAAGAGTCTTTTGAAAATGAAGATGTAGCAGCTATTTTGAACAAATATTTTGTATCAATAAAAGTTGATCGGGAAGAACGCCCAGATGTAGATAGCATTTATATGACTGTATGCCAAACCCTAACAGGAAGTGGTGGATGGCCCTTAACTATTTTTATGACCTCAGATAAAAAACCATTTTATGCAGGTACTTATTTCCCAAGAGACAATAGTCGAGGAATGCCAGGAATAAAAGATATATTAGATTCTATAGCGCAGCAGTGGAATGAAAATAAAGAGGAGATCATAGTATCAAGTGAAAAAATAGTTGATCATATAAAAAACATTGATATTAAGGTTAATAGGGTAGAATTAGGAGAAGAAATAGGCGAAATTGAAATACATAATGCATATAAGAGTTTCAAAAGTTTATTTGATAAAAATTATGGCGGATTTGGAAGAGCTCCAAAATTTCCTGCACCTCACAATTTGCAATTTTTACTAAGATACTGGAAAAATTATAATGAGCCTTACGCCTTAGAGATGGTAGAAAAAACTTTGGAAGTCATGTATGAGGGTGGAATTTTCGACCATATTGGTTTTGGTTTTTCAAGGTATTCCACAGATATAAAATGGCATGTGCCTCACTTTGAGAAAATGCTATATGATAATGCACTATTAGCATCAGTATATATTGAAGCTTTTGAAGCTACAGGTAAAAAATTCTACAAAGAAGTGGCTGAAAAAATTTTCACATATATATTAAGGGATATGACATCAATTGAGGGTGCATTTTACTCAGCTGAAGATGCAGATAGTGAAGGTATCGAGGGCAAATTTTATTTGTTAACATTAAAGGAAGTTGGTTTAGTTTTAGGTGAAAAGGATTATAAAACCTATTGTGAATATTATGATATAACTAAAGAAGGTAATTTTGAAGGTAGCAATATTCCAAATCTTATTGGCAAACAAAGTATTACTAATTTGGATGAAGATTTAGAGAGAAAATTAGAAGTGATGAGAGAAAAACTGTTTGAATATAGAGAAAAAAGAATTCACCCATATAAGGATGACAAAATATTAACCTCGTGGAACGGACTTATGATTGCAGCCTTAGCTTATGGCGGAAGAATTTTTGATAACAGTAACTATATCAAGCAAGCAGAGAAGGCAATGGATTTTATCTTAAGTAACATGATAAATGAAAATGGAAGATTAATGGCTAGATACAGAGATGGGGATGTAGCACATTTGGGTTATCTTGACGATTATGCTTTCCTAGTTAATGCTTTAATTGAACTATATGAAGCTACATTTAATGTGAAGTATTTAGCTAAAGCAATAGAGCTTAATAAAAACATGGTGGTTCTATTTAAAGATGAAGAACAGGGTGGATTGTTTTTATATGGAATTGACGGAGAAAAGCTAATATCTAGGCCGAAAGATATATATGATGGTGCTATGCCCTCAGGCAATTCAGTAGCAACTTTAAATATGTTAAGGCTTGCTAGATTAAGTGCTAATAGTGAATTAGAAAATGAGGCTTATGGACAATTTAAGGTTTTTGCTTCTAAAGTTAAAACTATAGAAAGTGCTCATGCCTATTTTATGACTGCTTTATTATATAGTAAGGTACCAGGTAAAGATATTATTATTGCAGGAGAAGAGCAGGAAAGTGATACTAAAGTCATGATTAAAGAAATTAATACCACCTATCTCCCTTTTGCTACGGTAGTTTTAAACACTGGTGATGAAAGGTTGAATTCTATTAATCCTGAGTTAAAAGCACATAAACCACTGCAAGGGAAAACTACCGTTTACATTTGTGAAAACTATAATTGCAAAGAGCCTATTACTGATTTGAATAAGTTTAAAGAGTTTATTAAGGAATAAATATTGACAAACTTATACTAAAAGTAATATAATGTTATGTATTATAAAATAAATGTATAATAAATTCTGTGAAGAGGATAGACTTTCTTATTAATCTTAAAGCGAGCAAGGGTAGAGTGTAAGCCTTGTAAGGTATAAGAAGTTAAATGGGTAACTATTTAACAAAATTAATATAATTAATTTTAGGAAAAGAACCTTGGAGAAGCTGCCTGAACTAGTTAATAGTAATAACTTTTGACTCTTATAGGGTAAGTCGCTAATTAGCGTTAAAATATTGAGTGGACTTTATAGTCAACCAGAGTGGTACCGCGGAAATATAACCCGTCTCTTTATTTAGAGATGGGTTTTTTGTTGTATATTAATACACATTAGTTTTAAAATGATAGGAGGGATAACAGTTAATAACTGTTATCTACCCCAAACGGAAACAGGAGGGATTTTTATGGATTATAAAAAAATAGTCGCAGAGAGAATTAAACAGTTGGTGGAACTAGACATAGAGACAATAGAGAGTTTAATTGAAATACCACCAAAACCTGAACTAGGAGAATTTGCTTTCCCATGTTTTCAATTAGCGAAAACTATGAAAAAGGCACCTAATATGATTGCTAAAGATTTAAAAGAAAAAATTGAAAATGATGGTTTTGAAAAAATAGAGTGTTTTGGACCTTACTTAAACTTTTTCTTAGACAAAGGAGCATTTATTAAAAATACTGTAGAAAAGATATTAGAAGAGAATGATCGTTATGGTTCATCCAAAATGGGTGAAGGTAAGAATATAGTAGTAGAATATTCATCACCTAATATAGCAAAACCATTTCACGTAGGACATTTATTCACTACAGTTATCGGTAGCTCTTTATATAAGATACTTTCTTTTGAAGGGTACAATTGTACAGGTATTAATCATCTTGGAGATTGGGGTACGCAATTTGGTAAGCTTATATATGCTTATAAAAATTGGGTGGATGAAGAAGCTTTAGAAAAAGAGCCTATTAAAGAATTATTAAGAATTTATGTTAAATTCCATGATGAGGCTGATATCGACCCTACACTTAATGAACAGGCAAAAATGTATTTTAAGAATTTAGAAGATGGATCTGCCGAAGAAGTTAAACTTTGGACTAAATTTAGAGATTTAAGTCTAGTTGAGTTTAAAAAGCTTTATGATACATTAAATGTTAAGTTTGATTCTTATGCTGGAGAAAGTTTTTACTGCGATAAGATGGATGACGTAATTAAAGATATAGATGCAAAGGGCCTATTAGTCGAGAGTAATGGAGCTAAGGTTGTGATGCTTGATGAGTACAATATGCCACCTTGCATTATTAAAAAATCAGATGGAGCTACAATTTATGCAACTCGTGATTTAGCTGCAGCAACTTACAGAAAAAATAAATACGATTTTTATAAAAATATTTATGTAGTTGGAAAAGATCAATCTCTTCATTTTAATCAGGTATTTACGACATTAAAGCTTATGGGAAATAAATGGGCAGATGATTGCAAACATGTAGCCTTTGGAACAGTGAGATTTGCAGATAAGAAATTATCTACAAGAAAAGGTGATGTTATTTTCTTGGATGATTTATTAAATCAAGCAGTAGCTAAAACTCTTGAAGTAATAAATGAAAAAAATCCTGACCTAGAAAGTAAAGAGGATGTAGCTAAAAAAGTAGGAATTGGAGCTATTATATTCACTTATCTAAAGAATCATCGCGAAAGAGATATAGTATTTAATTGGGAAGAAATGCTTAGCTTTGAAGGAGAAACAGGCCCTTATGTTCAATATACTTATGCAAGAGCAAAAAGCATATTAAGAAAAGTTGAAGAAAATAACAATAAAGAAACTAATGAAAGTAGAACTAATGCAGAACTTGATTACAATAAATTAAATTCTAAAGAAGAATTTGAACTTGTAAAACAATTAGAAGGTTTCCAAAAGTCAATTATGTATGCTATTGATAAATTAGAACCATCTATGGTTACAAGGTATGTTATTGAAGTAGCTAAAGCCTTTAATAAATTTTATAATCAGCACAATATAGCTAATTTAGAAGACGAATCTAATAAAAAAGCAAAAATCAAAATGGTAGAAGCAACTTGTCAGGTAATTAAAAATGCATTAAATCTTATAGGTATAGAAGTTGTAGATAGAATGTAAAAATATACAGAGTATAAATTTGCGTTATTGCAGGCATTTGCAATAACGCTGTTTTTAATGTATTATTATAATATAGAAAAATGTAAAACTTGATTAGAATTACTTGGCAAATAGAAATACATTTGTTGTAAAGTATGCTTTCTTTTTTTTATAGATTAGGGGGAACTATGTTTATCAAAGAATATCAAATTAAAGTTATTTTACCCAGGGAGATTTTTAACAAATATAAGATGGACACTATTATATATTTAGATATTGAAGCCACAGGTTTCGATTTGGAATATGATAAAATAGTATTGATATCTTTAGGGTATTACTTAAACAAAGATGAATTTAAAATTATTCAATATTTTGCAGAATCACCAAGCGATGAGGAGAGTCTTTTGAAAGAACTTAAGAAGGAAATGAGTAATTTTAAAAGATGGTGTTCATATAATGGAACGGCCTTTGATGAACCCTTCATAATTAGAAAGATGTATAAATATAATCTTGGGTTTAGAATGCCTAGGGAACACATAGATTTGTTCAGGATTATAAGACCTTTTCATAAAAGAATGGGAATTAAGAATTGTAGTTTAAAAAGTGTAGAGCAGTTTACGGGCATTAAGCGAAAAGATGAGATAAATGGAGCTATGTGGGTTGAACTGTATAACAAATACCAAATAAATTATGATGAAAAGGTGAAAAAAATTCTCATGCTTCACAATTACGAAGATGTTGTAAATTTGCCTGAAATTTTTAAGGTTATTAATACTATTGAAATTGACTTGGATATTAAGAGAAAAGAAAAATTGGCTAAAAAACAAATGTCTCTTTTGAAAAGTAATAGAAATATAAGAGAGCCATATAAAATAGTTAACAGCCAACTATTATAGAAAAAACAGTTGCAGGTACATTTTTGTACTCTGCAACTGTTTTTTATTTGATTTTATTATTATTTTCATTAGGTACCTCATTGTCACAACTGTGGTCACATCCTTTACAACCATGTCCACAACCGCAATCGCCATTTGCTCCATTTTTTATATTAGAATAAAAAATATATATAGCTACAATAACAATTACACCAACAATTAAAAACTCCACTAGCAATCACCTCTTTATATTTTACATTAGATACTTTTTTATCCTATTATAAGACTACCTACATTAAATATTATGAAGGAAACTACCCAAGCTAATATTAATTGATAAGATACAGAAAAAATTGCCATCTTATTTCCATATTCCTTTTTCATAGTTGCAATTACTGATACACAAGGAGTATATAATAATACGAAAACTAAGAAAGTATAAGCGGATAGTGGTGTAAAATAACTTGCTAAGGCATGTGTTAAGTTCCCACCATATATAACACCCATCGTACCTATAACTACTTCTTTAGCCATAAGGCCAGTTAACAGTGCTACTGAATTTTGCCAAGTAGCAAATCCAAGTGGGATAAATATTGGATTTATAAATCGTCCGATGCTAGCCAAAAAACTAACGTCGATTTTAACCATACCAGTAGTGTTGAAATTTGATAAAAACCATACGATTACGGAAATTGAAAAGATTATAGTGCCCGCTTTTTTTAAGAAACCTTTACCCTTATCCCAAGTATGTTTTAATAAAGCATTTAGTTCTGGTAATTTGTATTCTGGTAATTCTATAATAAAAGGTTCTTCATCTTTTTTAAATATAGTATTTTTAAATAAAAGACCGATTCCAAAGGCTATACAAATACCCATTAAATATAATGAAAATACTATGAATGTTTGTTTTCCTGGGAAAAATACTGAGGAAAACAATGCATAAACTGGGAGTCTAGCATTACAAGACATAAGTGGAACTAAAAGTGCGGTTAATTTCCTGTCTTTTTCACTCTCTAAAGTTCTAGCGGACATTATTGCTGGTACTGAACATCCGAAACCAACAATCAAGGGGATAAAAGCTTTACCTGATAAACCCATTTTCCTCATTAACTTATCCATTATAAAAGCAGATCTTGCCATGTAGCCACTGTCTTCTAAAAATGAAATACCTAAGAATAAAGCCAAGATAACTGGTAAAAAAACTATTACTGAACCTACTCCACCTACGATACCATCAATTAGTAGTGAAGAGAACCAAGCACTGTTATTAGATAATAAATTAGTTAAAAATGGGACTAATTTATTATTGAGCAAACTATCTAGAAAATCAGCTAAAGGTTGTCCCACCCAATTGAAGGTAAACATAAAAATTAAAAACAAACTTCCTAAAAATAGTGGATAAGCAAGTATTCTATTAAGAACAATCTTATCTATTTTTTCTGACATGGAATTTTTATTATCTATCTTTTTAATGGTACAGGATTTTAGCAAAATTTCAATGTACGCATAAGTTTCTTTTTCATCCTTAAATTTTAGGCTATTTGATGTAGTGGTATTGTAATCCTTTTTAAGGATACAATCTCGGACATCGGTAATGCCCTTACCCTTTGATGCAACTATAGGTATTATTTTTACCCCGAGTTTTTGGCCTAAAAGATTATAATTTATATCTATTCCCTTAGATAGAGCCACGTCTACCATATTCAATACTAAAATTATTGGTTTGTTAAATTGTTTTAATTGAGTTGTAAGGTATAAATTTCTATCGAGGCTTGACGCATCAACAATATTTATAATTACATCCACATTACCAGTTTCTAAGAATTCCTTAGAAACTTTTTCTTCGTTTGAGTAAGTATCCATGGCATAAATGCCTGGTAGATCTACAATCTTGATTTTATTATCAATAAAACCTTCCTTTTTTTCTACTGTTACTCCAGCCCAATTACCTACATATTGGTTAGACCCCGTAAGTGCGTTAAATAGAGTTGTTTTACCAACATTAGGATTACCTAATAGTGCAGCAGTAATCATTCAAAACCTCCTCATTATGTCTATAAAATTGATTATGCGTTTTTAATATATATATTTTTAGCATCATTTTTTCTAATGGCCAAATTGAAACCACGTAAACTTATAATTATGGGATCACCTAAAGGTGCAGTAGCTATTAATTTAACTTCAGTACCTTCAATAAAGCCTAATGCTAATAATCTTTTAGCAAACTTATCATCACCGCAAACAGAGTCGATGAGTGCTTTATCACCTGGTTTTAAATCATAAATGCTCATAATAATCACTCCTTAATGAAAACTCTTCTCAATACAATATTAACATGGTTATCTATTTGTGTCAATATGAAGCAAAATAAAAATAATTATATTTATTAAAATAATTTTATAAAATAGAGAAAATGTGATAACATATAAGTCGAGTAGAGTTTTAAATTAGATGTGTGAAAATTTACGGTTTTGATTTTGATAAAACTTAGGAGAAAAGAGTGATATTGTGATTACAAGATTTAGTAATATTAAAGTGGGGGAGATTTCTACGGAAGGCTCACTTATTATAGATGGGAATAAACAACTATTTAAAGATGCATTATTTTTTGATTTAGAGCATTATATTTATAAAAAACCTATATGTATTGGGGTTTTTGGATGCTGTTTTTATGATGAGATCTCAAATGAGATAAAGGTTACTCAATATATGGCAGAAAATAAAAAAGATGCTATAGAGATATTATCATTAGCTAAAAATTATTTTGAAGAAATGAAAACTAAATACAATAAAAAATATATCGTTACATTTTCCGGAAATAACGATTTTACAGTTATAAACTATTTATTAAAAGCTTATAAAATAGACTTTATATTAGAAGAGTATTTTGGAGAAATAGATTTACAAAAATGTTATGAAAAAGCAGAGGGAACTTGCATCGGGCTTAAAGCTCTAGAAAAGATATTTGAAATTGATCGCGAGAGTGAAGTAATTAGTGGATCTAATTTAGCTAAAACCTTTGGTAAAATAGTAAAAGATGATGATTATATAAACAGAATGCCACATGAAAAAAAAGAAAAAATATTATTATATAATCAACAGGATGTTGTAAGCTTATTCTATATGTATATAGATTGGTATAATCGAGTAGGGTTAAAAAAGGAAGAAATCGAAGCATAGCGATAGCTATGACGAAGCACAGCAGTAGCTGTGTTTTTTACTTTATAAATCAAATTCTAATCTTTTGTTGTTTCTTGTTGCAAGTTCATTCCAGAAAAAAAATTATACTAAAGCTAACAATAAGGAATACTATGACTCTATGCGTAATAATTTAATATAAAGGTAAGTTAAAAAAATAAAAAAGGAGGGAAGTATATGGATCGGATTAAGAAGAACGTTGATGCAGCTATGGGTAGGGTTAAAGCAGATTTGGTGCTGAAGAATGCAAGTTTTATTAATGTGTTTACTCAGAGTATAGATAGAGGAGACATTGCAATAGTTGCGGATGCTATTATAGGAATTGGCGAATACAAAGGAGACGTGGAAATTGATTGCTCCGATTTATATGTGGCTCCGGGTTTTATTGATGCACATGTACACATAGAATCCTCCATGATTATGCCAAGGCCATTCGCAAATGTAGTAATTAAAAAAGGTGTAACTACGGTAATAGCAGACCCACATGAAATAGCCAATGTTGAAGGAATGAATGGTATTAATTTTATGATAAAGAATAGTCGTGGTACACCTATAGATATCTTTTTCATGTTACCATCTTGCGTTCCAGCGACAGAATTTGAGGATAGTGGGTATGCTATTAATGCTGAGGATTTGGAAAGATTAATTAATAATAATGTAGTGCTTGGCCTAGGAGAAGTAATGGATGTTCCGTCTGTTGTAAATAAGGACGAAAATATGTTAAAAAAATTAGATATAGCAAAAAATAAATATATAGACGGTCATTGTCCTAATATATCACCTAGCGAGTTAAATGCATACGTGAGTTGCGGTGTAAGAACAGATCATGAAAGTACAAATGCTAAGGAAGCCTTGTTAAAAGTTAGCCGGGGTATGTACGTTATGATAAGAGAAGGATCTGCTGCGAAAAATCTAAAAGCTTTGCTTCCCGCTGTTAACAATAATAATTTCGGAAGATTTTTATTTTGCAGCGATGATAGGCATATAGACGATTTGCTTGAGAGTGGATCTATAGATAATTGCATCAGAATTTCTATAAAACATGGCATTAATCCTATAAAGGCATATACAATGGCATCATTTAATGCAGCTAATTGTTACGGTTTATTGGATAGGGGTGCTATAGCACCAGGGTATAAAGCAGATTTAGTTATATTTAAAGAGTTAAGGGGTTTAAATATAATAAAAGTTATAAAAAATGGCAAAGAGTATAAAGAGTTACCGGATAAAAACCATATTGACTTAAATGTAAAATCATCTATGCATATAGATTTTATAAAAAGTGAAGTTTTTAAAGTTGAAAGCAAAGCTAAAGCTATAAATGTAATAAAATTGATTCCAAATTCGTTGGAGACTAAATTGGTGCAAAGAAAAATACAAAATGAACTTGGCTATATAAAAAGAGTAGTGGAAAAAGATATATTAAAAATAGCAGTATTTGAAAGGCATCATAAAACAGGTAAAAATTTTGTTGGCTTTATAGAAGGTTTAGGCCTAAAGAATTGCTCCATTGCACAAACTATAGCTCATGATTCTCATAATGTTATAGTAGTTGGAGATAATGATAAGGACATGGAGGTGGCTGTTAATACTCTTGTTTCTATTGGTGGAGGAATAGCTATGGTGTCAGGCGGAGAGGTTATTGCACAACTTAGCTTGCCAATCGGCGGAATAATGAGCTTTGAGTCGCCAAATTTGGTTGCAGAACATTTAAATAGGCTAAGTAGAATTGCCAGAGCTTATGGAGTACGAGAGGAATATGATCCTTTTATAAGTTTATCTTTTATGGCACTCCCTGTAATACCAGCAGTTAAAATAACTACTAGAGGACTGTTTGATTATAATAAATTTGAGTTTATAAAGCTAGATGTCGAATAATAGAAGAAAATAAAAATCTTACAATGATATTTAATATTATTGTAAGATTTTTTTGAGTTTATTATTAAGTAGTTAACAAAAAACTAATAAAATATGTTTATGATAAGTAAATAGAGGAAATTAGAGTAGTGTATACGATTTATTTTTATGTTAAAGGAAAGTCAAGAGAATAATATTTAATTATAAATATTATTAGATTAAAAGAAAGCTAAATAGTCGGTTCCTTTATGGTGGAGACTACTTTTTTTTATTTTATGTATTAACAAATTTTAACACAATTAAGTTGAAATCCCAATGAGAATGATATATAATATTCCCATAAATATTTACAAGATATTTACAAAGTAATTCATAAAACAGTTAATTAACTATCAACAGATATTATAATTAAATTTAATTTATATAAAATTTAGCAAATATTCTAGTATGCGCGCATACACTTTTATAAGGGCTATTTAGAAGAACTATTACAAAAAAATGTAACATAATAGGTCTATTGTACAATATGTTATGAAGTTATTAATAAAGAAATTAGTAAAAGTGAAAAGATGGTTAGGAGTGACAAATATGGGTCTTCCAAATAAACAAAGATTAGGAGATATTCTTGTTCAATCTAACAAAATAACTGAAGAACAATTGAAATCAGTTTTGAAAAAACAAAGGACATCTGGAAAAAGACTTGGTGAACAACTTATAGAAGACAATATTTTGACTGAAGATGCAATTATAGACGTGCTTGAAATACAACTTGGAATTATGAGAGTTGACTTAGAAAAAACTGAAGTAAATATGGAGGCAGTTAAATCCATATCCGAAAGTTTGGCACTTAGATATAATTTGATTCCCATTGATATAGAAGATAATAAAATCAAAGTGGCAATGTCGGACCCCTTAAATGTGTTTGCAATTGATGATGTGACCATATCCTCTGGGTATGAGGTAGAACCATTAATTACAACTCAATCATCCATTAAAAAAGCAATAGATAGATATTACTCTTCGCAATATGTTCAAAATACAGCAGACGAACTAGTGAAATCTCAAACTCAAAGTGGCAATAAGGGGCTTAGCGAGGAAGAATTTGATAGTCTTGAAAATATTAAGAATGCTCCCGCGGTAAGGCTTGTAGATTCTCTTGTTAAAAATGCAGTGAAAAGTAGGGCTAGTGATATTCATATAGAACCCTTTGACAATTACGTTAGGGTTAGATACAGAATCGATGGCGAACTTCATGAAGTTTTAAAATCTCCAAAGGAAACCTTAGCTGCGTTGGTAACAAGAATAAAAATACTTGGTAACATGAACATAGCAGAGAAAAGACTTCCTCAAGACGGAAGAATTTTAATGAATATAGAGAAAAAAGATTATGACCTTCGTGTATCTATTCTTCCTACAGTTTATGGAGAAAAAGCAGTTATCAGAGTACTGGATCGAGAAAATTTTCTTAAATCTAAGCAGCAATTGGGGCTAAATAATGATGACCTAGAAAAGCTGGAAAAGATAATTAAAAGTCCTTACGGCATTATATTAGTAACAGGACCTACAGGAAGTGGCAAGTCTACCACTTTGTATACTATTTTAAGTGATTTGAATAAGGAAAACACCAATATTATAACTGTAGAAGATCCTGTAGAGTACTTATTAGATGGGATAAATCAAGTTAATGTAAATATAAAAGCAGGATTAACTTTTGCTAGTGGTCTTAGATCAATATTAAGGCAAGACCCAGATATAATAATGATAGGTGAAATAAGAGATAGTGAAACAGCTGAAATAGCAATTAGTTCTGCAATTACTGGACATTTGGTTTTAAGCACTATCCATACAAATGATGCAGCATCGGCAGTAGTAAGACTAACAGACATGGGAATAGAACCGTATCTCGTGGCAACTTCAGTAAGTGGAGTTATTTCACAAAGACTTGTGAGGAAAATATGTAAGCATTGTAAAACTTCTTTTGATGCTAGCAGTTTCGAAAAAACAATATTAGGGATAGAAACTCAAGAACCTGTAAAACTTTATAAAGGAAAGGGCTGTACTTACTGTAATAATAGTGGATTCTCAGGCAGAGTAGGTGTCTACGAGATTATGGAGATCACTAGAGAAATAAGAGAAAGCATTTTACTCAACAAAAGCATAGATGAGGTTAAAGATATAAGCATGGCAAATGGAATGAAAAGCCTGAGAAAATCCTGTGAAGAGCTAGTTTATAGCGGTGAAACTACTATAGATGAACTGATAAAGATAACCTTTTTAAAGGATAGTTAGCAGTTTTATTAATTAGAAGGGGGGGTGATTGAATGCCAGTGTTTTCATATGAAGCAAAAAATGTACAAGGTATCTTATTAAAGGGCAAAATGGAAGCCTCAGATGAAAGAGCAGTAACTTTGATGCTCAGAGAAAAAAGTTATTATCCAGTTAAGGTTAAAATTTATAAAGAGTCGTTGAATGTGGATATAGGCAGCTTAAAGAAAATAACACTGAAGGATATCGCTATTTTCTGTAGGCAATTTTCAGTAATAACATCTGCAGGAATAACTATAATTAAAGCAGTTGATATTGTAAAAGAGCAAACGGAAAACCCAAAATTAAAGAAAATATTAATGGTTGTTAATCAGGAGATACAAAAGGGAAAAAGTTTTTCGGTAGCCCTTAGAGAACATAAAGAAATGCCTGACATGCTTGTAAACCTAGTTGAAGTTGGTGAAACTAGCGGTAACTTAGATAAAATGATGGAAACTGTATCAAAGTATTATGACAAGGAGTACAAGCAACAACAAAAAGTAAAACAAGCCACTACCTACCCAAAAGTAATTGTTATATTTGCATTATCTGTAGTATCTGGACTTGTTACTTTTGTAGTACCTAGTTTCACTGAAACAATAGTCTCCTCTGGAGGTACAATTCCAATGCCGACAAAAATAGTAATGGGAATTGGAGATTTTTTTAAAAATTATGGTCTAATTGTTTTAATAATCGCAGCTTTCATTTTTCTAACTATAAAAATTAGTGGAAAGAAGAGCAGAGGTGACCTGAAAAATGATAAATACCTAATGAAACTTCCTGTGTATGGAAAAATATATAATCAAATTATTACTGCTAGATTTGCAAGAACCTTTGGTATTTTGATGTCTAGTGGAGTTCCTATAATTCAAAGTCTGGAAATTTGTACACAAGTACTTAATAGCAAAACCATAGGAGAAACTCTAACCTCCTTAAAGGAAGAAGTGAAAAAAGGTGCAGGTATTGGAGGCACCCTTGAGGATAGAAAAGTCTTTCCACCAATGTTAACACAAATGATAAAAATCGGTGAAGAATCTGGTAATTTAGATGAAGTTTTAGGGAAAACTGCTGATTTTTATGATGATGAGGTAGAAGTAGCTACTGCACAAATGACATCACTCATTGAACCTGTAATTATTATTGTGTTGGCTTTCCTAGTAGGATTTATAGTTATATCTATTGCATTACCGATGTTTAGTATGTATGATGCAGCCGGTAGTTAAGGTATTACATATCAAAACGTTCGTTTTGATATTATATATAGAAATTATTATTTATTAAAGGGAGGAAAAAATTATGGAAATCATGAATGTTATGAACGTTAGGAATGTTAGGAAAAAGAAAAAAGGATTTACACTTATCGAGCTTATTGCAGTTATAGCTATACTTGCAATATTGGGGGTTATTTTGGTTCCTAAAGTAGCGGGGTACAGTGATAAGGCTAATAAGTCAAAGGATTTAACTAATGCTAAACAAATAATAACAGCTTTCGAAATGTATAATCAAGACCATCCAGATGCACAACTGGCAGAGACCGATAGTGTTGCGTTTGCAGCAAAAACAACACCAACAACACCATCATTATTAGATTATATGTCATCAGTACCCAAAGCCATTAAAACACCAGTAGCAGCAGGTATAGCTGGTACTAATGCGGTGGCTAAAGATGCTGCATGGACCACTCTGACATATGCTAATTTAAGACTATATGCAGCAGCACTAGAAACTCCTTAGTTCATTTAGAACAATGTATTAGATTTTTCTAATACATTGTTCATCTAAATAATTATAAATTAATAAAATTTTTATTAATAGGCTTGTATTCAATACAGAGATTATTGCGAGACTATTCATACAAGAATAAAACCCAAAAGAGGTGAAAAAATGTTCGAAAAAGATAAAATTGCCATAGATCTAGGTGCAACTAACATTAAAATAATGGTTGGAAATAATAAGGTGGTGAAACACTTTGAAATCATTAAAACCCCAGAAAATAGTATACAAGATGACAAGATAGTTAATATTGAAGAAATTAAAAACATACTTCAATTATATCTAAATAAAAATGCAATCAAAACAAAAGATGTAGCTTTTGTCATTCATGGACAGGATGTAGTTTCTAGACATACAGAAGTTCCTATTTTGGATTCAACAGGAATAAAAACTTCTTTAGATTGGGAAATGAATCAATATCTTCCAAAGGACCCAGAGGAGTATATAATAGATTATGAAATTATTGAAAAGATAGATACAAATGATAAGCAAGCTTTAAAGCTATTAGTAGCGGCGGTTCCTAAAGAAAAAGTAAATGTAATCGTCAAGCTTTCTGAAATGTTGAAGTTAGAAATTGCAGCAATAGATATTACATCTAATTGTGCTTGTAGAGTGTTTAAAAATATTATTAAAAAAGATAATTCTAATGACAATATTGGAGTTATAGATATAGGCAGCAACAATACTAATATAATAATATTGGATAAGGGTAAGTTATTTATTGAAAGAGAAATTCCTTTCGGCGTAAATAATATGCTAAAAGAAATTGTTAAAAAAGAAAATATTGAGCACAGTAGTGCATTTGCATATTTAGAAAAGAATATTAGCTTTAAAGCTAATAAGGAGGATAGTGAACTTGAAAAGAGGATAATGACTCTTTTTGATAATGTTTTATCTTCTTTAGAAAAAATAATTACCTTTTTTACCATAGGTAGAACTAAGAGTAACCTAGATGGAATTTACCTAATTGGAGTAGGTAGCGTTATACAAGGGTTAAATGAACATGTGAGTAATTATTTTAATTGTCAAGTACACATTTTAGATAGGGTTGAAAGTATAGGAGTGAATACGTCAATTCCTAAGGAATGTGACATAAAGAGCTATATTAGTACTTTAGGGCTCTTGCTTAGAAAGGAGTGAATTAATGTCTGAGTTAAACTTAATCCCCTACGAACTTAAGGCCAAGAAATTCAAAATTGTGAAAATTAGAAAATATATAGCTTATGCAATTATAATTTTTTCTGTATTTGTATTTATAGTTTTTATTCCCAAAGGATATTTAATGTTTCTTAAGTCTCAAGAAAGTGCAATTAACCTGAAAATTTCGGGAAATTCCAAATTAATATTAGAAAATAAGAAACTTTTATCTGACACGAAAAACTATAAAATGTATAACGATAAAGTTGATTTAATAACCAAACAAAAAATTAATGTTACGGGTAAAATTAAGAATCTTGAAAAATATATACCAAAAGACGTTTATTTAGCTAATATTAATCTATCAAATGGAACAATAAATATAACTGGAGGAACTTCAAATTATAATTCTATAAGCATATTCACAGCTAATCTTCAAATGTCTAAAGAATATAAAAACTCTAGAATTGTTAATATAAGCGCAAGTGACTCAAATACAAATGGTAAATATCAGTTTAGTATATTAATAACTGAATAAAAATAAAATATTTTTAATTGTGAGGTGAAGTCCTTGAATAACTTAGCCAAAAGAGAGAAAATCCTTCTTATATTAGGAGGAGGGGCAATATTCTTCTATTTGTATTTTTCCATTTTCCTTAGTCCAATTAATACGAGTATAATAAATGAAAAGAAGATACTATCATCTAAAAAACTTGAGGTCGCATCTATTGAAAGGCTTAAAGTTACTAATGTTACCAATAAGAAAAAGCTAGATGAGTATATAAAAAAATTTAATGATGCAGTAATACAATTGCCTAAAAACGATAGAAATCCAGAAATCGCATTTAATTTAAATGAGTTAGCAACCAAAAGTAAAATTACTATAAGTACATTAAGTTATGGGGCTATTTCTGATTATGTTCCGAAAAGCAATACCCCAAGTACTAATGCAAATACTGCTACTGAAAGTAAAACAACCGTAAGTAACCCAGAAACAACAGATGCTACTCTGCAAAAACTGAAATTGGTTCCGGTTAGTATTGCGGTAACTGGCGATTATGATTCATTTTTGAAGTTTGTAAGTAGCATTGAGACTATCCAATCAAACAATAGATTGGCTGAAATTGGAAGCATCAATGTTTCAGCAAAATCAGACAATATAAATATTGTTCAAGCTAATATTGTGCTGAATTATTACTTTAGTGAAGGCACCATAAAAGAACAACCTACATACGATAAGTTGCAAGACACTAAAGTGGGAAAGGATAATTTATTTAATTGAGGTGATTAAGTGAAAAGGAAAAAAGGGTTTACTCTTGTCGAAATAGTTGCAGCACTTGCAATTTTAACTGGCGGTATTACTGTAATTTATGCTGGATTTATGAATTCTACTCATATCTGGGAAAAAGAGAAGGTGAATTTAGAACTTGTTAGCGGAGCACAAAGTATTTCTCAGGTCCTAAAAGCTCGAGGAAAGGTTAACTTGGAAACAATTTACAACAAGTATGATACAAAACTATATGTTTATTTTGATGAATATAGTGATATTTATCAGAGTTTTGAGATAAGTGACTTTTCAAAATTTAGACCTGCAACAACTTGTAGTTTTTCAGAATGCAACAGCTTAAATTTTAACAAGAAATATGGAGCACTTTTACAAATTCAGGAGCAATCGTTATTAACGGGAACTTACTCTCAATTTAAATATTATAAAATAGAAATGAATATATGGAGGTTATCAACTGGAGCAGAGACTCAATCCACCTTTTATATAGGAGGAGATGACATTTGAGTAGGAAGCAAAAGGGATTTACACTCGTTGAATTGGTAGCTGTTATCGCATTACTTGGAGTGGTCAGTTCTTTGATATTTTCTGTTTTTGTTTCTGGAAGTAAGCTATATTCTAATGGAATGAGAATAGAAAATATTGAGACTAATGGAAGACAAGTTATGCAACAAGTATCTCAAGATATTAAAACCAGCAAGGTTCTTATTGGAACTCAGGATCTTAAAAACGGTTCTGGGTTGGGATATTATATAAGTAGTCCAGTTTATTTGGATAATACGGCTATAGCTAGGGATGATTTAGTTGCATATGTAGAGAATTATAACAGTGAACGATTCATTTACGCCTTTAGGAATATTGGTGCTAAAAGAGAATTATATAAAATAATTCTAGAGAATCAAAAAAACAATCATTACGAAATTACTTTAGATTCAGTTGATCAAACATTGAATACATCTGACACGATAAAGGTTAACTCAAAGGTGGCTGGATTAAGTTCTCAGGACATATTGGATAGCGGGGATATTAATTTTAATTTATATATAGATAATTATTCCTCAGGTCATTATGATGCTTCCAATTCATGGCTTATGTATGACAATGACGGTGATGATTGTTACTTGGTAACCGATATAAGCGGCGAGAGAGTTAAACGCAAATTAAAGAAAGTTTTCAAGCCTAATTTTACTGTGAGTAGTGAGAAGTTGATTGCTAATTATATAGATTCAATTCTAATAACTAATAATACTAACAATGGGGAAATTGAAATAAATATTAGCAGTGGTGATAAGTCAAAAAAAATTAAAACTAGTGTTAATATATTAAATCAATAATTAGCTTGATTTTCATTAAAAGTGGAGGTGATGATATGAAAAAGAAAAATGGATATGCATTGATACTGTCTTTAGTTGTAATTTCATTGCTTTTAGTACTTTGTACGACAGTGCTTTCATTATCTACTTTAGCATATAAAGGCACCAAAAAATTTGAAGAAACTAATAACCTAAAATTGGTTGCAGAATCTGGAATTGAAAAAGGAAAAACTGTTTTAAAAAATTATCTTCTAATAAATACAAATCGTACTAATGGAGGGGAATCTGCTTTTGATTATTTATCTTTTAATCCTGATAATATAAATAATGAGTTCGGAAATCAAGTTTTAGGAACAGATTTATGTTATATGGTGGGAGATATTAAATGTACGATTACCTTTTCACCCGATGATCCATCAGCTCTTTTTCATGATGTAAGTACAGGAAGGAATATTTCATATATAGAAATTCAGGCTAAAGCGGAAAAGGGATTAGCTAGTAAAACTTTTTCTGTTATTTTAGATAAAACAGCAATAAGTAATGTTTACTTTGCACAGATATTTAACAGCAGTATAACAGTTGCAGATAATATTACTAATTCTGTATATGAGTCGGCAAATATCAGAGATGCTTCAATAATTAAGTTATCAGGTAATGTATATCTTCAAGGGAGCTTGATAAATTTATTTCCAAATTCAATCCCAAACGAAAATGGGTTTACATATAATGAAGGTAAGATTGTTGTTAATAGTAATGTATTGAAAACAACAATAAATAAAGACTTTTTAGGTGGTTCTGTGGATTTATTTAAAAATACAGGTTCAGACATAACCGGAAATGGAGGGTCTTTTTCTGGGTGGCAAGATGCTACGATTAAGAAACTTAAGGTTCTTCCAATTTTAGATGGTGTTCCTGGCACTGAAATTGAGCCCCTACTTGATTTGGCAAATGGTTCTAACCTAACAGATATAGAATTAAAAAAGTATGCTTTATTTAAAGATCAAATTGATCCTTTTAAAAAAGAACCAATTATACTCAATGGTGTTCAACCACCACCTACGCTTGTTACCTTCAAGGTTACTAGGAGTGATGGTAATCCTATTAGTTTTAAGCAAATAATTGATGGATCAGATTATTCTGGTGGCAAACCAGGCATCTATAAATCTATAATAGAAACCTTAGTTCAGAGAGCAAAGGACAATAATATAGATCCAGCTACTCCACTATCTGATAAAGCAGCAAATGATATAGCTGAAGCTAATTATGGAGAGTTTTATAAATTGATATTGGTTAAAGGTGATCTAATAATTGAAGATAATGATAAAGAAAATTTCGTTAATTATTTAATATATTGTACTGGTAAGGTTACAATTCAGGGTGAAGCTCACTTATATAATTCATCAATTTTTGCAAAGAAGTTAGAGATAAATTCAAATGGAAAGTTAGTCGAGTTGTATGGTGTGAACACAGTAGCAGCAAGTGCATATACAATTGGTAATAAACATTTAAGTGATTTCAGTAATATTGATAAAATGATTATTAATAGCTATCTTATTAATAATTTAGATGGTTACGCAGATAGTTTATCATATAAAATTATTCAATGGAAATAGAGTTGAAAATATTATAAATAGGAGATTGCAATATGAAGAAAATTTTCCAAGGATATAATACTTATATAGTAATAGCTGTTCTTGCGCTTATGGTAATCTTATCATTTACTATTAAATACTTTAATGATAGTAGTGTGGAAAAAGTTCATTTTCTTAAGAATTGGACTATATACTATGAGAAACAAATAGATTCTAATACCATTAAAAGTAAAGATATTAGCGTTATTGATGAACAAGGGAAAAAGGTTAATTGTAAGCTGGAACTAGCAGGATTTGATAAATCTATTGAAGTGCTTCCACCAGACAAAGGCTATGAGCAAGGTAAGTCTTACACTTTGAAAATAGGAAAGTCTGAAGAAGGTACTATAGAAAAGGTTTATAGTAAAAGAAAAGAAGTTAAGTTTCAAATCATTAAAGAAGCCTTAGATAATACAAGAATAGTTTTTTTTGATAAGAATTTTGAAAGTTTAGTTAGACAAGAAATAAATAAACCTACTGGAGAAATTGGAGTTGGAGATATTAAAAATATTACGTCTTTAGTGTTAACCTCTAAAAGTATTATAAATTTAAAAGGTATAGAATATTTTACGAATCTGCATACTCTTTCTTTGGATGTAAATCGTATAAATAATATTGAACCTTTAAAAACACTAACAGATATTAATAATATAGGACTTTCCAATAATCAGATTACGGATGTAAGTGGTCTTAAAGACCTTAAATTTTTAAAAAGGATATTTTTATTAGGTAATCCAATCAAGAACTATAAGGTTCTTAATAATATTAGTAAAAATTTAGAAACAAAGGATTTTAAGTTAAATTAAGGGGGTGTATTATTTTGACTTTTAATATTAAAACATTACAGAAATCAAAAATTATATTTCTATTGATATTCCTTTTATTAATATCTATTGTGTCTCCTGGTGTAGCATTTGCAGATAATGCTGTTGCCCCGATATTAACTCCGAACATTACAGCAACTACATCTGGTAGCGTTATAGTTACAATTGTTTTTCCATCTAAGGTGGGAAATAAAGAGTATAAAATAGCTGGTGGTAATTGGCATGATTATAATGGACCTGTTAGCATTGAACACAATACTACGATGGAAGCAAGATATAATAATAGTGAAAAAGGAACACTAATAATAAACAATATTGTAACTGCTGCTCCGACATTAACTCCAGATATTACAACACCGACATCTGGTAGTGTTACAGTTGCAGTTGGTTTCCCTTCAGGAGCCAATAGCAAAAAATATAGTTTAGATGGTGGTGATTGGCACAATTATAATAGACCTATTATAATAGATCATAATACTACAATGGAAGCAAAATATATATTGTATGGTAACGATAGTGAAATTGGATCATTAACAATAAATAATATTAATGGAGGTACAGTAGTCAATTCACCAGGTAATGCACCAACATTAACTCCGAATATTACAACTTCCACAACAGGAAAAATTATAGTTACGATAACTTTTCCATCAAGTGTAGACACTTTTTCAAGTAAACAATTTTCATTAGACAATGGTGTAAGTTGGATGGATTATACAGGGCCTGTTTCTATAACAGATAATATTACAATGAAAGCTATGTACACTTATCTAAATGGAAGTGATACTTATTCTAGTCAAATAGGATCTCTAACAATAGATAATATTACTGGCAGGACTGGAGGAAGTTCAAATAACGGATACTGGGATGCAAATAATGGATACTGGGCTATTAAAACAGGAATACAGAAAAATTATACTCCGGAAGCTGATGTTATGTCTAGAATAGGGGATATAGATAACTTTGGTCTTAATTTTCAGACAGGATATGATCCTTTTTCGGGGAATTCAACTCCTGTACATTCTTATCCATGGAGTACACCATCAGATGAACCGACGGGACTTGATAGAATAATGGAGATAAATGGATACTATTTAACTAACAGTCACTCGGGAACAGATGGATATACTACTGCTGAGGGCACTACTCGCGTTCAGGCAATAACTATGAATTATGACTTAACAGGCATCAATGTAACGTCGGCAAAACTTCAAATGTTTGTAGATGATTTTCAAGCCGGAATTAAGGCTGATAACGCTTCTAGTTCGTATTATAGAGCTCAAGATGTAGCTTATAAAGCTACTATTAATGGAGTAGAGGTAACAGAGCTCTCTAGTTATATTAATCAGCTTAACCAGTCTGGACCAATTGGAAAACTAATTACATTTAATCTACCAGCTAATTATCTTCAACTGGTGAGGACTGGGCAGCTTGTAATAAAAATTGACGATCCCAATACTGCAAGGTACGGGGATGGATACGCTATTGATTTTATTAAAATTTTAATAAATCCAAAAGATAATACTAATACTTCATCTATAAGTGGTAGAGTTACTGATGTGGATACTAACGTAGCTTTAAGTGGCGCAAAAGTTACTGCCTGTGGTTTAACAACAACAACAGATAGCAATGGTAATTATTCTTTGCCAAAGTTAACTCCTGGGCTAGCTGTTATACAGGCTAATAATACTGGGTACACTCCGGGGTCGTTAACTAAAGATTTAGTCCAAAATATTACTTATACTGCGGTAGATTTTAAGCTTAAGAAAACCCAAAAGCCTGGTATACCAGTGATTAGTGAGGACATACTTGTTCCAACAAGTAGTTCGGTAAATATGACGGTTTTATATCCTGATAATCCTGCTCAGAAACAATATTCTGATCATCAAGTTAACGGAGAAGACGTTTGGGTGAATTATACTGGAAGTTTTGTCGAAGCACAAAATTGTACAATAAAAGCTAAAAGTATATCAGCTGCATCAGATGGAAGTCTTACAAGTGATATCGCTATCTATAATATTACCAATATAGATACAAGCATACCAAGTGCACCAACACTTTCACCTAGCACTACAGCACCAACAAATGGAGCTGTAATAGTAACTGCAGTTTATCCTACAGATGCTACAGTTAAACAGATATCAGTAGATGGGGGAGCAACTTGGACTTCCTATACTGAACCGGTTACAATAGAATTTAACACTATAGTTGTTGCTAAGTGTGCTAATAGTTTAGGTACACGAAGCCCAGAAACTAGATTACCTATAACAAATATAAATAAAAGTATTCCAGATACCCCAGTACTAACTCAGGATATAACTGAACTTACAAATAGAGATGTAATTGTAACAGCAACTTACCCTTCACAAGCAGTTACAAGAGAAATATCTTTAAATGGAGGAACTACATGGAGTATATACACTCAACCAGTTGTAATAACACATAATACAACTGTTGAAGCAAGATGCTCAAATAGTGTAGGTACTCAAAGTATACCAGCAATATTAGAAATAACCAATATAGACAAGAGTGTACCTCCTACACCAGTACTTGTTGAAGATAATACGCAGCCAACTAATGCAAGTGTAAATGTAACGGCTTCCTATGATCAAGTAGCGGTGAAAAAAGAAATATCTGTTGATAATGGAGTTACATGGAAGCTTTATTCTGGAAGTGAAGTAATAGTTGAAAATACAATAGTAAAAGCAAGATGTACAAATGCTGTAGAAACACAAAGTCTTATAGCTGTATTAGAAATAACCAATATAGATAAGAGTGTACCTGCTGCACCTAAAATTTCATCAAGCAATGTCCAGCCAACAAATCAGAATATAGTTGTAACTGTTGCTTATCCTGCTAATGCACAGGATAAGCAGATATCTTTAGATAATGGAGCAACTTGGAAGATATATGCTAAAGATGAGACTATTATTGTTAACACTACAGTTTTAGCAAAATACAAAAATGTTTTAGGAACACAAAGTGATACAGGTATATTAAATATAGCGAATATTGACAAGAGTATACCTGATGCTCCAACAATTATTTCAAGTAATACAAATCCAACTAATGAGGATATAACTGTAACGATTGAATTTCCTACTACTTCTTCTAATAAACAAGTATCTTTAGATAATGGTGTCAGTTGGAAGACATATACTTCAGCAGAAGTAGAGGAGAGTATAAGTGCAAATACAATTGTGTTAGCAAAGTATGAAAATTATGTAGGGACTCCTAGTATACAAGGATCATTAAATATTACTAATATTGATAAGAGTGTACCAACTGCCCCAACAGTTATACCTAGCACAACTGGAGTAGTGGTGTTACCTAACTCACTAACCGTATCGGTAATTTATCCGGCTGGAGCATCTAATAAGTCGATTTCAATTGATAATGGAACCACTTGGACTCAATATACAGTTGCAGTGGAAATTAACAATAACACAACAGTATATGCTACCTATAAAAACAATTATGGGACTACAAGTGATAGGGGAAGTTGCATACTGACTATGTTTGATACAAGACCAGCAGCACCAACATTTACTCCAAGTACTGAGGGGATAGTAGTAAAACCTGATACTCTAAATTTAACAGTGAATTACCTTGGAAATGCAATTAAAAAATACATTTCAATAGATAATCAGGCGACATGGAAGGAATATACACAACCGGAGGAAATCAGCACTAATATGACAGTCTACGCAAAATGTGAAACTGCATTAGGAACTTCAAGTGCTGTGAGTCACTATACATCTAATTTTGATAGTAAGCCAGATAGACCTACATTTAGACAAGATGTAACCACACCAACTACAGGAGTTGTTAATGTTACAGTAATACCATCACAACCTGGCTTAAGAACTCAGTGGTCTATGAATGGGAGTGATTGGAATGATTACACTGCTACTATTCAAGTAAATGTAAATCATACGATTATTTATGCTAGATGTATAAGTTTGTTAGGCACACCTAGTGAAACCGCACAACATGAAGTTACCAATATAGATACCGTAACTAATCCAAGTGAAAGACTAAATCGTTAATAAATAATATTTTGGTTTGCAAGAAATAGTTTGAATTTTAAAAGACATGTCAATACTTCTAAATGAGGTGATGGACATGTCTTTTAAAATTACGTGGAAAACCCATGTAATGTGTATAATAATAGCTTTTGCACTAGTAAAGCTCCTAGGGAGTAACGCAAATAATATAATAGATAATTTCTTTTTAAAGCCTTTTATTTTTTATCCAACTGAAAACTTAATCTTAAATTTCTACATATACGTGTTACTTCTCATGATACCTATATCGATAATTCATGAGAGTATACATGGACTTGTATATAAAGCCTTTGGCGGTAAAGTTAAGTATGGTTTCAAAGGTATTTTTGCATATACTCAGGAAATATCTGAAATACCTATAGAACGTACTAAATTCCTTATCATTCTCTTGGCGCCATTAACACTGATGTCAGTTGTAACATTAATGTTGCCTAGTGATTTGGGAGGCATAATATTTCTACTGAATTTACTGGGTGCTTCAGGAGATTTGTATATGTCGTTTAAACTTATTAGGTATGACTCCAATAGTAAGATAATTGATAGAAAGTATGGATTTGACGTAGTGTAGTAAGACTGTGGTTAAAATATTTAAATATTGAGAATTTAAACTGAATATAAACTACTCTTTATTGGCAATAATTGAGATAAATGAATTTTAAATTATTGTAAGGAGGAGTATTTTTATGTCAAGTAGTTCAGAAAAAATTTTACACCAGAAGATGAATAAGAATATTAAAAAAAGAGGATTTACTATAATCGAGCTTGTAATTGTAATTGCCATTATTGGAATAATAGTATCAATTTCGCTACCGAAGTTTAGTGCGGTGCAAAAGGATGCTAAGGCAAAAGCGGACATAGCTAGTGCAAAGGTTATAACTGATGCTACATATGCGCAAATTGTTAGAGGTGAAATAATACCAGGTACCGGTGAGACTTCAACAGAAATTGTAAAAAATGCTACTGGCCCGGGCGGAAAAATAATAGAGTACCTTCAGAATGTGCCAATTCCAAAAGCTACACCAACATCTAATTATACTGTTTTAATTAGTTCAGAAGGTGATGTATCAGTGAAAGTTGGTAGTAATCAAATATATCCTATATTGCCTATAGTTCCTTAGAATAATTAAATGTATATATAGTTTTATTTATTTGTCTAAAGTTTTTATAACCTTGGACATTAAATTATTTTAGGTCACAAAGTTACGTTCCTTTATTTCCTCATTTATGGTAAAGTTATAATGGGAATAAATACAATTGATTTAAAAACTTATATTAAACTAGATTAATATAAAAAAAATTATTGTATTTAAATAGAAAGTCCAGATCCAAGGAGCGTTTAACTATGGAAAGCATTTTCGTTATATATATTTTTATTGTAGGACTATTAATAGGAAGTTTTTTAAATGTATGTATATATAGAATTCCAAGAGGGGAAAGTATAGCATATCCACCTTCACACTGCACCTCCTGTGGAAGTAACATTAAGCCTTATGACTTAATACCAGTTTTTAGTTGGATCTTTCTAAGAGGTAAATGCAGAGGCTGTGGCGAGAAGATATCTGCTAGATATGCATCGGTAGAACTTGCGACGGCTATACTTTTTTTACTAACTTATTTTCAATATGGAGTTAGTATTGATTTGATGAGGTATTTGATTTTTATACCGTTTTTAATAGTTATAGCTATGATAGATTATGATACTATGGATGTTTATACCACTACCACATGGCTTGCAATAGGTCTGGGTATTGTTTTACTTGGAGTGAACTTTTATTTAGGGTTACCAGTACTTACCTACATTTATGGTGGAATGTTAGGTGCAGGAATCATAACTTTTATTATTTTATTGTCAAAGCTTATACTTGGAACAGAAGGTATGGGTTGGGGAGATGCAGAGATTTGCGGGCTTTGTGGCCTATTTTTGGGATTTAAACTAACCTTCGTGATGATATTTTTTTCTTTTATAATTGGTGGAGTTATTGGCGTTTATTTATTGAGGTTTAAGAAGAAAAATGGCAGATCGGAGATGCCATTTGGTCCATCTATAATAATGGCTGCTTTTTTAATAATAATTTATGGTGATAGAATTTTAAACTGGTATTTAAATATAATTCTATAATAGTAAAAAAAAATAGAAAAATTTACAAGTGAAAGTCTAAACATGAGGTCTTTGACGTTAACTAGAGGATAACCTAAATAAACTCATTAATCACTAATCTATGTAGAATGGCTTGGTTTGGCTATTCTCAATTAGAGTAGTATAATTAACTATATATATAAATTGTTTATGAAGGGTTGATATAATGCAAAATATAATGGAGAATATGAATACTAAATGGAAGGAAAAAACCATGAAACCGAAAAAAAGTGATTATCTTCAAAAAATTTATGAGAAAAATACTATTACAGGGAATTACGTTATACAAGTAGCTATAGATAAATACACAGATATATTTAATGAATGGGATCGCGCTCCTTTTAGAAAGAGAGACATGGATCCCGATTTAGCAAATTTTCTTGAAAATTGTTTTGAAGAAATTCCGGAAAAAAATGGAGTGGATATATGTTTTTATTTGCCGAAAGAAGAGAAAGATGTAAACAGAGAAGAATCGTTAATTGCAGGTATCAAAACCTATTATTCTTTTTATTTGCATCAAGAAATTAAAGTTTTAAAAGAAAATTATCATAAAATATTTAAATATGTAATTGCATCACTTTGTTTACTCGCAATGTCTGTTTTTTTAAGTACAACTGTTGGTGATAACATAATACTTGGAACGGTTCAACAAGGATTTAATATAGGTGGATGGGTGTTTTTATGGGAAGTTATTTCAATGCAAGTTTTTAGAGGACGGGAAGTAAGTTCTGAAATTAGTAAATATCAGAGATTTTTGAATTCATTAATTTATTTTAAATATGGTAATGAGAATCCATTAACTTAACAGGGTTACTATAAAAAGCTCTACGAAAATTTATCGTAGAGCTTTTGCATTTATTAAGAAATTTTAAAAGATTAAAAAGGTTGACTTTTTCTATAAATTAAAAGCTTCTTCTAAAAATGTATATTTAGGAAGACCGTTTTCTATAACTATTTTCGGTTCTCCCATTATTAAAGGAAGTGCGTACTCATAGGCTTCGCGGGTAACATTATTACCTTCTTCGTTAATCCATTCCATAGGAAAATATTTAATGTTATTTGCAACTTTTTCAGCTTCAAGCGCAAAAGGTTCAGAAGTATAAGGATCGTTTGAAAGTCTCCTTATGCCGATCATGAATCCGCTTATTCCGTCAATAGAATAAACAGCAGCAGCTTTTCCTACTTCATAGGCTTCATCAATATCTGTTTGAGAGGCACAATGCATAGAGCAACGCTGAATAGTAGAAAGTTCTAAAATCCTTACCTTCTGAGCCGTATCGGTAGTTAAAAGTAAGTTCTTAAGGTAGGCACAAACACCACCTAACTGAACATGTCCAAATTTATCAAGGGTTACTTCGTTAGTTTCTTCTATTGATTTGCCATCTTTTGACCTAATGCCCTCTGATATTACAACGAAAACATGGTTTTTCTCAGTGAGTTTTTTACGTACATCCTTCAAAAATTTCTCTGTGTCAAATGCAACTTCTGGTAGATAGATAAAATCTGCAACCGGGTTACCGTTAATAGTTGCAAGACAAGCACTAGAGGCTAGCCATCCAGTATCACGTCCCATAGTTTCAAGTATGAAGACACCTTTTGCTGGATACACACTAGCATCTAGGAAGTTTTCAAGAACTTGAGTGGCAATTAGTTTAGCTGCACTTCCAAAGCCAGGGGTATGATCCATAATTGGTAGGTCATTATCTATGGTTTTAGGAATGCCAATGAATTTTACATCCTTATTATTTATTTTTGCAAAAACACTAAGTTTATGAACAGTATCTTGTGAATCATTACCGCCGATATAGAAGAAAGTTTTAATTTCATATTCTTCTAATATTTCAAAAAGTTTTATGTACTCTTCAGCGTTTTTTTCGAATGATTTTAGTTTATATCTGCAAGAACCAAGACCAGAGGAAGGTGTATACTTTAATCCTTTAACTTCATCATAGGCAATATTAGATAGGTTTACAATATGTTTATTTAAAATACCTTGTATTCCATTTATGCCAGCATAAACGTTATCATAATAGTGAGAGTTATCGTTTTCCTCTAGCACTCCCATAGCGCTAGCATTTATTACAGAAGTTGGGCCTCCTGATTGAGCTACTATACAATTATTCATACAATAATTTCCCCTTTCGATAGGTCGAGCATAAATATTATAATCTATACTATCTACTTGTTTATTATAAGGTACATAAAAATAAATAACAACAATAAAATTATTGAAAAAAATTCAAAGACTAATTTAAAAATTAATGATAAAATATGTATATAATATTTTATGAATATGAAAGTTTTGGTTACATAAAATCAGGAGGGATACAATGTCAATTAATAGTGCAAAACATAAAAAAGGGTTAAAAAATAACATGATTTTAAAAGAAGTTAAGATAAGAGGAAATTTGTGCGGGGAATTTGCAGAGTATACCATTGACCATGTATATGAGAACAAAGGCAGCAACGATGTTGAAGCAATTTATACTTTCCCAATACCAGAGCAAGCAGTTATATCAGGATTTGAAGCAGTGCTTGGTGGCAGGACTATAAAGGGATTGATACAAAATAAAGAAGATGCAAATAAGATTTATGAAAATTTCAAGGATTCAGATAATAAAACTTTTTTACTGGAAGAATTTAGAGATAATATAATTAGAATAGTTATAGGAAAGATAATTCCTAATGAAGTTGTAAAATTTAAGGTATCTTATATAGAAGAACTTAGTTATGAGAATAGAAATTTGAAGTTATCCATTCCCCAAATAATAGCTCCAATAAATATTTCGCAGTCGAATGCCATATTATCTGGTGAAAATGGTAGTAGCAACAAAAATCATGATTACAAGTTTACTTTAAGATTATTAGTTGAATCTTTAACAAAATTAAAATTCAAGTGTTTATCTCACAAAATAAAGGTTGAATATGAAGAAAATAATTTATATAAAGTAACATTGGATGAAAAAAATCAAAAAATGGATAAAGGGTTAGAAATAATCCTTGAAGAGCAAGAAAAATTAGAAACTACAGGAATGATATATGATTATCCTAGAGACGATAAGGGAATTTTATATTTAAGATTTATCCCAGAACTTGAAGCAGAGCAAACTATATTGGGAGCGAATTATATATTCCTTCTAGATATCTCAGAGTCCATGAGTGGAGATAAATTAATAGAGGGTAAAAATGCACTTCAGATGTGCTTACGAAGTTTAACATTAGGGGATACCTTTAATATTGCTGCTTTTGGAGATAAACTTAGTTATTTCTCAAAAGAGATAAAGGTTGATTTTAATGAAGAAAATTTAGAAAATGCAAAAAAATGGATTCAAGAACTTAAAGTAGAAAAAAATGCAATGATTTTTGATGCAATAAAGTATGCTCTACTAGGTAAAAGTGAAAAAGAGGAAAATATAATATTTTTGTTTACAGACGATTTGGTTGAAAATGAAAAAGAAATATTGAATTTTGTAGAAGAAAATATTAAAGAAAGTAGAATATTTCCTTTTGGAATAGATACCAGTGTAAACAGTTATTTCATTAATAAATTAGCTCGTATTACTTTTGGTGTAGCAGAAGTTATTAACCCTGATGAGAGAATTGAAGATAAGGTACTTAAACAATTTAATAGAATTAAAAACCCTCAGCTTACTGATATTGAGATTGATTGGGGCAAAATGAATGTGGAAACAACATTCCCAAGAACTATTGAATATATGTATGATAAAGAACCATTTTCAGTTTTTGCTAAAATTAACGGAGAAGTAGGCGGGGTTGTTACGTTAAAAGGAAAAGTTGGGAAAAATAGAATTCAAAGAAGAATTATGCTAAATGATCTTGAACTAGAAGAAAATGTTAACCTCATTGAAAAAATATGGTATAAAAAACGAATAGAATCTCTTCAACATAGAGTTAAATATGAACGTGGAGAACTTCGAGATGCAATGAATAACAAGATTATTGAAATTTCTAAAAAGGTTGGAATAATTTGTGGAGAAACTGCTTTTATTCTTTATGAGGAAATGGAAGACCCAATACTGGGAATAAGAATTAGAGAAATTTTACCTGTTAAAACCACGAAAAAGTTAGAGATTTCATATGAGAATTTAAATGGAAATTCTCAGTCAACAGCATTTTATTATAAAGATAGTTTAAAGCTATCTAAAGATAAACAGGAGTCTGTAATTGATACTTCTATTTTAAAAAACGTTTAAAATTTACACCATTTTCTCAAAAGGAAGTAAGGCTAATGATAAATGAAAACATAAAAGATTTATTATATAGTAGCTCGAAAATAATTGGTAGCTCAGATATAATTGAAAAAAGGAACACAATAAGAAACAAATTTATTATTTTATCTAAAAACGTGAACACAGGAAACATACAATGTATGTCAAATGAGGATCTTAAAAATTTATTTGATTTGTATGATGAAGAGTTTTTTAATAATTATTTTCAAAGGGATTTTAAGGGTAAATTAAAATTTTCTTTGTCCACTAGAATGACATCTGCTGCTGGAAAAACTATCTATAGTAAAAAGTTGAAACTAATACAACAATCGGACGAAAATTATGAAATTAGGATGGGCATAAAATTCTTTTTTCAATATTACAAGGTAGAAAGAGATAAAATAGTATCGGGGATAAATACAAAAGATTCTTTAGAGGCTTTTCAGATAGTTTTTGAGCATGAATTATGTCATTTAATCGAGTTGCATATTTATAAAGAATCTAGTTGCAAAAGACTTAGGTTTAAAACAATGGTTAATAACATATTTGGACATACAGATGTGGTTCATCAATTGCCAAATCAAAGGGAAATAAATACAGAAAAATATGGTTTAACAATTGGTCAAAAGGTGATATTTGTATATGAGGGTAAAAAATATAATGGGTTCATTCATAAAATAAACACAAGAGCAACAGTTATGGTTAAGGATAAAAAGGGTGCTTATAGAGATTCCGCTGGAAATGTATATTCAAAATGGTACGTACAATTCGCCAACCTGATTTTTAATAAAGATTATAACACAATAACATAATTTGTGTTATAATTTAGAAACAATATAGAAATAATTTCTAATTGAGTTAAAGATTTATCTTTATGTTTTATTAATTTTAATTAATATAATATTTTATTAGGAAGGTGACAAAAATGAAAAAAATTATTTCAGTAATATTATGCAGTGTATTAATGTTTACATTGACTGCATGTGGAAAATCTGAGGTAAAAAAAGAGACTACTTCAGAAAGCGTAGTAAAAGAAACATCAAAAGAAACCACAGTTGCCCTCACTCCTGAAGTAACAGAGCCCATAGTACAAAGTTCTGACGTGGTACTTTATTTTAGTGATGATCAAGCTATGTATTTAGTGGGTGAAAAAAGAACTATTGAGAATCCTACAGCTATGTCTATCGTAGGTGAATTAGTAAAAGGACCTCTAGCGAAAAGTTCAACAAAGTTATATGGTACATTGCCTAAGGACTTAGAAGTATTAGATGTTCAGGTTAAAGAAAAAATAGCTTATGTGAATCTTAAGACTGGACTAAAGGTTGAGGGTTCAGCAGGAGAGAATATGGCTTTATATTCAATCATAAATACATTGATTTTAGATAAAGATTTAGGTATAACAAAGGTTCAATTCCTTGTTAATGGGAAAAAGGTGGATACAATGGGAGGGCAAACGGATGTTAGTATGCCTTTTAGTGAAAAAAATGAAATGATGAAGAAATGATATAAGTAGGAAATAACAAGTCAATATGCTAATCAATTTGACTTGTTATTTGTTTTAATGTACATAATAACTTGCATTATAACCCTAGGGATTTATTTGACAACTCAAAACAGTCTACGCTACAACACATATACATCCATACATACCCACAGTTCATCTTTCAATCACCATAAGAGCATTACAGCACATATATACATCTTTGCTCGACAATATAGAACACCTTGGGAGCTAAAAATAATCTCTCGACTAAGAAAAACCCCTAGTTATATGTTATTAAAACCTGCGGCAACCTATATCATCTTAGCTCGAATATTACACATCCGGGAGAACCATATATATACGGTTAGGCACATATATAGCTGTTAAGAACCCATAATATTCTTCCCTCCGGCATATAAAAAACCTTAGCAGATCTCGTATACACCTTTGGCCGAATACTCTAAAGCCATTTCCGGCCTACAAGCACTCTTGACTCAACCATTTTAAATCCTCTACTAACATTATTGTATGCCTTTTTTTAGTTATTATACTATAAGCAAATAGAAAAACAATACTAGTTAAAATGCTAGTTTATTTTTTTGTCTAATAAAGATTCATAGTAATATATACTTTCCATTTTTTATGGTAAAATCTATACTAGGTGGTGTAAAAGTAATGAGTGGAACTTTTCGATTTATTCATGCTGCAGACGTTCATTTGGGATCCTTTCTTAATATAAATGGAAAACCTCAAAAGGAAATACAAGATTTGTGTAAAACCGCTGTATATGACGCTTTTGAAAGACTATGTTCTAAAGCTATTTTATATGAGGTAGACTTTATATTGATTTGTGGAGACGTTTATGACAGTTATTTAAGGTCTGTAAGAGGCAATAGGTTTTTTATTACAGAGTGTCAAAGATTAAATGAAAAAAATATAAGTGTATATGTTATTTACGGTAATCATGATGCTTTAAATGATTCTTTGGAATTGTTTACGATGCCCATAAATGTTCATATTTTAAGCGCTGATAGAGTAGATAATTTTGAGGTTTATAAAGAAGGAAAGATCATAGCAAAAATTATTGGAAAATCCTATAAGCGGAGAAATGAAAAAGAAAAAACTTATGAAAATTATCTACTGGATAATGATGTGTTTAATATTGCAATGTTACATACAGCTTTAGAGAGAGATAATAATAGCTATATCCCTTGTACTTTGGAGGACCTTTTGAAGGTTCCTAATATAGATTATTGGGCACTAGGGCATATACATAAATTAAGTATTTTAAATACAAGACCTATTATAGCTTTTCCAGGAATTCCTCAAGGGCGTGATATGGGAGAGCAGGGGTTAGGTGGAGTTTTTTTAGTTACTGCATGCAAGAAAGAAATTATAAATATGGAATTCTTGCCTATAGCGACAGTTGTGTACAAAAGGATAGAAATAATAATAGATGATTCTAATAAAATAGAAAATTATAGTGATTTACTCGGGTTGATTTTAGAGAAACTAAGTAATTTATCATATAACCTTCCCGAAACTTCAAAGGTTATAAAAAATCTGGAAGAAGATTTAGAGAGAGAATTTAAAGGATACATTATTGATTTAACAATAAAAGGAAGAACAGACCTGCACCATGAAATGAATCGTATGAATGAAGAGGATTGTAGTGAATTTATAAAAAATATAAATGAAGAACTTAGCTTTGAAAAATATTTTCTGTGGATAAATTCCATAATATTTAGAACTACTCCACTTATCCAAGATTTTGAAAATCTCAAAGGTCAAAACTCAATATTTCAGGATTTAGAGGAAGTAGTAAGTTTATATACCACAGATGTCGAGTTTAAAAAACAACTTGTGAAAAACTGGGGTTCTATTTGGAAGAAACAAATTTATACGGAAAATATAGATGGCGATAAATTTGACTTTGATGAAGAAGATATAGAGGATATTATATTACAAGCTAAAGAATTGCTTATAGAAAAATTAGCAGAAGCTTTAGAAATAAACTAAGGTGGTGAGGTTTTGTTAATAAAAGGTTTGGATATTAGGGATTTCGGGGTGTTTCAAGGTGAAAAACTTGAAAACCTTAGCAGTGGCATAATAGTTATTGGTGGAGCGAATAGATCTGGTAAAACCAGCTTAATGCAGATACTTAGAAATATCCCCTTTGGATTTCCTAAAACAACTGATTTGCCACCACCTAAGTTTCAATATGATGTTAGATGTGATTTGGAATTAGAGGAGGGGCACAGAGCTAAGGTACTCCTAAAAGGATTTAGCAACCCAGAGATAGTTTATAATAGGGATGTTGTTAACTATAGTAATAAAGGCTTATATAATATAGATAAGGTTACTTATAAAGAACTGTTTACAATAAGTCTTGATGAACTTAATAGAAGCTCTGAGAAGGAGGATAGCAATCTACAGTCTATTTTACTTGGAGCGGGTTTTAAGCACATTGTAAAAATACCAGGAATAGCTAAAGAATTAAGGGGAACGGCTAATGCAATTGGTGGAACTCGTGGGAATCCAGCTATTAAAATGTTTAAGCCATTTTCGGAAAATATTAAAAAAGGAGAAGAAGGAAGGAGAAAATCTATCTCGCTTTTAGATGTTTTTGTGTTAAAGAAAAATAGTTTGTCGGATATAGAGAATGTAATACTAATAAACGAGTCAGAACTCCAAAATAATAATAATAATATAATTAAATTAGAGGTTTTAAAACATAATTACGAGCTTAATCAAAGTAGAAAAAATCTTGAGATTGAGCTTCAAACGTATTTTTTCAATCAAAAGGACATAAAAGATTATAATATAGAAAAAGCCAAGTCTCTAAAAATCCAATATATTAAAGAGCTAGATTTATATAATAAAGATAACTATGAATATAAAAGTAGACTACCTAAAAATAATATTGAGAAAGAGTTGCTGCTTGAAAACAAAGCTTTGATTACTAGCTTTTATAATAGAATATCAGGAATTAGAGAAATGACCAAAACTCTAGTAGTTTTAAAAAATGAATATTATGAAAAAACGGGAACACTCATGAATAAAATTAAAAAATCTAATGATAATTGGGATAGTTTTGAGGATGTTTCAGAGATTAATTGTGACGAGATGCAACAGGCAATTTTAACTTCTAATATTGAAAAATTCAAAAAAGTTGAAGTGGATATAGTAGCTTGTAATAAAAGAATAGAAGATTTTAAAATTCGAAGAGAAATTTTAGAAAAACAAATGTTACCTTTAGATTCGTTAGAATATATGAAAAAATATTTTTATTTTACAATAGGTTTTATGATTATAGGTTTATTATTATTTTTTATAGATAAATTGCTAGGATGTTCATTAATGATAATTGGATCAATAGGGACGGCACTATATTTATTTATAAATTATTCAAATAGAAAATTAATCGCAAATAAAAATATAGAGGTTAAAGCTCAAATTGACAACATGTCTGTTGGGCTTAGCGAAAATTCCCAGGAAATAAAAAATTTAGATGGAAATTTAAGCGAGTTAAACAACATAATGGACGAGTATAGAGATATTCTAAAGCTAGACGGAAGAGTTTCGGGAGATGGGATTAAAGATTATTTTAAAACCGCAGCATATTTAAAGGATGAAATATCTGAGTATTATATATTAAAGAAAAAATTAATGGATCAGTTTAAGACTCTTGATGAATATTTGAATAAAATCCATAAACTTCTTAACAAGTTTTATAATTTTACTCTTAAAGAGATAGAACAATTAGATTTAGATAATATTGAGTATGTATGCAATGATGTACTAATAAAGGTAGAAACCTTAAATAAACATCTACTACTAGTGGAAAAAAATGATATGGGCTTAGCAAGGATCTCTTTGCTTGCGCAGGAAATATTAGAGTTTTTAGAGGGAAACAACTTAAAGGATAATTATTCTGACGATATAATCTTAAAATTAGAAAAGTATATAACTCAGGGAGATAAGTATATAAAATATACAATAAAGCAGAATGAATTAAAGATTATTAAGGAAAAGTTATTGCAAGGATTAAAAGGCCAGCGCATAAAAAATATATTATATGATGAAAAAAAAGAACTTAATGAGGAAGAGTATAGAGAAACAAAAAGTGAAGTTGATAATATAAAATTTGAGGACGAAAATACAAGGTTATTAGAAATCCTTAAGGGTTTATATGAGCAGTATATTAGTATTGATGAACTGAGTTCTGATTACGAGGTTTTAAACACTGAAAACAAAAAATTAGTGAGTCAGTTGGATTTATTGAAAAATGAAAAACAAACTTTAAAAGATGAGCTCAGAGCCTTAAATTCTGATGAGATGTTAGTGAAACATGAAGAGGGAATTAGACAGGCAAGACTAGCACTAAGACCACTTGCAGAAAAATATGCTGTTTATAATACTGCAGCGTTGCTTCTAGAAAAAATAAGAGAAAGATTTTTAGTGAATACTAAGGATAAGTTATTAAAAGGGGCTAGTGATATTCTAAGTGAAATAACTTCTGGGGAATATAAAGATATTATGCCACAGGATGATTTAATGTTGGGAGACTTTAAAACAAAATTGCGAGATGAGAGTATTTTGGAGAGTTCAAATGAGCTTAGTAGGGGAACAAAAGAACAATTATTTTTGGCAGTTCGTATTAGTAGAATAAAAGAAATTAAGCCAAGTTTACCAGTGATTTTTGATGATTCCTTTGTTAACTTTGATATAGCACACACAAAAAATACAGTTAAAGCATTAGTGAAGCTTTCAAAGACTCATCAGATTTTTGTGCTTACCTGCCATGCAACGTTAGTAGAGCTAATACAATCCTTATCTCCACAAGCGTTATACTTCAAATTAGATAGAGGTAGATTTACAAAGAGTGTAGGGGGAGAGCTAGTGGAATATCTAAAGGAACTATAAGCTACATTCAAACTTTTTTTGAGTTTGATATATAAATAATGGTATAATGGAGTTCTTAAAACAATTATTAGAGGCTTGAATTTTGAAGTTTCTAGTGTAATTTAATGGAAAGTGAAGTGGTAATTATTAGTAAGGCGTTATTTATTACAGAGAAACCAAGTGTTGCTGCGGAATTTGCCAAAGCCTTAAAAATAAATGGTAGAAAGTTAGATGGTTATATAGAGTCTGACAAAGCGGTCGTTACATGGTGCGTTGGGCATCTTGTTAATATGAGCTACCCAGAAAAGTATGATGAAAAACTTAAGAAATGGACTTTGAATACTTTACCTTTTTTACCCAAAGTATATAAATATGAAGTTATAGATGGAGTAAAAAAACAATTTAATATAGTCAAAAGCCAATTAATACGCGAAGATATTGATAGAATTTATGTTTGTACAGATTCGGGGCGAGAAGGGGAATACATATATAGATTAGTAGATGACATGGCTGGTAACCCTAAGAAGCAAAAACGAAGAGTGTGGATAGATTCTCAAACAGAGGAAGAGATTATTCGAGGCGTTAAAGAAGCAAAGGATTTGAGTGAATATGATAATTTATCAGAAGCAGCTTATTTAAGAGCAAAAGAAGATTATCTAATGGGAATTAATTTTTCAAGATTATTAAGTTTGGTTTATGGAAAAACTGTAAGTAGTTACCTTGGGAAAAAGTATATAGTTATTGCTGTTGGACGGGTAATGTCATGTGTTCTCGGAATGGTAGTTCAAAGAGAAAGAGAATTTAGGGAGTTTATTGTTACTCCATTTTACAAGATTATTGGAAGCTTTAAAGTAGATGAGGATTCTAGTTATGATGGGGAATGGAAAGCAGTAGAAGGTTCTAAATATTTTGATTCGCCTTTGCTTTATAATGAGGGTGGTTTTAAAACTAAGGAAACAGCAGAAAAATTAATAGAAGAACTTAGAGATTATAGCAATGATAATGAATCAATTAATGGTAAAGTTATTGTGGAAAACATTACTAAGAAAAAAGAAAACAAAAATGCTCCACTTCTATTTAATTTAGCAGAAATGCAAAATGAATGTTCAAAAATATTTAAAATAAACCCTGAGCAAACCCTTGGTTACATTCAAGCTTTATATGAAAAGAAAATGCTCACATATCCTAGAACAGATGCTAGAGTATTATCTACTGCAGTTGCAAAAGAAATAGATAAGAATATTAAAAAATTAACAAATTTAAAGGGCAACACTGAAATAAGTAAAATAGCTGAGCATATTTTAGAAAAGAAATGGTTTAGTGATATAGCTAAAACAAAGTATGTTGATGATAGTAAAGTAACAGACCATTATGCTATTATTCCAACTGGTGAAGGCCTTCAAAACTATTCCTCATTAAAGGACACGGAAAAGAAAATCTATAATTTAGTGTTACGACGTTTTTTGGCAATATTTTATCCAGCTGCTGTCTATAACAAGGTTTCTGTAATCACAAAGATAGACACAGAAAGATTTTTTACAACAGACAAGGTTTGCGTTGAACTGGGCTATTTGGAAGTTTTAAAACCAGATAGGGATAGTAACGATAGTGACAGCACAAATATGAAATTTTTAAGTCTTTTAAAAAAAGGGCAAAGCCTTACTCTTGAAGATTTAATTGTAAAAGAAGGCAAAACCTCGCCTCCAAAAAGATTTACTACAGGTTCAATTATTATAGCTATGGAAAATGCGGGTAAACTTATTGAAGACGAAGAACTAAGAGAGCATATAAAAGGTTCTGGAATTGGTACAAGTGCAACCCGTTCAGGAATTTTAACAAAACTAGAAAAAATAGAATACATTAAATCTAATAATAAAACCCAAGTGCTTATGCCAACGCTAATTGGAGAAATCATCTATGATGTGGTGAAAAATTCTATCCCTACGCTTTTAAATCCTGAACTCACAGCTAGTTGGGAAAAAGGATTAACAATGGTTACTCAAAATGAGATAGAAGGAAATTTGTACATGGATAAGCTTGAAAATTATATAATTAAAAATACAGATAGAGTACTTAAACTAAATAATGGGTTAAGACTTAAGAATAATTTTGATAAGGCACGTGGATTTTATAAAAACCCTCAAACTAAGGCAGAATAATACAAAAGATAATCAGAAACTATAGTATACCTTCTGATTATCTTTTTTCTGCAACTCAGCGGGAGATGATTTCACTAATATAATAATCAAAGGGAGATGTCACTAATTGGCAAAAGATAAGATAATCTATGTTTGTAAAGAGTGTGGGTCACATGCCCCGAAATGGATGGGCAAATGTAATGATTGTGGCGCATGGAATTCATATGAAGAGAAAGTTGAAAAGGCGGGTGCAGCTAAATCAAATGCCTTAAATAGTATGACAATAACAACTAAACCTACAAAACTAAAGGCGGTTGTGCAGTCTAACAGTGATAGAATAATTACTGGAGTTTCAGAGTTTGATAGGGTTATGGGAGGAGGAATAGTTAGAGATAGTGTGACTATTATATCTGCTCCCCCAGGGGCAGGGAAGTCTACACTTTTGCTACAACTCGCAAATTCACTTTCATTAAAAGGATATAAAATCTTATACGCGTCTGGAGAAGAAAGTAATAGCCAAATTAAAAATAGAGCCGACCGAACAGTAAAAGAGATAGCTGATAACTTTTGGGTAGTTTCAGACACAAAGTTAGATGAAATATTACAACATATAGAAACTGTGGATGCTGATTTAATAATACTTGACAGTATTCAAACATTTACTTTGAACGAATATTCAGGTTCGAGGGCGGGGTCTCCTACTCAAGTAATTGAATGTGCCACAGCTTTAAAGGATAAAGCAAAAAATCCAGATAGACCAAGAGCCGTTTTTCTGGTTGGGCAAATGACAAAGGCAGATGAGATGGCAGGACCGCGTATCTTAGAGCATTTAGTAGATACTGTATTATATCTTGAAGGAGAAAATGGAGAAGAGCTAAAACACTTGGTAAGTAAGAAGAATCGATTCGGAAGTACTGAAGAAAGTGGTATGTTTAGGCTTTCAGACGTTGGAATGGAAGAGATTACTGACCCTTCTGAGTTTTTTATGACCAAAAGAGATGCGTTAGTTCCAGGAAGTGCTTTAGCAGTTATAAAGGATGGAACAAGGCCTATTGTTATAGAAATAGAGAGTCTTGTATCTAAATCTTTTACTCCTTACCCAAGCAGGCTAAGTGAGTGTTTTTCAAGGAAGGAGCAACTGGGAACACTTATTTCAATCCTTGAGGAAAGGGGAGGAATAGGACTTTATGATAAGAATGTTATTATAAAAGCAACCGGTGGTCTCAAACTAACTGAAACATCAGTGAATCTTGCTGTAGTCATGAGTATAGCATCTTCTGCAATGAATCGTGGAATAGCTACAGATACAGTATTTATTGGAGAACTGGGCCTTACTGGTGAATTAAAAAAGGTCCCATCTTTAGAGCAAAGACTTAAAGAAGTAGACAGAATGGGGTTTAAAAAGGCTTATATACCTCAAAATTGTTTAAAAGCAGGAGTCAAATTTAAGAACTTAAAGGTTATACCATGTAAAAAATTAACCGACGTGATTGAAAAAGAGATGAAATAGAAAGATGCGTTAACAACATTATATTAGGTTGGAAATTTAATGTTAGAATTATTGAATTTCGTTTCACAGCGTGCAAGAATCTATCATTTGAATATAGCTAAGCATAATAATATGAACTTTCTCCGGAAGTGACTCCAAATAAGAAGTGCAAAAACATTGAAATTTGGTTTAGAAATTCTCATTTTGCCAATATAATATACTCGTAAGCCTGCCAGGACAGATAACAATTAATAATTGTTACCTCCCCCAACGAACTACCCAGAGGCCCAGGCTAGCGAACCTGAGCCAGGACGGCGAATGTGAGCGATAGAGAATCTTATATTTGCAAAATGTTAGAATTACTTAATCAACTTTCACGTTTCAATCTCTTATTTGGAGTCACGCAGGAGAAAGTTCATATGGATTGCATTTTTTTCCTATTCTATAATTAATTCAAATAGTTTTTTAGCTGCTTTTCTAGGGCCATCTTTTTCTTGACCGACCACTCCTAGGGAAGTTCTAATTTGTCCAACTTTAACTCCCGTTTTGAAGAATTCTTCAAAATAGCTATCGATTAGGACATCCACTTGTTCTTGTTTTTGAACTGGTCCAAAGGGATTTGCAAAATACGAGGTTACAAGTCCTAATTCAGTAGTTGTACCCTTGGCCATTCTTGCACCTTTTTTACAGACATCTATAGCATCTGTTGAATTTGTGAAGAAATTAATTTCTTCAATTCCATCTTTTACTTCTTCATAGTTATTTGCATAGAGGAATAAATCTATAGGATATCCCTTAATGATAGCTTTATAGCTTGCTACTGGCATAACAAGTCTTGCGTTAATTTTATCGGGATTCATAAATATACTTCTATCAATTTCTTTAAAAGCATAACCTGCATCTAAATCATCAAGTCTTACGAAAGCACCAATTTCAGTTCCGAAGGCTAAAGGCTTTGAACCTTCCTTTAGAGTTAGGTAACCCATGTCATCAAAGACAATAGTCATGTCGCTGATATAATCTTCACTTAGACTTCTAAAAGCTTCTAAGGATTCAGATTTACCTGCACCACTGTCACCCATAATAACAACATTAGCGCTATTACCATTATTCATAATAATATTTACCATTGCGCCATGGATTGGTAGTGAACCCCGTTTAATCATTATTAGATTATGAAGAGTTAAGGCCATCTTTTTTACATAACCGAAGTAATCAATTTCATCGCCATAACTTATATAGCCAAGCATAATATTATTTTCTTTATCATCATAAAATACTGTTTTAACTTTTTCAAAAGAATCTTTAGCACCAAAAACAAAAACTGCATCTGGTTTAACATCCCTGTACTCTTCTTCACTTGCCATTTCAAATAGGTTACATAGAGTTATTGCATGAGCCATAAAATCTCTGTGAACATAAATAAAAGTAAGTAATGTTCCAACTTTGGCTGGATAACAAAACCAATGGTCTGTGGTTATAGTACAATTTTTTAATGGATTTTCAAAACATTCGTTAAAGATTCCATCTCTAGTATTCTTTTTAGGGTAACTTATATAAGGTAAATCTAGTATTATTGCATCAATAAAGGGAACACCTTTAAGTACTTCATAGCCTATAGGCAATGGCCAATTTATGTTGTTAACAATTAGGCCAGCATTTCCACCGGCAGGGAGCTGCCTGTAAACTTTAGGTTGATAACCTACAACATTTTCTTCGATTTTTCTATATAAATTAAGTATGAGCATTGAAAAATTATTGTTTGCTTCAACAAAACTTGTTTTTTCTAAACCCTCATTGATTTTATGGTTGTGAATTAAAGTATATCTTTCAAGCTTTCTCCAAAAACTATAAAAATCTTCTATAAAGTCAGTAAAACTATCTTTATTATTTATAAGGGAGCTATATTGAGTATTTAAATTTATAATCTCATTTACATTAAGTACCGATAAAAGTTTAAACAAATGTATAAAGAAAACATCTAAATCCGCACTGTCCGTGTCTGTATTTTGAATCAAATATTTATATGTATTTGATTTTTTCTTCTTTATTTTTTTAAGATAAGCATTAAAAACCCTTCTAAAACCATCACTTTCTAATAATTGAACATGACTATTACAATATTTTGCCGTGAAATTTATCATTACTTTTTCATTACTTAGAGAAAATTCTTTTTTCAATTTGGCACCTCCATGGATAATTACATACTTTTTATGAAAAATGAAATTTATATAAGGGAATATTATCATAAGTGGTTGTTAATTTTTGAATACTAGACTATAATACTTTAAAAATGAAATATTAACAACATTAAAATTGCAAAAATCATATTCTAATATGTTGTTTTCTTATTTGTATTCTTAATCTATATTGTAATAATATATTCAACTGACTGGACATTTGTAACAAAATTTTGATGTAATTACTTAGAACTCTGAGATATAATAAAATTAAGTGTATAATGTAAATTGCAGTAAAATAGATTTGCATATTGAATCCAATTTATTTTATGTAAATTGAACAAGTAAAGGGGAGTGATATATTGAAAAACAAAAAAATGTCTCATTTAATGGCGATAATCTTAATGTTTATATGGAGTTTATCATATTTAAGCATAAAGGTTATATCAGAAGAGGTAAGTCCCATATTATCAGCATTTTACAGATTTGTATTTGCCGCAATTATTTTATTTGTAATATTAAAATTGAAATTCCCCGAGGAAAAAGTTTTAAAAGAGGATAAATTAAAATTTGCCTTGGGAGGACTCTTTGGAGTAACAATATATTTTATATTTGAAAACTATTCTGTAGCATATACATCTGCATCAAATGTTGCAATTTTAATTGCATCTATACCTGTATTTACTCTATTTACCCAGAGAATTATTTATAAAGAGAAATTCACTTATGGAAAAATAATTGGCGTTATCTTAAGTTTAATAGGAATTATTATAATAATTGCAGCTAAGGGAAGAGTGAGCTTATTATCAAAAGGTAGTGTAGGAGACTTGATGGCTCTTGGCGCAGTATTTTCTTGGATAATATATAACATGGTTTGTAGTAGTTTTAAAGGTAATTATAAAGTATTAACTATAACTACTTATGAAATTATGTGGGGATCACTTTTTTTAAGTCCTTCATTATTTTTTAATACATTGCAAATGCCTTCTACAAAAGTTGTATTGAATTTAGTGTTTCTATCAATATTTTGCTCTTGCATTGGATATGTAATGTATGTTCATTGTCTAAAAGATCTTGGAGCTACTGTCATTACAACATATATAAACTTGCAGCCTATAATGAGCCTAATTGCAGCGGGAGTAATACTAAATGAAACTGTCACCATTTGGCAGGTAGTGGGGTGCATTGTCATAATAGCAGGGGTGACCTTAGTTAGTTTGGATGGTAGGCTTAATTTTAGGAAACGGAAAAGGGCATATAAAGATATTCAATTATAACTATAAGGTATAAATTTTCTCATAGTATGTTATAACAAAAAGTATATATTGCTCTAATGCGCTCACATCACCAATTAATTCTAAAATTTAATATATTTACAACTGCTAAAAACCACAAACTCGCTACCCCTTAGTATTCCTCATAGGTACACAACAATTCTCAATTGTTGTGTACTCAAACATGTGATTTTCTTACGCATCTATAAATATATTAAATTAAGAATTACTAAGGTTCGTTCGAACGCATTTTGCGCAATATATACTTTTGTTAACATACTATGTGAAAAAATATTATGCAATCAAATAATTAGATTAATTTTATATTGGCAAAAGATTAGAATTTCTTAATATAATTTCTTGTTATATAGGAAACAAAATGCTGAAAACAATGTGGATAACTTTTTTATAGTTGAGAGTTAAGGCTGAGTTTTATGAATACCAAATTCAAATTATATGTAACACCTCTGCAGCCTATCGGCTAAAAGATTTTTTTGTGGAGAATTATTTAGAATTAGTGTTTTTTTAGTTGCTATCCATAGTAGATACATCTTAGAGTAAATGTGATATAGTATGAAGTTTCTCTAGGAGTGATGTGAAATAAGAAGTGAAGAAACAATTGAAATCCCATTTAGAAATTCTTTTTTTGAAAATATAAAATTCTCGTAAGACTGCCAGGAACGGCATAACAATTGATAATTGTTATGTGCCCCAAACGCATGCCCAGAGGAAGTCTAGCAAACCCGAGACAGGACGTCGAGTATGAGCGATAGAGAATTTTATATTTTCAAAAGATTAGAATTCCTTAATGGGATTTCACGTTTTAAGTTCTTATTTCACATCATGCAGGAGAAACTTCATAGGTTGCACTTATTTTATTTAGAGTTTGATTGCAAGACATGCAGGAACTATTTTGGATTAACAATTAATGCTCATCAGGAAATATCGCATTTATTACGTTTGTAACAGTTTCATTGCAAATAGAGTAATTAATTTGCAAGCCATTTCTTTCACCTTTGATAATTCCTAAAGCCTTTAGCTTTTGAATGTGCTGAGAAACAGTGGATTGAGGGAGACTCAAGCAATTCTGCATATAGCCTACATTGCAGCTTCCTTTCTTCATAAGTCCTCTGATAATGCATATTCGTGCAGGGTGAGCAATGGCTTTCAATAAATCTGCAATTTCTTCATACTGTTTAATATTATTCATAATATCGTTATTATTAATATCTTTATTCATAAAAAATCTCCTTTTAAAATCTTATTCGTCTACCACCACGATTTTTGCGCCTGCCAATAGAAGAAATTAATATCACAATTAAGACTATAACTATTATTAATACAATAGAAGCTGCAGCGTAGATAATTATATTATCTTTAACAATAGCAGATTTTGAAATCATTGGATATAATTTATATTCTTTTAGTGAATCTCTTTGTTTAATAACTACAGTTCCAACAGAATTATCTTTATTAAGCTTCCATGCTTTTATTCCGGAAGTTTTAAATGAAGTTTGAGGTTTTACGTCATTTTTATAAAAAGTCACATCTTCATTTGCTTGGAGTGGTACATCCATTGTTTTTTTTGGTCCTATGAATGGAAGAACATTATAAGGTACTGAAATTGTTGTAATTGCAGTATTTTTTTTATTAAGTATATCTTTTTTAACAGAATAACTATAGTTAATTAGTTTTGTCATATCTTCAAAAACTTTTGTATCCAGTGGTAAATTATATTCGGAATTCATAACAACGCCTATAATATGGCGACCATTTCTTTCATATATAGAGACTAGGCATCTCCCAGCTTTTGCTGTAACGCCAGTTTTACCACCTATGTTACCATCAATGCCAAGAAGTTTGTTTCTATTTTGAACAGTTGCTTCAGGACCATTAGCGGATTTTATTACGCTTGTTTTTTTACCTATAGATTTCTTTACCCAAGCATTTTTATAAGCAGCTCTACCTAAAAGGGTTAAGTCATAAGCAGTTGTATAATGATCATTATTTGAATCATCCAAACCATTTGGGGTGACAAAATGAGAACCTGTCATTCCAAGTGATACTGCTTTGGCATTCATCATCTTAGCAAAATTAATTGGATTGCCTCCAACGTTATCTGCAATCATATAAGCTATATCATTTCCAGAATAAAGAAGAAGTGCATCCATTACATTTTCAGCGGACATTGTATCACCAATTGCTACAGGATGAATATTTAGGTTATAAGAGTAAGCAGGTTGATCTTTTGCATTTTTTGTATAATTTAAATTATCAGTTGATTTCTTATTTTCAGCAAGTAGCAAGGCTGTTATAAGCTTTGTAATACTTGCAGGATACATCTTATTATCAATATTTTTAGTGTAAATAATTTCATTAGTATCCATGTCTACAGAAATTGCAGCTTTACCAATTAAGTCTGGTGGGGTAGCAGCAGCGAAAACGGTTGTAGAAAAGACTACAGTAAACATCAATGCAAGCAGTAAAACTCGATTTCTTCTTTTCAATTTTCATCTCTCCATTTTAATTAAATTTTATATTCATCTGCGAATAAATACAAAGCAAGTATATCATATTTAAGATATTAAGAACAAGGTGCATTGTTCTTAATGAAGTGTATTTAGGATGAAATTAATACAATGATAACATTTAGTTATGGACGAGTAGTTTTTTATATTATGTTATAACGAAAAAAATATATTGCGAGAATTCGAATACATTCTGTGCAATATATACTTTTGTTAGCATAATATAAGAAAAACAAATTATATTTAAATGATTCATTGAGTTTATGTTTAATTAACTAAGAAAGATTGCTATTGGCTGATCCTCCAATATAATGTTTAGATCCGAGGTAAACTGATGTTATGCTTATTATAACTGTGACAATAGCTATAATAAGCAGAATTGTATTTCCTTGAGGCATTATAGAAAAGCTTTCAAGAAATTCAACCTTGCCAGTGTTTGGAGATGTTGGCATATGAGTTTTTAGGAAAAACAGAAGTCCATAACCAATAGCAGCAAACACTGCAAAACTAGAAAATCGTAATTTTTTGTTTCTTATAAAAGTTATTGCAACACCAGTAAAAAGTATTAACAGAAATATGCATAACATCAACATATTACCTTTTGTTGTGTTTATTATTTGGTGCATAGCAGACTCTGGAGGTGATTGACTAAGGCTTTGAGGAGCCACAAGATATACAATTCCAAATAGAACACCTGCAAACCCTAAGGTAACAATGCAGTATAGTAGATATCCTATAAATATAATAACTATTGATAGCAAAAATATATTTAGTGCAGTATATTTTCGGCTTACAGGAACAGTTTCAAATAATTTATGATTGCCGTAAAGTAGTCTGTTAATCATCCATATACTCACTAGAGGTAAAGAAATAGGTAGCATAGTACCTGTAGATGATGTACTCCCCGTAAATATTGAAATATCTATAAAAATCAATATAGAAGCAATTATAAAACAGGAAAAACCAGTAAGCAATCCTTTAAAAGAATTTTGGCCAGTCATATCAAATGGTGGCGTTGAATTGAGTAATAGTTTTTGATAAGCAATGAGCTTTTTTAACATATTAAACTCCCCTTTCCTTTATAAAGTTTCCACTCTTCTTCATTTTTTTGCACCCATGTAGATCATAATATCCTCAATGGTAGGTCGGGCAGTTTTAACTCCCACTAAATTCTTTAGTATTAAACTATTTGTGCATAATCCCTCAAATCCAAAGGTTGTTTCTTTTAACCCAATAAATTCAGATTTAATTGCATCTGTCATAACATGTTTTTCAATATGCGCCAGAATATAGTTATCAAGCATTTCGTCTTTTCCCTTAGTAAAAACAATTTTACCGTTATCAATCATGGTTATATAATCAGCAATTTTTTCTAGGTCACTTGTAATATGTGTTGAAAATAATATGGATCTTTCCTCATTTTGCATAAGTTCTAGAAGTAAATCGATCACCTCTGCTCTTGCAATGGGATCAAGCCCTGCTGTAGGTTCGTCAAGTATGATTAATTCAGGATTATGACATATAGCCATTACAACTCCAAATTTCATCTGCATACCTTTTGAATATGCTGAAAGTTTTTTGCTTGGATTAAGTTCAAAACGTTTCATCAAATCGCAAAATAGTTTATCATCAAAGGTTTTATAAAAGGGTGCTATCATCTTTTTAATTTTAACAGGTTTGAGATTAAGAGGATAAATTAGACTGTCAAAAACAACTCCTATTTTTGATTTAACTATTTCTTCGTTTCCAAACATAGGAGTACCGCTAAATAACACTTCTCCGGATGTTTTAGGAATCATATTAAGTATTGTTTTAATAAGGGTTGTTTTGCCTGAACCATTTTTCCCTATAAACCCCATAATAGTGCCTTTTTTAATTGAAAAATTTATATCACTTAAGGAAAAATCACCAATAGTTGCTTCCAAGTTTTTAATTTCTAAAGCCTTATTTATCATTTATAACACCTCCATATATTTCATTTATAATTTCAATCATTTCCTCAGGAGTTATGGCTGAGGTGTCTGCAAATTCTTTGATTTCAAGAAGTTTTTCTCGAAGCATATTAATGTGTATTGCCTTAATTTTCTTCTTGTCAATTTCTGCTACAAAACATCCTCGTCCTTGTAAATTGATTATAATGCCTTCTTTTCCTAGTTCTTCATAAGCACGTTTTACGGTTATGATGCCCACTTTCAAATCTTTTGCCATAAGCCTTATTGAAGGCAATTGCTCTTGAGATTTTATATTTCCACTGAGTACCATTTCTTTTATTTGATTTTGTATTTGCTCATATATGGGTGTTTGTGAAAGTGTTGATATAAGAATATTCGTGCGCATCATCTCCTTATCTACTGTTACTATACAATAGACACAGATAATTGTCAATGATTTCTTTGAATTACAATTTATCCTTTCTAAACAATGATATTAAGTGGCTACTTTAATAAAGAAATACCACTTGCCACATGGGTGGAACCAAAAGAGGTTTTTTATGATAGAATAGATTTATGGATTTCAGATAATAATATGTAAAAAATCACAGTAAAGTCAAAAGGATTATTATTAAAAAGATGCCACTTGCCACGTGGGTGGCACTAGAAAGGTTTGTGATTAATTTGATAAATGAGTTAAAACAAATATTTAATAATAGAGATTCTAAGGTAATAGGAGAGTTTAAAGAAAGTGCGGTTATGATTTTACTTGAGGAGGATAATGAGGAATTATCCATAGTATTTGAAGTGCGTGCGTCTAAATTAAGAAGTCAGCCTTGTGATGTTTGTCTGCCTGGTGGAAAAGTTGAACAAAATGAGAACCCAAGGGAAACTTCAATAAGAGAAACCATGGAAGAATTAAATCTGCAAAGAGATCAGATGGATTTCATAGGAGATATGGATTATTATGTAAGCCCTTATGGAAATATACTTTATGCTTTTGTAAGTATCTTAAAATATGGAGAAATAAAACCTAGCGAAGACGAAGTAGATCATGTATTTAAAGTTCCATTAAAATTCTTTTTGGAAAATGAGCCATTACTTTATAAAATGGATATAGGACCTATAAACCATGATGATTTTCCATTTCATTTGATTAATGGTGGAAAAGACTATAAGTTTAGGAAAGGGTATTTGGATGAGTATTTTTATGTGTATAATAACTATGTAATTTGGGGTTTCACAGCTCAAATTATTAAAAGTTTTATTGATGTTATAAAATAAAGACTTATAGAAAAATAAAATTTTAAAAAGCAGTAATAATATTTAAATTATTACTGCTTTTTAGGTGATGCTATTTATTGGGTACAACTTTATTTTTCTTTATGAATAATGAAACACTTAATACTATAAGAGCGATATAGATGAAAATATATACAATTGATAGTAACCCCGTAGTATAGAAAAATTTTAGATAAATAAAAGCAAATATGGATATAAGGGACCAAAACAGAGAAATAAAAGCTATAATATTATTTCTCTGTCTCCAATGTTCAGGATCTTTCATAGATCCAATAATTTTAGTGCGTTTTTTACTTTTATCCTTTGTGTTAATTACTAAAAATTTGTAATATACAAAAAATATAAATTCCACTATTGAAACTGCAAAAAACATAAATGATAAAGAAATACTAGTTATATTCAAAAAAATCACTCCTTTTAGGAATTAATATGCCCTAAAAGTTAAAACATAACACTATTCTTTTTTTTCTAAAATAATACCTTCATAATAATCTGTTCCCCATTTACACATAATGTCTAAGATAGGCATAACACTTTTTCCTTGTTTTGTTAAAGAGTATTCTACTTTTGGAGGAACCTGTGCATATACTTTTCTATTTACCATTTCATACGCTTCTAATTCTCTAAGTTGTTGTGTTAACATTTTTTGTGTTATACCACCCATTGATCTCTTGAGTTCACTAAATCTTAATACACCGTTTTGTGCTAGTTTCCAAAGAATAATTGGTTTCCATTTACCACCTATAATATCTAGTGTTAATTCTATGGCACAGCTATATTCTTTATTATTTATTTTCATAATTTTATCGCTCATATTACCTCCTAATATCCTTCAAGGCCAAATAACAATTTCTAATTATTTTACTTAAATATAATATTATTAAAATTGTTAAGTCATAAACTAAGTCACTTAAATACTAAGTAACTATTTAGTTAGTACTTGATTAAAAAACCTTTGGTATGTACAATTATATCATTGATATATTTTATATACAATATTTCAATAAATCAACATAAAAGAATGTAGATTGCAATATAAAAGAGGAGGAAAAGAAATGAAAGAAATGAAAGAAATGAAAGAAATTCATAACTTACATAATGAGATCATAGGGTTAAAATTAGTAGAAGTGCTTAAAAAAAATGCATTTTCAGCGGTTTATTTTAAAAGTGGTGATGAAGCTTCAGAATTTATAATGAAGAATGTGAACAAGGGAGACTGCGTAGGTTTTGGAGGATCCATGACTATAAAAAAACTTGGCATACAAGAAAAGGTAAAATCCATGGGAGGAATTGTACTAGATCATGGTGACACAACTTTATCACCTGAGGAAACAATGGAAACTATGCGGGGCGAGTTAATTAGCGATGTTTTTTTATGCAGTTCTAATGCTGTAACAATGGACGGAGAACTTGTTAACATTGATGGGGCTGGAAATAGGGTAGCTGCAATGAGCTTTGGGCCTAAAAAGGTAATTGTTGTTGTAGGAGTTAATAAAATTTGCAAAAATGAAGCTTCTGCGTTTGAAAGATTAGAACAAATTGCGGCACCAAAGAACAACATGAGATTAAATATGCCAAATCCCTGTACTAAGACTGGAGTTTGTATGGACTGCAAATCAGATACTAGAATTTGCAGGATTTATTCAGTAATTAAAAGAAAGCCTATGAGGACTGATATTACAGTAGTTGTAATTGGTGAAGAGTTCGGTTATTAATGACATTTAACAAGGGAAGGTTCCAACTTATATAATTGAAAGACAATGATTAAATGTATAATTTTGTAATTTTATGTATAAATGTTTATATATATTATTTCCGAAAAATACTTCATTTTATCCTCCAAAAGTCTTATAATGTTACCAAAGTAATAATATTACTGGTATAACAAATTATAGGATAGGAGTGATAAAATGGTAGGATGTCCTTTTCTAACTACTATGGATGAAGAAATTGACTGTTTTAAGGAATGCGCATTACATAAATGGTCTAGTAATGGAGGCAAATGTCCATTTGCTGAATTAGAAGATTTTAAAGCTATTACTATTAAGGAAATTTCTGATTATGAGTCATTTAATGAGAATAAACCTTCATCATTAAGAATGTTGTATAAATAAAAATATTCATGGGTGATTTATATTGTTTATAATATATAATATTAGGATATAATTAACACAAAGTAAGGGAGTGAATATATATGGAAAGAACATTGGTTTTAGTTAAACCTGATGGGGTTAAACGTGCATTGGTTGGTAAGATAATAGATCAGTATGAGCAGAAGTCATTAGAAATTGTAGCGGTCAAAATAATTACTGCTACAAAGGATGAGGCTAGAAAACATTATAGTGAACATGCTGGAAAGAGTTTTTTTGAAGAATTAATAAATTATATGACTGAAGGCAAGATGTGTGCAATGATTTTGATGGGGGATAAGGCTATTGATGTAGTACGGAAAATCAATGGAGACAAGGATCCCTTAAAAGCAGAACTAGGCAGTATAAGAGGAAAATTTACAATAGACAAAACTCACAATCTAGTTCATGCATCTGATAGTACTGAAAGTGCAGAACGTGAAATCTCAATTTGGTTTCCAGAGCTTAATGAAAAAGATAATCTAGAGACGGCAAAAAACTTATTTTTAAAAACTGATGCTCCATTAATAAATGTGTAGAATTTCGAACATAACTAAAAAAAGTTAACCAATTGGTTAACTTTTTTTAGTTATGTTCATAAACCTAATATTAACATGTGACTAAATTATGATTAATGAGAACCACAATGTCCAGAACAACCATTACAGGACTTAGTGTCGCCACTTGAACAATCTTTTTTATCGGTTTTAGAAAGTATTGTTTTAATCCAAAATCTAGAATCACTATAGGCTATGGTGAGTTCCTTAATGTTTTCTACAAGAGATTCATCATATAGTATTTGCAAATTACCAATGCTATTTTTAATGTCTCCTGTTTTGAAATTGTCTAAATAAATATCAACTTTTGCAGTTTTACAACAACCGTTGGTGAAGACAAATCGTGCGCTATCATATGTTTCATCGAGATTAATCATTTCTAGAAGCACATCTAGAGCAACTTTTGAAAGCTTGATTTTTAAAGGTAGTTCCATAAGTCCTCCTAGCATTTCTCTGTGATTTAATAATTATAGAAATATTATATCACAAGTGTAAATGTTATTACCCAAGTGTATATATTGCTACACAAGTGATTCAGAATAATGATTTAGTAAACTTTGCTTTAGATTCCATAAATTCCAAGAAAGATCCACATAATAAGCATGAGGATTGTCAAATCTTAAAACTTCTGTCCATAATTTAGAGACTTCACGATTAGAAAATGCTTTTATCTCCATAACAGACGGAGATTCATAAACCTGCTGTCCATTATCAAATAGTTTAACCCTAAGTTCTTTTATATAGTAATTTTTAAGATTTCTTTTTTTCCAGGTATAAGTTGGATTAAATATTTCAAGGGGTCTACTAATATCAATTTCCTCATCATGTAAGGTAATTAAATCTGCAATGGCTTTGTGTGTTCTTTTATCGAATATTCTATATAATTTTTTAAAAGCAGGATTAATAATTTTTTCTGCATTCTCACTAATTTTAATTTTTGGTATTATTTCTCCGCCATTCTCAACAGCTACGAGTTTATAAACTCCACCAAATACAGGCTCTGATCTTGCAGTAATAAGTCTTTCTCCAACACCAAAGTTATCAATTTGTGCCCCGTTTTCCAAAACACCGGCTATTATATACTCATCTAGAGAGTTAGAAATCGTAATTTTAACATCCGAGTAACCAGCATCATCTAGGATTAATCTAACTTTTTTAGTTAGATATGTAATATCTCCGCTATCAATTCTAATGCCTACAGGTCTTTTCCCCATAGGTTTAAGAACCTCATTAAATACCTTGATGGCATTTAACACACCAGAGTTTAATACACTATAAGTATCTATAAGAAGTACACAGTTATCAGGGTAGGTTTTAGTCCAAGCTTTAAAAGCATCATATTCAGTATCAAAAAGTTGTACCCAGCTATGTGCCATTGTTCCTAGGGCAGGAATATTAAACATTTCCTCAGCAATAGTACAGGCAGTACCAACGCAACCACCAATAACAGCAGCTCGTGCTCCGTATATCGCGCCATCATAACCTTGAGCACGACGAGAACCAAATTCCATAACAGGTCTACCTTTTGCTGATCTACATATTCTACTTGCTTTAGTAGCTATTAAGGTTTGATGATTTATTGTTAGTAGAACCATTGTCTCAACAAATTGAGCCTGTATAATTGGACCTCTAACTGTAACTAAGGGTTCACCTGGAAAAACAGGATAACCTTCAGGTACCGCCCATACATCACAAGAAAATTTAAAATTACTTAGATAATCAATAAATTTTTGTGAAAATGTGTTTTTGCTTTTTAAATAGGTTATATCATCATCTGAAAATTTTAAATTAGAAAGATATTCAATTAATTGTTGTACCCCGGCCATAATACAATATCCACCACCGTCAGGTATTCTTCTGAAAAACATATCAAAGTAGGCAATTTTATCCCCAACATTATTATCGAGATAACCATTTGCCATAGTTAGTTCATAAAAATCTACTAGCATTGTTAGGTTTCTTTCATTCCCCACATTAAAATCTTTTGAGCTTTTCATAATTTTTCCCCTTTGAAATTTAATAAAAGTATATAATAGAGTTATAACATGGTTTCATTTTAATGTAATAGTTGGATTATTACAATAGCAATTTTGGTATATAAAGAATAGAAATAATAGTAGATAGATATAATGTAGATGGATGAATTGGAGAAAATATAATATGAATAACAAAGTAGGCATCAATAAAACACATGCAAACCTAAGCAATAAAACACATGCAAACCTAAGCAATGAGCAGAGGGACGCCGTTTTTACTAGTAGTAGAAATTTATTAGTTACAGCAGGTCCAGGTAGTGGTAAAACAGTAGTTATTGTTAATAGGATTGTTCATTTAATAAATGAACAAAACATTAAACCTAAGAACATTATTGTAATTACGTTTACAAGAGCTGCAGCTATTAATATGAAAAGCAGATATATTGCTATTAATGGAAAGGATAAAGTTCCTTTTTTTGGAACCTTTCATGGTTTGTTTTATAAAATTCTTAAGAATTATTATGGTCAGATAAATATAATAAATGCACTAGATGTATATAAACTCATAAAAAATGTACTTATGTCCTATCTGGACGAGGTAGGGGATGAAAAAGTAAAAGAAGTCATAAATAATATTTCTGTATTTAAAACAAGTGGTAATTTAATAGAAAATTTCTCTCCAAGTATTGATAAGGGGATATTTATAGCAGCCTATAATATTTATGAGCAGTATAGGAAAGAAAAAAACTTATTAGATTTTGATGATCTTCAAATAGGATGCAAAGATTTATTTATAAAAGATTATACAATACTTCAGGGGTATAAAAAACTGTTCAAACATATTTTAGTAGATGAATTTCAAGATTGCGATTCAATGCAAATAGATATACTAAAGCTTTTAAATGAAGAAAATTCTATATTTGCTGTGGGTGATGAGGATCAATGTATTTATGGGTTTAGAGGGTCGAATCCACAGTGTATGGTTGATTTTTCAGAGCATTTTGTAGGTGGAGGGAAGTTGCCCTTGTCCACTAACTATAGGTGCCCAAAGAACATAGTAGAAATATCCATGAATATTATAAAAAATAATAGCATGAGAAATGAAAAAAATATAACAGCATTTAAAGAGCAAGATGGTATTATTGTTGTGATTAACAATGTGAATGAAAGCGCACAGGCAGAAGAAATTAGTAATATCATTCAAAAACATATGGAGAATAATGAAAATAAGTATGGAGACAATGCAATATTATATAGAACAAACGTAGAATGCAGAAGTATAATAGATATTTTTATTAAAAAAAGAATACCTTTTAGGTTATTAGATAAGGAATATGACTTCTTTCAACATTTCATTTGTAAAGATATAATTGCATATTTAAAATTAAGTATTGATAATAGTGATAGAGAAAGTTTCACTAGGATAATTAATAAACCCTTTAGATATATAAGTAAATTAAATTTAGATAAGTTAAAAAGAAATTCTGCACGTGAAGATTGTTTTGAAATATTAAAGGAAATAGAAGATATACCTGTGTTTCAAATGAAGATGTTAGATAAGTTAAAAAAGGATATACATTTCTTAAATAAAATTTCATTAGAAAGTGCTATAGATAATCTAGTTATGAGTATAGGATATCATGATTACATTAAAGAATATTGTACTAAATTTAAGATAGATTTAGGTGAGATGGAAGATGTTATTGGCGAGTTTAGGCAGTCAGCAGAGGGTTATAGCTCTATAATAGCTTTTCTAGCCCATATAGACCAGGTTAAAGAAGAAATTAGTAAACATAAGAAAAATACAGATGAGGATGCTGTAATATTTAGTACAATCCACGGCGTAAAAGGTATGGAGTTTAAAAATGTATTCCTAATTAATTGTAATGAGGAAAATATCCCACACATAAATAGTATAGAGAATAACCTAGAGGAAGAAAGAAGACTGTTTTATGTAGGAATTACAAGAGCTATAGATAATGTTTGGTTATGCATTTCTAAAAGTGTAAAAGGAAAAGTCAAAGAGACCTCACGTTTCATTAAAGAATGTAATATTACAGGCGCCAATGATTCGGATTTACCTTTTAAAGAAGGGGATACAGTGCTACATAAGAGTTTCGGACATGGAACAGTAATTTCAATTACAGATAAAGATTTAGAAATTAAGTTTGAGGGAGATATTATAAGGAAGTTTGATACTAATGTATTGTATAATAACTCTTTAATTTCAAAAACTTAAGGAGCTGTCTCAAAATAGAAATTAATTTCTATTTTGAGACAGCTCCTTCTTTGTGTAAGCATTTAATGTACATGAATTATTTTATTATAAATCACATTTGGTTTTATTGAGGTTATCAAGTAAAGCTAATGACTTAAAATGTTGTTTCAATTTTTCTTTAAAATTAACATCCATATCGATAGTACCTTCTTTTTTAGAAAGTTTACTTTTTTTCATTTTTTTATTTTGATCCATATATTCATATAGAAACGTTTTTAATTCAATATCATGTATGGTATGCATATAGGCCATCTCCTAAAAATTTAATAAGTGTTTATTATTTGATTATACACTAAATGACACTAAACGACAAAACATTTATTTTCTTTTTACTAAAAATTTTATGAAAATATATAAATGTTAATATTTGTTTGAAAAAGTTAAATTATAATCACTTTTAGGACTTTAAACTAATATTAGTATAAGCTATTTGTAGTAAAAGCTTGTGAATTAGAAAATATGTCTTGTTGCAAGGTAATAGAACAACACATATAATGTAATAGTAAGAAAAGATTTACAGGAGATGCAAAAAACTTACTATTAAGGTTGATTGGTCATTAAGGAGGGGAATTAATGGTTGCGTTTAAGCAAATGTGGGAAGATGTTAAATTAATTTTGTCTAATAAAAAACATTCGGATATACAAATTTTGGAGAGATTTAATTGTGGATTTACTGTTAAAGAACAAGATAATATTATTTTTATTACAAGAGATGACTTTGTGGACTTTTGGTGTAAGTTATTATACTATAATGAATTATCACTGGAACAAATTTTAAAAGATGATAAATTGAAACCAAAATATATTTATAATATTATAAGACAATTACCTTATATAGCGGAAAGTTCTGGGGTAATTAAGTTATTACAGTAGTTTTATTGAATGTTGTTATATAATGTTATATAATTTCAATAAGCTCATACTTTGAGATTAAGCTCATATTCTATGAATATGAGCTTAATAAATATTCTAATAATTTTGTGAAGAAGAGGTATAAAAATGGAAATCACAAATGTGCATTTGGAACAACTTATATTTGCTTTAGATATAGGAACAAGATCTATCATAGGGACAGTTGGAGTTATTCACGAAAATAAATTCCAAGTTCTTTTCGAGAGTTATATAGAACATGAAGAAAGAGCTATGATTGATGGTCAAATCCATGATATTCAATTGGTGGCTAGTGGAGTATTGAGGGTGAAAAAAGAATTAGAGGCAAATCTAAATATTTCATTAACTAAAGTAGCTATTGCAGCTGCTGGAAGGTTTTTAAGGACAACTACAATTAAGTCTGAAATAGAGATAGATGATGATAAAGAAATCGATAGGGAAGTAATTAGAAGCTTAGAGCTCACTGCAGTTAAAATGGCGGAGGAGAAAGTCGCACGAACTTCGCGAGGTAAACTTTATTGCGTTGGGTACAGTGTGAAGAGTTATTATTTAAATGGATATATTATAACAAATTTAAACTCCCATAAAGGAGAAAAAATTGCAGTTGAGATAATTGCCACCTTCCTTCCGCGTTCAGTAGTTGATAGCCTTTATGCTGTTATGAATAAAGCTGGACTTGAGGTTGTAAGTTTAACACTAGAGCCAATAGCAGCTATGGAGGCCGCCGTGCCACAAAATCTTAGACTTCTAAATTTAGCTTTAGTGGATATTGGCGCAGGTACTTCTGATATTGCTATTAGTAGCAAGGACAGTATAAGTGCATACGGGATGGTGCCAATGGCTGGGGATGAGGTAACTGAAACAATAGCTTTAGCCTATTTAGTTGATTTTAATACTGCTGAGAAAATCAAAAAGGAATGTTCTCGAAAAGATAAAATAGTGTACATAGATGTTTTAGGATTTGAGAACGAGCTAGAGCCAGAAGAAGTTCTAAAAATAATTAACCCAGTAGTTATGAAGATTTCAGAGGAAATAGGAAATAGAATAATTGAATTAAATGGAGGGAAAGCTCCAAATGCGGTATTTCTTGTAGGTGGGGGAGCACATACACCTTTTATCAAAGAAAATATTGCTAAAATTCTAAACTTGCCAATACAGCGAATTGCAATTAAAGGTAGGGAATCAGTAGTTGAATGTGTTTGTGATGGTAAATTAGGATCCGTTGGGGTTACAGTTTTAGGTATAGCATTAATATCAATAAAGAGATTAGGAAATGATTTTGTTAATGTAACCATAAATGACAAGATTATAAGCCTATTTAATGCGCATAAACATACTGTTATGGATGTATTGGTGCAGGAAGGTATAAATCCTAAAATATTGATTGGTAAGAATGGACGTAATATCAGGTTTAATGTTAATGAAATAAAACGAGTGGCCTTTGGAAGCTTAGCTAAGGGGGCAGAAATCAAGATTAATAATTTGCCTTGCAATATTGATTCGGATGTTGTTGAAGGTGATATTATTGAAGTTATTTACTGCAAGGATGGAAAAAATGCTGAGCCTAAAGTTATAGATTTTGTGAAGAATATTCAAGCCGTTAGTTTTTATATTGATGATGTAATACATAACATAGAGCCGGCGGCATTTATTAATGGCGAAAGGGTCTTAATAAATGCTGAAATAAAAGAAGATGATGATGTTGTAATAGAATTCCCTATTTCAATTAGTGAATATGAAAAATATTTTGGTAGAAAATCTTCAGGTTCAACTTTTATAATGGGTAATAAAGATCTGCAGGAGGATTATATTATAAAAGAAGGGGATAGGATATATACATCAGGTGTAAAAGTTAATAAAGCAATACCTAGAAAGGAAGCCCATATAGAAATAGAAAAAGAAATAGCTATTAGCAATGATGAAAATGTTGATGAAATAGCACTAGATAGTAAATTAGATAAAAAAGTGGTAAAAGTAAAGACTGAGAGTAAAGAAGTTAAGATTGAAGTTAACAAAAAAAGTATAACTCTTAAAGATAAAGAAAAATATGTGTTTGTGGATATATTTGATTATGTAGAATTTGATTTGTCTATTTCAAAAGGTAACCTAATATTAATGATAAATGGAAGTAAAGCTAGTTATTACCAACAAATAAAACATGGGGATGTAATTGAGATATATTGGGAAAATAGTATTTTTAAATCTGAAACAAAATATATGAATTAGCATGGTAGCTAGTTATTTTTAAATATGAATTACAAATTAAGAGTGAGATATTAGATGCGATTTATAATATAGAGGAAGGAAGGTGCAATTTTTGAAATTTTTAGATATGGCAAAAGTTATTGAGAGTGAACTTATAGATATAAGACGTGATTTACATAGAAATCCAGAGCTTGGATTTGATTTATTTAGAACTTCTCAAAAGGTAAAAGATTTTCTGTCAAAAGAAGGCATTGAGTTTTATGAAGTAGCACAAACCGGAATCTGTGCTATTATTATGGGAAATGGCGAAAAAACTATTGCTTTAAGAGCAGATATGGATGCACTTCCACTGCAAGATAAAAAAATATGTGAGTACTCTTCTAGTATTAGTGGTAGAATGCATGCTTGTGGGCATGATGCTCATACCACTATACTTTTAGGGGTTGCAAAAATATTAAATATCATGAAAGAAGAAATACCAGGAAATGTTAAATTATTCTTTGAACCAGCAGAAGAAACTACTGGTGGGTCTCCGTTAATGATAAAAGAGGGAGTCCTTGAAAACCCAAATGTTGAAGCTGTCATTGGGCTTCATGTAGAAGAGTTTTTAGAAGTTGGAACTGTCGGTTTAAAAAGGGGAGTAGCATATGCTGCATCAAATCCATTCACTATAAAAATTATAGGTAGGGGTGGTCATGGTGCAAGTCCCCATATGACTATAGATCCCATTGTAATAGCTAGCAATGTTATTGTTGCCCTTCAAACCATTGTAAGTCGCGAAATACCACCCACAGATCCTGCTGTTATAACAGTTGGATCAATTCACGGTGGCACAGCTCAAAATATTATACCAGAAGACGTGACAATAGAAGGTATTATTAGAACTATGAAAAATGAGCATAGGGATTATATAAAGATAAGATTAGTTGAGATAGTTGAAGGCATTGTTAAATCAATGAGGGGAAAATGTGAAATTAACATAGAGGAAAGTTATCCTTGTCTTTATAATAGCGATGAGCTTGCAGATATGTTCGAGAATAAAGCAAGTGAAATTGTTGGCGAGGCCAATGTTTGTAAATTAGACCAGCCTACAATGGGTGTGGAAAGTTTTGCCTATTTCTCTAAGGAAAGGCCATCATTATTTTACTTTTTAGGAAGTGCGAATACGGAGAAAGGCATAATTAATCCTGCTCATGGAAGTTTATTTGACATTGACGAGAGCTGTTTATCTATAGGTGTAGCTATGCAATGTAAATTAGCTTATGAATTTTTATTGAATTCATAGCACATATTAGTATATAATTGATATTCGATGTAATTTTTAAAAATGTAGTATGATTTATTATAAAATAAAAGTATGATTTTTTTTAAAATTAAATGGTGATTATTATAAGATAAATTAGAATATGTAGGTAATACATCAATAGAGGAAAGAGAACTAGGAGGATATTTATGAGAATAGAAATTGGAGCAAATGAAGCAGGACAACGAACAGATAAATTCATGAGAAAAGTACTTGGGGATGTGCCACTCAGCAAAATATATAAGGCTTTTAGAAAAGGTGATATTAGAGTTAATGGTCTCAAAATTAAGGAAAAACACTCTTTAGCAATAGGTGATATTGTTGAAACAAAATATATTACCAGTGAGTTTAAAAAAGAAGAGTTTAAAAGAATTGATAATAATCTGAAAATAACTTTTGAGGATGCCAACATATTAATGGTTGAAAAATGGCCAGGAGTTTTAGTTCATTCTGATCAAAAGGATGGAGAAGCTACATTAGTAGATTATGTGCTTTCTTATTTGTTTGATAAAGGAGATTACAAACCAGAAAATGAAATAACCTTTACGCCAGCACCTTGTAATAGATTAGACAGAAATACTTCGGGTATTGTTATGTTTGGTAAAAACTTCAAATCTCTTAAACTTTTAAATGAGATGGTAAGAGAAAGAAATGTTGAAAAATATTATATGGCATTAGTAAGAAATAGAATTAACGACGGAGTTTATGAGGGATATATATATAAAAATGAGGATGCAAATATATCACAGGTATTTGACACACCAATGCCAGATACAAAAAAAATAGCAATGGAAGTTAAAAATATTCAAAGTTGTGGTACATTTTCATTAATAGACATTAACCTTTTAACGGGAAGGAGCCATCAGCTTAGAGCACATCTAAGTCATTTGGGTAACGCTATTGTTGGGGATCCTAAATATGGAGATAAAAAAATGAATAGTTTCTTTATGAATAAATATGGGTTAGATTATCAATATTTATATGCATATAAGGCAATGTTTAAAAATTGCCCAGAGGAACTAGCTTATATGGAGAATAAAACTATTGCAGAGAGTTTACCACCAGTATTAAAAAAGATAAAAAGGGATGTATTTAAATTTTAAAGGGTGGGTTAGATGAGTGAAAAGATAGGTTTTAAAAAACAATCTACTACAAAAGGATTTGCAATATTATCTGCGGCAACGTTTATGGTTAAGCTTTTATCTCTACTATATGTACCTTTTTTAAGAAAAATATTAGGAGGGTATGGGTACGGTGTGTATTCCTCAGCATACACTATTTTTGTATATGTGTATATTTTGACAAATGCGGGTATTCCTGTGGCTATTTCTAAGATGGTATCAGAGCTGATAGCTGTAGGAAATTACAAGGATGCCGTAAAGACTTTTAAAATAGCTAGATTTTTGCTTTTGATATTAGGTATGACTATGGCGCTTTTAATGCTTATTTTCGTAGTACCTCTAGCTAATGCAACTCACAGTGCTCCTGCAAAATTTGCAATTATGGCATTAGCTCCAACTATTTTAATATCATCTGTATTATCAGCTTATAGGGGTTATTTTCAAGGAAGAGGAAATATGACACCTACTGCTGTATCACAGGTATTAGAACAAATTGCAAATACTATATTTAGTTTAGTTTTTGCAGCGTACTTTATAAAATATGGTATATCAGAAGGTGCGGCAGGTGGAACAATTGGGACATCACTAGGGGCATTAGTTGCCGTGGTATATATGATACGTGCTTACGAAAAAAATAAAGTTTTTAGGGTTGCCAAAGGATACAATAAGTTAGATATTAAAAGATTTACTACAAAGAAAATAATAAAAAGATTATTAGGTTATGCTGTGCCAATGACTATATGTTTAGGGCTCCAACAGGCAGGTTTATTAATCGATTTATGGTTAGTTCAATCAAGAATGCTTGATGCGGGAATTGTTCAAAAACAAGTTACTGTTTTATGGGGAGTGCTAAGTCAAAATACAACATTAATAAATGTTCCTATAGCAATTATCTCGTCACTCGCTATAACTATTTTGCCTTCTATATCTAGTTTAATGGCACTTAAGGATAAAAAAGCTGTTCGATCTAAAATTAATTATGCTTTTAGGTTATGCTTTTTAGTAGCAGTGCCTTCTGCAGTTGGACTTTCAGTTTTAGCTAAACCTTTAGTATACTTCATTCAATATGATTCTGACGTTTCAAGATTACTTACATATGGGTCAGTTGTAATAATACTTATGGCAGTGGTTAGTATCCAAACTTCAATTCTACAAGGACTTGGGAAACTTTACTTAGTTACAGTTTATGCAGTGATTGGATTAGTTGGAAAAATAATTATTAATTATATTTTTGTAGCAATCCCAAGTTTTAATATATTAGGTGCGGTTATGGCCAATGGAGTAAGTTTTGCAATACTTTTGACATTGAACTATATTACCATGAACAAAGCATTAAAGGTTAAAATTAATCTATTTAAACATGCGATTAAACCTATAATAGCCTCGGGTGTTATGGCAATAGTTGCAAAACTCATGTATTATAACTTTGATTATGTATTTAGTTTTATAAAAGAAGGGTATGTTGCTAATGCTATGGCTATATTAGTTGCTATGACCTTAGCAATAGTAACTTATTTCTTCATATTGGTACTTATAGGTGGGATAACTAAAGAGGATTTAGAGGTATTTCCACGTAAGATTACCAAACTTATACCGAAGTCTATGTTAAATAGAATTAGGTAGAAGATTAAACAAGTCTAGGGGTTTTTAATAACACCAAAGGTGTTAATTAGGCTTTAGACTTGTTCCATTTTTTTGTAAGAAGCAGAGAAATTAATAATAGAGAGAATCCAGTAGTTATTATTACTATGTTTTTAGTAATAAAAATAGAATCGGGTATAAAATTATTTAAAATTTTTAATATGAAGTATAAGAGTACACTAAGACCAATATCAATTATGATTTCACTCCAGGAAAACTGTATATAGCAATATTTTTTAATAGAAAATATATTCGTTATAAAGTTTACAATAGAGCCTATTAGGATAGCTATGCCATAACCTAAAATGTTTATACTTGGAATACCTAACAATATATATAACAAGACAAGTTCAAGAATTGAGGTTACAACAGAATTTATTAAAAGAGATTTCTGCCCCCCAAGCCCATTTAAAATTCCAAAGGTTGAGCCTGACATATATATGAAGGGTGCACTTAAAGCAGCAATGCGTATGTAAATGCCTAAATCATATCTGTCAAAAAATAATTTCCCTAGTGAATCTCCTGAACTTAAACAGATTATCAGTGTTGAAACACCTAGTAAAAACGAAATTTTTATAACTTCCATTATTCTATGTTCTAAACTATTGTAATCATTTTTACTAATACTTTTAGAGATATCTGGAGTTAACATGGTTGCCATGGACATTACAATAATAAAAGGAAAAAATACAATACTCATGGCCATACCTGAAAATTTACCGATTAATGATAAACTTTCGGTATATTCCAAACCTGCATAAACTAACCTGCCAGGGACAATCAATGTGGATAAAGCAGAAATTACAGTATTTAAAAAACTATTTAAGCCTAATGGGAATGAGACAACAAGTACATTAAATAAGAGTTGAGCTCTGCCTTCAGTTTTCTTAAAAGTGCCTTTAAATTTATTTTTACTTTTTTCATAAAAGAAAAATAGTAAAATAAAACTTATAAGTTCTCCGATGGATAAGGATATATAGGTAGCAGTTACAGTAGCGGTTACATTTTTTAATGCAAAGAAATTTATTATTCCGAGTATTATTGCCATTCTTACAGTTTTTTCAACAATATCTATTATTGCGGGTACCTTAACATTAGAAGTGCCATAAAAATAACCTTTATATATAGAGGAAAGAGCAACAAAAATTAAAGCGGGACAAATAACCCAAAGGGAGTATAGTGTTCGTTGATCCTTTATTATATATGTACTGATGTAAGGTGAAAAAATAAATACTAAGATTGTAATGAAAACAGCAAATATAAAATCAAAAACTAAAGTAGTATGTATAGATTTATTTAAGTTGCCATAATCATTGATTCCGTAATAAGATGAGGCTTCTTTTGAAATAGCGGTTACCATTCCACCACAAATAAGGCAAATAAATAAATCATAAATAGGCATTACAAGGCTATATAACCCCATACCTTCTGCTCCTAATTTTTTTGAAAGTAAAATTGAAAACATAAATCTAAGTATTCCTGCTATTAAATTCGAAATCGTCAGTATTATTGAGTCTCTGTAGAAGTTATCTTTAATCAATGAAAGTGTCCCCCTTGTTCTTAACCTTTATAGATAACGGTTATTAATAATTAGTATGTGAAGTTTTATGATTATATTCTTTAGGGAACATTAAAATATTAATACATATACTCTAATCTATATAAATATATATAAATTAGAGTATTTATAATTTAGGGGGGAAGTATGAAAAAGACCATTGGATTGATTATTATTTTAGCGGCAATGGCTTTTGCCCTGTTTTCATTAAAAAGTTCTTTTAAAGAATATAGGGTTACAGTAAAAACGCAAGGTTTAAAAACACAAATTTTATTAAAAGGATTAAGTAACGCAGTGGATTTTACGAAAGACAATGAGGGGAATTATTATGTAGCTTTCAAAGATAGAGTACAGTACATAGATAAAGCTGGCAGGGCGTATAATATATTTACAAACAAGAAGCTAAATATAACTAGTTTGGATTATAACAATAAGGTATTATATTATGCAGCCGGAGCCTTCGTATATTCATATAATTTAGTATCAAAGGAAAACAAACAAATAATTAAGAATATACCTAATTATGGAGACTATAATAATAGCTTGATTCGAATAAATGGAAACTACTTATTTGTGACAATAGGTGCTGCAACAAATTCAGGTGTAGTAGGTCCAGACAATAAGTGGTTAGATGATTTCCCTCAAAATCATGATATTTCGCCAAAGAGCTTAACAATAAAAGGAATTAATTTTGGCGATGAAAAAACTGGAGCATTTGTCTCCTACCAAACTAGGAACATTAAAGGACAAATGATAACCCAGCATTTGATTGGAAATTCATCGATAATAATTTATAATCTTAAAACTGGGTCACAAGGAAATTTTGCATGGGGTATAAGAAATATGAAGGGAATCGATTTTAACAGTGAAGGGAAATTATTGGTTAGCGTGGGAGGAATGGAGGATAGAGGATTAAGGCCCGTTAAGGGAGATAGTGATTATATATATCAGATCAAAAAAAATGTGTGGTACGGTTTTCCAGATTATGCTGGAGGAGATCCAATAATATCACCTAAATTTAAAAATTCAATTAATTCTTCAATACCGTTTATTTTAGATAATCACCCTACAATAAATCCTCCCGCACCAGTTTATCAACACAAAGCGGTAGATAGTTTAGTAAGTTTAGCAATTGATAAAACAGGAATATTAGGAGATACTGACTGTATATATTTCTATGAAAAGAATGATAATAGTATATATAGTTTGAAAAAAATCGGTTCACTTAAAGAAGAAATAACCTTTGGAGGAGAGACAAATATATCTAGTATGAAAATTTTTAATGATTTAAATGTGTTAGACTCTAAAAGTGGATATTTAATTAGTATAAAAAAAGATGAGAATATTGATAATAGTAAGTTTATGCAGAGGTTTAATTACTATTTATTAGTAATTGTTATAACTTTAATTGCTAGTATACTTGTCGGTTTAAACAAAAAGAACTAGAATATAGTAAGTAGGTATTAGTAAGAGAGATTCAAATATGCTTTTAAAGCATATTTAGCGTATTCTAAATTAAGAGGTGAACTGTTTGAAGAGAAGAATTGAAAAAACATATGGAAAAACTTTAAAAGGAATAATGGTAACAATAAATCCAATTAAAAAAAAGATTATGAAAACTCATTGTGTAGTGCATAAATTTATAAATATTCAAGCAATAGAAATATTGAAAAATCAAGGACATAGTGAAGCCCATCGTTTTTATAAATCACATATAAATGAACTAAACAATGGGGTTGCTTGGGCAGATCAAGATTTTAAGAGCTCAAATCATTTTTATCATTATAGAAAGGGTACAGGTCTTTATGGATTTTCTAATGCATTAGCTGAATTCGAAAAATATTACAAATGTGCTTTAAGGTTTATTGAAGCTGGGGATACAAGGCAAGCACTGTTTTATTTTGGAGCAGCGTGTCATTTAGTTCAAGATGCTACTGTGCCTCAACATGTAAACAATAAACTCCTTAAAAACCATAGGAATTTCGAACTTTGGATTATAAGTAGATTAATGAGTGATTATTCATTTCCTATTTACAATGAAATAATAAAACAGGATAATGTAGAAGACTATGTAAAAAATAATGCAGTATTTGCTAGTGCAACTCATATTGCTAATGCAAACATAAAAAACAAGGAAGATAAATACAAGAAAGTATCTACGCTTATAGTGCAGAGAGCGCAAAAGACTACAGCGGGCTTAATGCTTAATTTTTACAATGAAATTAATAAATAATTCCTTTATTTTAGAGGAATTATTTTGTTTTTGCAGAATAAATTTAAATAAGTAAAAACTCATAAAATTTTATTATTCACGGGGGAGGGCGATTAGCAATTGAAAAAGGAGGTTTTTATAAATTTAGAGAAAGAAATTTTCAAAGGGAATTTGTTAGATATAGGTTTTTCTAACCATGGAATTATATATAATATCTACAAACAATATATTGATGATAGCAGTAGTATAGACTATATAGAGGGTAAAGATGAGAAAATAGGAATTGAAGAAGGAACATATGACCTTTGTGCACTGTTTTTTACTTTGAGAGATATAAAATTTACACAAAGTAAAAGCAAATTGATCGGAGATATATATAAATTTTTAAAAACGGATGGATTGTTATATATATGGGACATAGATAAAGGGTTTGCTAAAATTTTTAATTCGAAAATCAAGATTGTATTACCGGATAAAAACACAAAACAAATAAATTTAAGGGACTTAAATATATTTAAAAATAGTTCTAAAGAAAATACAATGAAAATACTACAACCTTATTTTGAAATAGTAACTTTAAAAAATTCAGACAATGTTTATTATATGGTATGTAAAAAGAAAGGACAAGAATAATAACATTGTGTACAGTGCAAAATAGATGAGCTAAGAAAGGAATTAAAAATGAAAGTATTGTTAGTTGGAGTAAATTCGAGGTTTACACATAGTAACCTTGCAATTAGATATTTAAAAGCCTTTACTGAGGATCTTAATTATGAGTCTCTCATAAGAGAGTTTTCTATAAATGATAGAGTAGAAAGAATTGTACAAGAAATTATATCAGAGAAAGCAGATATTGTTGTTTTATCTTGTTACATATGGAATAAATATTATGTTAAACAGATATCTAATTTAATCAAACTTATAGATAATAATATAAAATTGTTATATGGAGGACCGGAAGTATCCTTTGATAGTGAGAATTATATAAAAGACAGTCTATCAGATTATTTAATTGAGGGAGAAGGGGAAGAAACTTTTAGAGAGTTTATAAAATGTATGATAGAGAATACTAGCCTTAAAGATGTTAAGGGCTTGTACTATAAAGAAAATGGTCAAATATTTTATGGGGGAAAAAGAAAACTTATGGACATAAATACCATTGTGTTCCCCTATACTGAGGATGATGATTTAAGCAATAAAATAATATATTATGAAGCATCAAGGGGATGTCCATTCAACTGCAAATACTGTCTTTCTTCAACTATTCGTGGAGTTAGGTTCATGAATTTAGAAAGGGTTAAAAGGGATTTAAAATTTTTAATAGATAAAAAAGTGAAACTCATAAAATTTGTTGATAGAACTTTTAATTGCAATGATGAATTCGCTATGGGTATTTGGGGATATTTAATGAGTTTAGATATCGAAACCACTTTTCATTTTGAAATTTCAGCAGATATACTAAATGATAAGCAACTTAAACTTTTAGAAAAAGCTCCTAAGGGTAGGTTCCAATTCGAAGTGGGAGTTCAGACTACAAATGATGAAGTATTAAAAAACATAAACAGATTCGTAGTTTTTGAGGACATAAAAAAACAGGTTGTTCAGCTTGGTAAGTTTGGCAATATAAAGCAGCATCTAGATTTAATAGCAGGACTACCAGGAGAAAATCTAGAATCATTTAAAAAATCTTTTAATGATTTGTACACAATAGAACCGGACGAAATACAACTTGGATTCTTGAAGATATTAAAAGGTGCTCCTATGAAAGATGAAGTGGAAAAATGGGGAATGGTATATGCTCCGTATCCACCTTATGAGATCTTAAAGACAAGTGATATAAGTTATGAGGAAATCATTCTTTTAAAAAGAGTTGAAGAGGTAGTGGATAAATACTATAATTCTGGTAAATTCAAAACTATATTAAAATACTTTATCCCTAATTTTGAAAATGTATTTGATTTTTATTTAAGCTTAGGTACGTTTTTTTATGATAAAGGTTATCTAAGTCGAAGTATATCATCTGTGGATTATTATAAAATATTTTTAGAGTTTAATGATGAATATCTCCACTTTGATAATAGAATTTTAAAAGAAATTGTAAAGTTTGATTATTTGCAGTTTAACAAGAAAAAATATATGCCTGATTTTCTCCTAAGAGATTCTAGTAAAAACTTTGAAAGATATCTAAAGGATTCTCAAAGAAAAGGTGATATAGAACTACCCTACACGGATTATCATTTAGAGAATTTCAAGATAGACATTATTAAGTTTTTGGGCGATGGACAAATAAGTGAAGGAGAATTTTATTTGATTTTTGATATGAGTGAAGTTGAAAACATAGCGGATATATCTTATTTTATTAATCAAGAAAAAACACTAAAATAAATTTTATGATTCTCTTAATATAGGTAAAAAAATAGAATCCGCTGAGAGATAGTGGATTCTATTTTTTTATGAAAAAGGGCATTTAGATAGAACTATTTCGTCAGTAGATTATTTAAATAATATTATTTAATGTATTATATTAATAAGGAGAATAATGTGAAAGATATAACTTATAATGTAGGCCTAAGCTAAGCTATACATTAAACAACCTTTGTTAAAAGAAAGATTTATTTGAATATTGTGAATATTGTCAATGTTAAAAAAAAATGTTGAAATTTGGACAAGTAATTAGTATAATAAATTTGTGATGATTTCTAAGATGATATAATAAATACCTTACTTGGAATTTATTACAGTATCAAGTATCTACTGACTATACTTATTGTAATTAGGTATTAAAAAAAAGGTGGTGATATTTTGGCATTAGAGGCAATTAAAAGTATAAAAGACGCAGAACAAAAGGCAACTAACATTATTAGTGAGGCAATTTCGGGGAGTAAGGATATTTTAAAAAAAGCTGAGACTTACTCTGAGCAGCAGTATGAAAAGGTTTTAAATGCGGCCAAAGAGGAAAGCAAAAAACTAATTGAAAATGCTAAAGAAGAAGGAACAAGAAAGTCTGAACCAATTTTAAGTCTAGGTAAAATTGAAGTGGAAAGTATACTTAATTTAGAAAAAGAAAGATTAGACAGGGCAGTTAGTTTAGTGGTTGAGAGGATAGTGAATAATAATGGCAATAGTTAAAATGAGTAAATTTACATTGTTTGCCTTTGAATCACAAAAAGAAGCTTTGCTAGATGACCTTCACGAATTTGAAAATGTTCAATTTGTTAATTTACAAAAAAATGAAGAAGAACATTTACAATCTCTCAGAAAGGATTCAGAAAATGAAAAAATCTCTTATTTAGAAGGTGAGCAAGCAAAAGTAAAATTTGCCATTGATATTTTAATAAAGCACGCTGAAAAGGAAGGTGCTATAAAATCTTTAGTTAAAGGTAAAAGTCTTTTAAATTATGAACAGTTAGAAACTTTAGCTAAAAAATCAAATTATAATGAAAATTATAAAAATCTAAAAGAAAAAGATGACGTTTTAATCCAAATGAAAAATGAGAAAACTAAAATTAATTCTGAAATAGAAACGTTAACCCCTTGGAAATCATTAGATGCTACTTTTAATGATTTAAAATCATTAAATTCTTCAATATTTCTTATGGGTTCATTACCAAAAGCTTTTAAAGATACTTTTAGAGAAAAATTTGAAAATGAAATTCCATATTCCTATATTGAAATTATTAGTGAAGTGAAAGATGAAATAAACATAATTGCTTTAATATATAAGGAGTATGAAAACAAAGCTACAGAAATACTTAAACTTTATGGGTTCAATGCTATTAATTTAAAATATTCTGAACTTCCATCAAAGGATATAAGTAAGTTTAAAGTAAGATTAGAAGAAATAGCTAAAGAAGAAGTAAGAATAAATGTGGAAATAAAGGATGATTGCCAGTATCTAGAGGATTTTAAAATTGTATATGAATATTTATCTAATAAACATATAAAAGCTTCAGCTTGTGGAAATTTTCTAAAAACAGAAAGTGTAGTTGCGGTGCAGGGTTGGGTACCGACAGAATTATCTTCTGATTTAGAAAATGTAGTAAAGACTATAACTAAAGAAGAGTTTTACTTAGAGTTTGAAGATGCTATTAAGGACGATGACGAAGTACCTATACTTTTAAAGAATAGTACAGTTGTAGAGCCTTTTGAGTTAATAACATCAATGTATAGTTTGCCAAAATATTCGGAGATAGACCCCACACCATTACTTACACCGTTTTATATGGTGTTCTTTGGAATGATGTTAGCTGATCTTGGATATGGGATAGTAATTTTTATTGTCTCAGCAATTGCATTAAAAAAATTCAACTTAGATGAAGGGCAACGAAAATTCATTAAGTTCTTCTTTTTCCTAAGTATACCAACGGCAGTAATAGGTGCAATGTATGGAAGTTTCTTTGGGGATTTAATTAAATTTAAAGGTTTAATAAATCCAGGAGTAGATTTAATGAAATTATTAATTATATCTATAGTACTCGGTGCAATCCAAATTATTTTTGGACTTGGAGTTAAAGGGTACATGCTAATTAGAGATGGTAAGCCAATGGATGCCGTTTATGATGTTTTAACATGGTATGCCGCATTAGCAGGAGCATTTTTACTATTAGGTGGATCATCAATAGGAGCAAGTCCGGCTGTAATCAATATAGGCAAGTGGGTTATGATAGTGGGAATGGTTGCATTAGTATTAACCCAAGGAAGACAAAATAAAGGTATTGGTGCAAAGCTTGGTGGAGGACTATATGGGTTATATGGTATATCAAGTTATATAGGGGATTTAGTTTCATATTCAAGACTTATGGCACTGGGACTTTCTGGTGGATTTATAGCAGCTTCTTTTAATATGCTTATCGGAATGATACCAGCACCATTTAATTTTATATTTGGAGGATTTATATTTGTAGGAGCACAAACATTTAACATGTTATTAAGTGCTTTAGGGGCGTTTGTTCATGGCGCAAGACTTCAATATGTAGAATATTTTAGTAAGTTTTATGAAGGTGGAGGCAATGCCTTTAAGGTATTTAAACCAGCAAACCAATATATTACTGTAATAAAAGAAAAGCAAATTTAAGGAGGAATTAATTATGACATTTGTTGAATTTATATTAAAAAATGGTGGTTATGTATTTGCTGCATTGGGAATGGCTTTAGCGGTTATTTTACCAGGAATTGGATCTGCAAGAGGAGTAGGTATAGTTGGTGAAGCTGTTGCGGGATTAACAACTGAAGAACCAGAAAAATTTGGTAAAGGTCTTATTCTTCAATTATTACCAGGTACACAAGGACTTTATGGTTTCGTTATAGGACTCATGGTATTGCCTAAATTAGCTACTGCTATGACTTTAGATGTGGGATTATACTTGTTTATGGCTTGTTTACCAATAGCATTTGTAGGATTATATTCAGCAATTTCTCAAGCTAAAACAGCAGCAGCAGGTATTGCAATAGTAGCTAAAAAACCAGAACACAGCACAAAAGCTATTATACTTGCAGCAATGGTTGAAACATATGCAATTTTAGCATTCGTTGTTTCAATAATCTTAGTAAGTAAGACATTCTAATTTTAAAACTAAGCAATTAGGGGATGTGAATATATGTCAAATTTAGAAAACTTATCTGCTAAGATAATAGAAGATGCTAATATTAAAGCAGAAGCTATATTGAAGGAAGCTAAGGACAATGAGATCTTATTAGTAGAAAAAAGAATAAAAGATGCAGAGATATTAAAACAGCAAATGCTAGAAAAAACTAAAATTGAAGCTGTTACGGTAAACAGTAGAATTATTTCAAATTCTCAGCTTATTGTAAGAAATGAAAAGCTAGTTGCTAAACAAGAAATGATTGATAAAGTATTTGCGGACGCTCTAGAAAAACTTTTAGTAATGAAGGATGCACAATATTTGGAACTTATAAAAAGTTATCTTCTATCAATGCCAATAGCAGGGAATGAAGAAATAATAATTCCTGGGAAATACAAAAATCTTGTAAGTGATGAGTATTTATCTGAAATTAATGAGTCTCTAAAAACTACAGGAAAAATAGGGGAATTAAAGTTAAGTTCTGAAACAAGGGATATAAAAAGTGGATTTATAGTTCTTAAAAATGGTATAGAAGTTAACAACACTTTCGACAGCTTAGTTAATTCATTAAGAGATGAGCTTGAACCTGAAATAGTTAATGAACTATTCAAATAAAAGAAAGATAACAATAAATAATTGTTATCTTCTCTGGATCAAAATAAGGAGGATAGCCATATATGGATAATATGAATTTTACACAAGCTGTGGCTAGGCTAAGGGTATTAGAAACAAGACTCCTTACAAAAGTAAAGATTGATAGAATGATTGATAGTGCCTCGGCGGATGATGTGCTTAAAATCTTGCAGGAAAATGAATATGCAAGTTTGATGGGAAATGTAAAAAGAGCAGAGGACTACAACATACTACTTAAGGAGGAGTTAAAAAGAGTATATTCACTTATGTATAAAGTTTCTCCAGACCCAATTATGGTAGATATTATGAGCTTGAAATATGACTATCATAATATTAAGGTAATGTTAAAGGGGAAGGCAATAGATAAGGATTTATCTCATTTACTAATTCCAGTAGGTACAGTAAATATAGAGAAGCTAAAGTTTTACATGGCAACAGTGGAGTATAAGGAATTAAGCCCTGAAATGAGGGAAGCTATAATTGAGGCAGAAAAAGTCTATCAAGAACTTGATGACCCTCAAAAGATAGATATTATATTAGATAGATATATGTATTTAGATATGTTAACTAAGGCAAAGGAAACAAAAATTGATTTTATAATTGATTATGTTAAGAGAAGTATAGATCTTTCTAATATAAAGTCAATAATTAGATTAAAAAAGCAACAAAAGGATGTAAACTTTTTTAATGAGGTTATGCTGAGTGGTGGAGATATACAAAATGATGTTTTATTAAGAGCATTTAGTGAGCCTATTGAAAATATGGCATCTAAATTTTCTTCATCAAAGTATGCAGAAGTTGTAAGAATTGGATTAGAAGAATATATTAAAACTGGTAAACTCTCAACACTTGAAAAGTTATCAGAAAATTATATTATGAAGAATCTAAAAACTGCTAAGTATGTAGCTTTTGGACCTGAGCCAATATTTGCATATATCGCAGCAAAGGAAACAGAAATAAAAATAATAAGAATAATTATGGTTGGGAAATTAAATAACGTTGATACACCTGTCATAAGAGAAAGGGTGCGTGAAGTTTATGCATAAAGTAGGAGTAGTTGGAGATAAAGATTCAATACTTGCTTTTAAAGCTCTTGGAATTGACGTATATCCTGTTATCGAGGTGGAAGAAGCTAAAAAAGCTATAGATAAAATGGCATTAAGCAATTATGCTGTTATATTTGTAACCGAGCAGATAGCTCAACACTTAGATGAAACTATAGAAAGATACAATAGACAGATGATTCCTGCCATTATATTAATACCAAGTAATCAAGGCTCACTAAATATAGGGATGCAAAGAATTAGAGATAATGTAGAAAAAGCAGTGGGCGTAAATATTTTATAGAAAGGTAGGGAGATAAGTTGAAAATCGGTAAAATTGTAAAAGTTTCAGGACCATTAGTTGTTGCAAAAGACATGGATGAAGCTAATATATATGATGTAGTTAAGGTTGGAGAAAAAGGCCTTATTGGTGAAATTATTGAAATGAGAGGAGATAGAGCCTCTATTCAAGTATATGAAGAAACATCAGGCCTAGGACCAGGAGATCCAGTAGTTACTACTGGTGAACCACTAAGTGTTGAACTTGGACCAGGACTTATGGAATCAATGTTTGACGGTATTCAAAGACCTCTCGATGCAATAAGAGCTATTGCTGGTAATTTCTTAACAAAAGGGATAAATGTTTCACCACTAGACAGAAAAAGAAAATGGGACTTTGTTCCTACAGCTAAAGTTGGCGATGAAGTTTCATATGGCGTAGCTATAGGTACAGTTAAGGAAACTACTGTTATTACACAAACAATAATGATACCTAAAGGAATAGAGGGAACTATAACATCTATAACTGCTGGAGAATATACTGTAGAAGATGTAGTGGCAGAGGTACAAACGGCTAGTGGCATAAAACAAATTACGTTAATGCAAAAATGGCCAGTAAGACGTGGTAGACCTTATGCTGAAAAATTAAATCCAGTAGAACCACTAGTTACAGGCCAAAGAGTAATAGATACTTTTTTCCCAGTAACTAAAGGCGGTACTGCATGTGTTCCAGGACCTTTCGGTAGCGGAAAAACTGTAGTTCAACATCAATTTGCTAAATGGGCAGATGCAGAAATAGTTGTTTACATAGGCTGCGGTGAACGTGGCAATGAGATGACAGATGTTTTGAATGAGTTTCCAGAACTAAAAGATCCAAAAACAGGTGAATCTTTAATGAAAAGAACAGTGCTCATTGCAAATACTTCTAATATGCCAGTTGCAGCTAGAGAAGCTTCTGTATATACAGGTATAACAATCGCAGAGTATTTTAGAGACATGGGTTTCGCTGTAGCATTAATGGCAGATTCTACGTCAAGATGGGCAGAAGCTCTAAGAGAAATGTCAGGAAGACTTGAGGAAATGCCAGGTGATGAAGGATATCCAGCATATCTAGGTTCACGTGTAGCTGATTTTTATGAAAGATCTGGAAAGGTAGTTTGTATTGGAGACGACAAAAGAATCGGAGCAATTACAGTTATTGGTGCAGTATCACCTCCAGGTGGAGATTTATCAGAACCAGTTACTCAAGCAACACTTAGAATAGTTAAAGTGTTTTGGGGACTAGATGCACAACTTGCTTATAGAAGACATTTCCCATCAATAAATTGGCTTGATTCTTATTCACTATATATAGATCAGTTAACTGATTGGATGAATGAGAATGTTGCTGCAGATTGGACCCAGCTTAGAATTAAAGCTATGATTATTTTGCAAGAAGAAGCAAAGCTTGATGAAATAGTAAGACTTGTAGGAGTAGATGCTCTGTCTGAAAAAGATAGATTGAAACTAGAAGTTGCAAAATCAATTAGAGAAGATTATTTGCAACAAAATGCATTCCATGAAGTAGATACTTTTACTTCACTTAAAAAACAGTACAAAATGTTGAAATTAATATTAGCTTTCCATGTTGAGGGTGAAAAAGCCTTAGCAGCAGGGATTTATTTGAAAAAGATATTAGAAATTACATCACGTGATAAAATAGCAAGAGCAAAATATATTGCTGAAGTTGATATCACTAAAATCGATGAAATATTTACGGCTCTATCCAATGATATTGAAAAATTAATAACGGAAGGAGGAGTTGTAAATGATTAAAGAATACAAAACTATAACAGAAGTTGTAGGGCCACTTATGGTTGTAGAAAAAGTAGAAGGCGTTCGGTATGATGAACTTGTAGAAATACAACTACAAAACGGTGAGATCCGTAGCGGAAAAGTACTTGAAATAAATGAAGATAAAGCAATGGTTCAGTTATTTGAAAGTTCCGCAGGAATTAACTTAAAGGGAAGTAAAGCTAAATTTTTAGGAAGACCACTAGAACTGGGAGTTTCAGAAGATATGCTTGGACGTGTATTTGATGGACTTGGTAGGCCTAAAGACGGTGGACCTAAGATTATTCCTGATAAGAGACTAGATATAAATGGAGAAGCATTAAACCCAGTGGCAAGAGATTATCCGTCAGAGTTTATTCAAACAGGTATTTCAGCTATTGATGGACTTAATACTTTAGTTAGAGGACAAAAATTACCAGTGTTTTCTGGTTCGGGTCTTCCACATGCTGAGCTTGCGGCTCAAATAGCAAGGCAAGCAAAGGTATTAAATTCTGATACAAAATTTGTTGTTGTATTTGCAGCTATAGGAATAACTTTTCAAGAAGCACAGTTTTTCGTAGATGATTTTACAAAAACTGGTGCAATAGACAGAACTGTATTATTTATGAATCTTGCAAATGACCCAGCTATCGAGAGAATAGCTACACCTAGAATGGCATTAACTACAGCTGAATATCTTGCTTATGAAAAAGGATATCAAGTACTTGTAATTATGACTGATATTACAAATTACTGTGAAGCCCTGCGTGAAGTTTCAGCTGCTAGAAAAGAAGTTCCAGGTAGACGTGGATATCCAGGATATCTATATACAGATCTTTCTACGTTATATGAAAGAGCAGGAAGGATTAAAGGACTTGAAGGTTCAATAACTCAAATTCCTATACTTACAATGCCAGAAGATGATATAACTCATCCAATTCCTGATTTAACTGGTTATATAACCGAAGGGCAGATTATTTTAAGTCGAGAACTTTATAAAAAAGGAATTATGCCACCAGTAGATGTTCTTCCTTCATTATCAAGACTTAAAGATAAAGGTATCGGTAAAGGAAAAACAAGAGAAGATCATGCTGATACAATGAATCAACTATTTGCTGCATATGCTCAAGGTAAACAAGCAAAAGAGCTTGCAGTTATCTTAGGAGAGTCAGCATTATCTGATGCAGATAAAAAATATGCAATATTTGCAGATGAATTTGAAAAAAGATATGTTTCCCAAGGATTTGAAACTAACAGAACTATTGAGGAGACAATAAATTTAGGATGGGAGCTTCTATCTATTCTTCCAAGAAATGAACTTAAGAGAATTAGAGATGAATATGTAGAGAAATACTTACCAAAAAAAGAGGGTGAGTAAACATGGCGAGGTTAAATGTCAACCCGACTAGAATGGAGCTTACTAAACTTAAAAAAAAGTTAGGTACAGCAACTAGAGGGCATAAATTATTAAAAGATAAACAAGATGAACTCATGAGAAGATTTATAGATCTTATAAAACATAACAATGAACTTAGGAAAAGTGTTGAAGAAGAATTACAAAACTCTTTTAAAGACTTTGTTATGGCAAGTGCCTTAATGTCTTCAGAATTTCTAGAGGAAGCTGTTGCGTATCCAAAAGAAAAAATTTCTGTAGAAGTTACGACAAAAAATCTTATGAGCGTTAATGTTCCAATAATGAAGTTTAAAAGAAAATTGGAAGATGATCCGGGCAGTATATATCCATATGGATTTGCAAGTACTTCGGCAGATCTTGATGGGGCTATAGAAACACTATATTTGATATTGCCAAAACTTTTAGAACTTGCAGAAGTAGAAAAATCTTGTCAGCTTATGGCAAGGGAAATAGAAAAAACTAGAAGAACTGTTAATGCTCTTGAATATATGACAATCCCTCAGCTTCAGGATACTATAAAGTATATAAGAATGAAGCTTGGTGAAAATGAACGTGGAGCTTTAACAAGACTTATGAAAGTTAAAAGCATGATGGAAAAAGCTCAAGAATTGGCAGATGCAAAAGCAAATTCCCAATAAATACGATGAAATAAGGTGTCTTTTAAGATACCTTATTTTTTTATGAAAAATTAAGTTGATGAATTCGGCTATTTATAATAGAATATATAGTGTATATAACTAAAATTTATTGCGGAAGGCAATTAATATAAGGAAAGGGAGAATGCACATGGCTATTAGAGAAATTTTGCAATATGGAGACAAACGTCTTAATACGATTTGCGAGAAGGTAGAAAAAATAGACAGAAAGATTTTAAACTTAATTGACGATATGATGGATACCCTTTATGAGGGTAGTGGAATAGGCCTGGCTGCACCTCAAATAGGTGTTTTAAAAAGAGTTGTCTTAATTGATTTAGGTGAAGAAGAGGATGAACCGATAATTATAATAAATCCTAAAATTACAGCGCAATCTGGAAATGAAAAAGATTTTGAGGGTTGCCTAAGCTATGTGGGTTATGAAGGTGAAGTTAATCGCCCTACAAATGTTACGGTCGTTGGAATGAATATTAAAGGAAAACCAGTAACATATGAGGCGACCGGATTACTAGCAAGAGCTTTTTGCCATGAAATTGACCATTTAGAAGGAGTATTATACATGTCTAGAGCTGAGGAAATGTACGAACTAACCCAGGAATAATTTCTAATATTATATAAGAAATGAAGTTTAAAAGCGTACCATTTGATTATTAAAATCATATGGTACGCTTTTTTATTTTTTTAATATATTGATATTTTATTAGACAAATGTTAATATGATATGGAATACTGGTGTATATACACTAGTATATACATATAAAGAGAGGTGTATAGGCAAATGCAAGAGTTAAAAGAGAAGATTCAGCAATTGAAGAACGATAAAAATGCTTTGATTTTAGCACATTATTATCAAAACGATGATATTCAAGAGATAGCTGATTTTGTAGGAGATTCTTATTATCTTAGTAAAATAGCCAAAGAATGTAGCCAGCAGACTATAGTATTTTGTGGAGTAAAGTTTATGGCGGAGAGTGCAAAAATACTATCACCAGAAAAAACAGTGTTACTTCCCAATATTGAGGCTGGATGCACTATGGCAGATATGATTAATGGAGAAGATGTTCGGGAACTTAAAAAACAACATCCAAATGCTAAGGTTGTATGTTATATAAATTCAACAGCAGAAGTGAAAGCAGAAAGTGATATATGCTGTACTTCTTCAAATGCATTAAAAATAATTAATAACTTAAATACGGATGAAATAATTTTTATACCAGATAAAAATCTAGGTGAATATATAAATGAAAAAGCTCATGTCAAGAATATGATTTTATGGAATGGTTTTTGTCGTGTACATGAATTTGTGAGTGCAGAGGAGATCATTGAAGTTAAAAATGGGGATGAAAAGATAAAAATTTTAGTTCACCCAGAGTGTAATAGAGAAATTAGAAAATTAGCTGATTTTATAGGAAGCACTGGAGATATAATTAAATTTGCTACTCAGGGCGATGGAGAAAAATATATGATTGTGACAGAAGAAGGTATACTCTACGATTTAAAAAATAAAAATCCTAATAAGAAATTTATAACACCAAAGACACCTATGACATGTTGTAGTATGAAGAGAAATACTCTAGATGATGTTTACAAAAGTCTTCTTTATAATCAGCATGAGGTAACGATAGAAGAAGATATAAGATGTGCTGCGCACAAATGTCTTAGTGCGATGCATGAAATGGCGAGGTGATTTTATGGATATTTCTGTAGATGTCTTAATAGTTGGAACAGGGGCAGCGGGTTTGTATGCCGCATTAAATTTGGACAAAAACCTAAACATACTTCTAATAACTAAAGATTCAGTAGAAAAATGTAATACTTCTTTAGCTCAAGGAGGAATATCAGTAGCGAGAGATAAAAAGGATTTTGACCTATTTATACAAGACACACTAAAAGCAGGGAAATTTAAAAATTCCATGCACGCTGTAAAAACTTTAGTATATGAATCAATGGATAATATAAATAAAGTAAAAGATTATGGAGTTAGCTTTGAATTAGAAAATGGAGAATTGAAATACACAAAAGAAGGTGCGCATAGTATCAATAGAATTGTCTATCATAAGGATGAAACTGGGAAAGAACTTTTTTTATCTTTATTAAAGGTAATTAGAACCAAAAAAAATATTCGAATATTTGAAAACACTACTTTGATTGATATTATTACTGAAAACGATATATGTTGTGGAGGAATAGTCACAAAGGGTGAAGAAAGAATAAATATATATTCTAAGGAGACAATTTTAGCAACAGGTGGCATTGGAGGTCTCTTCAAAAATTCAACTAACAGGAGAGGTTTAACAGGGGACGGAATAGCAATCGCACTAAGACATAATATTAAAACATCTAATTTAGACTATGTGCAATTTCACCCAACTGCTTTATACGACGAGAATGAGAATTGCGAGAAATTTCTTATATCAGAGTCACTAAGAGGTGAAGGTGCCAAACTTCTAAATCAACAGGGAAAAAGATTTGTTGATGAACTTTTACCAAGAGATGTAGTTGCAAGGGCAGTTTATGATGAAGAAGAAAAGTCCAGCAAACCATATGTGTTTTTAGATATTTCATTTAAAGATAAGGAATATATTATAAATAGGTTTCCAGGCATTTATAAAAGATGTTTGGAAAGTGGAATAGATATTACAAAAGATAAGATTCCAGTAACACCAGTACAACATTATCATATGGGAGGAGTAGCTGTCGACTTATTTTCTAGAACATCTATGGAACATTTATTTGCTTGTGGTGAGGTAAGTTGCACAGGTGTACATGGAGCAAATCGGTTAGCAAGCAACTCATTACTAGAAGCCTTGGTTTTTTCTAGAAGAGCTTCTGAGTTTATAAATAAGGCTATAAGTGAGATTACTAATTTTAAATATAAAGATATTAAGGATTTGAAATATGAAAACATAAAGGACATAAAAACTCTAAGAAATTATAGTGAAATTAATAAAACTATTATTATAGATAAATTTAAGAGAATGGGAGAGGGAATAAGGAATGAATTGGTTAATTATTGATAATCTTATTATTGATGCAATAAAAGAAGATGTACCTCAAAACGATATTACAACGGAATTTATTATAGGAGATGAGTGTAACTGTAGTGTTGAGTTAATAGCTAAAGAAAATGGAGTAATCGCTGGACTTCCTGTATTTGAGAGGGTTTTCAAAATACTCGGGGAAGTTAGTATAGAGTTTTTAAAACATGATGGAGATATAGTTAAGAGTAGAGAGTGTATTGCAAAACTAAGGGGTAATACAAAACATATATTGACAGGTGAAAGAATTGCTTTAAATTATCTTCAAAGAATGAGCGGTATTGCTACTTTAACTAGAACCTATGTAGATAAGTTAGTTGGAAGCAAAGTGAAAATTTTGGATACAAGAAAAACTACACCTAACATGAGGATATTTGAAAAATATGCAGTAAAAATTGGTGGAGGTTGTAACCATAGATATAATCTCTCTGATAGTGTGCTGATAAAAGAAAATCATATAAGTGCTGCTGGGGGAATAAAGGAGGCAGTTAATATTATACGTGCGAATGTTTCATTTGTTAAAAAGATTGAAGTTGAAGTTGAATCTTTAAAGCAAATTAATGAGGCTTTAGAAGTTAAGGTAGATATTATAATGCTTGATAACATGGATGCGCTAGATATGAAAAAAGCAGTAGAGATAATTAATAAAAAAGCTCTAATTGAAGCATCTGGGAATATAACACTGGAGAATATTATGAGCGTAGCAAACTGCGGCGTTGATTATATATCTGTAGGAGCATTGACTCATTCCTTCAAAGTCTTAGATTTGAGTATGAAAAACTTAATTAATATATAATAAAGCATGGGAGCTATCCTGCGTGTTTTGCAAACGAACTCGAAACAGGAAATTTGATTTCTCGTTTCTTATTGCAAGTCACTGCGGAAAACTTTCCATTTCATTAGTAGTCCTTATATCCTGTTTATGAAAAAATTTCACTATACAAACAATACTATCTGTAAGACTAGTACATGATTTTACCTTCATTATTCTCCTAAAATAAAATATTTTTCTTGGATTATGCTAACAAAAGTATATATTGCGTAAAATGCGATTGAACTAGCCTTAGCAATTCTTAATTTATTTTATTTTCAGATGCGTACAGAAACACGCATGTCTGAGCACACAACAATTGAGAATTGTTGTGTACCTATGAGGAATACTAAGGGGTAGCGAGTTTGCGTGTTTTAGCAACTGGAAGTAAAATGAATTTTAGAATTACTTGGCGAAGAGAACGCATTGGAGCAATATATACTTTTTGTTATAGCATAATCTATGAAAAACCTATTGTTTAAATGTCAATCAGACATTTATTAATATAAGATTTCAGTCTATCAGTCCAAGAAGAAATTTCAATATCAAAGGAGTCTTTTATAAGAGTACTATCCACGCAGGTATATTTGGGTTCTTTGATTATATTGGATAAAAGTTTATCTGAGCTTAAAATCAATGGAACATTAAGATTACCAAATTCTATTATACTATTTATTAACATTGATTTTGATAAACAGCCTTCATTAGTATAGTTATATATTCCATATTTATCTGTAGCTAGAAGTCGCTCAATGACTTTAGTTAAATCATCAATAAAAGTTACAGATATAGTAGGATTTGAAAATAGATAAATCGATGTATGGTTACCTTTTATTAGTTTTCTCACAAAACAATCATTTCCTCCAAATATATTTGAGGTGCGAATAATAAAATATTTTTCACAAATAGTTTTAATTAATTCTTCTCCCCCTAATTTACTCTTGCTATATGCGTTTACTGGAGTACAGTCATCAATTTCCCTGTAGGGTGATGATTTACTGCCACCGTATACATCTGTGTTGGACAGGTATATAAGTGGTATATTAAGCGAATTACAACAATGAGCAATGTTTAAAGTTCCAACAGTGTTTACACCATATGCTAAGGCCTCATTGTATTCACAAATATATTTATTTGTTATGGCTGCAGTATGGATTACTGCGTCAGGTTTTAATAGATTTATAGTTTTCTCCGTAGCTATCTTATCAGTTATGTTAAGTTCAGTTTTATCTAACCCATATATAGTATGTGATTTTGACAAGGAACTAGAAAGATAAGTTCCAATATTACCATTTGCACCAGTTATTAAAATTTTCATAAATACCTCCTAAAAGTTCATGATATTAAAGTATATGATGTTGAAATTTTATTATTAAAGAATTAACTAATAAAATTTTCTGAGAATAATTTAATAGTTAAATGACAAACTATAAAGTATGGAATTTAGAGATATATAAAATATATACTAATTAATAATAATTATTAGTTGAACGCATTTGGTAAATGTGGTAAAATATATTATACATAAGATAATACATAAGATGATTAAAATTATATAAGTTTATAGTAAATTGATAATTGTTTTCTACTAAGAGAGGTATAAGGAGGATTGTTAAAATGGAAACAACAAAGTTAAAAGACAATATTTATTGGATTGGTGTAAATGACCGTAAACTTAAGGTATTCGATATTATAATGGAGACAAAGAAAGGAACTACTTATAATTCATATTTAATAGATGATGAAAAAATTGCTATAATAGATGCTGTTAAGGATGGTTTTTTTGAAGAGTTTTTAGGTAAAATAAAAGGTGTTATTGGAGAGAAAAAAGTTGATTATATAATTGTGCAACATACTGAACTTGACCATAGTGGTTCTTTAGGTAAGTTAATAAAGGCTTATCCTGAAGCTACTGTTGTTGGATCTAGAGCTGCTATAAAATATTTGGGACAAATTGCTAACATGGAATTTAAGAGCATGCCAGCAGGAGAAGACATCTCACTGGGTAAAAACACATTACAATTTATTTCTGCACCAAATCTACATTGGCCTGATACAATGTTTACATATGTTAAGGAAGAAAAAATATTATTTACTTGTGATGTAATGGGTTGTCACTATTCACCAGCTAAATGTATAACTGATGATTGTTCAGGTGATTATTTTGATGAAATGAAATACTATTTTGAGGTTATAATGGGACCTTTTAAAAAGTTCGTGAATTCAGGACTGGATAAAATTAAAGATTTAGAATTAGATATGGTAGCACCAAGCCATGGTCCTATACATATAAATGATGTTAAAAAATATATAGATCTTTATAGAGAATGGGCTGAAATTTATGAAATAAAAGAAAAAAATGTTCAAATTTTTTATATTTCCGCTTATAATAATACTAAAAATATGGGCGAATATTTAGCTAAGAAAATAAATGAAGCGGGAGTAAAGGCTGAGGCTCATGAAATTACTTCATTGCAATTAGGTGATATTGTGGAATTGATTGAAAAAGCTTCTGGTATTATGATCGGCTCTCCAACCATTAATCAGGATGCTGTAAAGCCTGCTTGGGATGTTCTATCTCTTGTAAGTCCTATTATCAATAGAGGCAAAGCAGCAGCGGCATTTGGTTCATATGGATGGAGTGGAGAAGGAACTCCTATGCTTACACAAAGATTAAAATCTTTGAAATTTAAAGTATTGGAAGAGGGATTGAAATTTAATTTTGTTCCAAGTGCTGAAGAATATGAAAAAGCAGACAAATTTGTGGAAGATTATCTACAAATTTTAAAATAAAACTAAACTAGGAAAACTGGATTTAAAATATTTTAATAATAAGAAAAAGAAAATATCACTTTCATAGTGAAACTTTTCTTTTTTTTTAGATGAAATTAAAAATATTTTAAATAAAGAGAATATAATGATTGATATATTAAATAATATTATTATATTCTCATTAGAAAAGAAATGTATTTCAACTATGATTTATACAATCATAAAATTATTAAAAATAATTTATAAGTTATGGAGGGATATATTTGAATAAACAATATATAATAGAGTTTTTAAAAAACAATGATCTAACGGAAATAGTTGAAATTGAATATAAAAAAGGAACTATAGCTTTCAAATTTAAATATTATTATGATAATGTAGAAATGGAAGCAGCTACATCTTATGCAAATGAAGAGGGAAATTTTGAACAGGAAAAAGAAGATTGGTATGAAGAATTTTTCCTTCCGTATTTAAGTGATATTGCTGCAGATAATGTTGAAGATATTATGGAAGAATGTACTGAGAAGCTGGATATTGAATACGAATTCATTGGATGTGATATATCACAAGATGAATACGAATTTAATGAATTTGCAGTAGTTTTTTATTCTAAAGATGCAAATATTGAAATTGATGATATATTAATGGAATTAGATCTGTAAATTTATAGTTATTTTGTTTTGTGGATTTGTTAAGCCACTTTCTTTGAAGTGGCTTTAATTTTCTGATATTTAACTATAACTTCATCTAATTGTTGACTGCATGATACAACTATTTTATCTGTGGGTTTCTTAAAATTCAAGAGAAAATGTAATATTGCTCTTAATGATTCCAATTCTTTTTTTAAAATTTTCAATTTAATATTCATATACACTATACCTCTTCTTTCAAATTTTATTTTGGTGGAATAAGTACATAATACCATATTATTGAATAAATGTTAGATGTTTTATTAGTCAATAAAACATAAGAAATTACAAAATAGACTATAATCTTTTGAAATAAACTGGAGTAATTTGGTAAAATATACCATTAAAACCCATGTAGATGTTGAGGAAACCTACTTGGGATTATATGTAAATGACGAAAAAAGTCTTAAATTTCTTGTGATATAATTAAAAAAGTAGCATATATATGATTTCTACTTTTTATGAAAGTGTTATTTTGGTATAATAAAAAAGTTGAAGATAGTATAGGAGTGATAAAATGGATATGGATGAATTAACGAGTAGAGTAAATTGTCTTTATAAGAAAAGTAAAGAAGAAGGGCTAACAGAGGATGAGAAATTAGAACAACAAGAACTAAGACAAAAGTATATTGACAATGTTAAAAGAAATTTTAGGGCACAATTAGATACAATTAAAAAAGTATAATCAATATATTAAACTTATTAAAAACATATAAAATAAACATATAAATCAGTTGAAATGAGGAGTTATGATGGCTGTTGTTACAATAGATGAATTAATAGAGCATTTTAATTTAGAAATTTTAGTACAAGGAGACAAAGGAAAACTAATTACTGTTAGTGATTTTAATAGACCAGGTCTTCAAATTGCAGGATTTTACGAGTATTTTGATAATACGAGAGTTCAATTAATAGGTATGGCTGAGTGGAGTTTTCTAGATTGTATGGAACCAGACCTTAGGAAGAAAAGATTAAACAAATATTTTAAGTTAGACACTCCTTGTGTTATTTTAACTAGACATTTGCAACCTCACTCGGAAATTGTGAAGGCAGCGATGGAAAATGGACGCTGGCTTTTACGAACAAAATTAATCTCATCAAGATTTATTAATAAACTTACAAATTACTTAGATACTAAGCTAGCTCCAGAAACTAGGCTTCATGGTGTCCTAGTAGATGTCTATGGTATAGGGATATTATTAAGTGGAGAAAGTGGGATAGGTAAAAGTGAATGTGCTTTGGAGTTAATAAAGAGGGGTCATAGACTGATTGCTGATGATGCAGTAGACATTAAAGAAATTGATGGTATGCTCCTGGGACATTGCCCATATATAACTTCAGGTATGCTAGAAGTAAGAGGCATGGGGATAATAGATATTCCAGCAATTTATGGTATGAGTTCTGTTTTAAATACTAAGACTGTAAGTTTATTCATCTCACTTACTCAATGGGACGAGAGTGAAGAATATGATAGACTTGGTATAGATAATCAATTTATGGATATATTAAGTGTGCCTATAAGAAAAATAACATTACCTATTAGGCCAGGTAGAAATATAGCAGTGATTATTGAAGCAGCTGCAGCTAATTATAGATATAGTTTGAATTCTAAAATTACACCTGTTGAAACTATAAATATGAGAATTGAGGAAGTAACTAAAGCACGTAATGAATAAATAAAAATAATTATATTAGGGAGGAAAAGAATATGTCTGACGTTAAAAAAGTAAAAAAAAGTAAATCGGATGTCAAAGACTTAGAAAAAAAATATGATGTAGCTTGGGACAAATACACTAAAGGTGACCTTGAAAAAGTCTTTTCTTTATCGGACAATTATATAGATTTCATGTCAAAATGTAAAACTGAAAGAGAATGTGTTACAGAGTTTATTACTTTAGCAGAAACAAATGGTTACAAAGACATCAATACTTATATAAATAATGGTACTAAATTAAAGGCTGGTGATAAAGTTTACGCGAGTAGCATGGGCAAAACTTTAGCATTATTTTTAATTGGGTCTGAGCCTATTGAAAAGGGTTTTAAAATTTTAGGTGCTCATGTTGATTCACCAAGACTAGATTTAAAACAAAACCCATTATATGAGGATTCAGATTTAGCATTAGCTAAAACGCATTATTATGGTGGAATTAAGAAATATCAATGGGTTACATTGCCTTTAGCTATACATGGTGTTGTTGTTAAGAAAGATGGAACAGTTGTGAATATAGTAATAGGAGAAGATGAAAAGGAACCAGTAGTTGGAATTTCAGATCTTTTAGTTCACTTATCAGCAGATCAATTGAAAAAGACTTTAGACAAAGGTGTTGAGGGTGAAGATTTAAATGTATTCATGGGGAGTATACCAGTTGAAGATAAAGATGCTAAAAACAGAGTTAAGTTGAATGTATTAAAACTTTTAAACGCTAAATATAATATAGATGAAGAAGACTTCGTATCATCAGAACTCGAAGTAGTACCTGCAGGGAGAGCTAGAAACTATGGCTTAGACAATAGTATGGTTATGGCTTATGGACAAGACGATAGGGTTTGTGCGTACACTTCTTATGAGGCATTAATGAAGATTAAGAAAACCGACAAAACTTGTATTGTTTTACTTGTTGATAAAGAAGAAGTTGGAAGTATTGGTGCAACAGGAATGCAATCGAAATTCTTTGAAAACACGGTAGCGGAAGTTGTTAATTTAACTGGAGATTATAGTGAATTAAAAGTAAGAAGGGCATTAGCAAATTCTAAAATGTTATCTTCAGATGTAAGTGCTGCATATGATCCAAACTTTCCGTCAGTTATGGAAAAACGTAATGCTGCATATTTTGGAAAAGGCATAGTTTTAAATAAGTATACCGGAGCACGCGGAAAAAATGGATGCAACGATGCAAATCCAGAATATATTGCACAGCTTAGAACTATAATGGATAAACATAATGTATCCTGGCAAACATCAGAGCTTGGAAAAGTGGACCAAGGCGGCGGTGGAACTATAGCTTATATATTAGCTGAATATGGTATGCAGGTTATTGATTCGGGAGTTGCCCTTCATAACATGCATGCACCATGGGAAATTGCAAGTAAAGCAGACATATACGAAGCTCTAAAAGCATATGAGGCTTTTCTTTTAGAAATATAAAATAAGCTTTTCTATTAGAAATATAAAATAAGAAAGTGTATATTACTACAACTGCTTTTCACTGCGCTGAGTAATTCTAAGCTAATATTATTAAAGATACTAAAAAGTACAAACTCGCGTTCGCTCAAACATGTACTTTTCCTAACGTATTTTTCATAAAATTATCTAAGAATTACTAACGCTTGTTCGAATTCAGTTTACGTAATATACACTTTCTTTATATTATTAAATGTAAAAAATTTCCCTTATGATTCTAATGCATTAACAAAAATATTAAGTTCTTCGTTGCTTATGAAAACAGAACCAATAAGACCATGACCTGTGTCTGAAGCTGAAATGCCATGGAAATCTGAACCTGCAGTAATAAATTTGCCATATTCTTTAGCTTTTAATTTTAGTAGAGTTTTTTGTTTTTTTGTGTTTATTGGATAAACTGCTTCAACACCATCAAAATCTAAGCTGAACATTTCATCTATTGAAGATTTTTTTATTAGCACAGGGTGTGCAAGTACAACTAATGCATTAAGTTTTTTTAATATACTTATACCATCAGCTGTTGAAATCCTTTTAATGTGCACATATGCAGGGCTATCGTTTGAAAGAAAAGTATCAAATATATATTTCCATTCATATTTGTAACCAGCATTTATTATGGCTTTAGCTATATGAGGTCTAGCTATTACACCTTGAGCTACATCTAAAACGTTTTGGTAGTCTATTTTTATATTGAAAAATAGATCTAGATTCTCTACTATTTTTTTAGCTCTAAATAATCTAAAATCATCTATATCTTTTAAGAAGTTTTGAAAATCAACATCTTTATACTTATCATCTTTAAAATAACCTAAAATATGAATGCTTTCGTTATTGTGGATAGTAGATAATTCTATACCAGGGATTACCCTTATATTTTCACTTATACCTTCTCTAATTGCTTCATCAACATTTAAAGTAGTGTCATGATCAGTTATTGCAATAATATCTAAACCACTCATAGATGCCTCATGAATTAGTTCCTTAGGACTTAGTTTTCCATCAGATGCATTTGTATGAAGATGGAAATCACCTCGATTGTACATATAATCACCTCGAATTTAATGTTTAACATAAAACACATTTAAATAAATAGTAAAATAGTCTATACTACTCTAGTATATTTTTATGTGCCTATACCATTTTAACCAATATTGGTCAATATATAAAGGGGTTCGTAATAAATAATTATTATTTTGTAATTATCTCTAAAAGTAAAAATATTTGAATCTAAATGATTTTGTGCTAAATATTTGATATAATATGTTATCATAAACAATAAACACTACTCTAAAGAGGTGGAAATCATAAATAATAATTTAATGAATGATAAGATAAATCTTATTATAGAAAACCATAACTTTGTATATAATTTAAGAAAGATAGAACAATTCGAAAAACATAGAAAATTTTGCTTGCATGATATGCAACATTTTTTAGATGTGGCAAGACTTATGTATATAATATGTTTAGAGAATAATTTTGTGATACCAAAATATATTATTTATGCAACTGCACTTTTGCATGATATAGGTCGTGGGGAACAATATGAAAAGGGGACTCCTCATCATATTGCTAGTCTGATTATTGCTAAACAAATATTGCAGGGGTGCAAATATGATGATGAAGAAATAGATGAGATTATAGGTGCTATAAAAAATCATAGAAATGATTGTGAAGATTTTAATAGTTTAAGTGATATATTATATAAAGCTGATAAGCTTTCAAGAAATTGTGTCAATTGCATAGCTATTGATGAGTGTAAATGGACACAGGACAAGAAAAATTTAAAGATAACATACTAAAAAATATTTGTTGGAGGAAATTTATGAAAATAGGAAACAAAGATTTTGAAATAGGTAAGAGAACTTACATAATGGGAATTTTAAATATTACTCCTGATTCTTTTTCGGATGGAGGGAGATTTAATGATATAAGCGAAGCAATAAATCATGCTAAAATGATGGTAGAGCAGGGTGCAGATATTATTGATATTGGTGGAGAATCTACAAGGCCAGGGCACTCATTAGTGAGTGAAGAGGAAGAAATTAAAAGAATAGTTCCTATTATAGAGGGTTTAAAGAAGGAGCTGAGCGTCCCAATTTCTGTGGATACATATAAAGGTAAAGTTGCGGAACTTGCAATAAAGGCAGGCGCAGATATGATTAATGATATATGGGGGTTTAAGAAGGATCCATACATGGCGATAGTTGCTGCTAAATATAACGTACCTTGCTGTTTAATGCATAATAGAGATAATAAAATTTACAATAATTTAATTGAAGATGTATTAAAGGATTTAGAAGAAAGTATATCAATTGCACTAAAAGCAGGAGTTAAAAAGGAAAATATTATTTTAGATCCAGGCATTGGTTTTGCAAAAAGCTATGAGGATAATCTAAAAACAATAAATAACCTAGAAAAGCTAAATACATTAGGGTACCCAGTATTACTTGGAACTTCAAGAAAATCTATGTTAGGATTTGCACAAGGATTAGATGTTAACAATAGGTTGGAGGGAACACTAGCAACCACAGCAATCGGGATAATGAAGGGTTGTGAATTTATAAGGGTGCATGATATAAAAGAAAATAAAAGGGTTTGTGTCTTATCGGATGCTATATTAAGAAGTTAAGGTAATACACTTAATTATAAAGGAGAAAATTCTATGGATAAAATGTACATAAAAGATTTAGAAGTTTACGCCCACCATGGTGTGTTTCAAGAGGAAAAAACCTTAGGACAACGTTTTCTAATTTCATTGGAACTTTTCCTTAGTTTAAGAGAAGCAGGTACCACTGATGATATAACGAAAACTGTTCATTATGGCGAGCTTTGCCACTTAGTAGAGAAAGAATTTACCAAGGAAAGTTATGATTTAATAGAAAAAGCTACAGAAGAATTAGCAGAGGTTATACTATTAAATTATGATTTAGTTCAAAGAGTAAAGGTTAAGATTAAAAAACCTTGGGCACCTATTGGAAAACCACTTAAATATGCAGCGGTAGAAATAGATAGAAAATGGCATATAACATATATTGGTGTTGGCTCAAATATGGGTGACAAGGATATGAATGTGAAAGATGCATTAGAGCTTATAAATAATTCTAAACATACCAAAATAACAAAAACATCAAAGTTTTATGAAACTAAGCCAGTAGGATATCTAAATCAAGAGGACTTCTTAAACTGCGTTGTTGAAGTGAAAACACTGCTAAGTCCATTAGAACTTGTAAGATCACTGCTATCTATAGAAAAGGAATTAAAAAGGGAGAGAGTTATAAGATGGGGTCCTAGGACAATAGATTTGGACGTATTATTGTATGATAATGTTATAAGTTCAATAGACGAAATAATATTACCTCACCCAAGAATGCAGGAGAGAATGTTTGTTTTAGAACCACTTTGCGATATAGCACCTTATGTTATACATCCAATTTTAAATAAAACTATAATTCAAATGAAGACAACCTTACAAAATATTGTGGAGGGGTAAAAACAAATACCTTATACCTTATTTAGGTATAAGGTATTTGCAAAGTCCATAAAGATTATAGGCTTTGTACATTTTAGTTGTATCAATGTAATCCATGCTATAATCTCCATCCCAGGGATATATTGAAATAAAATTTTCGTTATAAATATTTATCATATATTTATTTTCACTAAAGGTTAAGAATATTTTGTATAATGGTTTAGCTGGTAGATTAGCAGGTTTAGCGATGAAGTTAGCATCATTTAATGAATTAAAAAAATTGCTGAATGTAGATAAATCCTCTTTAGAAAAATCCTCCTTCTTATAAAAATTCATATATAGAGCGTAAAGCTCAGTAGGTGCTTCTAGAGACAAATCCTTCATTAATAAATTGGTATAATAATAATTTGTTGGTTTACTTTTTATAAAAATGCTTTTATCAAAACTGTATGTGCAGCCAAAGAGGCCTAAAGAAAAAAGCATACACAGTATGAGCAAAATACATTTTCTTATATTAATCCTCAAATAATCACATCCTTTAACGACATTTAAGCAGTGCAGGTGATGATTTAACGCTCCTGTAAATAAAATATGTTGAACTAGTAAATTTTAGTACACAATATGAATATATTGGGATAGTTTAAAATAAGAGTTAAAAAATTATCTTAAAATTTTAGTGGAAAGTAGAAGGAATTATTTTTTAATATGGGATTGATATTGGACAGCTAAACAATGCTTTGATACAATATTACATGGGGGCGAAATACCATGGTAAATAATAAATACAGAGGTTCAAAAGGGTATATAGTATGTATTCTAGCAATATTTATTTGTATTCTATTGTTAGGTGTTGATATAGTAAGAGACAATAAAGCAGCTCAAGAACAGGGTAAGGTAGCAACATCATTTAATAACAAACAACTTGAATTAAATGAACAAAAGAAAAAACAAGAAGAGGAACGTATAAAAGCCTTAAAGATATATGATGGACTAGTGTTATCTACATTAGGAGATAGCATAACAAGGCAAGGTAAATGGCAACAATCTGTAGTATCAGAATTAGGGTTTAGTAAATACAGTAATGATGGTAAAGATGGTTCGACGGTAAGTGGAATGTCTCCAAATGCTATGTGGCAAGATGTTCGAATAAATGAAATACCAAAAGGATGCAATGTTATATTATTTATGGGAGGATCAAATGATTGGGCCCAGAGCGTACCTTTAGGAAACATAGATAATACTGATATCAACACATTCTTTGGAGCTTTGAAAATTTTATATAGCAAATTAGTTTTCAGATTCCCAAACTCCGAAATAGTATTTATGTCTACTACCTTTGGAATGTTGCCAAACCATAATGGATTCAAAGATAAAACTGGATTGGTAAATAATATTGGATTAATGAATATAGATTATGGTAAAGCAATAGGCCAATTTTCAAGTGTTCAAAAAATTCCTTTTATTGATTTAACTAATTGTGGATGGAATAAAGATAATATAGCAACGTATGTAACAAATGATGGTGGAGGTTATTTGCACCCTAATAAAGAAGGTGCTAATAAAATGGCGGAAGTTATTGTGAGTAGGTTGAAGGAAATTAAATCTACAGCAAGTAAATAACCACAATATTTTATTTAATTACTAATAAACTAAGAAAATAGCAAAAGGGATTTCTTAATATGAAATCCCTTTAAACTAGTAAAAATTATACATCATGCTTTTATAGCCCAACGCAATTTAGCAGAACGAGCACGACCATTGGTATTACATTCTTGTGATGATGGCCGAATAGGATCTGGAGCTATTTCACGATAGACGCCTTCACGAAAAAAACGTTTAAAAGATTTTTTAACAAGGCGATCTTCTCCTGAATGAAATGAAAGTATAGCAACGCGCCCACCCTCAGCAAGGGAAGACGGAAGCTTTTCCAAAAATTCGTATAACACTTCAAATTCACTATTGACATCAATTCGTAATGCTTGAAAGCAGCGTTGACAGGTTTTTTTAAGTGCCTCTTTACTATTACTTCCAGGAATAAATTTCAGAGTTTCTTTGATAATTTCTTGGAGCTTTGTTGTTGTTGATATGTCTATTCCCTTTTTTATTTGGGAAGTAATAGCGCGAGCGATTGCTGCAGCATTAGGTTCATCTGCATTTTCTATAAGCATCCCTTCTAATTCATATAGCGAAATAGTTTTTAAGCGATCTGCGGCAGAGTGACCTCTGTTAGGGTTAAGTCGTAAGTCTAATGGACCTTCATTCTTAAATGAAAATCCTCTTTCAGGGTTGTCTATTTGCATTGAAGAGACACCCAAATCTGCCAATACAAAATTGAGTGGCCCTGATTCGAGAGCAACTTGATCTATCTGTGAAAAGTTCATTTGTTTGATAGTTAAAATTTCGGGGCCATAACCGAAGCTCTTTAAACGCTCTTGAGTGCGTGGTAATTCAATAGAATCTACATCAATTGCATACAAATGTCCCTTTGAATTTAAACATTTAAGCATCTCTAAAGTATGACCACCATAACCTAGTGTTACATCTAGTCCTGTTTGCCCAGGAGTGATTTGTAAAAATTCTAATATTTCTTTAACGCAAATTGAACGATGCATACCAGCAGGAGTACTGCCCTTTTGAATAACTTTTGCCACAGTATCAGCATATTTCTCGGGTTGCAGTTCCTTATATTTATCTTTATAAGATATAGGGTTAGTGCCTTTATATCGAACACGTCGTTGATGTTTTTCTTCTTGATTATCCATTGTTTCTCCACCTTTTTTAATAACTTTTTGTAATGCTATTACAAAACATATTACCAAATACAATTAATAAAAGCAAATTCACAAGGAAGAAAATATGTTAGAAAGATAGTTAATGAAGCTCTAATGTTCATTTTATTTTGTTTTTGGTGTTGCAATGAAAAAGAATCTTGGAAACCTAAAAATAACATTCCCATTTTTCTGTATTGGATATTCTTCTACAACTCTTTCAAAAATATCTTGCTCAAAGGTATTCTTTTTGTCATCAGATAAAACATTAAAATATGGTCTTAATCCTGTACTACCATACCATTCCATGATGTCCTTATGAGACTTTAACTTGTGACAATATACAGTTTCCCACATAGAAAATTCTGATGAAATTTCTGAAAGTAAATCAAAATATTCGCTTTGTGTCAGATTATAAAAAATTCTTGAATTAGAAAACTCTGATTTCCATTTTTCATTTGTTGAAACCTCACTGATAATTTTGTGGATTGGCTCTTCATAATTCATTGGTGTTTGTACTGCTAATATACCACCTGTTTTCAGTAACCCAATCATATTTTTTAAAAGCTGATTGTGGTTTGGTATCCATTGAATACAAGCATTTGAAAAAACAACATCAAAATACATATCAATCATTGATAAATCTTTACTTACATCACAAATCCTAAAATCTATATTTGGATAATTTTTTTTTGCAGTTTCAATCATATTTGAGGAATTATCAACACCAAGAATATATGCATTAGGAAATCTTTTTGCTAAAACCTGTGTGCTATTTCCTGGACCACAGCCAATATCAATAATCCTTTTAGGGTTATCAATATTAATACGATTAGCTAAATCAATTGATGGTTGTGTTCGTTCATTTTTAAACATTAAATATTGCTCTGAATTCCAATCTACCATAACATATCCTCCTAAAAATAATATAAATAGCTTGTCTTATTTTATGAATATGACATAAACATTTAGGTAATTATACTATAATTACCTAAATGTTTATATAGAAACTAAAATGAATTTTATTAATACTACGATAAAACCCATTTAATATAATAAGGTTTGAAAAATAACAAATGTCGTGAAATCAAATTTCCACAGCATTTGTAGATATTAACATCGCTGGTGCTGCCAATTGGTTGACAATATATATAACTATGTATAAAATAATATTAGATATATTTTAAAAAATAAAAAAATGAGGTGCTTTATGAGCGTGTACGTATCTAAATAGATCAAATTTTATAATTAAATAAATCTTTAAAAAGGGTATAGTATACCTTTATTTGTTATGGATTTATTTAGTAATATCTATCAAGATACAAATCCGCAAAGTGCCGTTATAGTCATAAGAGATGGATAATTCCATCTCTTATGAAGTTACGTATTTTAGCTGTGGGGTATCCATGGCTTTTTGTTTTGCAGATAAATAAGACCTTTGCAAAATGAGATATATAGAAAATGTTAATGATATTTGTCCAGGATTAGTATCTTCATAGAACAAATTGTGTTATATGAGGAGAGATAGAAATGAATATAAATACATTTAATAAGTTGCAATATAACGAACTAAAGGAAATTGTAAAGTCTTATTGTGTAAGTGGACTGGGAAAAAACTTAATAGATAGATTAAAGCCGAGCAGCAGCTTAAAGGTTGTCCAAAGTAGGCTTGATGAAACTAGTGAGGGAAGAACTTTATTAGATACTGTGGGGCATATTCCATTAGAAGGAATCTTTAATATAAAAACTATTATAGAGAATATGGAAAAAGGAGCAATACTTGAGCCAGAGGAGTTAACAAAGATCGGTAACTTTTTGAGGGGCTGTAGAAAAATTAAAGCTTTCATGATGGGAAAAGAACTTTACGCTCCAACTTTAAGTAGTTATGGTAATTCAATAACAGAATTTAAAACTATAGAGGAAGAAATTGATTTTTCTATAAGAGGGAGTTTAGTAGATTCAAATGCAAGTAAAGAGCTTAAAAAGATTAGAAGACATCTAGAAGATACGGATAGTAAAATACAAGAAAAATTAGAGAAGTTTTTAAAAAGCAGTATAAATAAAACTTTTATACAAGAGTTTTTTGTCAGCAAGCGAAATGATAGATATACTATTCCTATAAAGGCAGCCTATAAAAATCAAGTTTCGGGGATAATTGTAGAAACATCATCTAAAGGATCTACTGCATTTATAGAACCAAGTGTTATTTCAAAATATGCGACAGAGCGGGTGCTATTAAAGTCTGAGGAGGCTTTAGAAGAATATAAAATATTATCTGCGTTAACTGGGTTAATATATGATAATTCAAAGGAAATTAATATTAATATAGAGGTAATAGCAGAATATGATATGATTTTTGCAAAGGCTAAATATAGTAGAGCTATAGATGGAATAAAGCCTAAATTAAATGATTATGGATATATAAATATTGTAAGCGGCAAGCATCCATTGTTAAAAGGAAATATAGTACCTTTAGATTTTATTATCGGTATAAATTATAGAGCATTAATAATAACGGGGCCTAATGCTGGGGGAAAAACTGTGGTGCTAAAAACAGTTGGACTCTTAACTTTAGCTGTGCAATCAGGTTTTCATATTGCAGCCGGGAACGACAGCGAAATGTCCGTGTTTGATAATGTGTTTGTAGATATTGGAGATGATCAAAGTATAGAAAACTCCTTAAGCACATTTTCTGCACATGTAAAGAATTTAGCTGAGATAATTAATAGAAGTAATAAATCTACTCTAATATTATGTGATGAAATAGGAAGTGGAACTGATCCTAATGAAGGGGCTGGCCTTGCTATTGCAATATTAGAAGAACTTTACCATAAAGGATGCATCATAACGGCCACAACTCATTATGGAGAAATTAAGAACTATTCTAAAAGTCATAGCGATTTTGAAAATGCTGCAATGCAGTTTCAAAAGGATACATTAGAGCCTATGTATAACCTTATTACGGGTAAATCAGGGGAGAGCAATGCTCTTTGGATTTCTAAGAAAATGGGTATAAAGGACGCTATCCTTGAAAAAGCAAAAAAGTATGCGCAGTATAAGGATTATAATCTAGAATTAGTAAGAGAAAGTAAGGTAAAAAAGAAAAAAGACGAAGAAGACATACTTAATATAGAAACTTATAATTATAAAATAGGAGATAAAGTGTTTCTTATTGAGAAGAATGATTTTGCCATTGTATATAAGCCTATAGACAGTTTTAATAATATAGCTGTGTTATATAAGGACGACTTCCTAGAGGTTAATGAAAAAAGGCTAAGGCTAGAGTTGAAGGCTGAGAATTTGTACCCAGAGGATTATGACCTTAATACATTATTTGTGGATTATAAGCAGCGAAAGTTAGAAAGAGACCTTGAGAGAGGATCCAAGAAGGCATTAAAAAAAGTTCAAAAGGAAATAAAAAATAGAAGCAATAGTTAAAATAAATTAATGGATTATAGAAAAGCTAAGGCAACAATTAGTAAAAACATAACATAGCTTCTATTAAAGTAACTTTTAAAAACATAATGAATAAAATAATTATTAAGAAAAATTACTTAATGGAGGAATATAAATGCAATTAAATGGTAGTAAAACAGAAATAAATCTTCTAAGCACTTTTGCTGGAGAGTCAAGGGCTAGAAACAAATATACATTTTATGCGGAAAAAGCGAAGCAAGAGGGATATGAGTTTGTAGCTTCTATTTTCGATGCGACTGCGAATAACGAAAAGGCTCATGCAAGAGAAGTTTTTAATAGATTTCTTAAAATGAATAAAAATACAATAGATAATTTGAAAGATGCACTGCAAGGAGAAGCTTTTGAAAGTAGTAATTTATATAAACAATTTGAAAAAGAGGCTAGAATAGAAGGTTTTATAGAAATTGCAGATTTCTATAAAGAATTACGCGAAGTAGAAGAAAGTCATGAAATGAGATATACGAAAATATATGAGAATCTTAAGGCAGGCATGATGTTTAAAAGAAATATTGATGTGAAATGGCAATGTATGAATTGTGGATATATTCATATAGGAAAAGAGGCCCCTAATTTTTGTCCACTATGTAAGTTTCCAAAAGCTTACTTTAAAATCTATTGTGAAGACTACAACAAAGACAGAAATATGAATAATGATATTTTTGAAGGTATTGGTGAAAGACAGCAAACATTCACATTAGAGGAATTATCAAAATATAATGGAATTGGTGGGAATGCTGCCTATGTAGCTGTAAATGGAATAGTTTATGACGTAAGTTCAGTTACCGCTTGGGCTGGTGGCGTCCATAATGGTATATCTGCGGGAAGAGACGTAACGAAGGATTTTAATGCGTGCCATGGCACTTCAAAAATACTCGATACATTACCTAAGATAGGGGTAGTGACAGGGTAATAAATAGCTTCCTCTTATTATATAAGGGGAAGCTATTTGTTTTTGAAATCATTTTATGAATTAATATTAAGATTCGTTAATATAATTAAGGGATTACTATATTAAAGGAGTAAAGTTTTGAGAGTTTTTGTTACTTTAGATATAAAAAAAATGGTAAAACCAATTCTTTTAGTTGTTGCATGTTTTATTATGCTCTGGGCCTCCAGTAGTATTGTAAAATCTACTTCAACTATAATACAACAGGACAAAGAATACGTTATATTAGCTTCCAATGATATTGGAATGCACTGTATTCAGTCTGATTACTCCTCTTTTATGATACTTCCTCCAGCAAATACAATTCGTGTACAAGTATTTGAAAAAGGCGTAGAAGAAGCCAAATTGATAAATGGTGGGGTAATAGTAGAGTATGCGGTTAATAATAATACTTCTTCTATTGATAAGGTCAATTTTTGGGAATATGCCAAAGCCTATGGTTATAATTTAAAACCTAATGAAGGTATTACAGGTAATTACTTAAGTGGAACCTGTAAACTGTCTGCGGATAAAAAATATTATGAGGCAGAATATATTCCTATTACACCATATAATGATGGAAGTAAAATTATAAATCCATATCAAACCGTGACTATTACAGTGAAGAATGCAATAACTAAGAAGATCATTTCTGTAGAAGATGCAGTTGTTGCACCAGTTTCAAATGAGATGAGCTGTAGTAATTGTCATGGAAAAACTAATACAGATGCTAATATATTAAAAGCTCACGATAAAAATGAAGGAACAAAACTTTATGATGATTCAATAAACGGCACTCCTCGCAGTTGTAATGAATGTCACCAAGATAATGCATTAAATGCTAAGGGGAAAGAAGGGGTTCCGAGTCTTTCACTTGCGATGCACGATTTTCATACACCTAAAATGACAATGTCCCCTCTCGAGAATACTTGCTATAATTGTCATCCTGGTGTTGAAACTAAATGTAATAGAGGAGTTATGGCAGCAGCAGGGGTTACCTGTAGTAGTAGCAACTGTCATGGAGATATGGAGACTGTTGCCAGTTCTCAAAAACAAGGTAGGCAGGCATGGCTTAATGAGCCAGATTGTGGTGTTTGTCATGGAGAAAATTATGCAGTTAATACTGATAAGTTATACCGTCAGTCTTACCTTCAGAATGGACCTGATGCAATGAATGGTTATATTACCTGTGAGACCTGTCACAATAGTCCACATGCGGAATGGCCATCTACATTAGAGTTAGACAACCAAATACCTATAAAAATTTATGGTGTACCTGATTTTATTAGAAAATGTACAGCTTGTCATGAACAAAAGGGTGATGAAAAAATACACGGATATAAAGGAGTAGATTAAAAATGAATCTGGGTGAACTGTTGATTCTTATTGCTTTAATAATGAGTTTAGGAAATATAATTGTAAGTTTATGCTTTCATAAAAATAAGTTTGCAGGTTTTTGGGTAAATCTATTTTTATTTAGTTCTATATTTTGTATAACGGCTGCTACGCTGCTTCTTATTTATTATCAACTTACTTTCAATTTTCAATATGCTTACGTATTTAATCATATTTCAAGGTCGCTAAATCCAATGTACCTTATTTCAGCTCTTTGGGCAGGCCAAGAAGGCTCCTTCCTTTTGTGGGCAATGATTGCAATGTGGATTAATTTACTGGTACGTGGAGAGCGTAAGTCTTATATTATCTATATCCTAATAAGTACAATTATTTTGGTATTGGCTTTTTCAAGTGCTCCATTTTCTCTTATGAATTATATACCAACTGATGGAAATGGACTTAATAAAGCGCTACAGGATCCATGGATGGTAGTCCATCCACCTCTTGTATTTATAGGTTACTCAGCAATGGGAGTATTATTTTCTCAAAGTTTCAGTAAAATTAATAGAAAATGGATAATTGCTGCTTGGTTATTTCTTGGGGCTGGAATTTTTTCTGGAAGTTTGTGGGCTTACCGAGCACTAGGATGGGGTGGTTACTGGGCGTGGGATCCTATTGAAAATGCAGCTTTAGTTCCCTTTCTCATTTTAACAGCAATTGTGCATAAGAAAAAAATATCTCATAAGCTTGCTATGATTCCTTTTATTTTAGCTGTCTTTGGCACGTTTTTAGCAAGAAGTGGAATTTTGCAGGGGACATCAGTACATTCTTATGCCTCATCTACAATAACATTACCACTCTTAATAGTATTCATACTTTCGGTTTTAATATTGATAGTGGCTATAGTAAAGGATAGGCTGAGGAATGGTATTAGAGTTAAGGTTAACAAAGCAAAGACTTTATCAATATTCCGCTATATTATATATATTTTTGCAGTTTATATATTGTTTGGAACTGTATTACCTATTTTTTCAGGGGTTTCAACTGAAATTAGTTTTTATACTCCAGCAGCATTGGGTTTTGCCATTTTTTCCTCAGTACTTTTTACGATTTACATGCGTAATTTAATTGAAAAGGACTTTTTAAAAATAATAATTATAAATACTATTATAATTATTATAATTTCTGCTACCACAGCTTTTTCATCCTTCCCATGGTTAATTATACTATGGATAGTGATGCTTCCACTTATTCCTAAGATAGTATTTTTCCGTACTTTTAAGAATATTTGGGCACATATTTCTCATATTGGAGTTTTGCTACTTACAATTGGTACTATTACCTCTACTGTATTTAGGGAAGAGGGGATTTTAATACAGTCAAATTTATTAGAAATTTCTTCAGGAGAAACCATGACTATTCATAAACTTTTAGGAGATACCATCATTACTGAAGGTTTAAAATATACAACTAGACCTTTTATTTGGCTGTTTTGGTTAGGAGGATTTATGCTACTCGGAGGGATTCTAGGCGCACTTTGCTTCTCAAAAAGAGTAAGTAGTGAATCTTACCCTACACTAGAGGAACGCTAGGTAATAGTCTTGGCAATGCATATTACAAAAATAAGAACTAAAATAGTACCTAACCCTTTAATCCCCATAAACGAAGGTTTGTGGGGATTTTATAAAAAATAAAACAAGAACATTTCTGGTATATAAAGGAATGGTTCATTTTTTATTGAAAATGCTTGTATAATGATTTAAAATTGTACATAGGTTTTAAATTAATTCAGAAGGGGACAGTGCATATGATTTCTAAAGCTAATATTACTAAATATAGTATAGGTTTATTTGTACTTACTGCAGGAGTTTTCTTTATGTTATCAGGACATGCTCCCACAAAAGCTACTAAGACTTCTAAATCGGCCAATACAACTATTGCCCCGGTTAAATCACCCGTTTCAGAAGCCACGAAGACTGATAAATCTACCAATACAGCTTCTGCTCCGGTTAATACAGTCGTTTCAAAAGTTGATGTACAAGCTATTGCTAACAAATCAGAATTAAACAATTATGTGTTGAAGGTTATACCTTCTTATGATGGAGGCAAATATCCATATCTTTCAAATACTGATTATGATAATTATAATGGAGTAACTGAAGATATTGTTTATCAAGGTTCTCTAATTGCAAAGGATAATCCTGATAGAAGCAAGTCAAGCCATTGTGTAGGCTTAACCTATGAGGTTTTCTCTAAGGCAATGAAGGCGAGAAACAAGGAAGCAGGGATATCTACAGACAACTTTAATAACATGACTATAAACAATATGAGGAACTTTATGCTGACCTGGTATAATGCGGAAGGAACGCCTAAGTCAAAAGGGGACCAGCTGGCAGGGGCAATTGTCAAATATGGACTTGGAAATCAAATCACTAGACTTGAGGATGCCAAAGCAGGAGATTTTATTGATTTTAGCAGAACAAAATCAGGACATGCTGCTGTTTTTATTAATTGGTTAAGGGATGACAAGGGTAATATAGTAGGTTTTAAGTTCTGGTCAACTCAAGAATCTACTAACGGAATTGCTTACAAGAAGGAATACTTTAGCGATAATCCTAAGGGAGCCTTCAAGGGCACTGTAAATAGAAATCAGCTGTATATTGGCAGAATTGGGTCCATCGCAAATTACAAATCCTTTTAAAAATAAGCTATATGTTTAACCATTTTATAGCTAAACTTTTACAAAAGCAAAATAGGAAGACATACCTATTTTTTTAGTATCAGTTACATGATATCTATAAATAAGGAATTTTAACTTGCATCAGTTGATGTAAGTTTTGTCTTTTTGACACAATAATATGGAATATTATAAAGTTAAAGCGGATTTACCCGACAATAGAACTGCAGTATATATACAAAACTGAGTGGATTAATACAAAATGTGAAAAGAAGGCTGATGCTGAAAAAATATTAGTTATTGAGAGTACAAAGATTTTCTATGGTATTATAGGTGATATGGTAGTTCTTGATTTAGGAGGAGCTAACACAAAGTACATTCTGTCACTTAAGAAAGAGAAAAAGGAGGGTTCCTGTATGAAAAAAACTTACCCTTGTGTGGAAGTAAACCTAAAAAAGTTGGCACATAATGTGAAAACAATCCTAGCCATGTGTGATAAAAAGCATATAGATGTTGCCGCGGTAACTAAAGTATATTGTGCGCAAAAACCCATTGTGGAAGCTATACTTGAAGCGGGAGTTACGCAGGTTGCGGATTCTAGAATTCTAAATTTGAAAAATCTTAAAGATTTAAATTGTACAAAGATGCTATTAAGAATTCCAATGATAAGCGAAGTTTATGAAGTTGTGAGGTATAGCGATTGCAGTTTGAACTCAGAAATAGACACAATAAGGCATTTATCAAAAGCTGCAAAGGAGTTAACTAAAATTCACAATATTATACTAATGGTAGAGTTAGGCGATTTAAGAGAAGGAGTATTAATTGAGGATGTAGTTTCCATTGTCAGTAAAATAGTAAAACTAGATAATATTAAGTTAATTGGAATGGGAACCAATGTTACTTGTTATGGTGGAGTAATTCCTGATAAAGAAAATCTGGGTAAGCTTATAAAGTTAAAATTAAATATAGAAAAAAAATTCAATTTAAGTTTACCTGTAATTTCAGGAGGAAATTCTAGTAGTTTATATATGGTTATAAATGATGCTATGCCAAAAGAAATCAATCAGCTTCGAATAGGAGAATCTATAGTTCTTGGCAGAGAAACTTCTTTTGGATTAAAAGTACATAATTGCTATGATGATTTATTTATACTCAGTGGTGAAATAGTTGAAATTAAGAGCAAACCAACAATACCAACAGGTACTATAAGGATGGACTGCTTTGGTAGTAAACCTGATTTTGAAGATAAAGGGATAAGAAAAAGAGCTATTATAGCAGTAGGAAGACAAGATATTAGAGTGGAAGGGTTAACCCCTTTGGATACAGATATAAGTATTTTTGGTGGGAGTAGTGATCATCTAATTTTAGATATAACTGACAGTAAAAAAGAACTAGCAGTGGGTGATATAGTGGATTTTAAAATGGATTATGGTTGTTTGCTTGCAGCAATGACATCACCATATGTTGAAGTCTATTATAAGAATGAATTAGCCTAAAATAAAACCTTAGTTCACAGCAAACACATACCAAATTAATTTTGATGAATATATTTCATAATATAAATTAATGGAAGGAGTGCTAAACATGAATTCATTGTCAGAACAAATAAGGAGTGTTGCACTAAGTATGGGGTATGAAAAGTGTGGCATTATTAGAATATCTGATATGGCTGGGTATAAGGAAAAGCTTAATGAACGTATTGAGCGTATTCCAGAAGTGAAACCCTATTATGAAGGCTTTTATCGGTTTGCTGACTTGAAAGATACATATCCATGGGCAAAATCTATTGTTATCTGTGCAAGGCATTATGGGAAATATCATATCCCGGAGAACATGAAAGGGTTGATTGCAAAATACTATTTATTAGATAGTAGAACAAACAAGGATTCAAAAGATTTTCAGGATAGTTTGAAATTTGAATCATTTATGCAAGAGATTGGTATAAAAACGGAGACTAAACGAAAATTTGGTATAACAGCATTGCGCTGGGCGGCATTAAAAGCTGGAATTGGATCGCTCATCGTGTATCTCTTGCCTTACCACATTCGAGGGTAGAGACTTGCCAAATGAAAAATTTAGTGATCAAATGGGTAGCTGGGTTTATGGGTGTGATGACTGCCAAGATGTTTGCCCTATGAACAAAGGGCGATGGAATGCAACAGAAGAATTTCCTGCATTAGATGAGCTGAGCCAGCATATATCCCTAGAAAAAATTCTTAAAATGGATTATACATTTTTGAAAGAGGTAATTCAACCTAAATTTTGGTATATAGAAAAGGATGCTATATGGAAATGGAAAACTAATGCCATCAACTCAATGGTTAATGAATATAAAGATAAATATAAGGAATGTATTTATGATGCATGCAACGATAGCAATGAGAGGGTAAGAGAAATGGCTAAATGGGCAATTCAAAAATTTACTATATAAAAAAATAAAAAAGAACCTTAGTAAATTAACAATAATTTACTAAGGTTCTACTATTTTATGGTGCCGAAGGCGGGAATCGAACCCGCACGGTTGTTACACCTCTGGATTTTGAGTCCAGCGCGTCTGCCAGTTCCACCACTTCGGCATACCTGACAAAAAATATCTTACCATATATATATAATTATTGCAATAGTTATATATATTTATAATATAAATTCACACATTTTTAGAGCCGGATTTTTTTAATTTTATATTTATAGAATTTAAGGGTAAGTTTGTAAGTTTTTTAGGGTATATTATTGTTATAATAGATATGGAAACTGTTATTATTATAGAAAGGTAAATTTAACTAGAAGTTAATAATATAGTATGGTAAAATTTTTATGGGCGAAATCTAATAGAGGAACCCTTGCGACTATAATAGAAGTGACATATATGATGAGGAAGTTGATATTATTATTTATGAAGTATATTATAAAATAGAACATAGCGTTAAATATAAAATTATAAACATATTAGAAAGAAGGGATTTATAATGTCTAAAGAAAGGCTATTAATTTTAGATGGTCATAGTCTTATGTATAGAGCTTTTTATGCATTACCAGCCCTAACAAATTCGGATGGGATATACACTAATGCAGTTTATGGTTTTACAACTATGCTTTTAAAGATGAAAGAAGAGTTTGAGCCAGATTATATCGTTACAACGTTTGATAGGAAGGCACCTACTTTTCGTCATGAGGAATATAAGGATTATAAGGCAGGCAGGAAAAAAATGCCTGATGAGCTTCGTGGACAGTTTGCTTTAGTTAGGGAACTTCTAGAGAAAATGGCTATAGATATTTTTGAATTAGATGGATTTGAAGCGGATGATTTAATAGGAACCTTATCTGTGATTGCAGAAAAAGAGGGACTAGAAGTGTTTATAGTAACAGGAGATAAAGATGCACTTCAGCTTGCTACAGACAATGTTAAAGTAGTAATAAATAAAAAAGGGATGTCAGAAAAAGAAATATATGATAGAAGACGCATGATTGAGGAATTTGGAGTAACACCTACGGAATTTATAGATGTAAAAGGACTAATGGGAGATGCTTCTGATAATATTCCAGGTGTACCAGGAATTGGTGAAAAAACTGCTTACAAGCTTATTAAAGAGTATAAAAGTATAGAAAATCTTCTTATGAATATTGATAAGGTTAGTGGTAAAAAACTTGTGGAAAATTTAACTACGTATAGTGAACAGGCTATTTTTAGTAAAAAATTAGCTACTATTATTACTTGCGTGCCTATGGAGATTGATTTAGAATCAATTAAATCAAAAGAAAAGTATGATGTTCGTGCTGTAAAAGACTTGTTTTATAAATTACAGTTTAAATCTTTAATAGGCAAAATAGCAGATGATGAGGATTCAAATGAGGAAGTATTTTCTGCGGATTTTGAAATTATAGATAAGTTATCAGAATTTGAGAACGTAATAAATGAAATTAAAGATACCGTTTATATAATTTTTGATATAACTGACGCCAATGTGTTTTCTAAAATGTGTGTAGACAACATATATCTTAATTATAAAGAAAAAAACTATGTTATCAAGGTTGATGATTTATTTAAAGAAGATGAAGAAAAAACTATAAATTATTTAAAAATTGTACTTGAGAATAAGGATATTAAAAAGGTAAGCCACGCTGTAAAAAATGCTTACACTGCTCTTAATAAAAAGGGCATTAAGTTAAGAGGAGTACAATTTGATACGGAGCTTGCGGCTTATTTGTTGAATTCTGCCAAAAAAGAGTATAGCCTAGAAACTCTTATAGATACTAATCTTAGAATTAGTATTAAGGGCGAAGGCCATGCAAAGGAAATTAATAAAGTGGCATTACTAAAAAGACTTTATGAGATATTAGAAAAGCAAATCGAAAAATATGAAATGCAGGAACTTCTATATAAGGTTGAGCAGCCATTAACAGAGGCTATATCATATATGGAGGCAGAAGGGTTCACAATTGACAAGGATAGATTAGCTAAGCTCGGCATAAAATTTGCTGCGGATATAAAACAGATGGAAAAAACTATTTTTGATTTAGCTGGAGAAGAATTTAATATTAAATCTCCAAAACAATTAGGCAAGATATTATTTGAAAAATTAGATTTACCAGTTATAAAGAAAACAAAAACAGGATATTCAACTAATGCGGAGGTTTTAGAGGCACTAGTGGATAAACATCCTATTATAACGGAAATTACTAGGTATAGAGGGTTAACGAAGATATTTTCTACGTATATTGAGGGGCTACAAGCAGTAATTGATACAGATTGTAGGATACATTCAAACTTTACTCAAACAGTTACAACAACGGGAAGACTCTCAAGTACAGAACCTAATTTGCAAAATATACCTATAAGAAATGAAATGGGTAGAGCTATAAGACGCGTATTTATACCACACAATGATCAGTGTGTTATTTTGTCTGCGGATTATTCACAAATAGAGCTTAGAGTTCTAGCCCATATAGCTAAAGATGAGAATTTAATTGAAGCTTTCATGGAGCACAGTGATATTCATACCAAAACAGCGTCTGAGGTATTTAATGTACCTATAGAAGAGGTTACAAAGAAAATGAGAAGTAATGCTAAAGCTGTAAACTTTGGAATAGTATATGGTATTGGAGAATTTAGCTTAGCTAAAGATTTAAATATATCTAGGAAAGAAGCTAAAACTTACATAGAAGCCTATTTTGAAAGATATCCAAATGTTAAAAAATACATGAAAGATATAGTGCTTGAAGCTGAGAAAAATAGCAGTGTTACTACAATTTTGAATAGACGAAGATTTATACCTGAAATAATGTCATCAAATAAAATTGTCCAGTCTTTTGGTATAAGGCTTGCTATGAATACACCTATACAAGGAAGTGCAGCAGATATTATAAAACTTGCTATGGTAAATGTATTTGATAAATTAAAGCAAGAGGGATTAAAAAGTACTTTAATCCTACAAGTTCACGATGAATTAATATTAAATGTATATAGGGATGAGATTAAGCAAGTTGAGTCTTTGGTTAAGGATCAGATGGAAAATGTTATTAAACTTTTAGTTCCTCTAGAAGTAGAAATAAGCATTGGAGAAACTTGGTATGAGGCTAAGTAAATAATTTTAAGGTTTATACTCTCAACTAAAAAAGTGGGGGAGAAAAAAATGCTAAAGGTTGGAATAACAGGTGGTATTGGTAGTGGTAAAAGCACAGTAACTAATATGTTAAGAGATAAGTGTTATCCCATTGTTGACGCAGATATTGTGTCTAGAGAGGTTTTTAAAATATATCCCGAGATAATAAGTAAAATCAAATTGGAATTTGGGTATGAGTTTTTTGATAAAGAAGGCACACTTGATAGGAAAATGTTTGGGGACTATATATTTAGGGACGAAACACGAAGAAGAAAACTTGAAAATATAATGATGCCTTTTATAATAAAAGAAATATACCAAAGAATAAAGACATTCGAAGAAAAAAACGTACAGTTATCTTTTTTAGATGCACCTACTTTAATAGAAAACAATCTTCATACCAGTATGGATATAATTATTTTGGTGTGGGTAAATAGTGAGGTTCAAATACAAAGGGTTATATATCGTGATGGTTTAAAAATAGATGAAACAATGGACAGAATAGGAGCACAAATGCAATTAGATGAGAAAAAGAAGTTTGCGGATTTTATTATTGATAATAGCGGAAGCATTGAAAATACAAAATTACAGCTAGAACTTATTATTACACAGCTAGAAAGGTTGTATGTGAAGTTATGAAGATGAAAACAATTATAAAAATTCTAAGTTTGATTCTTTTGTGTGTTATATTAATTAATATTAAAAGTATCTTCAAAGTTTTTTACCCAATAAAATATCAAAATCAAATAGTTAAGTATTCTCAAAAGTATAATGTAGATCCTCATTTGGTGGCGGCTGTAATTCGGGCAGAAAGTAATTTTGATACAAATGCTGTTTCAAGTAGGGGCGCCTATGGGCTCATGCAGATAATGCCAGACACCGCAGTGTGGATCGCGCAGAATATGAAAATACAAGATTTTAATAAAGAAAAATTATATGATGCAGATACTAATATTGAAATGGGATGTTGGTATATTAATAATTTAAATGTTGAATTTGGTGGAAATATTGAACTAGTGATTGCAGCTTACAATGGTGGCCGCGGAAATGTTCAGAAATGGCTTATCAATAAAGAATACTCTACAGACGGAAAAACATTAATTAATATACCGTTTAAAGAAACAGATAAATATGTAAAAAAAGTAAAGACAAATTATAATATTTATTTAAAATTATATGATGATGGAATTAAGGCAACACAATAAAAATAAGAAGTTGATGATAATTGGTGATAATTTGTAATAGAAGATAAAAGTTATTGACAATTAATGCTTGGCTGATATATAATCAATCTTGTAGTTGTGAGCTATTAAATAGCTTGTAGCTATAAGATTAGATCCTTAAAATATTATTTGCGATAGTGGCGGAATGGCAGACGCGCACGTTTAAGGGACGTGTGGGAGACCATAGGGGTTCAAGTCCCCTCTGTCGCACCAAGTTAAATTGATTGTATCAACACTTTGAGGGTGTTGGTGCTTTTTTTATGTGTAAAATAATGATAAAACCTACAACACATCTAATTTGAATTAATTCCAGTAGATATGTTGTAGGTTTTTAAAATAGATGTGTCAAAAAATACTTTAGGTATGAATTTTTAAAAGAAATATGGAAAAACTAACATCTGAAAGAGGTGGTATTAATGAAAATCAAAAATGATAATATTAATGAGAAACAAGATGAATCAATTAAAAACAAAAAAAGCAAAGAAAACAACCCAGTAACTATAAATGGTGATAGTAACTGGAGAAAACCTGTAAGAGGATTAAAATAGGGAATTTAGCTTTTTAAAGAGGCTGTAGTTTCGCACTCTGTATTTGCTTTAGACGGTAATGAAAGTGTATATTACGTAAAATGCATTAGAACAAGCGTTAGTAAAACTTAATTAATTTTATAAAAGAGACGTTAAGAAAAGTACATGTTTGAGCGACACAGCGAGTTTGTACTTTTTAGTATCTTTAATAAAATTAATTTAGTATTACTTAGCGAAGTGAGATGCAGTTGTAGTAATATACACTTTCATACTTTTTATATTAAATATAGTATTAAAACACTACTTCTAGCATAAATTGTTAATGTATTAATAATTTGGACGTAGGGAGGATAATTATGAAATTAGAGGACCGAAACATTGAAAATACAGAGAGAGAAAGCACAGACATTGAAGATTATGAAATGGTTCCAATAGAACATATGATGTATGGATGTAGTCAAACAAATATGAATCTAAGTAACCCATGGATGGGAATGAACCAATTTAATGGTATGTTTAGAGAGGGGTTTAATCCAAATGGAATGATGTTTGGAGATGAATCTAGAGTTGATTATGATGAGGGAAATGAAGACTTTAGCCAAATGGATAAATATCAAGATAGACAACCTGTTCAAAATCAATATAATAAACATGATCCTAATTACAATGATGTTGATTCTATTGGAAGAAAAATGGAACAGTATAACCCTGCAATATTTAAGCGCTTAAATAGGGGTGGTATACCATATGTAGAAGCAAAAGAAATAGTTAATAAGATTGTTAAATTGACACTTATGTATAGAGATGAATAAAAATAGGCAACATTGAACATAAAAAACAAAAATACTTTTTCTACAACCCTATAAATTTTTATAGGGTTGTTTTAATTGCTAATTTTTTCTAAGTAATATTTAATAGCTTTATAAGTGACATTGAATAAAATTAATTTGAAGGAAATTTAAAGGCAACGTAGAACTTAACAATTAAGTAGAACTTAATTATTAAAGCGGAGTAAAATTAAAAGTTTATATTTAAAGAGGTGTAAATATGTTTAATATAGACATTAGGTTTGATGATGTTAACCTTATAAATGTTGAAAAAGAAGATATTTTTAAAATTAAAAATTGGATTAATAAACAACAACTTATTAATATAGATAAGGGGTTAAATTACAGTATTCAAGAATTTTATGAAAGATATTTAGAGTATTACGTGAGTGAGGGAGAATACTTTCTTAAAGTGTTATGTTGTAATGAACTTATAGGTATTATAAAAGGTAGAATAGAGTTTAAAAACCCAAATGAAGTGTGGATTATGTGCTATTTAATGGATTTTACATTAAATGGTGATAATATATCAACGAAAATTATTAATGAATTTTTAAAACATTTACATGGGAATTATGGAATAAGTGATTTTTACACTTTTGTTTCTTCTAATAATCTTGACATGCTAAAATTATGGAAAAACAATAACTTTGAGATAAGTAGAGTAACAAGTAACTTTTTAGAGATAGACAGAAAAGACAGGGATATATTAATTTTAAAAAAAATAATTTAACCAGATTCCTAATATATATTTTCTTTTATTATTCTAAAATCCTATTTAGAATAATAATATTCTAAATAGGGCATCTAAAAAAAAAACGAGTAATAGGCGCCTAAGGATTTATTAAGTTAGGGGATGTTAAAGTGAAGTATACTAGATATAATTATAAACCACCTAAGAAAAGAAATAATTTTATAATCGTTATTACATTAATAATAATAGTAGCTATTGCATTGGGTACAATGTTATCCAAATTATTACCTAATAATAATGCAAATACTAATGTAGTGGATAAAACTACAAAAACAGTAGTAGAAAAAGATGGCACAGCGAATACGGGCAGTGTGGATGCTTCCAAAGCGACGATTTCCCAAACTAATATTAAAGATTATGTGGCAATACAATGTGGTGTTTTTAGTACGAAGGAACGAGCTTTGATACTAAAGAATAGTTTGACGGCATTTGGTGCACCATTTATTATAGTAGAAGGCAAGTTAAATAAAGTTTTCCTTGGAGTTTATCCTAAAGAAGGCGTTGCTACAATTATTACACAACTTGAAAAAGCTAAAATAAGTTATGTTAAGACGAATTTTCAATTAAGTGGTAAGGATTCAACCAGTGCACAAATTAATGAAATAATAAGTGCAGATGTGAAAATATTGAATAGACTTTCAGAAAAAGACGCTAAATCATATACAACAGTTGAAGTTAAAAAATGGATGGGTTCTTTAGAGGGAGCAGATGCGAAAAGTACAAGTTACAGTGACCTGACTAAAATAAAAGCATATTTAACTGCTTTACCAGAGAATTTAAGCAAAGATAAAACTGAGGCTGGCTATATATATATATATACGTTTATTAAGAAACTTGCAAAAATTTAGATAGAAGCCTTCATTAATGCTTTAGCTAAATATATCCAATTCAATAAAGTTTAATAAAAATGATATATAATTTAAAAAATTACAAATACAAATAGATTATTTTAATTTATTTGTATTTTTATGCGTAATTATAAGTTGATTCCCCATAAATTTATGAATTTCAATTATTAACTTTTTTTGAATTATAAATTTATACACTTGTGTATGAATTTATTAAATGTTAAAATGTATAAGATGTATAAGATGTATACGTAAGGTGGGGGTACAATTTGAAAAGTTCAGAAAGAAGAAATCCGTATTTTATTTTTTTTATATTGATAGGAGCTATTTCTGGAAGCTTTATAGGTGAACTATTAGGAGACAATATAATTGCACTCAAATTTTTGAAAAGTACATACACAATAGGTATGAGTAATCCTATGCTTATAGATTTCAAAGTACTTGCAGTAACTTTCGGTATAAATTTTAATATTAATATTATGTCTATTATTGGCATTGTTTTGGCAATAATATTATATAGAAAGTATTAGGAGTGATGTAGTGGATATTATTCTAGCTTCTGCGTCGCCACGTAGGGCTGAACTTTTGAAAAACATAACTAGTAATTTTGAGATAATGGTAAGTGATTTCGAAGAAAGTGATATATTATTTACTGGAAATTGTGGTGACTACGTTATGACTTTAGCAAAAGGAAAGGCTATGGGAATTTGTAATAGCGTGAAAAAAACATCTATTATAATAGGGTGTGATACTATTGTCTATCTTAAAGGAAAAGTATTAGGTAAACCTAAAGATAATTATGAAGCTTTTCAAATGCTTAGTGATTTAAGTGACAATACACATGAGGTTTATACAGGAATTGCATTAATAAACACTGAAACTCAAGAAATTTCCACTGAATATGTCTGTACGCAGGTGAAATTTTCAAAACTATCTAAAATAGAAATAAACAATTACATAGAAACAGGAGAGCCAGTTGGCAAGGCTGGGGCTTACGCAATACAAGGAGCAGCATCTTTATTTGTTAAAGAAATAAAGGGCTGCTACTATAGTGTGGTGGGGCTACCTGTAAATAAATTGTATTTTATGTTAAGGGAGATGGGGGTCAATCTATAAAGGAGTTGTTTATGGGTATGACTTGCAAAATCATGGATTTGCCTCAAAATGAAAGGCCAAGAGAAAAATTATTAAGATACGGTGCAGAAACTTTAGCTAATAATGAACTATTAGCTATAATACTTAGAATAGGTTCAAAACAAGAAAATATTATAAGTCTTTGTGGTAGAATAATTTCGGAATGTGGCGGCCTTAATGGACTTTTAAGTTCAAGCGCAGAGGAATTTATGAATTTAAAAGGTGTTGGGAATGCTAAAGCAACACAGCTTTTAGCGCTTATAGAAATTTCAAAAAGATTTAGAAGCTTTAAATCCGGAGAAGAGTACAAGATCACTTCACCAAAAGATATTGCACTGCATCTTATGGAAGAAATGAGATATTTAAAAAAAGAATATCTTAAATTAGTAATGTTAAATACAAAAAATATAATTATAAGCATAAAAGACATTTCAATTGGAAATTTAAATTCTTCAATAGTTCATCCAAGAGAAGTTTTTTACGAAGCTATTAAAAAGTGTAGTGCTTCCGTGGTTATTTGTCACAATCATCCCTCAGGAGATCCAACTCCCAGTAAGGAAGATATAAGCATTACTATAAGGCTTAAAGAATGTGGTAAATTATTAGGGATAGAAGTGCTTGATCATATAATTATTGGTAATGGAACTTACACAAGTTTAAAAGAAAAAGGAATTCTTTAGATACGAAAGGAGAAATTATAATGGGAATATTTGGAACATCTCGTGATATGGGAATAGATTTAGGAACAGCAAATACGTTAATTTACTTGAAGGGGAAAGGGATTGTACTAAGAGAACCTTCTGTTGTAGCTATAAATATAAATACTAATAAAGTCTTAGCAGTTGGTGAAGAAGCAAAACAAATGATAGGTAGAACACCAGGTAATATTGTTGCCATTCGCCCTATGAAAGATGGGGTAATTGCAGATTTTGAAATTACTGAAAAGATGCTTAGGCACTTTATAAGCAAAGTTAGCCCAAAAGGATTCACAAGTCCAAGAATTGTAGTTGGATTTCCATCTGGGGTTACTGAAGTTGAAAAGAGAGCAATTGAGGAAGCAACCAAAAGAGCAGGTGCAAGAGATGCATATCTAATGGAAGAGCCAATGGCAGCGGCAATTGGAGCTGGACTTCCTGTAAATGAGCCAACTGGAAGTATGATAGTGGACATTGGAGGCGGAACTACGGAGGTTGCAATAATTTCATTAGGTGGTATTGTGACATGCAAGTCTCTAAGAGTAGCAGGAGATGAATTTGATCAATCAATAATAGCTTTTATAAAGAAGCAGAACAGTCTTATGATAGGTGAGAGAACAGCAGAAAATATTAAAATGGAGCTGGGATCAGTATTTGTACAAGAAGATGATGAAATGAGTATGGAAATAACCGGACGAGATTTAATAACGGGGTTACCAAAAGTTATAGAAGTAACACAAAAGGAAGTAAGAGAAGCACTAAGTGAACCAGTTCAATCAATAATTGAAGCAATAATAACAACTCTCGAGAAAACCCCACCAGAGCTTGCATCAGACATTATGGAAAAAGGAATTATGTTAACTGGAGGTGGAGCGCTTCTAAAAGGAATAGATGCACTTATAAACCGCGAAACACATATGCCAGTTCACATAGCTGAAAATCCACTTGATTGTGTTGCTATAGGAGCAGGTAAAGCTTTAGGTAATATTGACGTTATGAGTAAAAGAAGATAATATGAGATTTTTAAAGAATAAACTGGCAGTAGTTATTATAATACTGTCAGTTACCTTTTTATCTTTAATAGGTTATAGCGCTAATCGAGAAAAAATGTCTTTCGTTAAGAATGGTGTGGGAATAACTATAAATTCAGTGCAAGGTGTATTTTATGGTGGATTTTATAATATAAAAAATTCTTTTAAATTTATAACAAACTTTTCAAAGGTTAAGGCGCAAAACGAAGAACTTTTAAAAGCCAATAGCGATCTCAAAAACAAAGCCTTAGAATATGATACGTCATTAAAAGAAAACGTAAGATTAAGAAAAATGCTTGATTTTTCAAAGCAAAGAGATGAATATAATTATGTAGGGGCTGACATAATTGGAGTTGGAAATAGTTTTTCAGATGGGTTTACAATAAGTGAGGGTGAAAATAAAGGCATAAAAAAAAGAATGGTAGCTATTACTGGAGAGGGACTAGTGGGGCAGGTTACTTCTGTTGGTAGCAACTGGGCTATAGTTCAATGTTTATCTAATGAAAATATTGCTGTGGCGGCACTTGTCCAAAGTTCTAGAGAAAATAAGGGTATTGTTAAAGGGTATAAAGATGAGAATAATAAATTACTTGCAGAAATACAGCGACTTTCTTTAGATTCAAAGGTAAAAAAAGGTGATGAAATAGTAACCTCCGGGTTAGGTGGCATATATCCATCTGAAATTAGAATAGGAAAGGTGCTAAGTGTTCATGAGGACAAGGGTGAAGTAATGAAAAGTGCTATAATAGAGCCATATGTCGATTTTGCAAAGATTGAAGAAGTTTTTATTGTGGTACCAAAAGACCAACGGGAAGTAAAATATTAGGAGTTGTATTATGAAGAGGATATTAACAGTAGCATTTTTATGTATTCTATTTCTAATATTAGATAATACCTTGATGCCTTTAATTAAGATAAAGGATGTTTATCCAAGTCTATTATTCATTTTTGCATTGTGTTTTTCAATTGTTAGTTCTCCAAAAGACGCACTTATAATTGGAGTTTTTTCTGGCGCATTGCAAGATGTATATTTCATTAATGGATTGGGAATCAATATGTTAGGCAATTTGCTTATGTGTGTTGTAGCTAATTATATAGGTAAAAACATATTTATTGAAAAATCATTTTTGCCAATAATATCATCTTTTGTGTTAAGTATAGTAAAGGGTTTAATAGTATTTTCTCTATTGTTTTTGTTAAAACAATATATGCATATAGAGATAATATTATATCATGGAATATATAATTTAATAGTTTCTATTTTCATGTATAAATTTACATATAAACTTTCTCAAAAGGAATATATGAAGACAGAGTGGAAATTTTGATTTAGTTCATTTGATTTAGGTTTTGCTCCTTATGACAAACCTGAAATAGCTGTTTGTGCAGTGGTATTTGATGGAGGTCATGGTGGATGGGTTGCACCAGTTGCAAAAGCAGTCTATGAACAATATTTTAAAGCTGAGTTACTCAAAACAAATCCGAACTATAAATTTATGGTTGATCCAAAGGCGAAAACTAGTAATATAGATTTAAATGCTGGTACAACTGGAAATTCTCACGATTAGAAAAGAATATACAGATTGTATAAAAATTAGAACTTTAAATAAACTCTTACAAATTTATTTGTTAGAGTTTATTTAATTATTAACGCTTTTTGCGAAAATAAAAAAATATATTGAAATTAAGCAGGAATTTACTGATATTATGTTGAAATAATAGCTTAAGTTCAATTATGGAGAAAAACAATTAATAATTGCTTTAGGTATATTCAAATAAATATTCGTCTCATACTATTTTGTTATTTATTTGAATTCCAATTATAGTCCAGATGAGAGCTAGGAGGTTAAAATTATGATTACAGATAAAATAATCATTAAGGGAAATAAAGAGGGATTGAATGTAGTTATAAATATGAATCATTTTAGTGATTTTGATGATATGCTAGAGTCTTTAGTTGATAAGCTATCACAAGGAAGAAAATTTTACAAAGGTAGCACGCTTAAGATTACTACGGAACTTAAATACATAAATGAACGGGAAAGTAGAAAATTAAAGGAAATATTATTTGATGAATTTCTAATTAGTGATTGTATTTTTCAAAACATTGAAGATTCTACAGTAAAAGTGTTTACAGGTATATATGAGGGGAAAACTAAATTCTTAAGAAAAACCATAAGAAGTGGACAAAGTATAAATTATCCAGGGAATGTCGTTATAGTTGGTGATGTGAACCCAGGAGCTGAAATACATGCAGCAGGGAATATAATTGTGATTGGCACATTAAGAGGCCTTGCACATGCAGGTACTAATGGTAATGAAAAAGCTATTATTGCTGCAGTTAAGCTGGAACCTCAAATACTTCAGATTGGAAACCTTGTTACAAGATCCCCAGAGGATGAAATTAAACCTCAATATCCTGAGGTGGCAAAAATTAAAAATGGTAGTATTATTGTAGAACCGTATTTGGTTAATAAATATATTTAATGGAGGGAATTTAAGCATGGGAGAATCTTTAGTTATAACTTCGGGTAAAGGTGGAGTGGGTAAAACAACTACCACAGCAAATATTGGAACAGCTATTGCATCAATGGACAAAAAGGTAGTAGTTATTGATGGAGACACAGGACTTCGTAACCTTGATGTTTTGATGGGACTTGAAAATAGAGTAGTGTTTACATTAGTAGATGTTATTGAAAAAAGATGTAGATTAAAGCAGGCATTAATAAAAGACAAAAGATTTAGTAATTTATATTTATTGCCAACAGCTCAAACAAGAGATAAAAATGATATTAATATAAAAGATATGCTCATGGTGGTAAATGAGTTAAAGGAGGAATTTGATTACGTTATTATAGATTGCCCTGCTGGTATTGAACAAGGATTTGAAAATGCCATTGTAGGAGCTGATAGAGCAATTATAGTAGTTAACCCAGAACTTACGTCGGTTAGAGATGCAGATAGGGTTATAGGGAAATTAGATTCTAAAGGTATTGATAGACATGAGGTAATAATAAACAGAATGGATTATGAGATGACAAAAAACGGGGACATGTTGTCAGTAGATGATATTATTGAATGTTTGGCAATTAAATTAATAGGAGTTGTTCCTAACGATAGAAAGGTTACAATTTCTACAAACAAAGGGGAACCAATAGTTCTAGATGATAAGTCTCTAGCAGGTATAGCTTTTAAAAATATTGCGAGAAGAATAATGGGTGAGGAAGTCCCTTATGCTTCACTAGATGGATCATCAAGCGAAATAGGATTTTTTGCTTCTTTAAAAAGAATATTTAAAGGAATATAGGGGGGGACATTAATGAATTTATTTAAAATGTTTTCTAATAAAATTTTTTCCAAAAACATCGCAAGTGACAGATTAAAGCTAATTTTGATACATGATAGAGCAGATTTATCACCAGATTTTCTAGAAATGATTAAGGCTGACATACTTAAGGTAATTTCGAAATATGCTGAAATAGAGCCTGGAGAAATTGATGTTAGATTAACAACAACTGAAGAATATGATGGTAATTCACCAGCATTAATAGCCAATATACCAATTAGAAAAATAAAGAGATAGGTTACCAAAAGCTATGTATAATTAACAACTTATGCATAGCTTTTTTTTCTTAATATGATATAATCATATTTGGTACGAGCTGCGAAGCAGCACGCAGATGGAGGTAGGTTAAAGCATGAAGATTTTACAAAACCTAAAAATTAATAAGAAACTTTTAAAAGAATTAGATTATAGTGTAATTATATTAGCAATTTGTATTGTAATTTTTGGATGTATAAACATATATAGTGCTATTGGAGGTTACAACGTTAAATTGCAAATTGCTTGGATGATATTAGGTCTTATTACCGTGTATTTTCTTTTAGTATTTGATTATATGTTAATAGAAAATTATGCTGTGATAATATATTGGGCAGGAATTATTTTTCTAATATTTGGTGATATTTTTGGTACGGTTACTGGTGGTGCTAGGTCTTGGATAAATGTAGGTGCTTTCAAAGTACAACCTTCAGAATTTGCTAAAATGGGTATGATAATAATGCTAGCTAAAAAATTAGACGAAATGGAAGGGAGGATTAATGACCCTAAGAATTTTTTTCAGTTACTGTTTTATGCGGCAGTACCAATGATGTTAATCGTTATTCAACCGGATATGGGAATGACTATGGTAAGCTTTTTTATAGTTTTAGGGATATTTTATTGTATAGGATTAGATCAGAAAGTGATAATTGGAGGAATAACTACAATTGCATTGTTAATTGTGGGCGTATGGAATTCACCAATCATGAAATCTTATTGGAAAGGAAGACTCACATCTTTTTTGCATCCTGAGGATAATCAGCTAGGTTCTGGACTTCAACTGATTCAATCAAGACTTGCAATAGGATCAGGAGGGATACTTGGGACAGGCTTCGGAAAAGGAGTGCAATTTAATTCTGTTCCAGCAAATCATACGGATTTTATTTTTGCGGTTTTATCAGAAGAATGGGGATTCGTTGGTGCATTAGCATTAATATTATTATATAGTTTTCTTATATGGCGATTAATAAAAATTGCAAAAGAGTCTAAGGATATTTTCGGAACTGTATTATGTGTGGGATTTGTTTCGAATTTACTATTTTCAATAGGGCAAAACATTGGGATGACCGTGGGGCTTATGCCTATTACAGGAATAACTCTCCCATTTATGAGTTATGGTGGAAGCTCACTTTTAACAAGTTTTATGGCTCTAGGACTAGTACTTAATGTAGGAATGAGAAGGAAAAAAATAAATTTTTAAAAACATTTAATATATTACATAGGGGGAATGAATATGAGAATAGCACTTGTAGCTCATGATAAAAAAAAGGATGATATGATTGATTTTGCAAAACGTTATAAGGGTGTTTTAGTTAAACATGATTTATATGGAACAGGAACAACTGGAAAATTAATAAATGAACAAGTGGGTCTAAACGTTACTAGATTTTTATCAGGACCTCTTGGAGGCGACCAGCAAATAGGTGCAAAACTTGCACAAGGTGAAATGGATATGATAATTTTTTTAAGAGATCCACTAACACCTCAACCACATGAACCTGATATTTCAGCACTCCTTAGATTATGTGATGTTCATTGTGTTCCACTTGCCACAAATTTAGGTACAGCGGAAGTCTTAATTAGAAGTTTACTAAACCGCGAATAAAAAAAACAAGCAGTTCATATTTGAACTGCTTGTTTTTTTTAGACTAATAGATACTTTTTTTCTTATAATATGTAATAAAAATAGTGAAAATCAAATATATATAGATAGTGAAAAGAATGCATGAGGGGGATAAAATGGGAAATTATAATACGCAATATCAAAGCTATTATAATAATTTAGCTAAAAAACAAAGAGGGTCAAATAAATTTTCTAGTGAAAGTAATAATCAAAGTAGAATAACAAAATTTTATATAAAGAGAGTAACACAGGAATTAATTGGTGTATTAGTATTGCTTATTTTTGTCCTGTTCTTTAAGGTGGTAGTTACACCTAAAACGCAATATGTTTATAATTATTCTAAAAAAGTAATAAATATGGAATATAACTATAGTAATTTACTTAGCAAAGCAAAAGACGTTAAATTCAAAGATATTCAAGGCGTTACAGTGAATCTTTTTGAGAAAGTTAAAAGTACAATTTCTGGCGGAGTTAGTATAAATAATAAAGATATTAGTTTTTAATAGTTGCAGCAATTGATTTGGGGGATTAATTGATAAGAATAAGTAAGTTATTTATACCGTATATTATTTTGTTAATAATATTAGGATTTAAAGGGCAATTGCTAATATCTTTTGCTTTTGTAATAATCCATGAGTTAACACATTATCTGGCCGCCAGAATGTTAGGTTTTTCAGGCTTTGACATAGAAATACTTCCTATAGGAGCAGTACTTAAGGTGAAAGATTTAGATGAAGCAAGTGCTAAAGAAGATTTAATAATCTCTTTAGCAGGTCCATTATTAAATTTATTATTAGCAGCTATTTTTTATTATTTATTTATACAATTCAAAGCACCTTATTTACAATTAATGTGTAATAGTAATTTAGCTATTGGTATTTTTAATCTTATCCCAGCCTTTCCTCTGGATGGAGGGAGAGTGCTTAGGGATATACTTAGTATTAAGACCATATATAGAAAGGCTAATGAAATCTCTGTTATGATTAGTATGATACTCGGAAGTATTTTTATGTTTATATATTTTGTAAGTGTGTATGCACATAAAAGTAATTTTAATTTAGGATTAATATCTATATTTATTTTAATATCTTCGATTAAAGAGAAGGAAAGGATAGTATATTTGATTATGGGCTATATTATTAAGAAGAAACATAGATTTATAAAAAGGGGATATGTAGAGAACAGAAGTATATCTATCTTTTGCAAGAAAAATTTGTTAACAGTGCTCGGATTAATAGATAAAAATAAGTACAATTTATTTACAATATTAGATGAAAATATGAGTGTGCTCGCAATTTTGTACGAAGAAGAAATAATTCAAGCAATAAAGTCATTTGGAAATATAAGTTTAAGTGAGTATATTGACATTAAGAAATTAAAGGATAATTTATTATAAAATGTTTTGACAAATAACCAGCCTAGATAGGTTGGTTATTTTATTTAAGATTACTAAAAGCTTTTTTAAGATTACTAAAGCCATTTATTGTTTTGAAATTTAACACTCATGTGTTAAAATAAAATAATGTAATTAACGTAGAGCTCATGAGAATAAATAACAAGCAAAGAAATTATAATGCTTACTTGTTATTTATTTGAATGTGCTCGTGGTAGACGAAAGTAATAACTATTCTACCATTTAGAAAAAACGAGGAGGAGTTTCTATGAATAAAATTTCTGATGATATCTTATTTAAGGTCGAAAAGCCTGCTAGATACATAGGCGGAGAACTTAATTGTTGCTATAAAGATAAAGAGAAAATTGATATAAGATTTGCGTTTTGTTTCCCAGATGTGTATGAGGTGGGTATGTCACATTTAGGTAGTCGAATACTTTATCATGTGTTAAATGAAAGAGCCGATACTTACTGTGAAAGAGCTTTTGCTCCTTGGCCAGATATGGAAAAACAAATGAGAGAAAATGATATAGCTTTATATGCGCTTGAGAGCAAAGATTCTTTAAAGGAATTTGATATTTTAGGGTTTACGCTTCAATATGAGATGAGTTACACTAATATACTTAATATGCTAGATATGTCTGGTATAACAATAAGAGCTTCCGAGAGAGGTGACAGCGAACCTATAGTTATGGCTGGTGGTCCTTGTGCCTATAATCCAGAACCACTATATGATATAGTGGATTTCTTTGAGCTTGGTGAAGGCGAAGAAATAATGAATGATGTGTTGGATATTTATAAAAATTTTAAAGGGCGTAAAAAAGAATTTCTAAGAGAAATATCTAAAATAAGGGGCATATATGTGCCCTCATTATATGAGGTTACGTACAATGAGGATAATACCATCAAGGAGTTTAAACCTAAATACGATGATGTTCCGAGTAGGGTAAAGAAAAGATTTGTAGTAAATCTTGATGAGGTTGCTTTCCCAGATAAAATGGTAGTTCCATATATTGAAATAGTACATGATAGAGTGATACTCGAGACATTTAGAGGATGCACTAATGGATGTAGATTTTGCCAGGCGGGTATGATATATAGACCAGTTAGAGAAAAGAGCACAGCTAACCTTATTGAGTCAGCTGATAAATTATTAAAGAGCACAGGATATAGAGAAATATCATTAAGTTCTTTAAGTATATGTGATTATTCAGATATACGAAATCTTATAACTACTCTTATAGAAAAACATAAGGACAATCATGTGAGTGTGTCTCTTCCATCAATTAGAATAAATTCTTTCTCTGTAGACTTAATTAAAGAGATACAAAAGGTTAAAAAGACTGGCATAACTTTTGCACCTGAAGCTGGAACGCAACGAATGCGCGATATTATAAATAAGGGTGTCACAGAGGAACAAATATTAGAAGCTGCCAGTAGCGTTTTTGCTTCAGGGTGGTCAACTATAAAGCTCTATTTCATGGTAGGACTTCCTTATGAAACTTTAGAGGATGTACGAGGCATAGCAGAGTTATCAGATAAAGTTGTAGCGGAATACTTTAAAATTCCAAAAGAAACAAGGAAAAGGGGACTAAGGGTTACTGCAAGTTCTGCTATATTTGTGCCAAAACCATTTACACCATTCCAGTGGGCTCCGCAAAGCAGAATGGAAGATGTAGTCGAAAAAATAAAAGCAGTTAAATATGCAATAACAAGTAAGGCGGTTATTTATAATTATCATGAATCAGTAGTTTCATACCTTGAGGCTGTAATTGCAAGAGGAGATAGAAGAATTTGTGATGTTATAATAAAGGCATTTGAAAAAGGTGCTAAATTTGATGGTTGGTCTGAGTATTTCAATTTTGAAATATGGCAAGAAGCAATGGAGGAATGTGGAGTACTCGGAGAATTCTATGCGTATCGCGAAAGAAGTTACGATGAAATACTTCCTTGGGATTTCATAGATATAGGTGTAAATAAAGAGTACCTAATTTCAGAAAATGAAAAAGCTAAAAAAGTAGAACTAACTCAAAATTGCAAACTGGGATGTACAGAGTGTGGTGTTAATGTTAACTTTAAAGAAGGGACGTGTTTCAAGGGTGCGTTATTTAATTAAGTATACTAAAGACAGTGAGATTAAATTTGTTGCTCATTTAGATTTAATGAGAACTATTCAAAAGGTAATTAAAAGAGCAGAACTTCCAATAAAATATTCAAAAGGATTTAATCCTCATATGGCAGTCTCAATTGCGCAACCATTGTCAGTAGGAGTACATTCAAATGGAGAATATATGGATGTAATTTTTGAGGAAGAGTTAGAAGAAGAATATATTATGGTGAAAATGAATGAAAACGCGCCACGTGGAATCAAAATCTTAGATGTGGTAAAAGTTATCCCGGTTGAGGGTAAAAAACAGTCGCAAGCTATGGCAGTTATTGATGCAGCGAAATACACTATTAAATTAAAATGTATAGATGAAAATGAGGTTTTAAAAACACTAAAGGATGTTTGTAGCACTGAGCAGTGGAACATCATTAAGACCAGCAAGAAAATTGGAGAAAGAATGGTTGATATAAAATCATTAGTATTTGAATTTGATTATAAGGCAGATAACACTATGCTTAACATCTCAGCTCTTATTGCTTGTGGAAGTCGTGAAAATTTATCCGCTAGGCTACTTGTAGACTACATGAGTGGGAATATAGAGTCCATTAATAAAGAGGCCTTTGTTGATATAACGAGGGAAGAAATGTATGCGTATAAAGATGATAAACTAGTCACTCTTAGCAATTATTTTAAAAATTAGTAAAACAGGAGTGGGTTAAAGTGAAAGAAATATATATTGAAAGGCAAGAAGAATTTTTAAGAATAGCTATAAAGGAAAACAACAAATTAAAGGAATGTTTTATAGAGGAAGAGCAAAGTGGTCCTATTCCAGGAGAAATATATAAAGGTGTCGTAAAAAATATTGTTCCAGCAATTAAGTGCGCTTTTGTAGATATTGGACAGAGTAAAGATTGTTACATGTATCTTGACGCTCGATTTACTAATACCAAGATAAAAAAAGGCGATGAAATTATAGTTGAAGTACTGAAAGAGGGAATAGATAAAAAGGGAGCCAAAGTTACTAGTGCTTTTGGTATTCCAGGTACTTACTGCGTAGTTGTAAATATGAATACAGATATAAATTTTTCTAAAAAAATAAATAATTTGGCTTTTGAAAATATGGTATCAAGTCAATTGATTAAACCAGCAGACATAGGTGTAATGATTAGGACTAATGCATTTGATGTAGATATTAATATTCTAAATGATGAAGTTAAAAGTTTATATGAAATATACAATGATATTATAAATCGTGCAAAATATTCATTGAACCCTATTTTGTTATTTAGTGATGCTGGAGCTTTAAACAGAACGCTACGTGATATTTTAGATAAAAATACTTTTAAAATATTATTGAATAATGAAGGTGATTTTGCATATGCTAAAAAATATACACAAAATCGATCTGATATAGATGTAAAAGTTGAACTTCATACCGAAAGCAGAACTCTATTTGATTATTATGGAATAGAAAAAGAAATACTTAGTCTTCGTAATCATAGGATCTCGTTAAAATGTGGAGGGAATATTGTAATTGATAAAACTGAAGCAATGTATGTAATTGATGTTAATTCTGGAAAGAATATAAAAAGTCATTCATTACAAAAGACTGCACAAAGTACCAATATTGAAGCTGCCAGAGAAATAGCAAGACAAATAAGACTCCGAAATTTAAGTGGAATCATTATAATAGATTTTATTGATATTGAAGACTTAGAGGTGAGGAGAGGAATATTAGACATTTTAAGAGAAGGTTTTGCAGATGATAAAAATAAGACTGTAATTTATCCTTTTACGCAGCTTAATTTGGTTCAAATTGCAAGACGTAGGCGAGGAAAGTCTATATATGAATTTATTGAGGAACCTTGCAAGCAGTGCATGGGTAAGAGTACTAGGGTTAAACTATCCTATATTCAGTTCTTAATTAAAAACGAAATTTTTAAGATGCAGAGGGAACAAGGTATAAAGGATATATATATTGAAATTGACCAGATTTACAAAAAGGACATTATAGAGGATGTTGTAGAATTCGCTGGGCAAATAGGAGCAATAGATAATAGTATTTATGTGAATTTTATTCCTCACTTAGAAAAATTCAAAGTGGAATCTCTAATTTTTGAAAATCAGATAAGAAATTTGCAAACCTATAAGATATATGGGTAAATGCGCTTTACAAACATATGGATATGTGGTAGAATGGCTTTTGTAGGCCGCACACGCAAGGTTATAAAACATATTTTCTTTAAAAAATAGATTTACATATAAGTATGTACCTGGGATGGCGAGACTGGATCAAGGAGGTGTATTTTATGTACGCAGTTTTAGTTACTGGTGGAAAACAATACAGAGTTCAAGAAGGAGACGTTTTATTCGTTGAAAAGTTGAATGCTGAAGTTGAAACAACAGTTGAATTTAATGAGATTCTTGCAGTAGGCAAGGAAGATGGTTTAGTAGTTGGAAAACCTCTAGTTTATGAAGCTAAGGTTGTTGCTAAGGTATTAGCACAAGGAAAAGCTAAAAAAGTTGTAGTTTTCAAGTTTAAAAGAAAATTAGATTACAGAAAGAAACAAGGACACAGACAATCGTATACTAAGATTCAAATTGAGAAGATAGAAGCTTAATTATGGTCAAAGTTGAATTTGTCCGAAGTGCTGGTAAAATAGTTTCTTTTAAAATAAAAGGTCATGCATTGCCTAAAGAAAAACAAATGGATATAGATTTAGTTTGTTGTGCTATTTCATCAATTTCTCAAACTACAGTAATTGGGATTGAGGAAGTTTTGAAAATTAAAGCAAAGTATGTTATAGATGATGGATTCTTAAATTTAAATTTAGAAAATCAAACTCTAGAAGATATCGAAAGATGTCAAGTTTTACTTGAAACAATGATACTTGGACTTAAAAGTGTAGAAATTACTTATGGAAAATATATAAAAGTAGAAACAGAGGAGGTGTAGTACTATGTTAGTTATGAACCTTCAGTTATTTGCTCATAAAAAAGGAGTAGGTAGCTCAAGAAATGGTAGAGATAGTGAATCTAAGAGACTTGGAACAAAACGTGCAGATGGACAATTTGTTCTTGCAGGTAATATTTTAGTAAGACAAAGAGGAACAAAAATTCATCCAGGAAACAATGTTGGAATAGGTGGAGATGACACTCTTTTCGCTAAAATTAGTGGAATAGTTAAATTCGAAAGAATGGGAAAAATGAAGAAAAAAGCAAGCGTTTATCCTGTTGATGTAGAAATGTCTATTGCTGAATAACTTAAGGCACCCTTAAAGGGTGCTTTTTTAAAATTCTCTTTTGGAGGATAATATGATCAAACTAGAAAAAGATGAATTAGATAAAGAAGAATTAGAAAATTATATAATTTTACTTAGAAAACAAAGACATGATTTTATGAATGATCTGCAAGTTATATATGGATATTTGCAAATAAAGCGTCCAGAAGGTGCTTTAGAATATATAGATAAATTATCTAAAAAGAATGAAATTATTAGTGAAATTTACAAATTGCAGGATGATGGATTTTCATTATGTCTTGAAAACAATATTAAGAAATTATGGGCAAATGAAATAAAAGTAGAATTGGATATTGAAATCAGTAATTTTAAGAATAAAATTTTTGAAAATCATTACAATAAAAAAAATGATTTAGTGAATACTATATTTAAGGAACTTGAAGACACTAGTAGAAATTTTGTTTTTATTTATATATTTGAAGATGAATTAGGTGAAAGTCTACTTATTACTAATAATGAAGCCATGTATGATGAAATAAGTTGGATGGATGAATGGCAAAAGGTAGATATAGATGTGGAAATAAATGATTTTAAAATTTACAAATGTAGTTTTGAAAATGATATAGCTTATAGAGTAATATTAAACAAAATAGAAAATGCGCTAAGGTAAGGTGAAATATATGTTTATTGATACAGCCAAGATTTTTGTCAAATCAGGAAATGGTGGTAATGGAGCCGTTTCGTTTAGAACAGAGAAATATATACCACTGGGTGGACCAGATGGTGGAGATGGTGGAAATGGTGGAGATGTAATATTAGTAGTAGATGCTAATATGACAACTTTATTAGATTTTTCTTATGCAAGAAAATTTGTAGCAAAAAATGGAGTGGGCGGTTCTGGATCTAAATGTTACGGAAAAGCTGGAGAGACTCTACATGTTAAAGTTCCAATGGGGACTATTGTACGTGATTTGGAAACAGATAAAATAATGTGTGATTTAGCTCATGATGGTCAAACTTATAGAGTTTGTAAAGCAGGCCAAGGTGGAAAAGGTAATGTTAAATTTTGTACACCTACAAGGCAAGCACCTAATTTTTCAGAACCTGGAATGCCAGGAGAAGAAAGATGGATTAAGCTTGAACTTAAACTTTTAGCTGATGTTGGGTTATTAGGTTTTCCAAATGTAGGAAAGTCAACATTACTATCAGTAGTGTCAAAAGCAAGACCTAAAATTGCTAATTATCACTTTACAACTTTAAAACCAAATTTAGGAGTAGTAAGTGTTAATGGTGCCCAGCATTTTGTTATGGCTGATATACCAGGAATAATTGAAGGAGCAGCTGAAGGAGTAGGTCTTGGAATAGGTTTTTTAAGACATATTGAAAGAACTAGAATGCTTATCCATGTGGTTGATATTTCAGGAATTGAAGGTAGAGATCCTGTGGAGGACTTTGTAAAAATAAACGAAGAACTCAGGAAATATAGTGTTAAATTATGGGATAGACCTCAAATAATAGCTGCGAATAAAAGTGATCTGTTATTTGATGATGAAGTTTTTGAAAACTTTAAGAAGAAATTAAATGAATTGGGTTACGATGATAGTAAAATATTTAAAATATCTGCAGCTACAAATCAAGGTGTAGAAGCTTTGATGAAAGAAGCAGCTAGAATGTTAACTACTATCCCGGTTACGGAACTCGTAATAGAAGATGAAGACAGATTCGTAATAGAGGAAAAAAGATTTACATACACTGTTGAGGTGGATGACCAAGGAACTTTTGTTGTTGAAGGAACTTTTGTTGATAGATTGCTTAATGCTGTTAATATAAATGAGCCTGATTCTCTTAAATATTTCCACAAAGTATTGAAGAACAAAGGCGTATTTGATACACTAGTTGCAAAAGGGATTCAAGACGGCGATTTAGTAAGATTACAAAATTTTGAATTTGAATTCTTATTATAAAATATAAAAAGTTATTACTGTTATCTTATAGGGGACATGAAAATAATTGTTATTTTATTTGAATGTTCCTAAAGATGTAACTAGGAGGATATTATGATTACAAGTAAGCAAAGAAGTTACTTAAGAACTATTGCAAATCCATTACAACCTATATTTCAGCTTGGAAAAGCTGGGGTAGAAGAAAATTTTTTAAAGCAAGTGGAAGATGCATTAGAATCTAGAGAAATAATTAAGATTAAAGTATTAAATAATAGTGGGTTAACTGCAAGGGAAGCTTCAGACATAATTTGTGAGGCAATAGGGTCAGAGGGAGTTCAAAGTATTGGCAGTAAATGTGTACTTTACAAAAGGTCTTTGAAAAAACCTACGATTGAATTACCATAAAAGCATGTAATTTTACATGCTTTTTCATCTATTTAAAATTAGAAATTTGTGGTATTATTTTATTTAACAACATTTCAGAAGGAAAGGTTCCATTACTATTATAATATAAAGAAGGTGTTACAATGAAAAAAGCCATCTTTGGAGGAACATTTGATCCGATTCACATAGGCCATGTTCATATTGCCTATGAAGCATTATATAATCTACATTTGGACAAAATTTTATTCATGCCAGCAGGAAATCCACCTAACAAACTTAATGAAAAAATTACAGATTCTCAAATTAGATATGATTTAGTTAAAAAAGCAATAGAATGTGAAAGCGACTTTGAAATAAGTGATTATGAAATAAAAAAGAAGGAAAATAGTTATACTTATGAGACTATTGAACTTTTTAGCAATCTAGAGCGTAAGATAGATTGGTATTTCTTAATTGGTGTTGATAGCTTAATGGATTTAAATAATTGGAAAAATGTAGGGAGAATACTTGATAATTGTAAGCTAGTGGTTTACAATAGGGCAGGGTTTGCAGTCGAAGAAGTGTTAAAACAAAAAAAATATGTAGAACAAAAATTCAACAAGGAAATAATTTTTCTTGATATGTCAATAATAGACATTTCTTCAACAAAAATTAGAAGAAATATAAAACAAGGTAAAAATGTTAATTATATGCTTCCAAGTGGTGTTGGGAGAATTATTGATAAACTTCATCTTTATAAATAGGAACTAATTTATAAATTGAAACTAAATAACATGAAATTATTTTATGCTCTATAGGAATGTCAGGAGGATTTAAATGTGGGATGAGAAAGAAATGTTTCATTATTTGCAAATAAATTTAAAAGAAAGTAGACTTAAACATAGTTTGAGTGTTAGTGATACCGCAGTGACACTTGCAACTATTTATGGACAAAATATAGAGAAAGCACGAATTGCAGGTTTAGTACATGATTGTGCTAAAAATATGACAGCTGAGCAGCTTGTAAAAGTGGCTAAAGAGTATAAAATAGAGATAGATGAAATATATAAACAAAATCCATCAATTTTGCATGGGCTAGTGGGAAGTATAATAGCTCAGAGCGTGATGGGGATTTTGGATGAGGATATTCTAAGTGCTATTCGCTACCACACTACTGGAAGAAAAAATATGAGTATTTTAGAGAAAATAATTTATATTGCAGATTATATTGAGCCATTAAGGAAATTTAATGGTGTAGAGGAATTAAGAAATTTAAGTAAGATTGATTTAGATGCAGCTATAATACAGTCGCTTGAAAACACAATAAAATACGTTATAAGTCAAAAGGGATTATTACATATAGATACAATATATGCAAGAAATTATTTATTAAGTAAATAAAGTGGGGGATAGTATGAAAAACGAGAAGAAACGAAAAAAGATAGTTAATTATAAAAGATTTGCTATTGTTACTATTAGTTTTTTGGTGTTAATTTGTGCATTGATTTTTGGGGGTGTTTATTTTTACTTATCTAAGCTTAATAATAATTCAGTGGATTTATCTAAAAAAGACATAACATCGAAACTAAGCAAAGAGGAGTTAGAAAAAATAAGTAATGAAGGTGGATCTTGCAATATACTAATTATGGGTGTAGATGTAGGTACTCCTGGTGCTACAAATGACGATGATCCTAAAAGGACAGATACAATGATAGTAGCTCATTATAATGCAAAAGATAAAAAACTTAGTTTAGTTTCTATTCCTAGAGATACCTTAATTCAGATAGATGGAAAAAATCAAAAAATTAATGCAGCCCATTTTTTCGGTGGTGTGGCTTCTGCAGTTAGTGCTGTAGAAGAGTTATTAGGTATTAAAATTGACTACTATGGAAAAATTGATTATGAAGGATTTAGAAAAGTTATTGATGCTATCGGTGGCGTGGATATGGAAATAACAAATGAGATGAATTATGACGATCCGACTCAAGATTTGAGCATTCATTTTAAAAAAGGTACAACCGTTCATTTGGATGGTAAAAAAGCTGAAGAATTTTTCAGGTGGAGAAAAAATAATGATGGAACAGGTTTAGCACGTGCTGATTTAGACAGAATAAAAAATCAACAATTGTTTATTTCTAAAGTTATGGCAAAAGTAAAAAGTCCGACTATATTAATCAAAATTCCAAGTATTTTATCAGCAATTCAGAGTTATGTAGAAACTAACATGGATGCAAATGGTATACTCAAATATGGGTACTTATTCGCTACCATGGGTAAAGATAAGATTTCTATGGATACTATTAATACAGACGAAAAGTATATAAATAATATATCATACGTGGTATATAATGAAGCTAAGAATAAAGATATTCTTTCAAAATTAAATGATAGTCAAGTGCAGAATATTGATAAATCAAAGTATAAAATTAAGATCCTTAATGGTACTAAAAAATCAGGTTTAGCAAGTGATTTTTCAAAATATCTTTCAGAAAATGGATATAATAAGGCGGTAACAGATAATGGTGATCCTACTAGTAAAACTAAGATTATAGTATACAATAAAAGTGAAGACATAAAAGCTGATTTAATAAAAGATTTTAAAACAGAGAATATTGAGTTTTTATCGTCAGAAGAGGAAAATTTTGATATAATAGTAATGCTAGGTGAAGATCATGATTACATCTATTAATATAACATCATTGAAGTAGATTATTAACAGATTTAGAAAGATAATTAATAGCTTCGTAGAAGATAATTAATAGCTTCGTAGAAGATAATTAACCTAATAAATATACAATTATGAGGAGGAGAAAAAATGGAAAAACTTATTATAAGTACAAGTAAAGCACCAGCAGCTCTTGGTCCATATTCTCAAGCAGTAAAAGTTGGGAATCTAATATATACTTCAGGCCAATTAGCAATAAATGCTGCTACTGGAGAATTTGTAAATGATGATATAAAAAAAGCTACTGCACAATCTTTAGAAAATGTAAAAGCTATATTAGAAGAAGCAGGTACTACGTTAGATAAAGTAGTAAAAACATTAGTGTTTTTAAAGGATATGAATGATTTTGCTGAAATGAACGAAGTATACTCTTTATATTTTGGAACTAATCCTCCAGCAAGGTCTTGTATTCAGGCAGGGAAACTTCCCAAGGATGCAATAATTGAAATAGAAGTAATAGCTATTGCCTAATAATAAATTAACCTATGTGGTCCGTGAAGATATTAAAGAAGTAAAATTAAGAGATTATTTGAAGTATGCAGAGAAGTTATCTGGTAGATTTATAAAAGGCTCAGGGCTTACAGGGAAAATAAGTGTAAATAATGAAGTGGTTAAGTTAAATCATAGAATAAGTTCAAAAGATATAATAGAAATTGATATGAAGAAAGATGAACATCAAAACATTGAACCCGAAAAAATGGATATAGATGTGGTGTATGAGGATATAGACCTAATTGTTGTAAATAAGAGGCCAGGCATAGTGGTTCATCCAACTCGTGGATACCCTTATGGAACTCTTGCTAATGGTGTTTTATATTATTTCAAAGAAAAAGGTGAACAATGTATTGTAAGATTAGTGAGTAGATTAGACATGGATACTTCAGGACTTATAATAATTGCAAAAAATCAATTTTCACATATGGCGTTAGCTAGGGATATGCACAGCAACATCTCACAGCGTAAAGACAAAAGTGGTGAAGGTATTCATGACAAGACTTTAGAGAAAAGTTATATTGCTATTGTACATGGCAATATGAAAGAAAAGTCTGGTACTATTGATTTACCTATTGGAAACCCAAATGAAGATAGTGCAAGAAGAGAAGTTTGGGAAGATGGACAAAGGAGTATAACTCATTACCAAGTTGTTGAATCTTTTAAAGATGCTGATTTGTTAAAAGTGACTTTGGAAACAGGTAGAACACATCAAATTCGTGTTCATTTAAGTCATATTGGACATCCACTTTATGGGGACAGCCTTTATGGTATAAGCGAGTGTGACTACATTGATAGGCAGGCTCTGCACGCTTATAAATTAATTATCCCACATCCAAGAACTGGTGAGAAGCTTATACTAGAGTCGAAGATTCCAGAAGATATGGAGAATTTGGTAAGTAAATTAAAAGCTGAGACAGACATATAAAAAAGCAACAGGTACATTTTATTGTACTTGTTGCTTTTTTATGTTACTTTCTATTATTTAAATTGTCTATAAATCTACTTAATTTTCTTTTTCTTCTGCTTTTTCTCATTTTATTTAATCTTATAAAAAACAAGAATAGTAGTAAGGCAATCACTAGATATTTTATTGTATTTATTAATTTGGAATTATTTGTATTATGTAAAAATGAATTGCTAATGACCGGGCTTTTTTTAGAATAATCCTTTCCACTAGCTAAATCTAAATTGTAAGAATTCTCACCAAAAACAATTGTAGCATTACCTACAAGCTCACCTTTCTTAATTGATGTTAAGTCTATTTTCTTTTGCTCAGTTTTAACAGTTGCTGTTGAAGTTGAATTTTTAGCTTTAAGAATATAAAGATCTTTTGAGGCAAGAAGTGGAAGGATCGTACCATCCCCTAAAGTCAATTTTGATACAACATCATCTTTTTTAAACTGCTCCGAAAGTTCAAAATTATCAAATCCATAATTCAATAGTTTTATACTGTCAGGAAAAAAAGTCTTTTTAGAGTCGTGTACAAGAGCTACTATAAGCTTTTGACCATTTCTAGTAGCTACGGCAATATAAGAATGTTTTGATTGAATAGTATATCCTGTCTTTCCACCTTCACTATCTGGATAATAGTATTGGTCAGCCTTTTGTATTAGCCTATTCTCATTCCAAAGAGGACGAGATAGCTTGGATTTATTTGTTGGTGCCATTTTATATGTTGGAGTTGTTGCTATCACCTTGTATTCTTCATGTTTGGTAAGTTCCTGCATAATTAACGATAAAGCATAAGCTGAAGTTTTATGATTAACATCATATAGTCCATGCGGATTTACAAAATTAGTATTTTTGCAGCCGAGTGAAGTTGCTCTTTCATTCATAAGTTTTGCAAACTTCTCTGTTGAACCACTTATATGTTCGGCTAAGGCGACAGCGCAATCATTAGCAGATGCTAATATTAATCCATATAACAATTCTTTTACAGAAATTTTTTCACCTGCAAATAAATATATTTTTGAGCCTTCAGTTGACTCAGCATTTTTACTTACTGTTACTACATCGTCTAATTTAGAGTTTTCGAGTACTAGAAGTATAGTCATTATCTTAGTGGTAGAAGCTGGAGGGTAAGCAGAATTCTTGTTTTTCTCATAAAGTATTTTACCGGTAGTGGCATCGAGCAGGACAACACTATCAGCGGACACTGTTGGCGGTGAGGCTACCACAGCTTTGACTGCTGGGGTTATGTTAAAAAGTATAAAAAATGATGCAAAGATTATTGTGATTAACTTTTTCATAGGTTACCTCCCAGTTTTTCAATATTTATATTATATCAAAAAAATCCTTTCTTAGCGATAGTATTCTTAGAAAGTTGTCAATAATTTTATATAGGAGCAAAAAACACTTAGTAATTGTTTTGTGCTTAAAGAGGGATAAAAGGAGGAATTATGAAAAATAAAGAAAAAATAATAGGGTCTATAATTATTTTATGTTTAAGTATTGTATTTATAATTGTTGGGTACTCAGTGTCTAAACCAAAAGAAAATGTAAATGCTACGGATTACACGGAGATATTTACTGATGTTGCTAAAACAACAGAAAAAAAAGATGCAGAAGCTGTTATTGCAGCAGGATCAAATACAGTTGAGAATACAAACATTAAAGTCGAAGATATTTATATTAAAGTAGATATAAAGGGTGCCATAAAAAATCCTGGTGTTTATGAAATGAAAAAGGGAAGTAGAGTAACGGATCTTATAAAACTAGCAGGGGGTGGAACTTCCGTCGCTGACCTTGATGCGACTAATCTTTCTTCAAAATTAAATGATGAAGACTGTATTGTGATAAGTACGAAGGGCGAAATAAATAAAATGCAAATTACTCAAAGCATAACCAATAATTCTTCGACTTCAACTTCTAATAGCAATGAAGGAAATGCTATTATTAATATAAACACTGCAAGTAAAGAAGAATTAATGACTCTTACAGGTATAGGTGAGGTTAAAGCTGATGTTATAATTGAATATAGAAAGACAAATGGAGGGTTTAAGTCTGTTCAGGAACTAACAAAAGTAGGTGGCATTGGAGAAAAGACACTAAGCAAATTTATCGATAAGATAGACATAAAATAGCTAATAGTATAAAATTATGTTGTTATAAAATTATAATGGCAAAGGAGATTTTAAAATGGATAAGAAACTTACAGAGCTATCCAAAAACTGTGGCTGCGCTGCTAAAATAGGGCCGGGGGCCTTATCGAAGATATTAAAAAAATTACCTAAAATGGAAAGTGAAAATTTAATTGTTGGATTTGAGACAAATGATGATGCAGCAGTATACAAATTAAGTGATGAAATTGCAGTTATTCAAACATTAGACTTCTTTACACCTGTGGTAGATGATCCTTATACCTTTGGGCAGATAGCAGCAGCAAATTCATTGAGTGACGTGTATGCGATGGGAGGGAAACCAACTTTAGCATTAAATATAGTGTGTTTTCCTAATTCTTTAAATACCGATATACTTGGAGAAATTTTAAAAGGTGGAGCAGATAAAGTAATAGAAGCTGGGGCAATAGTAATGGGTGGGCATTCAGTGCAGGATGATGAACCTAAATATGGTCTATCTGTGATGGGAATAGTGCATCCAGGCAAGGTTTTAAAAAACTATGGTTGCAAAGTGGGAGAGGTGCTAATATTAACAAAACCTCTGGGCCTAGGAATAGTTATTACTGCAATGAAAGCTGAAATGGCATCGGAAGAAGCTTATGATACTGCGGTTAAAATTATGAAAACTTTAAATAAATATGCAGGAGAAATCATCGTGGACCATGAGATAAGTGCATGTACTGATGTAACAGGTTTTGGTATTATGGGGCACTGCTATGAAATGGCTAGTGGGTCTAATATAAGCCTAAAGTTGTTTAAAGACAAAATACCATACATAAAAGAGGCTAAGGAGTATGCGGAGATAGGACTAGTTCCTGCAGGTAGCTATAATAATAAAACATACTTAGAAGGGAAATATGAGCTTAGGAGCGTTCCAGAGTGGTTAGGCGATATATTATTTGATCCTCAAACTTCAGGTGGACTTTTAGTATCCTGTGCATTGCCAGATGTGGAAAGGCTTATGAGTAAGTTAAATCAGTTAGAAGTGAAATCACAAATAATTGGTGAAGTAATTCCTTTGCAAGATAAGTATATAATTGTGGAGTAAATAAATTTTTCATATTAGAATGCTTTTGGAAAATAAAAATATTTTAAAAGTATATGGGAAATATGTATCATCTTATGATTTTAGGATACAATATACAAATGAACAAGAAAAATTTAAAAATATAAAAATTAGAATGGGACGATTCGACATAATTATTCAAATTGCTATTGAATATATCACGAAAACATGCTATAATGCATAGTGTGCATGGGGGTAGAGATGTGCTGGTGTGTCTGCTGGTCTTCAAAACTGTATTGCCCTGCTAATACCACGATGGGTGTGTTAAATTCACACATATTCCCACCAATTAAATAGACATATTGCGGCTTAGATACATATTTTTATGTTATCTGAGCCGCTTTTTATTTTGGTTTTGACAACAGAAATCTAACTTTAGGTTTTATTTTTTTTGCCTAAATTTACAATAATTGAAGGGAAAAGGCAGTTTTGTGTTGAAATGAGTATAGATATTAATTTAATCTAATTGAATTGATTAATTGAAGGAGGATCTTTATGATTATTAAGTTAATTGAGCCAATACTTGAAATGGGAAAAGAATATAATGATTATATAAGTGAATGGGAAAAATCAGGAGAACAAATTGTTCCATATGCATCGATAAGGAGTATCGTCAGTTATGATGATTTGATTAATTGTTGGAAGGACCAAGCAACAAACAAAGCATATAAAGAGGGGTTTGTTCCAGCATCTCTATATTTTTTAGTTGATGATAATAAAAGAATTTATGGCGCTTTACATATTAGACATGAATTAAACGATTTTTTACTAAACTATGGTGGACATATCGGATATGGAATAAGACCTTGTGAACGTAAAAAAGGTTATGCTACGAAAATGCTTTCACTAGCATTACCAATAGCAAAAAAAATAGGTATTAAAAAAGCATTGGTTACTTGCGATAAAGAAAATATAGCTTCATCAAAGACTATAATAAATAATGGTGGCTTGTTAGAAAATGAAGTTATTGACGGTGGAGAAGTAACTCAAAGATATTGGATAAACATTGGATAAATATGGCTATATAAAAGTCAAAACTAAATACTACCCAACCCTGTCTCCCATTCTTCAACTTTTTTTGATACTGTATTAACCGAATTGTGAGAAATTTGTATTTTATGAAAATTATTTATGGAAATAAAATTTCAGGGCTTGTGCTGTTTGCATTCCTCCCACTATCAGTTATTTTTGTCCAATCAAATGTTCTGTTGTACATAATTTGCGTAGTCGCAAGTATTTCTGCTATTGAAGAATTATTCATTCATATAACGTCTAATGAATTTCGAGCAAATAAGAAAAGCGTATTATTAAAATGAGAATATCTTATTAATTAAAATTGCACTTTAAATTAAAAAAAGAGCCTTAGGCTCTTTTTTAGTCTGCTTCAGTTTCAGTTTCAGTCTCCGTCACGGTTTCAATAAACTCTATTCCACTAGGTTCAATTTTATAATTCCCTCTCACCGCTTGCCTAGTTATAAACTTCTTTTTCATAAGAGATTCAAGAGAAGATTTTAATACTCTAATATCACCTTTACCATTTCCTAATTTAATCCCAAGTTTTATTTTTGCTATGCTTTGTGGGGATGATGTTCTATTTTCATAAAGATAGTTTAATATACTATCTTCAATTTCTTTTATGTTATCTTTCATAAGTATCCTCCTTCATTAATTTTATTACACCATAGTATGTAATTATACCACATGATTAGTGCATATTTATTTATTTGTGTATTTGTTAATAAATAGGCGAATATAATGTCGAAAATCGCTTTCGACATTATGCTGCAAGGGTAATATAATAGAATAATACATATTATACATTTTAAGTAAAAAATAATTATTTTTGAAAAAATATTGGGGGGTTCTGCTTTGAAATTTGTAATGAACAAAATAATGAGTATAGACAAAGATGCAGAAAGTTATAGAAAAAGCATTGATGAATTGCTGGAGAAGAAACAAAATGAGCTTGATAATAAAATAAAGGACATGTTGGCACTTTTTAAGGAAGAATCCCAAAATATTAAGAATGATATAGGCAAAGAAAAAATAAGCGAGGCAGAATGCAGAGCTGAAAATATAAGAAAAGAAAAACAAGAAGAATTAAACAATATTAATGCTAAATATCAAAGCAATAAATTTAAAATAATTGAGAGCGTATTTAACGGAATAATAAATCCATTATAGGAGTGGAAATATATGGGGAGCGTTGTTAAGTTTAGTGCTATAAATTGTAAAATAAAAGCAATGATGGGAAAGATGATAAGTAAAGATCAATATTTAGAATTACTAAAGTGTAAAGACTTTAAAAGTACTGTTAAAGTTTTAAAAGAGGAAACCGGGTATAGTGAACTTCTAAAGCCAAATAAATTAGAGGAAATTCATAGGGGTAATTTAGAAATCATTTTACGCAGGCACTATATAAGTATTTATAGTGAATTTATAAATTATTTTAATGGAGAATATAGAAAACTAATTAAAACTTTGTTTTTAAAATGGGAAATAGAAGATTTAAAAGTAATTCTTAGAGGAAAATATTTGGGACTAAATGTTTATGAGATAGAAAATAAGTTAATTGCGAAAAGTCATTTAAATACTATAGATTATGACTATTTATTAGCTTTAAAGAATGTAGAAGAGTTAATAGATGGATTAAAAGATAGTATATATTATGATAGTCTAAAAAAATTAGCTAAAGATACCACTGAAAAAGGTTTGTTTAGAATTGAAACAGAACTTGATTTTGTCTATTTTATGTCTGTTAGGCGTCAACTTAAACATTTAGATAATGAGAATAAAGAGGTTGGATACAGTATATTAGGCATGGAGGCAGACCTTTTAAATTTAGGCTGGATATATAGAGGGAAGACTTTTTACAAGATACCTCCTGAGGAGCTGTTTAATTATACTATATATAATGGTCATAAACTTTCAAAGAAAATACTTAGAAAACTTTGTTATGTAAATGATATGGTGGAGTTTCGAGACCTAATAGTAAAAACGCCATATATTTATATATATGAAAAGGATGATCCTAGTATTATTGGCAAACGGGAACGTGATTTTGAAAGAAAATATTTTAAGAAAATTCTTAGAGAGAATAAAACTAATATTAGTATGGTTATGAGCTATTTTATGTTTTATAGAATTGAAATAAGAGATATTATATCTATAATAGAACAAAACAGATATTCCATTGATATTAAGGAAAGTATGAATCATAGTTAGTTAACAATATAAATTGTTTGTTAAGTATTCATCGCAGGAGGTGATTTTGTGTCTATAGAAAAAATGCAGATGGTTAACTTAGTAGGTGTAATGTCCGATTTTGATAAATTAACTAAAATGTTAGCGCTGGAAGGATGCATTCAGCCAGTAAATGCTTTGCAAGAAGTAAACTCCTCAGATTTTGTACTTAAAACTTCCACTGACAATATAGAGGCTTTAATGGATGTAAACTATATTAGACCTTACTCAAATGATAAGGATTATAACTCTAGTTTAAAACAAATTGAAAGACTTGTTGAGGCTCAACATAGGATTGGTATAAAAAACAAATGTATTAAAGAGACGATTTTTGATTTTGCTACTTCACAGCAAATACTGTCAGAAGTCTATGAAAAATATATGGGCTTAAATAAAGAAATTGAGGATTTAGAGCAAAAGGAGCAACACCTTAAAAATACTTATGTGGCCTTAGAATTTTTAAAGAATGTATCGATGCCTTTAGAAGATATTACTAATATGAAAAATTTCCAAATCGATTTGTATAAAGCTCCGATTCAAAACATGCTTAAGTTAAAAGCCAATTATGAAAATATACCATCAGTAATTGAATCTTTATTAACGGAGAAAGATTTTGTTATATTTATATCATTTACACCCATACTTTTGTTAACAGAAACGGAAAGAATTTTCAAATCAGCAAATTGCGAAAAAATTGAAGTTCCTGATCATTACTTAGGCACTGCAAAGGAGGCGGCAGTGGTTGTTAGTTCAGAAATAAAGAAACTACAGCAATCTACATGGAAAATTCAAATTGAACTAAATGTTTTTTTAAGAGAAAATTTTAATACTATAAAAAATTTACAAACAAGTTATGAACTAGAGAAGAAATCTTTGGAAATTAAAAATAGTGCGGCTTGCACAAATGAATTTTTTTATCTAGCCGGGTGGATACCTAAAAGTCTTATGGCGAATTTTAATGAGCTATTAATGAAGTTTGAAGATAGAATCTTGATCATTGAAAAGGAACCTAATGAGCGGATTAATAAAGATATAACTCCGCCAACAAAACTTGTAAACAATAAATTATTCAAACCTTTTGAGAGTATGGTTTTAATGTATGGTGTTCCTAGTTATGGTGAAATCGACCCCACCATGTTTTTGGCAATAACTTATACACTAATGTTTGGTGCCATGTTTGGAGATGTAGGACAAGGGTTAGTATTGCTTTTAGCAGGCTTTTTATTGAAAAACAAGGCCGGTAGAGTTAATTTAGGTGGTGTTTTTGAAAGGCTTGGGATAAGTTCTATAATCTTTGGATTTTTATATGGAAGTGTATTTGGATCTGAAACTGTAATTAATGCATTTTTAATTAGACCCATGGAACATATTAATGAGATACTAATTGCTGCTATAATATTCGGATGTAGTTTCTTGCTTTTAGGTTTTATATTAGGAATTACCAATAGTTTAATGAAAAAAGACATAGAACGTGGACTTTTTGGAAAAGAAGGGGTAGCAGGTTTTATGTTCTATATCGGAGCTTTAATCTTAATTGTGTCTATAGTTTATAAAAATCCTCTATTACCCACAACTGTTTGGATAATATATTTTGTTTTCTTTTTACTATTGATATTACTAAAAGAGCCGCTAGCAAATATGATTTTAGGTAAAAAGATATTGTTTGAAGCAGGAGCCAAGGATTATTTTATAGAATCAAGTTTTGAGGTAGTGGAGACATTATTGTCTATGTTTTCTAATACACTCTCATTTATTAGAGTAGGTGCTTTTGCTTTAAATCATGTTGGTTTGTTTGTTGCATTTTCATCTATGGCGTCTATGACCAAAAGTGGAGTTGCTTCAGTACTGATACTAATATTAGGCAATATAATAATTATATGCCTTGAGGGAATGATCGTGTTTATACAAGGGTTAAGACTTGAATATTATGAATTGTTTAGTAAGTATTATGATGGTAGTGGAGTAACTTTTGAACCTGTGCAAGTTAAATATAAGTAATATATTTTTACTAGTGAGATAAACAAGGAGGAATAGCAATTATGACTATATTATTAATGTTAACATTTTGTGTTGTTATATCTACAATTACTTATGGAGTTGTAGCCCAAAGTAAAATAGATGTTTTAGGGAAACAAAAGGTAAAAAAAGCACTAAGAATTAATTTAGGTGTATTTATCCCAGTTATGATGGGGGCCTTAATAATGAATATTCCAAGTGTGGCAAATGCGGCAGGGACAGTTGCAGTGAACCCAGCAGCTGGTCTTGGGTATTTAGCAGCAGGCCTTTCAACAGGACTTGCAACTATTGGCGCAGGTTATGCAGTTGGTGCAGTTGGTTCCTCTGCTCTAGGTGCAGTATCTGAAGATCCTAAGATACTTGGAAAAACTCTTATATTTGTTGGCCTTGGAGAAGGTATTGCTATATATGGACTTATTATTTCCATAATGATACTTTCAAAATTATAATTTTTAGGAGAGAGGAATATGCGAAGTTATTTAATAAGTGATAATTTGGATACATTTGTAGGTATGCAAATGGCGGGAGTAGAAGGTATTGTACTTCACGAGAAAGAAGAAATAATAGAAAAGATTAAAGAGCTAAAAAAAGATCAGGGAATAGGAATAATAATAATAACAGAGAAAATCGGTCTTTTAATACCGGATGAGGTAAATATTATAAAATTATCAAAGGAAAGACCTCTTGTAGTAGAAATTCCAGATAGACATGGATTTCGAAAAGGTAGTGACTCTATATTAAGATATGTTAAAGAAGCTATAGGACTTAAAATATAAAAGATATGCGACTAATAAAAATTTGTGGGAGGCTTATTTATGACTACCATTGAAGACAAGATAAGTTTGTTTTCTAAGATAATATATGACAAGGTAAATGAAGAAAAAAATGAAAGATTATCAGCCTTCAGTAAAGAATCAGAAAAAAAAATAAACTTTGAGAAAGATAAAATAGAAAAGCTTAGAAATAAACTTCAAAGTGAAGTCACAAAAAAGTCTAATATTAAAGCAAATGCAATAGTGGCAAAAGAAAATCTTAATAAGCAAAGAGAAGTGTTGTTTCTTAAAGATAAGTTAATTAAAGAAACTTTAAAAAATATAGGCGAAAGACTTGTAGAATTTGCGCTTTCAGCGGAATATAAAACGTATTTCATAAGTTCTTTGCGAAAGACTTTAAAAACAATAGATAACGGTCACTATTATATAATTTTAGTGAAAAGAGATTATGAGAATTTTAAAAGTGAAATTGAGGTTATACTTGAGGAGCACAAAAATCTTGATATTGTAATAGAGATTTCTGAAGATGACTTTATAGGCGGCCTTATACTTAAAGATTTTGAAGGCAAATTTAGAATAGATAATAGTTTAGATTCCGCATTACAAGAAAGTGAAGAAGTAATTGGTGTTAGAGTTATGGAAATGTTGTCTTAAGGAGATAGCATTTCTGTATGACTTATGGAGTGCCTGGGGGAGGGAAACATGGAAGGAAATATAATCGGAGTAAATGGTCCAGTTATAAAAGCCGAGCACATGCGGGGCTTTAAAATGAGAGAAATGGTTATGGTTGGTTTTAAAAAACTTATCGGTGAAATTATAATACTTGAAGAAGATTATGCAACTATCCAGGTTTATGAAGAAACTAGTGGTCTTAAAATAGGTGAGTCTGTAATTTCTACTGGAAGTCCTCTTTCTCTTAAATTAGGTCCGGGAATCCTTGGAAATATTTTCGATGGAATTGAGAGACCACTAGAAAAGATAAATGAAATATCTTATGGATTTTTGCCAGAGGGTATTGGGTTAATTTCTCTTGATGAAGAAAAACTCTGGGATGTTGAAATTATTGTGAAACCCGGAGATGAATTAAAGCAAGGGCAAATATATGCAACCGTTCAAGAAACTCAATCAATTATTCATAAGATAATGGTTCCGCCAGGAGTGATGGGAACTGTAACAAATGCATGCGAAAATGGGAAATATAATATAGAAACCACGATAGTTGAATTAAATCAGGGTCAAGAGAAATATGAACTTAAACTTTACCAATATTGGCCTTGCAGAAAGCCAAGACCAGTAAAAGACAAAAAAACTATATTTAAACCTCTTATCACTGGACAAAGAATAATAGATATATTTTTCCCTTTAGCTAAAGGAGGAACTTGCGCTATTCCAGGAGGGTTTGGAACTGGAAAAACAATGACTCAACATCAACTTGCAAAGTGGTCAGATGCAGATATTATAGTGTACATAGGTTGCGGAGAAAGAGGAAATGAAATGACAGAAGTTCTAGAAGAATTTCCAAAACTTATAGATCCTAGAACTAATTTGCCACTTATGAATAGGACTGTGCTTATAGCAAATACCTCTAATATGCCAGTAGCTGCAAGAGAAGCAAGTATTTACACTGGTATTACAATAGCAGAATATTTTAGGGATATGGGGTACCATGTTGCTATAATGGCAGACTCCACTTCAAGATGGGCTGAAGCACTGCGTGAAATATCTGGTAGACTTGAAGAAATGCCAGCAGAAGAGGGATACCCAGCGTATCTTCCATCAAGAATTGCAGAGTTCTATGAAAGAGCAGGTTATGTGGAAAACTTAAATAGTACAGAAGGTTCTGTAACTGTAATTGGAGCTGTATCACCTGCTGGGGGAGATTTTTCAGAACCAGTTACCCAAAATACGAAAAGATTCGTTTCAGTTTTTTTAGGACTTGATAAAAAATTAGCTTATGCAAGGCATTACCCAGCAATAAACTGGCTAGAAAGTTATAGTGGGTATTTATCACTTTTAAAGGAATGGTATGAGGAAAATGTAGCAGAGGGTATAATGGATTTAAGGGCAAAAATGCTTAAACTTTTATATGAAGAAAATAAACTTCTAGAGATAGTTAAATTGGTGGGTGAGGATGTGCTTCCTGATGCACAAAGGCTAATTATAGAGGTATCAAAATGCCTTAAAATTGCATTTCTCCAACAGAATGCCTACAATAATGTAGATACTTATGCACCTTTAGACAAGCAATATAAGATGCTTAAAGTTATAGAATCTTTTTATGATAATGCAGGAAAAGCCGTTAAAATTGGAATACCAATTTCTGTTATAATAAACAAAGAATTAATGGAGAAGCTCTATAAAATGAAATATAATGTGCCAAATGATGATCTTGGGATAATAGATGAGCTAGAAAAAGAATTAATAAATTATTTTGAGAATCTTATAGGAAAATATAAGCAAGGTAGATAATAATAATTATCTACCTTAATTGTACAAGAGGAGGCCCAATATGAAGAAAGAATATTTGATTTTAAATAAAGTTCAAGGACCTTTAATTATACTTTCCAATGTTGAAGATGTAGCCTATGACGAAATTGTTGATATATTGGTTGATGGAAAGCATAAAAAGAAAGGCAAGGTTGTTCAAATTTATAAAGATAAGGCTATAGTGCAGGTTTTTGAAACAACAACTGGGATGTCTGTTGAGAATACGTCAGTACATTTTACAGGAGAATCCTTTAAAATAGCCCTTACAAAGGATATATTGGGGAGAGAATTTAATGGAATGGGTGACCCAAGAGATAACGGGGGAGATATTTATTCATCAAAAAAACATGATATAAATGGAAGGCCCATAAATCCTGTAGCTAGAAAATATCCTAGAAATTATATACAAACAGGAATATCATCTATAGATTGCCTTGCTACCTTAATAAGAGGTCAGAAGCTTCCTATATTTTCTGGGAATGGTATGGCTCATAATGAACTAGCAGCGCAAATTGTACGGCAAGCAAAAATTTCGAGTGAGGTAAGCGAAGAGTTTTGTATAGTATTCGGGGCTATGGGTATAAAGTATGATGATGCTAACTTCTTTAAGAAAAGTTTTGAAGAAGCGGGAGTGCTTGAAAAGGTAGTTATGTTTACAAATTTAGCAGATGATCCTATAGTTGAGAGAATAATAACTCCAAGGTGTGCTTTAACTGCTGCGGAATATTTAGCTTTCGAAGAGGATATGCATGTGCTTGTAATACTTACAGACATGACTAATTATTGTGAAGCGCTTCGTGAACTTTCATCTTTAAAAGAAGAAGTTCCGAGTAGAAAGGGATATCCAGGATATTTATATTCGGATTTAGCATCGCTTTACGAGAGAGCTGGTATGATGAAAGGGAAAAAAGGCAGTATAACACAAATACCCATTTTAACTATGCCCAATGATGATATAACACACCCAGTGCCAGATCTTACTGGGTTCATAACAGAGGGGCAAATTGTTTTAAGTAGAGGAGTGCAGCAAAGAGATATATATCCACCTGTAAATATACTTCCGTCGTTATCAAGGCTCATGAAAGATGGTATTGGTGAAGGGTTTACAAGGGAAGATCATGGAGATGTCTCAAATCAAATATTTGCAGCTTATTCAAGAGTGCAGGATGTAATTGCACTTGCTCAAGTTATAGGCGAAGATGAGTTATCAGAAATAGATAAGACATATATGGACTTTGGTAGAAATTTTGAAGAAAGGTTCTTAAAACAGGAGTATGATGAAAATAGGGATATGGAAGAAACTTTAGATTTAGCTTGGGGAATTCTTAGCATATTACCTAAAAATGAACTGGATAGAGTAGCGCCTAAGATTTTAGAAAAATATTATAAAATAGTGGTGAAGTAATATGGAAACTTTTGCTCCAACTAAATCTACTTTAATGAATGCTAAAAACTCTTTAGACTTTTCTAAAAAAGGATTTGAACTGTTAGATAAAAAAAGAAATGTACTCATAAGAGAAATGATGTCTTATGTAGCTAAGGCTCGCGTTCTTCAAAATGAGGTGAATATAACTTTTTCGAAGGCTTATAAAGCGCTAGAATGTGCAAATATAAACTCTGGAATAACAAATATACAAGACATAGCAATGTCGGTAGGTGAAACTAAAGACTATGAAATTTTATTCAAAAGTGTTATGGGGGTAGAAGTTCCTAGAATTATTTTTAATAAAAAAGAAATAGAAGCTAAATATGGATTTTTTAGAAGCAGTGCTGCTATTGACGAGGTTATGAAAGAGTTTAATAATGTAAAATATTTAACCTATGAGTTAGCGGAAGTAGAAAATGCTGTCTATAGATTAGCTATGGAAGTGAAAAAAACTCAAAAGAGAGCAAATGCACTTCAAAACATACAGATTCCTAAATTTGAGGAGATAGTAAAATTCGTTTCAGAGGTTTTGGAAGAAAAAGAAAGAGAAGACTTTTTCAGATTAAAAGTAGTAAAAAAGAAACATAGAAAAGAAGATTAATATTTTATTAAAAGAATATTCAAATTATTTTAAATGTGTTATAATGAATTCAAAGGGGAGGATAAGAAAAAGTAATATTATAACAAGATTTATAGTTAATACATGAGATGATAAAGTTATGTAAAGGTTTAAGTTAGATAAAAGTTAAGTTGAATATAATCAGTGTTTAGTTTTAAATAATATATTTAAGATATATAATTATGAACAACATTTAAAATAAATAAAAAGAGGTGGCGTATGGAAGAATATAGAGGTTATCTAATAGAAGTAGTAGAAAATAACGAGAAAGAATATCCATATAAAGCAATAGCAAGAAAAGAGGAAGAACAAATAAAGCATAAAGGATACAGTAAACTACAAGCAATTGATCTTGTTAAAGGAACCATCAATTTAGCAATAGCAAGGAGTTGTAAACAATAGTTTAGTTTCTTAAAGTATTTTAAAAAAAGTATTGCAAGTTATTAATTTGTATGTTATTCTAAATGAGTTGGGATTGTAAAATCAACAACAACAAGATTTGATATGATTAAAACATTACCTTTTTAGGCATATAAAGTAAATCAGATCTTAAATCTTAATATAAATAAAAAGGAGAAATGTTTAAATGGCTGATAAGACTATTGTATGTAAAGATTGTTCACAAGAATTTGTATTCACTGAGGGTGAGCAAGAATTCTATAAAGAAAAAGGATTTGAAAATGAACCACAAAGATGTCCTGATTGTAGAAGAGCTAAAAAACAACAAAACAACAGAGGATTTCAAAGATAATATAATTTAAAAAAATTACCTATAGGATTTATCCCTATAGGTTTTTATTTTATAGAAAATTATTTCATAGTTTTTAAAAGAGTATGGTATATTATATAAAATATAGACACTTATAACAAAGAAAAGTAAAAATGTTTATGCAAAAGGAGTGGTCTGAATTTGAAAACTATAAAATTAAGTAAAATTAATTTGGATAAAGTCAACTTAAATAAAATTAAAATAAATAATATTGGTTTGAATAAAATTAACGAAAACAATATGATAATTGCTAAAACAACGCATATTCATGGTGGAACCTATGAAGGAGAAAGAGTTGGCGGCAAGAAACATGGCCAGGGGACATTTGTTTATAGTGATGGAAGTAAATATGTAGGTAAATGGATGAATGATCAAATGAACGGTCAAGGGACTCTTATTTTTTCAGGCGGAGAAAAATATATAGGTGAGTGGAAAAATGATGAAAAACATGGAGATGGAATATATACTTGGCCGGATGGAGAAAAATATATAGGCGCTTGGGAAAATGGTGAAAAATCTGGTCAAGGTATTTGTACATGGCCAAATTCAGACACATATGTAGGTGATTTAAAGGATGGACTAAGACATGGATTAGGAATTCATACTTGGTCTGGAGGAGAAAAATATATAGGCCAGTGGAATAACGATGAAAGAGAAGGACAAGGAATCTATATTTACCCTGACGGTGAAATCGAAATGGGTGAGTCTAAAAATAATTCACTTATAAGGTAATGTTAATGGTTAAATAACAGATGAAAAATTCTGTTATTTTTTTGCCTATGATGTCCTAATGGAACCCTTTTGTAATAATAATAATATTATATACCAACAAAAGAAGCAACAAAGTGAGAAACTTAATGAAAATGACTTTAAGTCTAAATTATTTGCCCTAGAGAGGGGGGAATATGTATGGGTTGTTGGTGGATATTATTACTATTACTATTTGATGGCAATGATGGGTGTAACAATAATCGAAATAACAATGATTGCTGTTGCAATAATCTTATTATAAATTGTAGAAAGAAAAGGTGTAGATAAAACCATAATAGTTAAACTAAGCTTTTAAATAGGAGACTTTAGCGCTTTATGCTAAAGTCTCCTATTTATTCTACGAAGATTATAATGGATAAAAAACTCAAAAGGATAGGTTGAGCAATATGAAAAAGTGGTATGCAGTAACAATGACAAAGGTAGTTGAAATGTTGGGTTCCGACATTAGGCTAGGGTTAACTGAAAATAAAATTAAACATATGAGAGAAATTTATGGTGAAAATATCATTTTGAAGCCTGAAATTGAAAGTCTTTTAACTTTGACTATTAATGAAATGAAACAATTATGGATTCTTATATATCTGATTTATATAGGTATGTTGTTTTATAATAGCTTGTATATTGTGGCGTATTTTATAACATTTATACTGATAATTAGTGTCATACTCCTAATAAATATAGCCTATAAAGAAGGAAAAAATTTAATGCCAATTGACAATTTAAACACACCTTTTTCTTATTTAAAACGCTCTGGGAAGATATGCGAAACAAGTTGCGAACAAATGGTAGTAGGGGATATTGTTTTTTTAGAGAAAGGGAGCTATGCGACCGCAGACATTAGGATATTAGAATGCGAAAATCTTAAGGTTCGAGAAGTTGCGGTAACAGGTGAAAAATATGAAGTTGAAAAATATTCTATGAAGATAGAGGGAGAAGTTATAAATCTTTCTGAAATTAAAAATATTGTTTTTAAATCCTCGGTTGTCACTGAAGGGTCTGGATTGGGTATAGTTATTGCTACAGGCATGAATACACAAATCGGAAAAATTATAAAAGTGTTGCTTGTTCATAAAAATGATAACAAGGTGTTTAGTGAAAAATTGAAAAAAATTGCAAATAGAATGTCTCTAATTACTATAACAGCTGGAATGATCACTTTAGTTTTTAGCCTATACAAGAAATTTTCAATTCATGAGAGTATAAATGCACTTATATATATTTTAACAACATTTAATTTGCCGATCTTCATTATAATGTTGTTTTTATTTTTCCATATTATATTTGATAGCTTTAAGCAGAAAAATATATACATAAAGAATATTTCTACTATGTATCATCTTACTAATATATCCACTATATTCACGAAGAAAATTGGTGCTATTTCAGAGAATAAATTTATTTTTAGAGAAATTTATTGTGATAATACACTTATTGATATGTTAACCCAGAGTCTTGAAATGGGTGATACTATAGAAAGAATAATGAGTATAGCATTAGTTTGCAATGATATTATAATTCTAAATGAACACGCGTCATATAGTGGAGATCTTAATTCGGTGGAGGGTTTGGCAGAATATGCAATTATTGAATTTTTCAAAGACAAACCAATAAAAAAGAGTGAACTAGAGAGTGGTCAGGATAAAATTTTTGAAATACCTTATAATTCCGATAAGAGGATTAAAACAGTTGTAAATAAGATAGAGGATAGATATAGAGCAAATGTATTAGGTATTCTTGATGGTTTGCTAAATAAATGTACTCATATTTTAATTAATGGTGTTGAAAAAGAAATCAAAGTTGCAGATATGGAGGAGATTATAAACGTTCATATAGATATGTCTAATAGAGCTTATTATGTCATGGGGCTTGGATATAGAAATTTTAATTATGAACCTAGTATTGATGAAAATATTGAGAGTAATTTAGTTTTTGTAGGTCTAATGGGATTTGAAAATCCCATAAAAGCAAGTTCATATGGAGCAATACAAACTTGTAAGGTCATAAATATTAAACCTGTTATAGATGAAGGCGGTAATAAATTAACTTCTTTTGCTTTTGGGAAACTCATAGGACTTACACAAAATAAAGAAGAAATTTTATCAGGTATAGAAATAGATTATATGAGTAATGAAGAATTTGAAAAGAATATTGAAGGTGTTAGTATTTTCTCCAAAATCACCCCTAAACATAAAAGCGAGATTGTTAATGCCTTAAGTAATAAGAACTATTCTATTGCATCAGTCGGAGATACTCTAACCGATTTGGAATACCTTAATAATTCCAGCATATCAATTTCAGTAGGAAATGAATGCAGCAATTTAGTAAAAAAACTTTCAAGTGTATTTTTACAAGAAAATGATTTCGGTGAAATAATAAATTTAATTCAGTATAGTAAAAAAATTATTAACTATATAAGTGAGTTAGTTTTATTTTTAAGTGTTACTGTGGTAAGTGAAATTTTTATAATATTAGTAAGTTTAATTACTAGGTCGAGTATGCCATTTACACTTATAGGTATTTTATATTTAAATTTTATAGTTGTGCCTTGTTGTGGGATTTCAATTCTAGTGCAAAATAGAAGTACAAAGCAGGAACCAAAAAATATAAACTATAAGTATATAAAAAAAGTTTCAATAAAAAATTCATTTATAATTAGCATTATTTATTTTATATTTTTATCGATTTTAGATAAATTTACTATTACCCGCCTGCAGGATATTAGCTTAGTTATTTTTGTTTTATATCAAAACAAATTTTGCTCAACACTTTTATATGAAAGAAAACTTTTGAAAAACAAAATTTCTTATACATTGATCTTTCTGAATTTATTATTACAAAGCATATTAATTTTATACTTTTTTTTAAACAAGTAGAATTTATATAGAAAAATCACTATTACAGACCTTGATTACTTTAAATATTTATTGGATAAAATAAAGTAATGGAGTGATTATTATGGCTAGACCTTTAGTTTATTATGCAATAACAATATTTATGGGATGCCTTACTTGTTTGATTTTAATAGATAATCCTATTTTGGGTGTTGTTATAGCTGGATCTTTTTTAGGCATTATGTATTTTACTATAAATAAAAAGTTCTTTTATTTGGTAGTTTGTTTTTTTATTATTGGAGTCATAAATTATTATGCTTATTTTAACTTTAATTTACCAAATAATCAAAAGGTACAAGTAAGAATAACAGCAAAAAGTACATATTTTTGCTCTGCAAAAATCGGTAATAAGAAAGTTGATTTGGAAGGCAATATTTCTGCGTTAATACAAGGAAGAAGTGTTTGGATAAATGGTAGTTTTGAAAAATTAGCAGTGTATGAGCGGGGCACTGTTGGAATATATACAGTTACAAATTATGAAATTGGTAAAGAGGATTTAATATCAAAGCTTGAAAGTTTTAGAAGAGGATTATATGATAAATTTTTAGTAGTACTAGGAGAAGAAAAAACTGCAATAGTTATGGCTGTATGTTTTGGTGACACTGGGTACATAGAAAAAACTCAAAAGGAAGATTTTAAAAAACTAGGAATTAGCCATGTTATTAGTGTATCGGGACTACATATGTCTATAGTATATAAAGTTTTGGAAACTATTATTGGCTATAAAAGCGCAATATTATTTTCTTTTGTATATCTGATATTTACAGGAGGGCAAGCATCTACAATAAGAGCTTTTATAATGATTTTTATACTCAAAATATCAAGTAAAGTTTATAAAAAATACGATAGTTTATCTTCTCTTAGCTTAGCTGCAATTATACTGTTAATAACGAGACCCTTTTCTATTCTTGATATAGGATTTATGCTTTCATTTCTTTGTGTTTTGGGTATTGTAGTATATAATAAGAAAATGAAAAAGGTGTTATATAAGTTACCAGCTACTATAAATGAATCTTTTAGTTTAAGCCTTAGTTCTCAGATATTTTGTACGCCTTATGCAGTTGTTGCTTTGAAAACATTTAGTTTAGGATTTCTTTTTAGTAATTTATTGTTATTACCCTTCTATACGGTAGTTGTGGTACTCGGAAATATGGGGTTGGTGTTTAGTTCTATTTCTCAACTGCTTAACTTAATAAATTATGGATTATTTACTGTTTTAATGATTATAGAATTTATTCAAAACGTTCTTGGAGACTTATTACCTGAAATGATTTACTTTTCTTATATAGAGAGTGTAGTTGTATTTGGACTGTATCTATGTTATCTTGGAATTAAAAAGGGATACGGGCAATTTAAGTATGTTCCATTTTGCATTATTTTTGTTTTTGCATTTCAAAATTATAAAGTCTTTCCAGAAATTAGCTATATAAATATAAATAAAAACAATATAGTTTTATTACAATATAAAAAAACTACGATTGCAGTTACCACTGGTAACATTAATGTGAAGGATTTAAAGGTGCCTGTAAAAGTAGATAGAGTTTATCAAGCTTACTCTGGTGATTCAACTATGAGGATAAATGATAGATGTACTATTAGGTTGATAAGTAGTGGTAAAAAATTAGAAGTACAAGTATATTTTGAAGAAAATAAAAACAAAAATAAAAATGGAGATATGGAGGTATTTAAAAATAAAACGGAGGTTATTACAACTAATAGAAATATTGTAAAACTGAAAAATGATGAAACATATGTGCCAACAGGCACAATAATAAATAAATATACAATTGTAGGAAATAAAATTTTAAAATTTTCACAGGGGTTGGAGGAAATATTTTGATTAACTATGCTGAGCTTGAAAAAAAGATTAAAAAACATGAACTAGATAATTGCTACATATTTTGTGGAGCAGATGAAAAATTAATAAAAGAACATGTTGAATTTATAACTAAAAACGTATTGAAGAGTGATTTCTTGGATCTTAATTATTCAAAATTCGATGGTAGTAAAACAGATTTTGAGACAATTAGTGATGCTTGTGAAACTATGCCTTTTATGAGCGACAAAAAGGTAGTGGTCGTTTATAGGGCCTCATTTCTAGATGATAGTAAAACAAGCAAAACGAATGGTGATTTAAAAAGTAAGAATTTCACCATGTTAATTGAATATTTGAAAAATCCCTCACCACATTGCATTCTAATTATATATTATACGTTTTTAAGTGACAGAGAAAAACCAAGCAATAAAATTAAAAAATTAGATAAAAACGCATGTGTTATAAAAGTTGATAAGTTAAGAGGGGATTTGCTTCAAAAAAAATGCAGGAGTCTGTTTGAAAAAGCTGATGTTAAGATCGGGAAATCAGAACTTACTCTATTTTGCAATCAGGTAGATAATAATATGGATATCATAATAAATGAAGTAGAAAAATTAATTTCATTTACGGAGGGAAGAGAAATTACTAAAGAAGATATTTTAGAGATGATGCCTCAAAAGAGTGAAAATGATATTTTTAATTTAGTTGATTATTTATCTCAGAAGAATATTAAGAGAGCGTTAGATATCTTAAATGAACTTATATATAAAGGCGAGAAGATACCACTTATATTATTTATGATAGGACGACAATTCAATCTATTATTTAATCTTAAATTAGGTATTGAGAGTGGTAAAACAAAAGAAATTTTAGCGAATGAATTAAGGATCCATCCATATATTTGTGAAAAGATGATTTCACAGAGTATGAAGTTTACAATAAAGGCGCTAAAGAGAAATATTGAACTATGTGTTGATACAGAAAAAACTTTGAAAAGTACTTCTACTGATAATAAGATAGATCTTGAAGTGTTTATGATAAAAACTGTGATGTAATTAATACTACTTAAAAAAAATAAAGACCGGTGAAATCACCGGTTTTTTATTATGCAGTTAAACTTAAAGCGTTTAATCTTGCTGCGAGTCTTGATTTTCTTCTTGCAGCCTTGTTGATGTGAATTATTCCTTTTGTTACAGCCATATCTAAAGCTTTAACTACGTTAGCATATGTAACTTTAGCTTCTTCAACATTGCCAGTAACGACAGCTGTCTCGAATTTTTTAACCTTAGTTTTTAAAGCTGTTTTAATCATTGTATTTCTAAGTGTTTTAACTTCAGTAACCTTAATTCTTTTTTTTGCTGATTGAATATTTGCCATTTATTTTCACCACCCTTTATATTTAATAACGGTTAGCAGTCTTGGGTAAAACTGCATACGAGTCTTTTTAATTATTCAAATGATATTATAGCATTAAAATATAAGTACTTCAAGTAGAATTTACTCTATATACATAAAATTTAATATATAACTTACTTTAAAGGAATGTTTAAAAAAATATTTTTGTTAGAATAGGAAAAGACTATTAGGAAAAGCTAATAGTAAAAGTAGAGTTGAGGTGAAATTATGATAAGTGTAAGAACAGATTTAGCTGTTGAAGCTAAGGAGATATACAAAGCAGAAAATAATGGTGAGATGCCTGGTGTTGATGTAGATGAGTATAGTGAGGGTGATATTAAAATTACCAATGTAACGATAGTAAGCGACATTGGTGAAAAAATGATGGGAAAACCAAAAGGTACATATATAACTATTGATATCCCTGAATTTGTTCATTATGATGGTGATGCTATGGATAGAGTAAGTATTGTAATGGGAAAGGTACTTGCACCACTTATAAAATTAGAAGATAGTATGACAGCTTTAGTTGTTGGACTTGGTAATTGGAACGTTACTCCAGATGCTGTGGGACCAAAAGTTATTTCAAAATTAATGGTGACCAGGCATTTAAAACAATTAGTCCCAGATTCTATTGACGAAGGAATAAGGCCAGTATGTGCAATAGCCCCAGGAGTTTTAGGAATAACCGGTATGGAAACTGGTGAAATTATTCGAGGAATAGTGGAGCGAATCAAACCAAATTTAGTAATTTGTATTGATGCCTTAGCCTCTCGAAAAATGGATAGGGTGAATAGAACTATACAAATAGGCACCACTGGAATTTCTCCAGGAGCAGGAATTGGAAATCGGAGAATGGAGATAAGTGAAAAAACCTTAGGGGTTCCAGTTATTGCTATTGGTATACCAACAGTAGTTGATGCAGCAACCCTTGCAAATGATACTATTGATTTAGTGCTTGATGAGATGATAAGGTCCGCAAATGAAGGTAAAGAATTTTACAATATGTTAAAGTCAATTGATAAGGTAGAAAAACAAAAAATGATCGCTGAGATATTGAATCCGTATGTTGGTAACCTTGTAGTTACACCAAAAGAAATTGATATGGTTATAAATTCTGTTTCTAAAATTATTGCAAATGGTATCAATATAGCCCTACAACCAGCATTAGATTTAGAGGATATAAATAAGTATTTGAACTAGTAATAACTTTGAATCTTCCCTCATATGTATGGTATAAGGTATATGAAAAAAAAGACTATCAAACTTACTAGTTATTTTTTTCGGTATGCTTAAGCAGGGGGGATAAAAATGAGTTACAAAGGTGTAAATTTTAAAGGTATATTTAAGAAAATACCAACCAAAAAAATGAATTTTTCAGAATTTCATATAAAAAAGAATGGTAATGTGAGGATATTTTTTAGTGTTTTCACATTACTCATTATTTTTTTAGTAGGTCTTCTTTTGCCTAGAAGTGCAAAGGCGAACAGTGAAGGAGATTATAAGAATTATTTTTATGTTAATGTAATTAATAATGCATTATCTGTAATAAATTCCTCAAACACAAAAAAACAAAATTCAAACAATGAATATAGCATGAAACTTGCAACTTTATCGTTTTTAGGAGTAGATATATTAAATCCTATATCAATAATAGTAAAAGAGGTTTCATATTTAGATAAACCTCAAGTTGAAACTAGTGATAGTAAAGTTAGTAATTTAAAAACATTTATTCTTAACCCTTTTAAATTATTGGATGCTCAGATAAGCAAAATAGAGACTAAAAGTGACACATCTAATGTGGTAGAAGACCTCTATAATCCTGCTTTGAAAACAACCTTAAATAAAGCCAAGCCTCGCGTGCTTATATATCATTCTCATACCTCGGAAGCTTATCTCACATCAGACAAGGATTCATCTAAAACTAATAGTAGTTTGGATGGAGCAAGGAATGTAACTGCTGTGGGTGATGTAATAAAGACGGAACTAGAAAAAAAATATGGAATTGCAGTTGTTCATGATAAAACCGTTAATGATAAAGGAGATTATAATGGGGCCTACAAAAAATCTGGAGTTACTTTAGCTAAGTATTTAAAGGCATATGAAAAATTTGAATTAATTATAGATTTACATAGAGATGAAGTACCAAATAAGAATGCAGTAACCACTAAAATAAATGGGGTAAATGTTGCCCAATTTATGTTTGTAGTGACGCAGAAAAACCCTAGATACGCAAAGCAGAAGAAACTAATAGACTCCATGATAGGAATATCAAATAAATTATACCCTGATCTTATAAGAGGCAAATCAATATATGTTTATGATTATGGATTGGGTTATTATAATCAGGATAAAAGTGATAATGCAGTTTTAATTGAAGTAGGTGCAAATAGTAATACAGTCCAAGAAGTAAAAAATACTGGTAAGTATTTATCAAGAATCATTGCAGAACAATTAAATGGTAAAAAGTGAATAATTTACTTTAAAAAGTGCATCCTTAGTAATAAGAAGATAATAATTAGTAATTGTTATCTATTTTAAGCCAACTACTAGGGGGGCACCTTTTATGCGTAAAAAAGGTAAAAGTAAATTTTTTCTTGTTATTGTTATATGTTTTCTTATATTTGCTTATGGGTTTATTAAAATTAATTATAATAAGCCGGAACTTGTGAAACAGAAGTCAAAATTCACAATAGACTTAAAATTAAAACCAGTTGATTTCAAAATAGAGACTGCTGACTATGTTTTTTATGTGAATAATAAAATTGCAATTAACATAAAAGAAAAATATATTAATTTAAAAGAATTTATTAATGTAAAAGGAAAATTTATTAATGTAAAAGGAAAATTTATTAATGTAAAAGAAAAATGTATAAGTGTAGAAGAAAAATGTATCAATGTTTTTAATGATATTTTTTCGAAATAATATAATAATAATACCTTGACCAAAATAAAGTATCATGCAAAATCACAATCTGCGTGCAATACTAGATATATTTATGATATAATTTAATTTGATTTATAAAAACTAATGTGACTTAAGGTACATTTAGAGAATTTAAAGCAAATGATTTAGTTCATATAGAATACTGGGGGTAAAAACTAATGCAGAGCAATAGACAAAAACACATAAGAAATTTTTCCATAGTTGCACATATTGATCACGGCAAGTCTACTCTTGCGGATAGATTATTAGAAAAGACAGGCACTTTAACTAAAAGAGAAATGGAAGACCAAGTACTTGATAATATGGACCTAGAAAGAGAAAGAGGTATTACCATAAAATCTCAACCAGCAAGGCTCGTTTATAAAAGAGAGAATGGAGAAGAATACATATTTAATCTTATAGACACTCCAGGACATGTAGATTTTAACTATGAGGTTTCAAGGAGTTTAGCGGCTTGTGAAGGGGCAGTTCTTGTAGTTGATGCATCACAAGGTATTCAAGCTCAAACCCTGGCAAACTGCTATCTTGCATTAGATAACAACCTTGATATTGCACCGGTTATTAATAAAATAGATCTTCCTAGTGCAAGGCCACAAGAAATAATTAAGGAAATTGAGGATGTAATAGGCATTGAAGCTCAAGATGCACCTCTAATTTCAGCTAAGACTGGACTTAATATAGAAGATGTCTTAGAAACTGTAGTAAAAAAGATTTCACCTCCAAGTGGGGACGAAGAAGCTCCACTTAAAGCACTAATTTTTGATTCTTCATATGATAGCTATAAAGGTGTTGTGTGTTATGTGAGAATTAAAGATGGTAAAGTGAAAGCGGGAACAAAGATTAAACTTATGAACACTAATAAGATATATGATGTAGTAGAAGTTGGGGTTTTTGTTCCCAATTACCTTCCAGTACCGGAGTTAAGTGCTGGGGATGTTGGATATATAACTGCATCTATAAAAAATGTTAGGGATGCACGGGTTGGGGATACTGTAACGGAAGCTGCAAGACCCGCTCTAGAACCGCTTAAGGGATATAAACCAGCTATACCTATGGTATTTAGTGGGATTTATCCTATTGATGGTGCTAGATATGGAGAATTAAAAGAGGCACTAGAACGACTTCAGTTAAATGATGCTGCTCTAAGTTTTGAACCAGAGACATCTATTGCTTTGGGTTTTGGATTTAGATGTGGATTCTTAGGTCTTCTTCATATGGAAATAATTCAAGAAAGAATAGAAAGAGAATTTAATTTAGATATTATTACTACAGCTCCATCAGTTATATATAAAGTAATGAAAACCAATGGAGAATTAATAGAAATAACAAATCCTACAAATCTTCCAGAACCTACAGAAATTAGTTATATGGAAGAACCAATAGTTAAAGCATCTATAATAACACCATCAGAATATTTGGGATCAGTTATGGAGTTATGCCAACAAAAAAGAGGCATATATATTGATATGAAATATATTGAAACTACTAGAGTGGTGGTAAATTATGACTTGCCACTTAATGAAATAGTATATGACTTTTTTGATGCTTTAAAATCAAGAACAAAAGGTTATGCATCCTTTGATTATGAATTAAAAGGATATATAACTGCAAATCTTGTAAAGTTAGATATATTACTTAAAGGAGAAAAAGTTGATGCTCTGTCAATGATTGTTCCCGAGGAATCAGCCACCCATAGAGGAAGAGTTATGGCTGAAAAACTAAAAGAACATATACCAAGACAAATGTTTGAAATTCCAATACAAGCATCTATAAACTCTAAGGTAATTGCAAGAGAGACTGTAAAGGCACTTAGAAAAGATGTTTTAGCTAAATGTTATGGTGGAGATATTTCAAGAAAGAAAAAATTATTATCTAAACAAAAAGAAGGTAAAAAGAGAATGAGACAAGTTGGAAGCGTGGAAGTTCCACAAGAAGCATTTATGGCTATACTTAAAGTAGATTAATTGCTACTTGTAGCAAATTAATTGTTACTTGTAGCAAATTAATTGATACCTAGCATAAGGCAAGCCTATTAATCCTTAAAGCATTAATAGCTAAGGTATGATAAGATATAAGTGAGGATAAGATATGAAAAATGTGGCTTTATATATACATATTCCTTTTTGCAAGCAGAAGTGTTTATATTGTGATTTTCCGTCATTTGCAGGTAAAGAGGATTGTATGATTGATTATGCTCAGGCCTTAGCAAAAGAAATAAATAGTATAAAAGATAAAAAAATAAAAACTATTTTTATAGGTGGGGGAACTCCCACCTATTTATCTTTAGCAGGCTGGAAAATAATAAAAAAAAGTATAAAAAGATTAGATGTATGTAACGACTTAGAGTTTACCGTGGAAGGAAATCCAGGGACATTTACAATTGAAAAATTAAATTTCTTAAAAGAAATGGGAGTAAATAGGATTAGTATTGGGCTTCAAGCCTTTCAAGATTCTCTTTTGCGCGATTTGGGGCGAATCCATACTATAAAAGATTTTAAGCAAAGCTTTAAGCAAGCTAGACAATTAGGATTTGATAATATAAATGTAGATTTAATGTTTGGGCTACCGGGTCAAACGCTTAAGCAGTGGCTAGAGACATTAGAAAATGTAATAAAGCTTAATCCAGAACATTTATCTTGCTATAGCCTAATTGTTGAAGAGGGAACCGAATTTTATAAAAGATTTGAAAAAGATACATTAGACCTCCCAGATGAGGAATTAGAGAGAACGATGTATGCAAACACAATAGAGTACTTAAAAAACATGGGATACATACAATATGAAATTTCTAATTTTGCAAAAGATACTAAGGTGTGTAGACACAACTTAGTATATTGGGAAATGGATGAATATATTGGATGTGGCTCTGCTTCTCATTCATATATTGATGGTTTTAGGTATAGAAATGAAGAAAATATAGAAAAATATATTGAAAAGATAAATGCTTATGGCACAGCAATAGTTGAAAAAACTAAAAATTCTTTTAATGATGACATGGAAGAGTTTATGTTCATGGGTCTTAGAAAAAATGTAGGAATAAGCAAAAGTGAATTTAAACGAAGGTTTGATAAAGATATAGAATGTGTTTATCGAGAAGTGATAGATAAATACGTTGACTTGGGGCTTTTGATGGATAATAATGATAATATTTTTTTAACATATGAAGGCATTGAAGTATCTAATGTAATTATGGCAGAATTTATTCTATGATTTGAATTATTATTAATAAGGAAAATAAATAAGGAAAAGCTTAGAAAAAAAGTTAACTATACTTTTTTTAATTAGTCCCATTAGATAATCAAAGAAAAACAGAGTATTTGGGATATATATTCAAATAATGAGTATAAAATGACTATAATGAAAAATGAGGGTTATTGACAAATACAATAGTAAATGATACTTTAAATATATACTCGTTAGCACTCAACGATGGTGAGTGCTAATAAAAGAGGTGATATTATGGAAATGGATGAGAGGAAAATTAAAATACTTCAGGCTATAATTACAGATTATATAAATAATGGTGAGCCTGTAGGGTCCAGAACCATAGCTAAAAAGTATGATTTAGGTATTAGTTCAGCTACTATAAGAAATGAAATGTCAGACCTAGAAGAGATGGGATATATAGAGCATTTGCATACCTCATCTGGCAGAAAACCATCAGATAAAGGTTATAGATTATACGTGGATAGACTTATGGAACTTACAAAATTATCAACTGAGGAAGAATATATGATTAAAAATCATATTATTAATGTTGCTCTATATGAAGTTGATAAAATTGTTAAGCAAGCAACACAAATGCTTTCTCTTCTTACAAAGCTTACATCTATAGTTAAGGCACCCTCTGTTCAGAAGAGTTGTATAAAATATATTCAATTAATGAGTTTAGACGCTGAAAGTATTTTGTTTGTAATCATTACAGATAGTGGTATAATCAAAAACAATGTTATTAAGGTTAGCAAACCAATTAGCAGTGTTACCATAGAAAAACTTACTAATATACTTAATTGTAGATTAGTAAAACTTACAATTCAGCAAATTAATTTAGAAGTAATTAATAACTTAAAAAGTGATTTAATTTTTTATGGAGAGATTTTTGATGGAATAATACCAGCTTTGTATGATAGTTTGTCTGGGGTTGAAGCTTCAGAAGTTTATATTCAAGGGGCTGCAAATATATTTAATTACCCAGAATATAACGATATTACAAAAGCACGAGAGTTTTTAGTTCTAGTAGACAATAAAGAAAGTATAAATAGTTTACTTGGGGTTAATGATAATATTTCTAATATTACAATTAAGATTGGTGGAGAAAATTTTATTGAGTGTGCTCGTGAATGTAGTATTATAACAGCTGTTTATAGTGTATCAGGAATACCACTGGGATCTATTGGGGTTATAGGACCAACAAGAATTCCTTATGGAAAAGTTATATCCGTTTTAACTGGAGTAGTTAAAGAATTAAATGATAATATAGCTCAAATTTATAATGATCATTGATAGAAGGTTAAATTAAAAAAAATTTTAAATTGAAAAAATTATTTTGAGCAAGATTTGGAGGAATGACTGAGTGAATACAAATAGTGAAAGAAATTTAGAAGAAGAAGGAAATTTAGAAATGGCAAGTGGAGACGTTAGTTCAGTAGATGAAGCCTCTGAAAATCAAAAGGATTTAGAAGAGACTGAAGGCAAAGAAGAAACTTTAGTAGAAGCCGAAATAGTAGATAATGAAGATTTAAAAGAAGAAAAGTTAGAAGGCGAAGAGCCAATAGAACTTTTAGAAAGTGATAAAGAAAAGAAAATGAGAAAAAATAGAAAAAAATTAGAAGAAGAAAACAAAAAATTACAGGATGAAGTAGATGCGTTTAAAGACAAATACTTAAGGACAGCTGCTGAATATGAGAATTTTAGAAAAAGGACAGTGAAGGAGAAACAGGGAATATACACAGATGCTTGCGCAGATGTTTTGAAGGAAGTTTTACCAGTACTCGACAACTTAGAAAGAGCACTTTCTGTTGAAGGATGCGGGGAAGAGCTAAGAACTGGTGTGAAAATGACAGTAAAACTCTTTAATGATGCCTTTAATAAATTAGGAGTGGAAGAAGTGATGTCAGTTGGCGAATTTGATCCAAATCTTCATAATGCAGTAATGCATGTAGAAGATGAACAATATGGAGTTAATGAAATAGTAGAAGTATTCCAAAAGGGATATAAAAAAGAAAATAAGGTGCTAAGACATAGTATGGTTAAAGTTGCAAATTAAAAACTTATTTTAAAAACACATTTATAAAAATAAATATCATAACAGTTAAACTGTTATAGTAAAAGGAATTTAAGGAGGAAATAATAATGGGAAAAATTATAGGAATAGATTTAGGTACAACAAATTCATGTGTAGCAGTAATGGAGGGTGGAGAGCCCGTAGTAATTTCTAATTCAGAAGGAGCAAGAACTACACCATCTGTAGTTTCATTCCAAGCTAATGGAGAAAGATTAGTAGGCCAAGTGGCTAAAAGACAAGCAATTACAAATCCAGATAGAACAATAATGTCAATTAAAAGAGAAATGGGTACTGATCATAAAGTAGATATAGATGGGAAATCACATACACCACAAGAAATTTCAGCATACATTCTTCAAAAAATAAAAGCTGATGCTGAAGCTTATTTAGGAGAAGCAGTTACAGAAGCAGTAATAACTGTTCCTGCATACTTCAATGATAGCCAAAGACAAGCAACAAAAGATGCTGGAAAAATAGCAGGCCTTGAAGTTAAGAGAATAATAAATGAACCAACAGCAGCAGCACTAGCTTATGGACTAGACAAAATGGATGTTAACCAAAAGATATTAGTTTATGATTTAGGTGGCGGCACATTTGATGTATCTATACTAGAACTTGGTGATGGATTATTCGAAGTTAAATCAACTAATGGTAATACTAAACTTGGTGGAGATGACTTTGACCAAAAGGTTATGAATCACATAGCTGACACTTTCAAAGCAGATAATGGAATAGATTTAAGAAATGATAAAATGGCACTTCAAAGATTAAAAGAAGCTGCTGAAAAAGCTAAAATTGAATTATCGTCTTCAATGCAAACAAATATTAACCTACCATTCATAACTGCAGATGCAACAGGTCCAAAGCATATAGATATGAATTTAACAAGAGCAAAATTTAATGAATTAACTCATGACTTAGTTCAATCAACAATAGAACCAATGAAGAAAGCACTTGCAGATGCAGGTCTATCACTTAATGAAATAGATAAAATTGTGCTTGTAGGTGGTTCAACAAGAACACCAGCAGTTCAAGAAGCAGTTAAAAACTTTACTGGAAAAGAACCTTCAAAGGGAGTAAACCCAGATGAATGTGTAGCACTTGGTGCAGCGATTCAAGCAGGAGTATTAAGTGGAGAAGTTAAAGATGTTTTACTTCTTGATGTAACTCCATTAACACTAGGAATAGAAACTTTAGGTGGAATAGCTACTCCTCTAATTGAAAGAAATACTACAATCCCAGCTAAAAAGAGTCAAGTATTCTCAACAGCTGCAGATGGTCAAACATCAGTTGAAATTAACATTGTTCAAGGTGAACGTCAAATGGCTGCAGGCAACAAGTCATTAGGAAGAGTTACATTATCAGGAATTGCTGCAGCACCAAGAGGAGTTCCTCAAATTGAGGTTACTTTTGATATAGATGCTAACGGCATTGTTAATGTATCAGCTAAAGATAAAGGAACAGGAAAAGAAGCTAAGATAACAATTACAGCATCAACTAATTTAAGTGATGATGAAATTGATAAGGCAGTAAAAGAAGCAGAGAAATTTGCAGGAGAAGATAAAACAAGAAAAGAGCAAATTGAAGTTAAAAACAATGCAGAGCAGTTAGTATATCAAACTGAAAAAAGCTTAACTGACCTTGGAGAAAAGGTATCAGAGGAAGATAAAAAAGATATTCAAGCTAAATTAGAAGCACTTAAAGCAATTAAAGATGGAGAAGATACAGAGGCTATAAAGAAATCTACTGAGGAGTTAACTGAGGCTTTCTATGCAGTAACTACAAAAATTTATCAAGCAGAAGCAGAATCAGCACAAGCTCAAGGCGCAGGCCAAGGTGAAGAAAATGCAGGCGGAAATGCAGAGCAAGATGACAATGTAGTGGATGCTGACTTTAAAGTAGAAGAAGATGAAAAAAAAGAAGATAAATAATAAATAAAAAATTAAATTAGGGATGGGTAACTACCCTTCCCTAATTTTTATATGTCTCAAATAAAACAGTGTTAACAATTGATATAGAAAAACTATATAATACAAAGGGTTGAATTATTTTAGAAACTAGTTTATATTAAGAATTAGTTTATAATTTAGAAGTATATATATTTTAGGTGGTGAAAAGCTAGATGTCAAAAAAAGATTATTATGAAACTCTTGGCGTGGAAAGAAATGCCAGTGAAGAAGAAATTAAAAAAGCTTTTAAAAAGGGTGCATTAAAATACCATCCAGATAGAAACCCAGACAATAAAGAAGCAGAAGATAAATTCAAAGAAATGAATGAAGCATACCAAGTTTTATCTAATTCAGAAAAAAGATCAAGATACGATCAATATGGTACAGCTGATGTTAACGGATCAGGATTTGAAGGCAGCTCTGATTTTTCTGGTTTTGGTGGTTTTGGAGATATCTTTGGTGATATTTTTGGAGGCGGATTTTCTCAAAGGAATCAGAATGGCCCAAGAAAAGGTGCAGATTTAGAATATAATTTAAACTTGAGTTTTGAAGAGTCTGTTTTTGGGGTAGAAAAAGAGATATCCATCACAAGAAATGAAAAATGTGGTGAGTGTGGTGGTAGTGGTGCTAAAGCTGGTACTTCACCTAAAACCTGTGATAAGTGTGGCGGAAAAGGGCAGATAAAGGTTCAACGAAACACTGCTTTTGGAAGTTTTGCCAGCATGAGCACTTGTGATAAGTGCGGAGGCAAGGGCCAAATAATTTCTGAACCATGTAAATCTTGTCATGGCTCTGGAAAAGAGAGAAAAAACAGAAAAATTAAAATTGATGTTCCAGGTGGAGTGGATACTGGAAATGTTATGCCCCTTAGAGGTCAAGGCGAACAGGGTGAGAAGGGCGGCCCATCAGGAGACTTGTATATAAATATTAGAGTTGCTCCTCATAAAAGTTTTAAGAGGAATGGAATTGATATTCATATAGAATCACATATAAGCTTTGGGTTTGCAGCCATGGGTACTGAAATTAAAGTGCCAACTGTAGATGGAGATGTTAAATATAAAGTACCAGCAGGGACACAATCTGGGACTGTATTTAGACTTAAAGGAAAGGGAATACCTAGAGTAAATGGACATGGAAGAGGAGATCAATATGTAAAGGTAATTGTTGATATTCCAAAATCATTGAATGATAAGCAAAAAGAAGCTTTAAAAATGTTTATGGTTGCGAGTGGTGAGAATGTAGATCTTTTAGAAGAAAATAAAAAATCTTTTGTAGATAAAATATTAGGTAAATAATAATGAAAAACTTCGTTTTGTAAAACGGAGTTTTTTATTATAAAAAAGGAGAGTAACAATGAATAAAGATTGGATTGAAATGACTATAATAACAAGCAGTGAAGCGGTTGAGGCGGTGTCTGCAATGCTATATAATACTGGCGTCGAGGGGGTTTCTATTTTAGATCCTTTGGATTTAATTTTTAGGCGAGATCATACTACAGATTGGGACTATTTTGATGAAACTATTATAGATACAAATAGTGGAGTTGTAATTAAGGGATACTATAAAAAAGATGAAAAATTTGAGACCCACTTAGAAGAAATTAAAACAGGAGTAAATAACTTACCAAAGTTTGGACTAGACAAGGGCATAGGATCTGTAACGGCCACAAAGGTAAATGAAGAAGATTGGGAAAATAACTGGAAAAAGTATTATAAACCAATAAAAGTAGGAGAAAAGATAGTTATAAAACCTATATGGGAAGAATATAAAAAAAATCCTGATGAAATAATTGTGGAACTTGATCCTGGTATGGCTTTTGGTACTGGTTCTCATGAGACTACCAGAATGTGCATAAAAGCATTAGAACGGCACGTGAACGATAGTTCAACAGTTTTTGATATAGGAACAGGCTCGGGAATATTAGCTATTACAGCAGCTATGCTTGGAGCTAAAAAGACCATAGGAGTTGATTTGGATCCAGTAGCAGTAGACTCAGCAAAGCAAAATGTTAGCTACAATGATATAAGTAATATCGAAATTTTATACGGAGACTTAATGGAAGTTGTTAAAGGTAAGGCAAATATTGTTGTAGCCAACATAATGGCTGATATTATTATATTTTTGACGGATCAAGTTAAGGAGTTTATAGTAGAAGGTGGCTACTTTATATCTTCAGGGATAATCTTAATCAAAAAAGATGAGGTAATAAACAAATTAATTGCTTGTGGTTTTACAATTGAGGAAATAAACATAGAGGGTGAGTGGGTTTGCATTGTTGCAAAGTTACAATAAAATGAGCTAAAGCTTAAGGGAGAATAATAATGCATAAATTTTTTGTGCCTAAGAATAATATAAATGGTTATAGTGCTACTATTGATGGTGAAGATGTAAAACATATATATAAAGTATTGAGGCTTCAAGTTGGTGAAAAAGTAAGTGTAAATAACTGTGAAGGGAAAGAATATGTAGGGGAAATAACTTTTATAGACAAAAACTTAGTAAATATAAATATATTAGAAGAAAGTGCTATAAATAATGAAAGCCCCATTGAAGTATACTTATATCAAGGTATGCCTAAATCAACAAAAATGGATTTAATAGTTCAAAAAAATACAGAATTAGGAGTTAAAGCGATAACTCCTATAATTACTCAAAGAGTAGTAGTTAAAACTGAGCTTAAGGAGTTTAAGAAGGTTGATAGATGGAATAGGATAGCTCTTGAAGCTTCAAAGCAAAGTAAGAGAAGTTTGATACCTCAAATCAATGTTCCTATAGAATTTGATGTTTTGTTAGATCAATTAAAGCAAATGGATTTAGTGGTAGTTCCCTATGAAAATCAAGAAGGTTATGGTATAAAAAAATTAGTACAAAACATAGAAAAAAAGAATATTAATAAAGTTGCTATTATCATAGGACCAGAGGGTGGATTTGAAGAAAGTGAAATATCGAAACTTAAAGAAGCAGGAGCTGAGATAGTAACTTTGGGACCTCGAATACTTAGAACTGAAACTGCAGGGTTTACATGTTTAAGTCTTATAATGTATGAACTCGGAGATCTAGGAGGAAATGCAGAATGAAAGTTGCAATCACTACCTTAGGGTGCAGAGTAAATCAGTATGAATCGGAAGCAATGGTAGAAAAATTCATTAGAGAAGGATATGAAGTAGTAGAATTTGATGAGTTTTCAGATGTGTATGTTATTAATACCTGTACTGTTACTAATATGGGTGATAAAAAATCAAGGCAAATGATTGGTCGTGCAAGACGATCAAATAGCTTAGCTGTTATTGCAGTGGTTGGCTGTTATGCACAAATAGCAGCAACAGAAGTATCAAAAATTGAAGGCGTTGATGTTGTTTTAGGTAGCCGAAATAAAGGTGATATTGTTTATTGGGTAAATAGATATATAGAGGAAAAGAAGCAGATTATTGAGGTTAGTGATGTTCTTAAAAACCAAGTATTTGAGGATTTAAACATTAAAGAGTATAAAGATAGAACAAGAGCATTTGTAAAAATTCAAGATGGGTGCAATAGATTTTGTTCTTATTGCTTAATTCCTTATGCAAGGGGAGCAGTATGCAGTAAAAAACCTGATAAAATCATAGCAGAAGTTCATGAATTAGCTGCAAACGGCTTTAAAGAGATTCTCCTGTCAGGCATACATATAGCATCTTTTGGATTGGATTTAGAAGGCGAATGGAATTTAGTTAGAATTTTAGAGAAGCTTGACACGATTCCGGGTATTGAAAGGATAAGAATAGGGTCTATAGATCCAACTTTCTTTACAGAGGGAGTAATTGAAAAAATAAAATCATTTAAGAAACTATGCCATCATTTTCACCTTTCCCTTCAAAGTGGATGTGATGAGACACTTAAAAGGATGAATAGGAAATATACGGCTCAGGAGTATAAAACGGTTGTAGACAATTTAAGGGCGAATATCCATGGAGTATCTATAACTACTGATGTAATTGTGGGGTTCCCTGGTGAAACAACCGAAGAATTTAATGAAACTTATGCTTTCTTAAAGGATATAGAATTAACAAAAATGCATATTTTCAAGTATAGTCCTAGAAAAGGAACTAAAGCTGCTGGAATAAAAGAACAGGTTAATGGAAATATAAAAGAAGAAAGAAGCCACGCTCTTATAACCCTTAGCGATATGTTAGAGAAAAAATTTATAGATAAATTTATTGGTAAAGATATGAACGTTTTATACGAGATAAAATCAAGTCATAGTGTAAATGACTTTGAAGGATATACAAACAACTACTTAAAGGTTATTGTAAAGTCTCAAAAGAACATAGAGTGTGAATTTCATAAAACTAAACTCATAGAATGTTTGGGTGATCATATAAGTGGAGAAGTACAAGAATTATAATAATTTTCGAAATTAATAAATAAATACACAGGAGAATAAAGTTTTATGTTGAATAATAGAATGTAAGGATAAGATGAATGGAGGTGATCATATGGAAAATGAAGATTGTATTTTTTGTAAAATCATAAAAAAACAGATTCCTTGTGAAACCATTTATGAAGATTATAAAGTTTTAGGATTTATGGATATAAGCCCCGAAGCACCTGTACATGTTGTAATTATACCTAAAGAGCATATTGCTGATTTAAATTGCTTAAAACAAGAGGAATCAGAAATTATAGGTCATATATTTATAGTTGCAAAGAAAATCGCAAAAACCTTAGAGATTGCTGAGAGTGGATATAGAATTGTTACAAATTGTGGAGAAGACGGGGGTCAATCCGTTCAACATTTACATTTTCATTTGTTGGGTGGTAGGTCGCTGAAGTGGCCGCCTGGTTAACTCTTAAGGTAGAATCTAATAAAAATCGAGTTATTTATTTTCATGTACATAACTGATTTTTATAATGTTGAATTTCTAATAACGTTTCATATGTAAACATATTACATATGCCAAAACGCCAATGAAAATGTTGACATTATGTAAAATTGTGTTGTATAATAAAAAATGTGCTATTTAGGCCCCGCATTAGCTGCTTTTAAATTGAATTGAGCTAGCGGAGGGAGGGATAATGATGTCAGAAATTAAAGTCGGAGCAGACGAGACAATTGAGAATGCTTTAAGAAGGTTTAAGAAAAAATGCGCAAGAAGTGGAGTGCTCGGAGAAGTAAGAAAAAGAGAGCACTATGAAAAACCAAGTGTTAAGAAGAAATTAAAATCAGAAGCTGCAAGAAAGAGAAAATTTAAATAGAATTTTTTAAATGGAATGAGACGAGATTTAGTTTATAAAGTTAAAAAAATTGAAATCTTGTTAGAATACCTTCCTCAGCAGTCACCTGGAGCAGAAATTTTAGAGCTATTCAGAGAAGCAGTGATGGAATTGGGAACTAATGGCATGAAATACATGAGAAAAGTTATGTTTACCTTGTTGCCTGTAGTTAAAGGCAATGAATATGGTAAATTTGTTTGTAAAATAATATTTGAATAAATAAAAAGACTCAGCTTATGCTGGGTCTTTTTTGATTTTAAATTATAAAGTTTAAAAACTGTAATTTCTTATGGCTTTTTTTCATAAATTTAATATGAAGTATTTTATGAGGTGAGTATATGGATAATAAATTTTATAAAGCGAAAGAAGTTATAGCCACTAAATTAGAATTGCCAAGAGATATCTTATTAGATTTACCGAAAATTACTATTTTGGCGAATAATGAAATAAACATAGAAAACCATAAGGGAGTAGTAATTTTTGAAGAAGAAGAGATAAAAATAAATTCAAATGTGGGTCCAATATCGATATATGGTAACAATTTCAAAATATTATTTATAGGGGGAAACACAATAACTTTAAGTGGCAACTTTAAGTCGGTTGTGTATGAGAGCCATGAATGATTTTAAAAAGTACAAAAAAGGTATTATCACAATGGAAATTCAATCATTAATGCCAGAAAAGTTTATAAATTTATTATGGAAGAATGGGGTTGTAGCAAAAAATATAAAAAAAATTAATATAACAACTGTTGTTTTAGAGGTTAAATTAAGTGATTATAGTGAAATTACCAAAGTAGCAAAACGAACCAATACTAGAATCAAAATTATAGGAAGGAGCGGGTTGTCATTTTTTTATATAAAATTAAGAAGCCGCTCAACACTTCTAATCGGTGTAGTTTTGTTTGGAAGTTTAATATATTATTTATCTACTTTTGTATGGAATATAGAAATAAATACTGAAAATTATATAAGCCCATATGAACTGCGTAATCAAATTAAAAGTTTAGGGATAAGACCAGGTCTCAGAAAGAAAAATATAGATGTTTACGCACTTGAAAGTGAAATCGCAAGAAGCAATGATGAAATAATGTGGGTAAAAGCAAGGATTGACGGTGTTAAACTAAAAGTTGATATAATAGAGAGACAGACACCACCTATTATAATTAGTAACCAAACACCTTGTAATTTAATAGCCAAGAAAGATGGCATAGTGGCAAGAGTATTTACAACCGAAGGTACAGCTATTGTAATTAGTGGAGACGTTGTGCAAAAAGGTGATTTATTAGTTAAAGGGGAGCAAGGTAAAGAAGGAAGTGTTTATCCTGTACGTGCAGAGGGTGAAGTTATAGCAAGAACCTTTTACGAGGAAATTAAAGAAGTCCCATTAAATAATATTTCAAAAGTTAAAACAGGAAAAAGTATAAGCAATTTATACATTAAATTAGGAAATAAAAAAATTTATCTGAAAAATAGCTTAATTCCCTATAGTAATTATGATAAAATAGAAACTAACAATAAATTTATATATAAGGAAATTTACAATGAAATTGAAGAAAAAAATATTCCAGTGGATGAAGTTAAGGTAGTAAAAGAAATGTATTCTAATATTTTAAGAAATTTAGATAAAAGTGTAAAAATTGTAGACAAAATTGAAGAGGTAAAAAAGGAGAAAAATAGATATCTAATAAGAGTTGTGGTTGTTGCTGAAGAAAATATTGCTTCGGAGATAAATATATCATCTGTACAAAATAGTGCATCTGAAAAAAAATAACTAACAAGAAGAAAAATAAAAATTAACATATTTTTTAATTTACATGTGAAGAAAAGGTGGGGATGGGGTATGAAAAATATTAGTGAGCTTATTAAACTTAATAAAGCAAAACCATATTTAATTTTTATAGTTACGGCGATTATAATGTATTCAATTTTAGTAACAGCTTTAGTGCCCAAGAAATATACGCTTAATGTGGGGGATATTGCAAAAGTAGATATAAAAGCTCCTAGAGAAATTAAAAATGAAATGGCTACAGAAAACATTAGAATTAAGGCTGTTGAAGGTGTAGGAAAAAAAACAATTAAAGTTCCAGTAAATAAGTCTGCTGTAGAAAATATAGAAAAATTATTTTCTACAGTGAGTAAGTTAAACGCTAGCGATAGTAGTGAAACATCTACTATAAAACTAGAATTAGAAAAGGCGAAAATAGCCTCTCTCCAAAAGTCGAGTCCAATTTCTAATTTTACCCCTGAAAATTATAAGACATTAGTAAATCTAAATATTAAAGAAGCTACGGATTTAGAAAATTTTCTTAAGAATAAAATTACAACACTTTATGATGTAACCACGATAAATGAAAATAAGCCCGAAGAAATTGCAATGGCACAAGGCATTATTGCAACAGCGTTTAATAGTTCTAATTTTCCTAAGAATATAAGAGGAATAGGAATGACTATTGCGAATGTAGAAGTTCATCCTAATACAATTTACGATAAAGTAGGCACAGAGGCATTAATAGAAGAAGCTAAAAAAAATGTTACACCTGTTATGATTAAGAAGGATCAAATCATTGTGAATGAGGGGGAACCAGTAACCTTTGAACAAAAGGCGGCACTCGAATCATTAGGGTTACTAGATAATACTGCTAATTTTGCGTGGCCTTTATATTTAAGTTTAGCAGGAATTGTATGCATGGTAATTTTGCTTCAATGGTTTTATTTACATAAATATCATAGGGAAATATTTAATGATACAAAAAAGTTGATTATGCTTAATATTCTTAGTATAATAGCTATACTACTAGCTAGAACATTAGGTATAATATCTGTATTTGTTATACCGCTAGCATGTGTGCCAATGCTTATGGCCATTTTAATTGATGATGAAGTATCAATAGCTTTAAATATTCTTAACTGTATTCTAATAAGCATTGCAGTTAATTTTAATTTTGAAATTACAATACTCGCGGTGCTTAACTCTATTGTAGGGGTTATGATATTAAAGAAAATGCAACAAAGAAATGATATATTATATTCATCTATATATATTGCAATGATAAACCTATTGGTATATCTTTCAATGGGATTTTTGCTAAGCAATAGTATAATTGATGTGTTAAAAAAGGCAGGACTGGTGTATCTTGCAAGCATAATTTCTGGAGTACTTACTATAGGATTTCTTCCGTTTTTTGAAAGTTTTTTTGATATAGTGACAACAGTCAAACTTCTGGAATTGTCAAACCCGAATCATCCACTATTAAAGAGGTTACTTTTAGAAGCACCAGGAAGTTATCATCATTCTGTACTTGTAGCTAATCTATCAGAGGTTGCGGCAGATGTAGTTGGTGCAAATCCTGTTCTTGCAAGGGTTTCTGCGTATTATCATGATATCGGAAAGATAAAAAGACCTTATTTTTTCAAAGAAAACCAATTAGGAAATGATAATCCACATGATAAAATAACACCAAATTTAAGTACACTGATAATCATCTCTCATGTAAAAGATGGGTTAGAGCTAGCAAAAGAATATAAAATACCTAAGGTGATTCAGGATTCTATAGGGCAACATCATGGTACGTCTTTAGTTAAGTATTTTTATGTGACTATGAAAAATTCTAGTGATAATCCTGATGAAATTAAAGAGGAAGATTTTAGATACCGGGGACCAAATCCTGAAAGCAAGGAAGCAGCAATTATAATGCTTTCTGATGTTGTAGAGGCGGCCGTAAGATCAATTCCAAATCCTAGTCAAGGTAAAATTGAAGAAATGGTTAATTGCCTAATAAAAGCCAGACTTAATGATGGACAACTAGATAATTGTGATTTAACGCTGAAAGATTTGGAAAAGATTAGAGTGGCATTTTTAAAAGTGCTTTCAGGAATATACCATGAGAGAATAGAGTACCCAACGGAGAAATGGGAAAATGATAAAAAACATGAAAACAAATAAAGGGGAGCAAAAACAAGTATGATTTTTATTGATAATAGACAAAATAAGATTGAAGTTACAAGGGAATTAGAGAATATTATAAAAGAGGTTATTGAGTATACACTTTTCGAGGAAAAATTGTTTATAGATAATGAAGTAAGTGTTATATTCATTGATAATGAAGAAATTAGAAAAATAAATTTAGAGCATCGGGGGATAGATAAAATTACTGATGTACTATCTTTCCCAATGCTACATTATCCAGAAAACAAGGTTTTTAAAGATGCGTATATAAATTACAAATTTGATCAGAATGACTTATATGATGAAAAGTTAGTAGTCGGAGATGTTGCATTATCACTAGAAAAAGCTAAGCAACAAAGTGAAGAATTTGGTCATTCCTTTATTAGAGAATGTGCTTACCTAACAGTACATTCCATTTTGCATTTGCTCGGGTATGACCACATGGTGGAGGCTCCTAAAAATATCATGAGAAGCAGAGAAGAGGAAATATTAAACAATTTTAAAATATCTAGGTAGAATAAAGTTATATCTATTCATCTTACTTATTATGCGAAAATATTTTAAAGGTGGTAAAGAATGAAAGTTAAGAAATTAGTTGACAGTTTTAATTATGCTATTAAAGGAATAATATACTCTATTCGTACACAAAGAAATATGAAGATACATATGTTGTCTACGATACTAGTGCTTACGGCCGCTTTTTTTTATGATCTATCAAAGATAGAGTTATTGATTATTACCATTACTATAACACTTGTAATAGTGGCTGAAATGATAAATACCGCGGTAGAATGCGCAATCGATGCTACAACAAATTTTTACCACCCACTAGCAAAGATTGCTAAAAATGTTGCTGCTGGTGCAGTGCTCGTAACTGCTATAAATGCTGTATTAGTGGGATATGTTATATTTTGGGGCAGAGTGACTCCCTTTAATATGACAGTAATGTCAAAGCTTAAGAAATCTGACCCCGACATGATTTTTTTTATACTAGTTATAGTTTGTATTGCGACTGTTGTGGTTAAGGCGATTTATGGTGAAGGAACTCCACTAAAAGGAGGCATGCCAAGTGGCCACAGTACCATAGCTTTTTCATTAGCAACAACTATAACATTATTAACTAACGAACCTTTGATTATGGTATTATCTTATTTTATGGCTTTAATTGTTGCACAAAGCAGGGTTGATTCGGAAATCCATTCTATTTTAGAGGTAGTTTTTGGTGGTGCTTTTGGGACTTTATTGACGTTACTATTATTTAATATTTTAGGATAATTAACTTTCTATTTCAAATGACTAAGATGCTAATTATAATATTATTGAAATACTAATATTTAGTGATATAATTAATATACGTGAAAAATCGCATGTTAATGTAGTTTTTCGTGTATACGTATTTTTTAAAAGTTAAATTATTTAATTAGGGGTGTATTAATGGATTACAGAAAGTTAGCTAAAATTGCAATAGATGCTCGGCAAAATGCATACGTGCCTTATTCGAAATTCAAGGTAGGCGCAGCGGTTATTACTGATGATGGGTCAATATACACAGGATGTAATATAGAAAATGCTTCATATGGTGCTACTAATTGCGCTGAAAGAACTGCAATTTTCAAAGCTATATCTGAGGGACATAAAAAAATTAAAGCTATTGCAATAGTAGGGGATATGTCAACCAATACATATCCATGCGGTATTTGCAGACAAGTCATAGCAGAATTTGCTACAAAAGATATCAATATCATATTAGTGAAAAATGAAGATAATTATATAATTAAAACTATGGAAGAAATATTACCAGGTGCTTTTACTAAAGAAGATTTATTAAAGTAAAATAGAAAAAATACTATTTACTTAAGATAACCAGAAGGAGGAAATATGTTTAAATCAGGATATGTAACTATTATAGGACGGCCTAATGTAGGGAAATCTACATTAATAAATTATATTATGGGGGAGAAATTATCAATTGTGTCTAATAGACCCCAAACTACCAGAAACAATATACAAACTATTTTAACAACTAAGGAATCTCAAATAATATTTGTAGATACTCCAGGAATGCATAAACCTAGACATAAACTAGGAGAATATATGGTTAAAGTAGCGAAACAATCTGCTAGTGAAGTAGATGTTATATTATTTATAACTACACCAGGAGATGAAATTGATAACGGTGATAAACATATTCTTGAACAGTTTAAGGATACTAAGATACCTGTATTTTTATTAGTTAATAAAATTGATGAGAATACTCAAGAGAGGGTAGCTAAGACTGTTCAGGGTTATTCAGAGTATTTTAATTTTGAAGAAATAATACCAATTGCTGCTATAAAAGGTAAGAATGTTGACATAGTTACTAAACTTGTAGAAGAGCACATTCCAGAAGGTCCACTATATTACCCAGAGGATATGATTACAGACCAGCAGGAAAGATTCATTATAACTGAAATTATAAGAGAAAAAGCTTTGAAATTATTATCACAAGAAGTGCCACATGGAATAGCAGTAGAAATTATTTCTATGAAACGAGATAAAAAAGAGATTTACAATATTGAAGTTAACTTACTTTGTGAAAAAGATTCTCATAAGGGAATAATAATTGGAAAAGGTGGGAAAACCCTAAAACAAATTTCAACTTATGCAAGGCAAGATATAATGAAATTATTAGGTGAAAACATACATCTGAGATTATGGGTAAAGGTAAAGAAAGAATGGAGAGATACTTCAAGTATTTTGAAAGAGCTTGGATATAAATAGGGGATGATTTTATGGCAATTTTAAAAACAAGAGCTATTGTCATAAAAACACAAGAGTTTAAAGAAAACGATAAATTAGTATGGCTTTTTAGTGAAGATTTTGGTAAAATAACAGCAATAGCTAAGGGTGCTAGGAAAAATAAAAGCAGATATACATCATCCACATTACCTTTTTGCTACGCGGAATTTGTGCTTTTTAAAGGTAAAAATTTATATACAATAAATGAAATTACAATTATAGATTCTTTTCAGCAATTATTAAGAAACTTGGACACAATTACTTATGCCTCATATTTTAATGAATTAATTGATATAACCCTTGAAAATGATGAGGTTCATAAAGAACTCTTTAAAGAATTAGTTGCTGCGTTTTATTTTATAAAAAATGACGTTATTGACATAGAGGTTTTAGCTAGAACATTTGAAACAAGAATTCTACGGGCAACAGGTTATGGATTAAATTTTAATCAATGTGTTAAATGTAGAAAAAAAATAACTATGTCTAATAATATAGATTCAACATTATATGGTCCAATTTGCAAGGATTGTGAAAAGTTAAATAGTATATATATTTCGAATCCTACATATAATACATTAAAATTCTTAAATAATTTTGGAATGGATAAAATTAATAGAATTATTGTGTCTAAAACATCAAAGAATGAATTATATAAGATTTTATCTTTTATGATTTCCCAAAATTATACAAGAACGCCAAAGAGTTTAGAGATGTTTAATTATTTGAAGGAATACAGCAACCAATAATTGTGTTGTACTCCTAAGTAAATTATAAGGAGGAAGATTTTAATGGCTGAAATTACACTAGAAAAAATTGACATTATAAAAGAACGTACAGGGGTTTCATATACTGAGGCTAAGGAAGCATTAGATGAATGTGATGGTGATGTAGTTAATGCTTTGATTTATATCGAAGCAAAACAAAAAAAAGAAAATAAATTTAATATGGATGAAGTGTATACTACTAAGGATGAGTTTGTAGCATGGTTAAAGGAGATAGTACGAAAAGGAAATGTAACAAGGATAAAAGTAAAAAAAGATGATAAAGTTGTTATAGATATACCTGTTAATGCTGGAATTGCAGCAGGTTTAGTCGCACTATCTATGCCTACACTACTTGGTATAAGTATATTAACTGCTGTGCTAACAAAGGTTACCATTGAGATAACTAAGGCAGATGGTAGTGTTGAAGTTGTAAATACTATAATTAAAAACACAGTTGATGATGTGAAAAACAAAATGAATGATATAAGTGAAGATATGAAAGAAAAATTTAATGAAACAAAAGATAATATAAGTAAAAATATGAAAGATAGTAAAGATAACAAAGAAAATAAAGAAAGTAATAATGAAAATGTATACCAATATACTGTGAAATTTGATGAGAAAGAAAAAGAAACAGAAGAAGAAAAATAATGTTCTAATTTTATAAAGCCAGCAGCTATTAGTTGCTGGCTTTATAGAATTAAAAATCTAACTTTAGTAACAGAAAAGTGATTAATAGTCCTACATATCATTGTAAAAACGTGGTATAATGTTAATGTGGGTATTTAAAGTTACAAAGTAATATCAATTTGTGGAAACGTTTATAATATGAAATATATACCATTTTTATACCTGTTATCATCTATAATTTAGAATAAAAGGGGTTGTAGTCAAATGGAAAACAAAAAGTATGTATACCTTTTTAGTGAAGGTAATGCTTCAATGAGAAACCTTCTAGGAGGTAAAGGTGCAAACCTTGCAGAGATGACTAATCTTAGTATTCCAGTACCACAAGGATTCACAGTTACAACAGAAGCTTGTAATAAATACTATGAGGATGGTCAATTAATTGCATCTGAAATTGTTAGTGAAATTGATGATAAAATGGTTGAACTTGAAAAAATTACTGGAAAGAACTTTGGAAGTTTAGATAATCCATTACTTGTATCAGTTAGATCTGGTGCAAGAGCATCAATGCCAGGCATGATGGATACAATATTAAATCTTGGATTAAACGATGATACAGTAAAAGTTATGGGGAAACTAACAAATAACCCAAGATTTGCTTATGACTCTTACAGGAGATTTATCCAAATGTTTGCTGATGTTGTTATGGGTATTGAAAAAAGAAACTTTGAAAACATTATGGACAATATGAAAGAAAACAAAGGGGTACAATTTGATACAGAATTAGATGCAAATGATTTATTAGAATTAGTTAAACAATTTAAAGAGTTTTATAAAGAAACTAAAGGAGAAGAATTCCCAAGTGACCCAAAGCAGCAGTTAATAGAGTCTATTTCAGCAGTGTTTAGATCATGGGATAACCCTCGCGCGAATGTATATAGAAGATTAAATGATATCCCAGGAAGTTGGGGAACAGCAGTAAGTGTTCAAGAAATGGTATTTGGTAACAAAGGGGATACATCAGGAACTGGTGTTGCTTTCTCAAGGAATCCATCCAATGGAGAAAAAGGAATATTTGCTGAGTACTTAATGAATGCACAAGGTGAAGACGTTGTAGCTGGAATAAGAACACCACAAGATATATCACAACTCGCTAAAGATATGCCAAAAGTATATGATGAATTCATGGCAATTGTTAATACTCTTGAAAACCACTACAAAGATATGCAAGATATGGAGTTTACAATTGAAGATGGAAAATTATATTTTCTGCAAACAAGAAATGGTAAGAGGACAGCACAAGCAGCACTCAAAATTGCTGTGGAACTCGTTGAAGATGGAATGTTAACAAAGAAAGAAGCTTTGATGAAGGTAGATCCGAAACAATTAGATACTTTGCTTCATCCTAACTTTGATGCTTTAGAATTAGCAAATTCTAAAGTAATAGCTAAAGGATTACCAGCATCTCCTGGAGCGGCTTGTGGAAAAGTCTATTTTACAGCTGAAGATGCAAAAGTTAAACATGAAGCTGGCGAAGAAGTTATTCTTGTAAGGCTTGAGACTTCACCAGAAGATATTGAAGGTATGGTTGCGGCAGAAGGCATCTTAACAGTAAGAGGTGGAATGACATCACATGCTGCAGTTGTTGCAAGAGGAATGGGAACTTGTTGTGTTGCGGGTTGCTCAGAGATAAAAGTTAATGAAGTTGCCAAGACTTTTCAAATAGGAAAAACCATTTATCATGAAGGTGACTTTATTTCAATGGATGGAAGCACAGGAAACGTGTATGCTGATATAATTAAAACAGTTGAGCCTGAAATAAGTGGATACTTTGAAATATTTATGGGTTGGGCTGATGAAATAAGAAGCTTAAAAGTCAGAGCTAATGCTGATACTCCAAAAGACACAATGCATGCAGTTAAATATGGAGCTGAAGGTGTAGGATTATGCAGAACGGAGCACATGTTCTTTGATGCTGATAGAATAATGACTATAAGAGAAATGATTGTTGCAGAGGACGAAAATTCAAGAAGAGTAGCTTTAGAAAAATTATTACCAATTCAAAGAGGCGACTTTATAGGAATCTATGAAGAACTTAAAGGTAAACCAGCTACAATTAGATTTTTAGATCCACCACTACATGAATTCTTGCCACATGCTGATGAAGACATAAAAGAATTAGCAAAAGAAATGGGAATAACTTTTGAACATTTAAAGTCTACTGTGGAATCATTACATGAATTTAACCCAATGATGGGACATAGAGGGTGTAGACTTGCCGTATCATATCCAGAAATAGCAGAAATGCAAACTAGAGCGATTATTGAAGCCGCTATAGACGTTAAAACTAGAAAAGGATATAATATTGTTCCAGAAATAATGATTCCTTTAATTGGAGATGTTAAGGAATTAAAATATGTTAAAGATGTAGTAGTAAGAATAGCTGATGAAATCATAGCTGATGCGGGCAGTGATTTAAAATACATGGTTGGTACAATGATTGAAATACCAAGAGCAGCACTTACCGCTGATTTAATAGCAAAAGAAGCAGAATTCTTCTCATTTGGAACAAATGATTTAACACAAATGACTTTTGGATTTTCAAGAGATGATGCTGGAACCTTCTTAAAACATTACTATGAAAAGAAAGTTTATGAATTTGATCCATTCCAAAAATTAGATCAAGCAGGAGTAGGCAAACTTATTAAAATGGCTGTTGACCTTGGAAGATCAACAAATCCTACTATAAAACTTGGAATATGTGGAGAACATGGTGGAGATCCTTCTTCTGTAGAATTCTGTCATAATGTGGGACTTGATTATGTATCATGTTCACCTTTTAGAGTTCCAGTTGCAAGACTTGCAGCAGCTCAAGCTGAAATAAATAATCCAAGAAAAAAATAATATATCCTAGTTTAATATATTCAAAGTAAAAAGCCACTGCTATGTAGTGGCTTTTTACTTTGGATTAATTATGTTATTTTAAATTTGTTTTAAATTTGTTTTCAATATGAGTTTTAAATTTATCCACAAAATCCAATTGATATTCATCTTTGTTAGTTGCGTTGTTTAGTAGATTTAAGAAGGCTTTTTTATTACATTTGTTAATATTGCCATAATAATCTCTTGATATTTTCCAATACCTTTGGGGGAAAGCTAAATAAACAAGAATATATTTATAATCATCCAAAGTTAAAGGCATAATTTTATCATATAAGTCTAAAAAACTTATTGCCAGTTCTAAATCCCATTTTGTACTATCTCTTTTAAGTAATCGCCTTAAAGAATAAGAAATATCATGGGCACAAAAGTCATTTCTACATTTATCAAAATCAATCACCCATATTTCATTATTAGTATCAAAAATAATATTTTTATTAACATAGTCAAGATGACACAAGGATTTCGTAAGTTTATTGAGATTTATATCATATGCGATGATTGCAGAACACTTAGCCAATTTACTACATGTTTCAAAATGCTCGAGATATAAAATTGAAAAGGCATCATTATATTTATAAGCTAAATTAGAAAAATTAAGAAGACTTTCATAGTGTTTATATATGGAAGTACTTAAGGGGCTGTAGTTCTCCTTCATGGAACTACCATCTATTGGTTTAAAGTTAACACTTACTTTATGCATATTTGCCAGATTTGTACTGCATACTAGTATATGATCGATGTTATCATAGTCACATTTTATACCATTAACCCAAGGGGTTAGTATAAATAACATATTATTATAATTTACAAATCTACTATTAGTGTTTGTTTTCAGAATCCGAGGTACATGGATATTATTTCTATATAACCATTCTATTGCTGAATACACAAATAATAAGTCTTTTATAGAGTAGTAAACTTTTTTCAAACAATAACATTCATCATAGTATTGTACTTTATATACAGCTCTTTGTTTATCTGTATCTTTAAATTTAATTTGTGATATATCGGCATTAGCTAAGTTATATTGAGGCAGAATGTTCTTTTTTACATTTTCTTCAGATAATAAATTTATGTTATTAAAATTTTTAGCCGTAGATGGCATCTCAACACTCCTAAAAAATTATTACATTATTAGAATATTAATAAAATATTAATAATATACGTTTAACGTAAAAAAAGGGAAATTAATTTAATTTGTAGAATACTAACTAATGTGACTTGAAAAATAAAATATCTAAATATCTAAATATCTAAATATCTAAATATCTTTAATCTGGCTGATTATACTAAAGAGAAAATAGAAAATTAAATAGATAGTTTTAAATTTAGGAGGGAATTCATGAATATCCGCCAAAAGATAGAAAGAAATGAGGGCCTTTGCATTATAAAATATGGAGCCCTATCCTTAAATTCAAAGGGCCGAAAAAAAATAGAGGAAAAGGATGAGGTAAGAACCTGTTATATGGTGGACAGAGATAGGATAATACATAGTAAATCCTTTAGGAGATTAAAGCATAAAACTCAAGTATACATACAGACAAGTAGCGATCACTATAGAACAAGATTAACACATACCTTAGAAGTTGCACAGATAGCTAAAACTATAGGTAGAGGAATAGGGTTAAATGATGATTTAATAGAAGCTATTGCACTAGGACATGATATAGGACATGTGCCATTTGCACATAATGGGGAAGAGGTGCTTAATGATATTTTGCCCGGAGGTTTTAAACACAACGAAAACAGCATTAGAGTTTTAACAAAAATTGAAAAACTAGGTAAGGGGCTTAATTTAAGTCTGGAGGTATTAGATGGCATTCTTAATCATAGTGGTTTTTCCGAGAAGTTTGGAAAAGCGACAACATTAGAAGGGCAGGTTGTTAGGTATAGTGATAAAATTGCATACGTTAATCATGACATAGATGATTCTATAAGAGCGGGATTATTAACAGAGGGAATGCTGCCTTTAGGAGCAATTAAAATATTGGGTGCAAATCATGGAAGTAGAATAGGTACTTTAGTTAAAGATTGTATTTATAACACAATAAATAACTTAGATAATGGAAGTATAGGTGTATCTCTTAGTGAAGAAGTTGAAAGCGCATTACGCGATTTAAGAAATTTTATGTTTGAAAATATATACAAAGGTGAAATATTGCAAGAAGAAAGACAAAAGGCACAATTTGTGTTAAGACAAGTTTATAAGTATTACTATAACAAACCTCAGGCTATGCCTGATTTTTACCAAAAAATAGTGACGGATGAAGACTTACATACAGGGGTATCAGATTATATTTCTGGTATGAGTGATGATTATTGTTTAATGCTTTTTAATAATATATATGTACCTAAAGTTGTTATTTATTAAAATATGGGATAAAAGAAATTTTAGGTTTAACAAATATAATATATATAACAAATATAACAAAATAAAACTAATATAGAAGAAAATAAAAAATAAAAATGAAATTTTGAAGGAAATTTGTGGTTTATAAAGAATATATTATAAGCAGACAAAATTATTATTAAATAAAGTGAGTTTAAAGAAGGATAATGGACTTATTTGTCGAATAAAATTATATTGTGAACTTATATAAGTAAGGTGGTAATAATCAATTGATTGCTGAAGATGTCATCCGGAAAATAAAGGAACAAAATGATATTGTGGATGTAATATCTGAGAGAGTTAAACTAAAAAAGGTGGGAAGAAATTATACTGGGCTTTGTCCTTTTCATAATGAGAAGAGTCCATCATTTACTGTGTCTCAAGACAAACAAATTTACAAATGTTTTGGATGTGGGGAAGCTGGGAATGTAATCAGTTATATTATGAAGGACAGGAATGTAACTTTTCCTGAAGCGGCAAGGGTTCTTGCAGAGAGAGCTAACATTAGTATAGAAGTAGACAATGAAGAAAATAATCTGCAAAAAAGCATGTATAAAAAAATGCACAATATCAATGTGGAAGCTGCTAGATATTTTTATGATAATTTAAGAAAGGATAAGAAGGCTGAAATATATTTTTCAAACCGAGGTATTACAGAAGTTACTATGAGAAAATTTGGGTTAGGGTTTTCTTTTGATAAATGGGATGGTTTGTTAGTATACCTGAAAAAGAAAGGTTACTCTGAACTCGATTTATTTAATATAGGATTAATTATTAAAAGTCCTAAAGGGTCCTATTATGATAGATTTAGAAATAGAATAATGTTTCCTGTGTTTGACTATAAAGGCAGTGTAATTGGATTTGGAGGAAGGGTTTTAGATGATTCAAAACCTAAATATTTAAATTCACCAGAGACTCCATTATTTCACAAGGGGTTAAACCTTTATGGGTTGAATTTTGTAATTAAAAACAATAAATCTCGAACAATAATAATTGTAGAGGGATACATGGACTGTATTTCACTTCATCAATATGGGTTTTCAAATGTTGTTGCGTCACTTGGCACAGCACTTACTATTAACCAAGCAAAATTATTGAAAAAACATGTAGATACAGTTATTATTTCTTTTGATGCGGACATTGCAGGTAAGGCCGCAACCTTAAGGGGACTTGAGACATTAAGGAATGAAGGGTTTGATTTAAGAGTGTTAACAGTTCCAAAGGGAAAAGATCCTGATGAATATATAAAAAACAATGGAAAGCAGGCTTTTCAAAAATTAGTGGAGGATGCTCTCCCTTTAATAGATTATAGGCTTAAAAGAGCAGGAGAGGGAATAAATTTTTCAAATAGTGAAATGCTAATACAGTATGTGAAAAAGGTTACTGAAATTGTTGCTGACTTAGATCCTGTTGAAAAGGATGTCTATATAAAAAAGGCTTCTGAGGACACAGGGATCAAAGAACAAGCAATATATGACGTTTTAAGCGAAGAAATGAACAAAAATTCAAAAAAAACGCAAAAAATGAATACGCAACAAGATTTTGGACAAAAATTATATTTAGAGCCAGCTTATATTAAGGCTGAAAGAAATTTATTAAAATTTATGTTTATAAATGAAGAAAATTGTGATTATGTTTCGCAAAACATGAACGTTGAGCAATTAGTACTTCAAAGTCATAAAACTATATATGAATTAATTGTGGAGTATAAAAACTCTACAAGGGATGAAAAAATTAAAAATATTGAATTTATATGTAATGATATAGAATGTACAAAAGAATGGATAAATATTATGGAAATTGAGTTTTCTGGAGATGAAGATGAACATAAGAAACTAATAAATGATTGCATAAAACAACTGAAAAAATTCAAGTTAGAGGAGTCGAAAAAAGAAATTATGAATAAAATCAAACAGTATGAAACAAAAGGTTTACTAGAAGAATCTATAAAATTAGCGCAAGAGCTTATAGAATTGCAAAAACATATAACACAATTATAGTATTTTGGAAGGAGGTAATATGATGAAGGATAAAAGTTCGAAAATGACTATTGTCAAAAAACTTATTGAAAAAGGAAAGAAAAAAGGATCCTTAACTTATAAAGAAGTAATGGATGAACTTTATGAAATAGATTTAAGTCCAGAACAAATAGAAAAGGTTTATGAAGTTCTAGAATCAATGGAGATTGACGTTATTGGGGATATGCATGAAGCAGCAGCACCTGCGACTGGCGCTCAAGCAGAGGCTGAACCAGAAACTGAAGAACTTGATGTTAGCATACCAGAAGGTATATCTATAGATGATCCTGTTCGAATGTATTTAAAAGAAATTGGAAAAGTTTCGCTATTATCATCAAGTGAGGAAATTGATCTTGCTAAAAGGAATGAAGAAGGAGATCTCGCTGCTAAGAAAAAATTAGCAGAGGCTAATTTAAGACTTGTGGTAAGTATAGCTAAGAGATATGTTGGACGTGGAATGTTATTCCTAGATCTTATTCAAGAAGGTAATTTAGGGCTAATAAAAGCCGTAGAGAAATATGATTATAGAAAAGGATTTAAATTCAGCACATATGCTACCTGGTGGATTAGGCAAGCAATAACTAGAGCTATAGCTGACCAAGCAAGAACAATAAGGATACCAGTTCATATGGTTGAAACTATAAATAAACTTATTAGAGTTTCTAGGCAGTTACTACAAGAACTTGGACGTGAACCTCAACCAGATGAGGTCGCTGAAAAAATGGAAATGCCTGTAGGAAAAGTTAGAGAAATTATGAAGATAGCACAAGAACCAGTGTCTCTTGAAACTCCTATTGGAGAAGAAGAAGATAGTCATTTAGGCGATTTTATTCCTGATGATGATGCCCTAGCACCAGCAGAAGCTGCTGCATTTACTATGCTAAAAGAACAATTAATCAACGTTTTAGATACTTTAACCCCTAGAGAAGAAAAAGTATTAAGACTAAGATTTGGACTAGATGATGGAAGAGCTAGGACTCTTGAAGAAGTTGGAAAAGAATTTAATGTAACTAGAGAGAGAATAAGGCAAATTGAAGCAAAAGCTCTACGGAAATTAAGACATCCAAGTAGAAGTAAAAAACTAAAAGATTATTTAGATTAAAACAGCTTATTTAAGCTGTTTTTTTTTAAGTTAAATTATGGTTAAATATTTACATGGCTGATTTATTTATGATATAATATTCTATAGAAGGTGATTAAATGGATAATTATAGATCTAAGCAAGGACGCGGGTTAGGTTTTTTGCTACTGACTACTGCATTATATAACATATTAATTTTAATACTGCTAAAATTTACTAACTCTTACGTTATATCTAGTTTATTAAAGCTTTTATTAGTGTCATGTAATATATATCAAGTGTATTACATATTACTGTTTAAATCACTTAAATGCACTATTAATAAAGATATTCTTAAAATATACGCTATTGGTCCATTTAAAAAAGTAATTTTACCATTAAGTGAAATTGAAGGATACGCTATTTCAAGTGGTACAATTAAAGGTGTTAGGCTTTATGGTATAGCTACGAATAACTTTGCAATGGGGAGATTTGTTATAGACAAAATGGGGATATCTAGAATGTTTGTTACTGACAATAAAAATATTTTCTATATTAAGACTGAGCATATGAATTACGCAGTTTCACCCATTGATTATAAAGAATTTGAACAAGCACTAATATATAACGGTGTACATGAAGTGGATTGGAAATGTAAAGTTAATAATAGCTATAATCTTCATAAAGACAAACATTTCATAATACCGCTAATTGCAGTAAGTATAATAATAATAGTACTTACATTAAATCCATTTATATTATATTTGAAACATGGGATACCTGATGTTATGCCTTTAAATTTTGATGCGAAGTTTAACCCAATAAAAATAGGCACAGGTCAACAATTTGCATTTACGCAGATGATTTACGGAGTATTAAATATGGCTTTACTTTTTTGTATGTATTACGCAAGTTATTTTTGTGCAAAATATGATAGGAAATCATCATATAAATATATTTATATTTCACTAATTGTGGCAATGATATTTTTAATTATGCAGTTTAAAATATTAATTAACTTTAGATAAGGATGAAAATTATGGAGCTTAGTATAAGATTAAAAACGATTGTTAGTATGATAGAAAAATGTGATAGTGCTATCGACGTAGGAACGGATCATGGCTATGTTCCTATTTATTTAGTCAAAAATAGTATAACTAAAAAGGTTATCGCGTCTGATATTAATAGAGGACCAGTTGAGAAGGCCAAAAATAATATAATACTAAATAATGCCTCTTCGCAAATTAGTTGTAGACTTGGAAGTGGTTTATCTACAGTTAAAAAGGGAGAAGTACAGGTAGCTATTATTGCAGGTATGGGTGGCAATTTAATTAGAGATATTTTAGAAGAGGACTTAGAAGTTGTTAAAGAATTAAAATATGTAGTGCTACAACCTGTTCAAAATGCAGAGGTTTTGAGGGAATATTTATATAAGACTGGCTATGATATTTTAGATGAAGAGATATGCATCGATGATGGTAAATATTATGAAGTTATTAAGGCCAAATATAATACTATACCCGTAACAGTTGATAATATATATTATGAAATAAGTAAGATATTATTAGATAAAAAACATCCAGTGATGCTAAGATTTATAGAATATAAATTAGAAAAATATTTAAAAGTATATAATTCATTAAATGAACTTACTATTTTGTCTATTAATAGAAAAAAACAGATTTATGAAATTATAAACAAACTTAAGGAGTTTTTAAAATGCTTTTAAGAGTGAAAAATATTGAGCATATTATGGAGCAGTTTGCCCCTACGGTGTTAAAAGAGGATTATGATAATGTAGGACTAATGGTTGGAGATTCAGAGGTTTTGGTTACAAAAATTTTACTAGCATTAGATTGTACAATGGAAGTTGTCGCTGAGGCAAAGGCTAAAGGTTGCAATTTTATATTAACTCATCATCCTCTCCTTTTCATTAAACCTAGAACTATTACCACAGGCACATTAGTTGGAAAAAAGATTATTGAGCTAATAAAAAATGATATAAATGTATACTCTAGTCATACAAATTTAGATTCTGTTAAAGGTGGGTTAAACGACATCGCCACAGAAATTTTAGGATTTGTAAAATACAAAATCATAGAACCATCAAAAAAAACGTGTTCTCAGGAATGCACGGATGGTATTGGTAGATTAGTGACTTTGGATAATCCCATAAGGCTAGAAGAATTATTAGGTAATGTAAAAAAAACATACGAAGCAGAGTTTATAAGATATGTAGGCAATCATAATGATTTAATAAAAACTATCGCGATTATAAATGGTAGTGGAGAAGATTTTTTTTATGAAAGCGTAAAACTTGGAGCAGATTGCATTATTACAGGGGATACAAAATACCATGGAGCTTGTGATTTATTAGAAGAAAATGTAGCATTAATTGATGTTGGTCATTTTGCCACAGAGTGGAGACCTCTTAAAATATTTGGAGAAAAATTCAAAAAAGAACTTGTAGAAAATGGATACGACAATGAGGTTATAATTTCAAAAAATACTTTTGATCCATATAAAATCAAGTAATGGGAAAGTATAATTTGCTTTTGCTTTAATAGTATGATAATATAGTCCTTGCGAGTAAGCCAGACAATCGCTGCTGAAGTTATTGCATGCAGTAACTTTAGGAGAGGAAAGTCCGAGCTCCACAGGGCAGGGTGCTGGGTAACCCCCAGTGAAGGCGACTTTAAGGAAAGTGCAACAGAGATATACCGCTAAAGGTATTGCATTTATGCAATATACTAGCAAGGATGGAAAGGCGAGGTAAGAGCTCACCAGCGCACTGGCGACTTTGCGGCTATGTAAACCCCACTTGGAGCAAGATCGAATAGGAGAACATTTTGGGACGGCCCGTCTCGTTCTCGGGTGTATCGCTTGAGCTTATTGGTAACAATAGGCCTAGATAGATGATTGTCAAATACAGGACTCGGCTTATAGGTTTACTTGCACCATTGAAAACACTATGTTTAACGCATGGTGTTTTTATTTTGCCACCGATTTGCCACACAAAATATTATTTAAGTACCTATATTAATAAGATAATGATAGTTTTAGGTTTGATAGGATAAAAAATAAAATACCAGCAAATCTTATTAATAAATAGTAATAATTTACTGGATTCATATATATTATAATATTTGAATTTGTAGATCAGATTATTTTCAAAAATGCAATCTTAGAGTGAAATAAATATTGGAATATCTTTATCATTTTTTATCCATTCAGTAAGTATGCTTATAGCAATAGATACCCTTATTTCATTAACATAATTTGAATAGCTTATAAACAAGGAATAAGAAGGAATCTCTTACTATCGAAATTTACTGATTTATAATATTCCTTAAAGTAAACTCTAAGTAGATTTATTGCAATAGCAGCAATTGTGGCCTTGGGTACAGCTTTTTTCGTGGGTATTAAAACTACATGTCCTGATATGAAGTTAACTGCAGATAAATATTTTAAAGCGCAACATATTCTGTTGACGCGGTCACAACTCTTAAGAATGAACAAAAAGTAATGAAAATTATTTCATTACCTAGTGACTTATCAACAAGTAACAAAAATTATATTAATCGCCCAAAACTTATAAAAGGGAGACTTCCTAAAAAAACTGGAGAATGTGTTATTGAAAACAATAAGCTTTCAGATATAGCTCTTAACATAGGTGATAAAATAAATCTATCTTCAGGTGATGACAGTAAATTATCTGATAAACTTGCAAATGAACAATATACAATTGTAGGTATTATCGATTCTTCAATGTATATTTCAATGGATAGAGGAACTACATCTATTGGCAATGGGCAGGTATCTGCATTTATTGAGATACCAGAAAAAGTGGGGTTTAGTCTTTTCCCAACAGTTTTTTCTAAAACATCTTCGGCCCTTTATACAATACCAAAGATTATTTTAACCTTTAATTTACCTTTTGCAGCAATATCAATTATTGTTGGTGTTGGGGTTACAAGCATCGCAGCTCTTATAGTATGTGTTGGTGAGCTTAGTACAAACGCATCCACATTAATGAGACCACGAGCACCAAAGCCAGGCAAAGTGATTTTACTTGAAAGAGTAAAGTTTATTTGGAATAGACTTACATTCACACAAAAATTAACTGCAAGAAATCTTTTCAGATATAAAAGTAGATTTTTCATGACTGTTATAGGCGTTGGTGGATGTACTGCACTCTTATTAGTAGGATTTGGACTTACTAATGCAATAAGTGCCATAGGTGCTAAACAATTTGGTGAAATTTACAATCAAGTAACATTGACATAGGGCTTAATAATAAGGAAAAAAGCTGCAATCTGATAGTTCCTGATAGTCCAGAGAGTATAAATAAGTTTATTAATTTGAAAGTACGTACTACTGGCAAACAGGTTCCAATATCTGATGATGGTGTTGTAATTACTGAGAAACTTGCTACCATGATTGGAGCAAAAATAGGTGACACTATATATATAAAAAACGATAACTCTAAAAAGGTTCCAGTTAAAGTGACTGGCATATGCGAAAATTATTTGCAGCATTTTGTTTATATGTCACCAAAACTTTATGAAAAATTATATAATAAAAAACCGGACTTCAACCAAGTAAATATAAAGCTTAAGAAAAGCGAACCCACTGCTCAAGAAGGTTTCACTAAAAATATAGTTTCTTTAAATGGAGTAGCTTCAGTAAACTTAACTAGTGATAATCTTAGTAAGTTTAACGATACAATAAAAAGTACCCATAATATCGTTATTATCCTTATTGTCTCAGCGGGGCTCTTATCATTTATAGTATTATTTACACTTACAAACATTAATATAAATGAACGAATGAGAGAGATTGCAACAATTAAGGTTTTGGGTTTTTACAATAAGGAAGTTTATGCTTATGTGTTTATAGAAAATTTAATATTGACCTTTATGGGTGCTTGTTTCGGTCTCATTGTGGGCAATCCTCCTGGGGGATATTTAGATAAAATAATGATTCCAATTTGTGTTATTATGTTGATTTTTACATTGATGGAGAGAAAAAAAAATGTGCCTTAATATTGATAAAACAGTTCTAATATTTAAGGAAAAAATGTTTTGTACAAAATGATAATCCTCACCCAAAGAGGGAATGCAGTATATAATAAAATATGTAATAAAATATTTGGAGGAATGCATTTTGTATTACAATATGGGCATGGATTATTATGAACAACTTAGAGAAATGAATAGGGTAGAATCATTGGATAATATGCTGATTAAAGCTATGAAGGCAGAAAGACATGATAGGGTAAAATATCAAAGAATGATGGAGATGACCAATAATCCCATGGTAAAAGAACAGATAAAATTCGCTTATGATGATGAGATTAAGCATTATAAAATGTTTCAACAGATGTATTATATGCTTACAGGAAGAAACATGGAAATTCCAATTCCTAATAATATTGAAACATATGATACTCTTATGGAAGCAGTACAAAGCAGTATTGAAGGTGAAAATGAAGCTGTAGACCTTTATAGAGAAATTTATGCGCATATGACAAATGAAGAGATGAAAGATAAAATTTATGAAATTATAACTGATGAACAGGAGCATTTTGGAAGGTTTATTTACTTATATTCAATGCTTAAATAAGATAATATTGTTAAGATATAGAAAATATTATTTTTCATTTGTACATCAAACAAAGTAATTGTAGCCGGATACAGTAATGTAACCAGCTACATTTTTATTTTAATAATCCATTCCTCTGATTATAATTCTGCAATCTGCGTTACTGAAACATATATTTGAGAAATTTTATACCAGGTTGCATAATTTACTGTGCCTGTTTGTGGTAGATAAAAAGTTTCTTGAAATTTTAAGACTGATTTTCTAGTATCAGCATCGTAAGTTCCTGTTACAGCAATCTTAGAAATTGCAGGAAAATTATCAGATATTCGGTTTAAATAGGTTTGAATGGTTCTTACAGGTTGACCAGTACTACCAAGACCCAGGGTATAACCAGGGTAAGAAACAGGAATTCCTTCCACTTTCTTAGCGGTATCAAATACTATATCTGAACCATAGAAATATTTTATTATTTGAGATGCATTTTCACCTTTATCACCTCTATATTTACTTCCCCATTGTGTTAACCAATTAGGGCATTGCACCTTTATACCATCGCAATATTGCGTTAATAAGGGCTGTTTTCTCCCAGGTCTTTTTATATAAGTAGAAAAAATATCATCTACAATATTACTTATATTTTCGTAAATGTTTCTTCCATATATAAAAGCCTGATCATAGGCAGTGGAACTAGATATAGTAAAATTTTTCCCTTTTGATCTATACCATTCTGTATATACTCTATTTAATGTAAAGGAAATAATACAAAAAACATTTGATTGAATAGTAGCATAAGGCCAAGTAGCAAATATTTCACAAGAAGCCACATTTTTAATATAATCTGTATACCTTACAGTATAATTAGGAGCATTGGCATCATTAGGGTCTCCTTGATGTACCACTATATATTCCGGGATTACGGGCTGTAATAATACTACGGATCCAGATGTTTGTGGTTCCGGTTTTTGTGGAATCTCTGGAATTTTAGATGGATAATTACCTACTAGTATATTGGGTGGTATTAAAATTAGTTCTTCTCCTTGTCTTGTTGTTCCTTTTTTCTTCATCTGACACTGTTGTATTGCCAGTTGAGTTGGATAAACCTGACATCCTCTAATAACTTGAGATTCATATCCAGTGGCTTCTACTTTTATATCATAAAGACTATATGGTATATTTTTTGATGGAGCTTGTGAATAAGTTAGAGAAGGTGCCTCAAGAGAAGTCACTGGCGTTTGGCCAGAGGCACCAGTCTTTAATACTTGGGGTGGCTGCCTTGTAGCCACTGGAGTTCCAATAGCTGATGTAATAGTTATAGTAGCATTTGATATTGGATTGTAACTATCTCCTATTAAGGCTTGAACCTGTAGAGTTCCTGTAGGCATTATTTATTCTCCTTTTTTATTAATTATTTTATCATATTTAAAAATGCGTCCATGTATTCTGGATACCTTATAAATAAACCTCCATTATTATCTATTGTCCTCTCCTCAGTCCGAAAAACATCTGAACTCCTTAAATTTTCAAAAGAGCTGTTTAAATCCAAAGTACCATAACCCCATTCAGTGTTAGGATATATTTCCCCAGGCCTTCTTTTAGCACCTCTAATTAAATAAGTCTTTATTTTAGGAGAATATATTGTTTTATCATTACCCTGTACAATTCCCCATTGAAGCAAAAGGGCTACTGCACCTGCAGTTACTGCTGAACCAACGCTACTTCCAGTAACAGTAGTAGTACCACCTCCTACGGTTGTGGTTGTTACGTTTATTCCTCCAGCGGCTATATCAGGTTTAATTCTTCCATCTCTAGTAAAACCTCTTCCTGAAGCATTAACAACGGTATTTATATTTTGATTATAATAACCTGCGCTTATAATCATTCTACCTGAAGATGGAGAGGTTAAAGTTACATATTGAGAAGGACTTAAAAATCTTGTATTTGGTTTTAACAATTCTCTTTGTGGAAGCCATGCATCATACCTTCCATTAACAATTAAATCACCAAATATTCTAAACTTCCAAATTCCCGCTTTAACATTTCTAATTGCTATTCTAATTTGTTCATCTCCATTTGACTCCTGCGGAAAAAAGTATTGTAAATTTAAATTACTGCCTTCAAAAATAAATTTAATTTCTTCTACTGCTTGTAACTTAGCCGGAATTTTTTCAATAACTTCACCTGAAGGGGATATAATTCCTATAGACAACTTATCTGGCTTAAGTCCCCATATATTGAACACTATGTCCTTTTCACCTTCATCTATATTTAATTCTATAGTATTTTCATCACCAGTTTTAGCTATTACCCCACTAGTATGAATGTCACCGTCACCTTGATTGCCCGTACCTGTGACAAATGCAACTCCCCTTACTTTAGATAAATCATCAATGAACTGGTCTACTACAAGAGTGCCATCATGTGCACTAGAATTACTTCCTAAAGGTATGTGAATTACAATTGGCTTATTTAACCTTTTAGATACCTCAAATACGTATTTAATAGCAAGCATTAAATCTGGATTTTCATAGACTGGAACGGGTGGAGCATATATGCCCTGACTTTCTAATATATCTTTTCTTCCCAGTTTTAATTTTACAACTACAAATTCAGCATCCGGCGCTGCTCCAATAAGTTGAGGATTCCTTCCTCTTCCACCAATAATTCCAGCCATAGCTGTTCCATGCCCTATTTCATCCTTACTATTTACTATAGTATATGGATCTCCTCCATATTTTTTGAGAGCTATCGCTTTATTAATATCTGTAGATGAATATTCAGACCCAAAATTAAATAATTCTGGTAGTTTTCCTCCTTTCGCTGTTTGATCCCAGAGGCTCGCTATCCTAGTAATATCATTTTCATACATAAATTCAGGATTTATATAATCTATACCAGTATCTATAAGACCAATTAATACACCCTCTCCCCTTAAAGTCAGATTCGGATTCTCATGAAATTTTAAAATATTTGCGCTTTGGAGGGGTGATATTTCATTTAGAGTATAGAGCACTGTTTCCTGCACGTATACAATTTCCTTTACACTACTAAGTACATCTAGCGCCTGCTGTTTATCAATTGATACTATTGCATAGTTATTGTCTAAGATAAAGGCGCAGGCATTTTTAATTTCTTTAAATCTAGAAACTATATCCCCATCATACTCAACAATATAGTTTTGCTGATTTTCCATTACATAAAGATCACCACAGGTTACAGATGTTTGCCTAGATGATTCTGAATTTGTTCTACTCTCAGTTAACAAATTAAATGCCCCCCTTAAACATAAAGTGCCATAGCCCCATAGTGGATCTGGATAAGTAATATCTATCCGGTCCCTTTTAGCACCTTTAAGAAGATAGTATTTTAATCTTGCGCCATAAAGGTATGGGTCATTTCCTTTTAATATTCCCCATTGCATTAATAAAGCAGCAGCTCCTGCCACCGCAGGAGCTGCCAAGGAAGTTCCTGATAATGAATCAAACCTATTACCCGGAATAGGTGCTTCAATATTTTCTCCTGGTGCTGAAATATCTGGTTTCAAAGTTCTTCCTTGTTGTTTTCCCCTACCTGAAAAGCTTGAGATTTGATTAGAGATATAGTTATAGCTACCAACAGATATAACATTAGCTACAGTAGCAGGTATGCCTAGTGTATTATATGGGTTAGGTTGCAAAAATTTTGTATCCTTACTTAAGCCTTCAGAAATTGGCATCCAAATATCATAGTTTTCACCATTGGCTTTATCTAAAATTATAGTTATTGTCCAAGGACCTTGAAGCAGATATTGCTCTCCAGCAATAAAACTAATAATTACTTCACCATTTATATTCAAAGGCGTCGGTCCACTGTAATAAATAATATATTTATCAATACCTAGAGCACCCTGAAGATAGCCGCTTTTCACTCTAATTACATTGCTACTAACTCCAGAAGGATTCTTGATTTCAATACTTATATCATCAAGAAGATTCTTATACATCTCAAGCACAAGAGTACTCTCATCAGGACCTACACCAACGGTAATAGCCTGAGTATTCTTCAAAATTCCACCCACATGATGGGCGGCATTACCCTCATTACCCGCGGCAACTATAAAAGACATTCTTTCCAAATTGCTTACCGTATTTATATACTGTTCTAATAAACTATTTCCATCGTGTGCACCTTCATTTGTACTGAAGCTTAAATTTATTACAAGAGGCTTTAAAAGTTCCTTTCCTTTATCTATTAACAACTTAATTCCTCTCATGATTTGTGTGCTTTTTGTATTATTTACCTTGCCTTCTCCAGTCATCTTTATCATAGCTATACTACTTTTGTAAGCAACACCATAGTACTTTGTATCGATGTTACCTCCAGCAGCTGCCACTCCAGCTACATGAGTTCCATGTCCAACTTGATCAAGCACGGGTACAATACTTTGTGGGTAATTGGACTTTATTGCCCTATTTATATCATTCTTATTAAATCCTCTGCCGCCTAACTGAAAATCATAAATGTAATCAATTCTGGTATTTCCACTCTCATCCATAAAAGCTGGATGCATATAATCGATACCTGTATCTATAAATCCTATTAGTACTCCTTCGCCATCAACTTGATAGGTACTTTGTGCCTCTTGAACGCAGGAAGCAGTATTAGATGGAGCAAATGTAATATACAAAGTCTTTGGAAGTTCTATGTATTCTATTCCATTTATTGCAGCTAGCTTCTCAACATTAATAACCGCTATATTTACGATGCCAAAGCCATAGTTTAATTTTTCTAAAGTTCCTCCAATGTCATTTATGTCCTTTTGTATCAGCGCATCATTATACAGTATAACTAATTCTACTGAGCCAGATATAGCTCCTGAATTATTTGAATATTTCGCAAGTTTTTCTTTCACGTCTGCTGGTGCATTGATAAATATATTTATTAGCCCACTAGTTTTCTCCGTTTTAATTTCTCCTACAAATTATTCTTATATCTACAATATGATGATATAGTTAAATTCGTTACTCTTTTCTAAATTATACATAAAGGTTAAAATGAATATGAAAAGCCGACTGTCTATATTTTCTTAATCAGGATGAGAATGTAACATAATATCAATTAAGCTACATATGTTAAGCTTTTCTGTAAGTTTTAAACGCAACTGCTATCTCAGGATTACTCTCAATAAATTGTACAAAATCTTTAAAACATTTTGTTGTCTGATTACTTAGTGTATGTTCTATTTTTTCAGTTTCTTCTAAAACATCAGACTCTAAAACATCAAGTATTCTTAAAAAACTTTCAATAATATTATGACGATTAAGAAGCACTTCTCCAAGCTTCTTTCCATCCTCTTCTAATACTAAAATACCATATTTTTCATATATTCATTAAAAGTGTAAAAATCATTTTTTGACACATTTTCACCTACTTTAACCTATAGTCTGTTAAATAAATTATATGCTGAAGCATATAATTTAATTACTTTAGTGTAACATTTAAATAACTACAACATAAATTATAGTAGAAAAATAATTTAGTCTGGACTAACAAGGTTACCTATTAATAACTATTATAAATATAACTGAAAGAATTAACTATAAAGGGTGATATTTTTATGGAAAACAATAAAAACTTGATAGATGCTAGTTTATCAGTTCCAATACAAGGTACAAATATTTTCATGAAAAAGTTAATTAGAGTAAAACAATTAATGACGTTTTTAGGTCCTGCTTTTGTTGTTAGCGTTGCATATATTGATCCAGGTAACTTCGCAACTAATATAAGTGGGGGATCAAAATTCAATTATACACTCATCTGGGTTATTTTATGGAGTAATTTATTGGCTATATTCTTACAGACTATGTCTGCTAAACTTGGAATAGCCACAGGACATAATTTACCTGAAATGTGCGCTAAGGTATTCCCGAGGTCTGTAAATTGGGTATTTTGGACTATTGCTGAAATAGGTGCTATGGCGACAGATTTGGCAGAGTTTCTTGGGGGAACATTAGGATTATATTTATTGTTTCATATACCTATGATATACGCAGGAATTATTACAGGACTTATAACATTTATAATTTGCTATTTTGAAAAGTATGGACAGAAAGTTATTGAAATCATAATAGCAGCACTTGTTACCGTAATATGTATTGCATATACAATAGAATTATTTCTTGCCAAACCAGATTGGGCTCAAGTAGGTATTCATACTTTAATTCCTATGCTTCCCAATAGCGAAGCTGTATTAATTGCGGTAGGGATGCTTGGTGCGACAGTTATGCCTCATGTAATATATTACCATTCACAGTTAGTTCAACACAGAAGCACTAATTCTTCAGATAAAGGAAAGTTAATGCATTTGAAAATGGAAAAAATAGATATTGCTATAGCTATGAATATTGCTTTTATTGTTAATGCCGCAATGGTTGTAGTATCTGCTGCAGTTTTTTATAGAAATGGAATGATCGTTGATACAATGGACCAGGCTCATAAATCGTTACAACCATTATTAGGTTCTTTATCAAGTGGCGCCTTTGGAATAGCATTACTTGCATCAGGACTATCATCATCTGTTGTTGGAACACTGGCGGGCCAAACAATTATGAAGGGCTTTGTTAATTTGACCATACCTATAAATATTAGAAGAATTATAACCATGATACCAGCCTTGATTATAATTGCACTTGGAATTAATCCAATGAAAGCTCTTATTTTGAGTCAGGTTGCACTTAGTTTTATTCTACCATTCCCAATAATTCAAATGTTAATTATAGCTAAACGTAAAGACTTAATGGGTATTTTAGTTAATAAACGTTTCATACAATTTTTGGGTATTTTAGTAGCTATGGCGATAATAGTACTAAATGCAGTGCTTATGTATTTAACATTTACAGGTAAGGCTTAATATTATCTTAGGTTAAAGACATAAAAACGTAATAGCTACCTTTCAGTGAGGAAACTATATACCAATGATTGTAAAGTCAAATGAAACCTTAACAAAAATAGCACGCTCTATACTTACTTGTACCAAAAAACACTCACTTTATAGTGAGAGTTTTTTTTTGTGTCGCCGTGGATGCTTTTTAATGTCATTTTAGAAAACTATGTAATGATTTAACAAAAATATACATAAACCTTAACGCAATATTAACTATTCCAATATATACTATATTTAAATAAAAGATTATTAGGGGGATTTCAATATGTCAGATGAGCTAAGAAGAATTATTGCAAGTAATAATTTAAGAAGTGTTTTTCAACCAATTGTTTCCTTGAAAACGGGGGATGTTATAGGGTACGAGGCATTGACGAGGGGACCTGTAGATAGTAAGTATATAAATCCAGAAATACTATTTGAAGAAGCTAAAACCCATGATCTGCTTTGGGATTTAGAAATTTTATGTAGAGCAAATGCAATAAAGACATTTAGTAGTCATGATTCTGATAAGCTTCTTTTTGTTAATGTTGATCCTGCTGTTTTAAAAGATGAGCATTTTATTAAAGGATTTACTAAAGACATATTAACAGAACATAACATAAGTCCACTGTCACTTATATTTGAAATTACTGAAAAAACTTCAATTGATAATTATAAAAATTTTAATGAAGTAATAGATTACTACAAGAGTCAGGGCTATAAAATAGCTATTGATGATGTAGGGACAGGCTATTCAGGTCTTACGACTATAGCAAATACAAGACCAAACTATATTAAAATGGATATGAGTTTAATAACTAATGTAACTAGGGATAATTTTAAAAAAGCAATAATAAAATCTTTCGTTGAATTTGCAAATACTACTAACACTAAAATTATTGCAGAAGGTATTGAAGATGTGTGCGATCTCTATACTCTCATTGAGATAGGCGTACATTATGGTCAAGGATATTTAATAAACAGGCCAAATGATTATTTATTAGAAACACCGGAGTTAATAAAAAAGAGAATTGTTGATAAAAATAGCAGTTTAAAAAAACATAGTTTTAGTTCAAGTTCAAATGTTGAAATAGGAGAAATAGCAAGGCAAGATAATCCAGTTATATCTACAACAACCTGCAGTGAAATAGACAAACTCTTTAAAAGTAATTCTAATCTAACTGGTGTACCAATAGTTAATAGTGATTATATGACGATTGGTATAGTTATGAATTCTAATTTCTTTTCTAAGGTTGGAACTCAATATGGATGGTCAATATTTATGAAAAGGCCTGTCCACTTAATTATGGACCGAAATCCACTTGTTGTTGATTATTACACCTCTCTTGATAAAGTAACAAAAATTGTTATATCAAGGGAAGAGGATAAACTATATGATTATATAATAGTAGAAAAAGATAACAAATATTATGGCGTGGTTCCTGTTATATCACTACTTGAGAAAACAATGCAGTTTGAAGTAAATGTAGCAAAATATTCAAATCCACTAACCGGACTACCTGGGAATGTTGTTATTGAAGATTCTATTTCTAAGTTGATTTTAGAAAAAAAAGAGTTTTCTCTTTTATATTTTGATATAAATGATTTTAAAGCTTTTAATGATACTTATGGGTTTGAAAATGGTGATAGAATTTTATCATTTACAGCAAGTGTTATTCAAAAGTATACTTGTCTTTATAAAGAGAGTTTTTTAGGTCATATAGGTGGAGATGACTTTGTTGTAATAATTCTAGGTCATGATGCATATGAGCTTTGCCAAAATATAATAAATGAATTTGATAGCAATATATCAAATTTCTACAATAAGGATGATAGGGAAAATGGTTATATACAATCATTTAACAGGAATAACAATGAAGAGAATTACCCAATAATGAGTTTATCCATTGCATTAGTAACGGACAAAAATAAGACTTATGCTAACATATATGAATTAACTGAAGACGCAGCTAAAATCAAAAAGAAATGCAAAATAGAATCTAGAAAAATAATGAAAAGTTGTTATTTAATGTAACTAGTTATAAATCTTAGCTTCCATTGCAGATATGAAGGCTCAAAGAGAATAATGTTTTCAAAAGACTGGGTAAAATTAGTAAATTATACTTGTACCCAAAACACTCACTTTATAGGGAGTGTTTTTTTGTTGGTTTGAAAAAAATAAATTTTTATTGTAAATATACTTTTATATTTAGGCATTATACACTATAATCTTATTATAACGAATTATAAAAGATATTTAATGTTTAATATTCGTATAAATTTAATTTTTGGAGGTATTAATCATGGAAAATAAGATATATAGGTTATATGTAGAGAAAAAAGCGAACTATGATGTTGAAGGTGAAAAGATATTAAGAGACATAAAAATAAATTTAGGAATCGTTAGCCTTAAAGGGTTAAGGCTAGTTAATAGATATGACATTATGGGAATATCAGAAGATCAGTATCTTAAGTCAAAAAATACAATATTTTCTGAACCAACAGTAGACCAGATTTATGATGAAGAACTTAATATAGACGACAACGATACAGTGTTTGCAATTGAGTTTTTACCAGGGCAATATGATCAAAGGGCAGATTCGGCATCACAATGTATACAAATTTTAACTCAAAAGGATCAACATATAGTTAAAACTGCAAGAGTTATAATATTAAAGGGAAATATAACAAAAGAAGAATTACATAAAATTAAAGATTATTGCATAAATGCTGTAGACTCAAGAGAAGCAGATTTGGAGAAATTAAAGGACTTACAGCAAAATTTTGATGAGCCACAGAATGTGAAAATAGTAGAATCTTTTATTAATATGAATGATATAGAAATATCAGAGTTCTTAAAAAGTAATGGGCTTGCTATGAGTTTTGAGGACTTAAAATTTTGTAGAGATTATTTTAAAGATAGTGAAAAGAGAGACCCAACTATAACAGAGATAAAAGTTATTGATACTTATTGGTCAGATCACTGTAGGCATACAACTTTTAATACTGTAATTGAGGATGTTAACATAGAACAAGGGAAATATTCAAAACCAATTAAGAAAGCTTATGCGGAATACATGGATACTAGAGATTTCGTTTATGGTAAATCTAATAGGGATGTAACACTTATGGATATTGCTATTATAGGTGTGAAGGATTTAAGGAAACAAGGAAAGTTAAAGGATCTTGATGTTTCCGACGAAATCAATGCTTGCAGTATAGTAGTTGAAGCAGATATTGATGGGAAAAAGGAAAAGTGGTTAGTAATGTTTAAAAATGAAACACATAATCACCCTACAGAAATAGAACCATTTGGTGGAGCTGCTACATGTCTTGGTGGATCAATAAGAGACCCATTATCGGGTAGAAGTTATGTATATCAGGCAATGCGTGTTACAGGAGCGGGTGATCCAAGAACAAAAATTTCAGATACAATAAAAGGAAAACTTCCTCAAAGAAAAATAACCCTTGAAGCTGCTCATGGATTTAGTTCTTATGGAAACCAAATAGGGCTTGCAACAGGACTTGTAACTGAAGTTTATGATGAAGACTTTGTTGCTAAAAGGATGGAAGTAGGAGCAGTTATTGGAGCAGTGCCTTACTCAAGCGTTGTAAGGGAACAACCAATAGCGTCGGACGTTGTTATTCTTCTAGGTGGAAAAACAGGACGTGATGGATGTGGAGGAGCTACAGGGTCATCAAAGCAGCATAGTGAGAGCTCAATACTAACTTCAGGAGCAGAAGTTCAAAAGGGCAACGCACCTACGGAAAGAAAAATTCAAAGACTATTTAGAAATCCTAAGGTCACAACTCTTATAAAAAGATGTAATGACTTTGGCGCAGGTGGGGTTTCAGTAGCTATAGGGGAACTTGCAGATGCACTTATAATCAATTTAGATGCTGTACCTAAAAAATACGAGGGACTTGATGGAACAGAGCTCGCTATTTCAGAATCTCAAGAACGTATGGCTGTTGTTGTTAGTAAAGATGATGTTGATGTATTTATAAAACTATCGGAGGAAGAAAACTTGGAGGCTACACCAGTAGCTTTGATAACCGCTGATAACAGACTTAAAATGGTATGGAAAGGGAAAACAATCGTTGATGTAAGTAGAAGTTTTCTAGATACTAATGGAGTAAAACAAAGAACTAAGGTAAAAGTATCATCGCCAAAAGAGAGTGAATATTATTTTTCACAAAGTGTGAAAGAAAGAACAAGTCAAAACAAATGTATAAAAGATTTATGGAATGCTACTTTAGCAGACTTAAATGTTTGTAGTCAAATTGGCCTGGGAGGAAGGTTTGACAGCACAATTGGTGCAGGAACGGTACTTATGCCCTTTGGTGGAAAGTTTCAAAAAACACCAATTCAGGCTATGATAGCAAAACTTCCTGTGCTTAAAGGAGATACAAATACAGGAACAATAATGTCTTATGGATATAATCCCAAATTGTCAAAATGGAGTCCTTTCCACGGAGCTGCCTATGCAGTAATAGATTCTGTAACAAAGGTAGTAGCTAGTGGTGGCGATTATGAAAATATTAAATTAACATTTCAAGAGTATTTTGAAAAATTGTCAAAAGAGCCTCAAAAATGGGGCAAACCATTTGCATCACTACTCGGAGCTTTTCATGTACAAAAGCAATTTAGTATTGCGGCTATTGGTGGAAAAGATAGTATGTCAGGTTCTTTTAATGATATCAACGTACCTCCAACTCTAGTATCTTTTGCGGTAGATGTTATAAATACAAATAAGGTTATATCACCAGAATTTAAAAAATCAGATAGCGCGGTTGTTTTAATTCATGTTAATATTTGCGAAGATGGATTGCCAGATTTTGAAAAACTTCGTCTTAACTTTAAATTGGTTAAAAAGCTAATTGATAGTGGAAGTGTTTTATCAACATACGCAGTAGGAATGGGAGGACTTGCAGAAGCTATATCAAAAATGTGTTTTGGTAATAATTTAGGATTTACATTTGTGGATGACATTGAGAAGGAAAGTATATTTAAAGAAAATTATGGCAGTATAGTTATGGAAATAGATAATAGCAAACTTAAAGACCTGATTAAGGAGAACTCGAATGTTAAGCTACTTGGTCGAACACAGGCAGAACCATTTATAAAAGTCTTGGGAGAAACTATTAGTTTAGAAGAAGTGTTAAGTAATTGGGAAAACCCATTAGAAAGTGTATTTAGTACAAAAGTAAATAATAAAAAAACAGTTAGTTCAATTGATTCAATATATGTAAATAATGAAAGTTCAAAATTAAAATCTGGTCCAGTAATTAAAATAGCAAAACCTAAAGTTATAATTCCTGTGTTCCCAGGGACTAATTGTGAATATGATTCAATGAAAGCCTTCGAAAGGGCTGGAGCTGAAGTGGAAATTGTTGTAATAAACAATCTATCGTCAAGGCATATTGAGGAATCTATAAAAGCTATAGCACAAAAAATAAAAAATTCTCAAATTGTTATGCTTCCAGGTGGATTTAGTGCTGGTGATGAACCAGATGGTTCTGGTAAATTTATAGCTACATTTTTTAGAAATCCTATAATACGTCAAAGTATTAATGAGTTATTAGAAAATAGAGATGGATTGATGCTAGGAATATGCAATGGATTTCAAGCATTAATTAAGCTAGGATTACTTCCATACGGAAAAATAACGGATATAACGCAGGATAGCCCAACATTAACTTATAATGAAATTGGGAGACATATATCTTGTGTTGTGCAAACTAAAGTAGTTTCAACATTGTCGCCTTGGCTTAACAATGTAAAAGTTGGAGATGTTCATTCCATCCCAGTATCACACGGAGAAGGCAGATTTGTAGCAAATGATGATGTTATTAAAAAATTATTTGCAAGTGGTCAAGTAGCTACTCAATACGTGGACTTTAACGGCATTCCAAGTTATGATATAAACTTTAATCCAAATGGTTCAATGCATGCTATTGAAGGGATTACTAGTTTGGATGGAAGAGTTTTTGGTAAAATGGGTCACTCTGAAAGGGTAGGAACTAACACTTTAATTAATATTAGTGGTAATAAGGATCAAAAATTATTTGATGCAGGAGTAAAATACTTTAAATAAAATACGAACAATGTTTTCAGTTAATCTAATTAATTAAGCATAAACAGATATAAACACGAACAATGGCACGGACAATGTTATTAATGTATTGACTAAACAAAAAATAGATGGTAACATTGAAGTATAAATTAACATGTAAAAAACAAAAGAATAATTAGTTCATCGATATATTTCTGGGAATAAGGCCTAGAAGTTTCTACGAGAGGCCGTTAACTTCTCACTATTGGTGAATCTTGAATTGACTTTTTGAAATGGGATAATTATTAGCCATATGCGAATAAATAGACTAATCCGTTTTTTTTACTATTTATTTCCATGTGACATATCCCTTTAATTCAGGATTACACCATTAAAATATCTTTATATGGTGTAATCTTTTTTTTATTGGTAATTATAAAGATTGAATACTTTATTTATTTAGGAGGTAACAATGAAAGTAGGAATTATTTTTGGAAGTAAATCAGATATTGATATAATGAAAAATGCTGCAATAGCACTTAAGGAATTTGAAATAGATTATGAAGTACATATTCTCTCAGCTCACAGAGTACCAGAGAAATTAACCCAGGTAATAAAGGAAATGGAAAATAGAGGTGTTGAATGCATAATAGCAGGAGCAGGCCTTGCAGCACATCTTCCAGGCGTAATTGCATCTCAGACGGTACTTCCAGTGATTGGAGTGCCAATTAAGGCTGCTCTCGGAGGTATTGATTCATTACTTTCAATCGTTCAAATGCCAAAAGCAATTCCTGTTGCTACGGTAGGGATAAATAATAGTTATAATGCTGGAATGCTTGCAGTTCAAATTTTGTCACTTAAATATTTAGAACTTAAAGATAAATTAATCAATTATAGAGAAGAAATGAAAGAAAAGTTCATATCAGAGAATGAAGAAAAATTTGAATTTTAAAATGAAATTAAAGGTATAAGAGTTATAAATTAAAATATTAAGGAGTGTTTATAAATGGGAGAATCAGTATTGCTATATGAGGGAAAAGCTAAACAAATGTACAGCACAGATAATAAAGACGAGGTAAGAGTATATTTTAAAGATGATGCAACGGCACTTAATGGACTTAAAAAGGCACAAATTGAAAAAAAAGGAGTTTTAAATAATAGTATAACTACTATGTTGTATGAGTTATTAGAGAAAAAAGGTATAAAAACTCATTTTATTAAAAAACTAAGTGATAGAGAACAACTTTGTAAAAAGTGTGAGATAGTTCCTTTAGAAGTAATTGTAAGAAATGTAGCAGCTGGTAGTATGGCAAAACGCTATGGTATAGCAGAAGGAAGCAAGCTTAAAATACCTGTAATTGAATTAAGTTATAAAAATGATGAATTAGGTGATCCACTTATAAATGATTATCATGCAGTAGCTATGGAACTTACTACCTTTGAAGAATTAGGAGAAATATATACAATGGCTTTTAAAATAAATAATATTTTGACGGAACTTTTCCTTTCAAAAGGCATTAATTTAATAGATTTCAAAATAGAATTTGGAAGATTTAACGGAGAAGTACTTTTGGCAGATGAGATATCACCAGATACTTGTAGATTTTGGGATGTTAAAACTGGAGAAAAATTGGACAAAGATAGATTCAGAAGAGATTTAGGTAATGTTACAGAAGCTTACGAAGAAATATTAAGTAGAATTAATCAAAAATAAAAATACTAAGAAACATAACGAGGAGGGATTTCTTTGAATGCAGTTATAGAATCAAATGAAGTGATTATTAGGGATGAAGATAAATTTAAAGATGAATGCGGTGTTTTTGGAATATTCTCGCCAGATAAAGACTTAGACGTTGCGACGCTTACTTACTACGGACTTTATGCATTGCAACATAGGGGAGAAGAAAGTGCTGGAATAGTATTTTCTAATGGAGTCAACCTTACTTGTGAAAAGGCTATGGGACTTGTATGTGATGTTTTTAATGAAGAAAAGCTTAAAGAGATGAAGGGGATAGCAGCAATTGGTCATGTTAGATATTCAACTACTGGATGTAGTGAAGTTAAAAATGCACAGCCACTTTTAAGTAAATCCAAACTAGGTGACATAGCTATAGCTCATAATGGAAATTTAGTAAACGCTGAAGTAATAAGAGACTTGCTTGAGGATTGCGGATACATGTTTCAAACATCAATAGATTCAGAAGTAATTTTAAACTTAATTGCTAGAGGTGCAAAAAAAGGAATGGAAAAGGCTGTAGTGGATGCAATACAAGCTGTTAAAGGTTCTTATGGAATAGTTATGCTAACAAAGAATAAACTAATAGGCGTTAGAGATCAAAACGGTATTAGACCTCTTTGCATAGGAACAATAGGCAATAGTTATGTTCTTGCATCGGAAAGTTGCGCACTAGATGCAGTAGGTGCAGACTTTTTAAGAGATGTGAAACCTGGAGAAATAGTAATAATAAATGAAAATGGACTCCAATCCATTAATTTTGCTGAGAAAACTAAAAATGCTACTTGCTCATTTGAGTATATATATTTTGCAAGACCAGACAGTACTATTGATGGAATTAATGTTTACACTTCAAGAGTGGCTGCTGGAGAACAACTTTTTAAGGAATCGCCAGTAGACGCAGATATGGTTATAGGGGTTCCAGATTCGGGACTCGCTTCAGCAATTGGCTATTCTAAAAGCTCTGGAATACCTTTTGGAATAGGTCTTATAAAAAACAGGTACGTGGGTAGAACATTTATAAGCCCAACTCAAGAAATTCGTGAGAGAGCAGTTTCTGTAAAATTAAATGCATTAAAGATAAATGTAGAAGGTAAAAGAGTTATACTTATAGATGACTCAATAGTAAGAGGAACTACTAGCAAAAGATTAGTTGATATATTAAAAAAAGCTGGAGCAAAAGAAGTTCATTTTAGGGTTTGTTCACCAGTAGTAAAATATCCATGTTATTTTGGAATAGATACACCTTACAGAAAAGATTTAATTGGGTCTAATATTTCCGTTGAGGAAATAAGGCAAGAGATAGGTGCAGATAGCCTTGGATATTTAAGTATAGATGGACTCCTAAAAACACTGGGTCATAAAGAATTTTGTTTAGGATGTTTTAATGGTACATATCCAGTGTCAGCTCCATATGAAAATGAAAAAGAAAGATTAGAAAGGTAGGGATATTCATGATAACTTATAAAGATGCAGGTGTTAATATTGAAGAAGGATATAAATCAGTAAAACTTATAAAAGAATATGCGGCGGCAACATTTACAAAAGGTGTTTTGAATCATTTAGGAAGTTTTGCTGGTATGTTTGAAATAGGAGAGGGTTATAAAAATCCTATTTTAGTATCAGGAACTGATGGAGTAGGGACAAAACTTGATATAGCTTTTAGAATGAAAAAATATGACACTGTGGGTATTGACTGTGTTGCTATGTGCGTTAATGATGTACTTTGTCATGGTGCAAAACCACTTTTCTTTTTAGATTATATAGCTTGTGGAAAATTGGACTCTACGGTATCAGCGCAACTTGTAAAAGGTGTGGCTGATGGATGTGTTCAATCTGGATGTGCATTAATAGGTGGTGAAACTGCAGAAATGCCAGGTTTTTATAGAGATGGTGAATATGATATGGCAGGGTTTACTGTTGGTATAGTAGATAAACACAAAATTATTGACGGTTCTGCTATTAAAGATGGTTATTCACTTATAGGAATTGAGTCATCAGGTCTTCACAGTAATGGATATTCCTTAGTTAGAAAATTAATTCCTAATTTAGATGAAGATTTTAATGGGGATAAGATTGGTAGTACACTTTTGACTCCAACAAAAATATATGTAAAAACTATACTAAGTCTTATAGATAAATTTGATATAAAGGGTATGGCACATATAACAGGCGGTGGTTTTTATGAAAACATACCAAGAATGTTTAGTGACAAATTCACAGCAGTTATAGATAAAAATAGTTTTAATACTCCAGACATTTGTAAACATCTAATGTCTCTTGGGGTAACAGAAGAACATATGTTTAATACTTATAATATGGGAATAGGATATGTATTATGTGTTGAAGATAAAGACGTTATTAAAGTTATAAAGACAATTCATGATTTAGGTGATAGAGCATATAAAATTGGTCATGTTGAAGCTGGGGGCGATGGAGTTTGCTTAAAATAGCCGTACTGATATCAGGTAGCGGAAGCAATCTTCAAGCTATAATAGATAATATAGAAAGTGGATACTTAGAATGTTCTATAGAAGCTGTAATTAGTGATAAAAAGGATGTATATGGAATAGAACGAGCAAAAGCTAAAAATATAAAAACATATGTGTTGGATAGGAAACAATATGGTTCTAAGATTTCAGGTGAAATATTAAGAATTGTCGACGGAAAAGTAGATTTAATAGTACTTGCTGGATTTTTATCAATACTTCAAGGTGAACTTCTGAGCGTTTTTAAAAATAAAATGATTAATATTCATCCATCCCTTATACCATCTTTTTGTGGTGGCGGAATGTATGGTATTAAGGTTCATGAAAAAGCAATAGAGTACGGTGTTAAAGTTTCTGGATGTACTGTTCACATTGTAGATGAAGAAACAGACGCAGGTCCTATTATAATTCAAAAGGTTGTAGAAGTTTATAGTGATGATTCGCCTAAAGATTTGCAACTAAGGATACTTTCGCAGGAACATATAGCATTATCAGAAGCTATTAAATTAATAAGTGAGAAGGCAATAGAAATTGTTGGAAGAAAAGTATTAACTATTGGAAAGGTGGAGAAATAATGATTAAAACAGCACTTATAAGTGTATTTAATAAAGAAAATATTTTAGGCCTTGCAACATCCCTTCAAAATAATGGGGTAGAAATTATATCTACTGGTGGAACTTTTAAGTATTTAAAAGAAAATGGCATAAAAGTTTCAGAAATTTCTGATATTACTGGATTTGAAGAGATACTAGATGGACGAGTTAAAACATTACATCCAATTATCCATAGTGGAATCTTGGCAATAAGAGATAATAAGGAGCATATGGCAACTATCAAAGCTAAAGGAATAAATACTATTGATATGGTAGTAGTAAATCTTTATCCTTTCTTTGATAAAGTATGTGAAGACATAAGTTTTCAGGAAAAAGTTGAATTTATTGACATCGGTGGTCCAACAATGCTTAGAGCAGCAGCTAAAAACTTCAAAGATGTTATTGTACTTAGTGACGTAGCAGATTATGAAAATATTATAAATAAAATGGATGCAAAAGAAGAAGTGGAATTTGAAACTAGAAAACATCTAGCAGGTAAAGTGTTTAACTTAATTTCTGCGTACGATGCAGCTATTAGTAATTTCTTGCTTGAGGATACATACCCAGAGTATCTTTCTATTTCATATAAGAAACAAATGGATTTAAGATACGGTGAAAATCCGCATCAAAGTGCAGCTTATTATGTTAGTACAGCAGAAAATGGGGCAATGAAGAATATGTCGCAGCTACATGGTAAAGAATTATCTTACAACAATATAAAGGATATGGATATCGCATGGAAGGTAGTTTGTGAATTCGATGAAACTGCTTGTTGCGCATTAAAACATAATACACCTTGTGGTGTAGCTATAGGCAGTAGTGTACTTGATACATATAAAAAGGCATATGAGTGTGATCCTATGTCTATATTTGGCGGAATTGTTGCTTTTAATAAAAAAGTAGACAAAGAAACTGCAGAGGAACTTGTAAAGATATTTTTAGAGGTAGTTATTGCACCAGATTTTGATGAGGATGCATTACTAGTTTTAAAAGGTAAAAAGAATTTAAGACTTATACAGTGTTTAAGTAAAGCTGAAGGAAAAACTAATATTGTTAATGTTGATGGCGGAATTTTAGTGCAAAGTTCAGATGAAAAATTAATAGACGATATAAAAGTAGCTACAAAAAAGAGCCCAACAGACAATGAAATGAAGGATTTGATGTTTGCAATGACAGTGGTTAAATATGTTAAATCAAACGCTATTGTTATTGTTAAAGATGGAGTAACTAGAGGCATTGGTGCAGGTCAGGTAAATAGAATATGGGCAGCAGAGCAAGCATTAGAAAGATCTAAGCAAGGTGGAGTAATGGCATCAGATGCATTTTTCCCATTTGGAGACGTTGTTGAGCTCGCTGCAAAATATAACGTAAAATCCATTATTCAACCGGGTGGTTCTATTAAAGATATACAATCAATAGAGAAATGTGATGAATTTGGAATTTCTATGGTGTTTACGGGCGTTAGACATTTTAAACATTAAATAGCTGAACTCATGATGGAATAACCTAGTTATTCCATCAATTTTAATTTATATAGATAAAGGAGATGGATTTATGAAAGTGTTAATTATCGGATCTGGTGGACGTGAACATGCTTTAGTATCAAAAGTTGCGGAGAATTCTAAAGTCTCGACGGTATATTGTGCTCCAGGTAATGGTGGCACCAGTAGGGAAAATAAATGTGAGAATGTTAATATAAGTGAAATGGATGAACTTTTAGCATTTGCCTTGAAAAACAAAATAGATTTCACAATAGTTGGATCAGAGGAATGGCTTGTAAAAGGAATCGTAGATAAGTTTAAAGAAAAAGGACTTAAAATATTGGGACCAAGCGCAAAAGCGGCGAAACTTGAGGGAAGTAAATCTTATTCTAAAGAATTTATGAAGAAATACGGCATAAAAACTGCGGCATACGAAGTTTTTGAAAATGAAAATCAAGCGGTAGAGTATTTAAAAAATTGCGAATATCCTATAGTAATAAAAGCAGACGGCTTGGCAGCAGGTAAAGGAGTAATTATCTGTAATGAGTTTGCCACGGCTAAAAAAAGCATAAATGATTTTATGGTATTAGATATATTTAAAGGTAGCGGTAAGAAAATTATAATTGAAGAATTTTTAGAAGGTGTAGAGGCATCTATACTATCTATAACAGATGGAAAAGTTATAATTCCTTTTGTATCTTCAAAAGATCATAAACAAATATTTGATAATGATAAAGGACCTAATACAGGAGGGATGGGAGCTATTTCACCAAATCCATACTGTAATAAAGAGGTATTAGATGAATTTTATAAAAATATATTATTGCCTACACTTAAGGGAATTCAAGAAGAAAAAATGGATTATACAGGGATAATATTTTTTGGAATAATGATAACTAAAAAGGGTGTATATTCACTTGAATATAATGTAAGATTTGGAGATCCTGAGACCCAAGCTGTTCTTCCACTTATGAAAAGTGATTTTACAGAGCTTGTAATTAGTGCATTAGATGGAGATCTTGAGAATTTTAACTTAGAATGGAAAAAAGGACATTCTTGTTGCCTCATTGCTGCATCGAAGGGTTACCCTGGTAGCTACGATACAGGACTTAAAATACTCGAACTTTCTAAATTAGAAGGCAAGTTATTTATAGCTGGTGCAACAGTGAATGAAGGCATTATGAGGACAAATGGCGGAAGAGTTTTAGGAATAACAGGATTTGGTGAAACATTAGATAGAGCAAGAGAAATAGCTTATGAGGATATGAAAAAAATTCAGTTTGATGGAATGTATTATAGAACAGATATAGGAAAATAGAGTCAAAAAGTATAAAATATCTCGTTATATTTTAGACACATGTTACAGAAGGTAAAGTATATCTACTATAATTATCAAAATAACTTGAATATTTAGATAATTTTATATATTATAGAAGTATGCTAAAAAATATTAGAAAAAAGCATATAATTGTGTGATATTTATACATAGGAGATGATAAGGTTGAAATTAACCTTGCATTAGTAGACATTTATAAAGGGCGCAACAAATAAGCCTCCGAAGGTGGCTTAAAAAAAATAAATATTGGTGATAATAGTAAATATTAACTAGCTGACTTGATTCTATAGCCTTGATTTTGTACTAGTAATAGTGCCTGATCAATTGTTATTTCGCGATCTACAGGAAAAACATCAGATTTTTTGTATAATTCAGCATTATATGGTTCTTTGTTTTTCAACATGTTATATATTGCTGTTAGAAGCATTCTTGCTACAGCAATAATAGCTTTTTTGTGACCACGACGCTTTTTAATGCGGAGATAGCGATTTCTAATTTCAGGATGTTTTTCACTTTTGACGATTGCAGTTGCACATTGTACAAGAAGTGGTTTTATGTAGCATCCAGCTTTAGAAACTCGGACTGATTTCTTTTTACCAGCACTTTCATTATTAGTTGGAGTAAGTCCAGCCCACGAGCATAAATGCTTAGCAGTGGTAAAAACACTCATATTTGCACCTATTTCAGATATTAAAGTAATAGCAGTAAATACGCTTTTAAATGATGGCGCAGTTAAAATAATATCAATTTCACGCTGATATGGATTAACAAGTCCGGTTATGATAGATTCTAGCTCCGCTTTTCGATTTTTTAAATCCTCAAGATGTTTTTTTATAATCTTTAATTTATCAGCTTGTTCTGGTGTAATATAACCATCAACAGCGAGTTGTAATTCAGGTAATTTCTTCTTCATAGAACTATGAATTAAAGATTCAATGTCAAAGGAAGTATCAAGAGGATTTTCTAAAATCTTGTCCAGTATTTTTTGAGAGCTTTTTCCAAAAGTATCTGAAACAACATTCCCTAACTGAATGTTAGAAACTGTGAGACAATTTTGGAGTCTGTTCTTTTCGCTGGACATAAAACAAGTAAGCTTAAAGCGATAACGCATTAAGTCGCGAAGTTGCCTAATATCCGAAGGAGGCATAAAACTACCAGCAACAAGATCGTGCTTAAACAGGTCAGCAATCCATTTAGCATCTTTCTTATCAGTTTTTTTACCGCGGATAGCCTTAACATACTTAGGATGTGCAAGGACAATGTTACATGAATTTTCAAGTACATTGAACACTGGAATCCAGTACTTACCAGTGGATTCCATACAAACATCCTTGCAATTACTATCACTAAGCCATTGTAACAGCTCTTTTAAACCTTTTGTGTAGGTAGAAAAGCGATGGCTTTTGTAGACAGTAACACCTTTAGAATTAGTGGAAGCAATACAAGCAACCACAAAAGTTTTGTGGACGTCAATTCCACAACAAATTTGATATACAATTTTTAGAGCCATAAGGAACTCCTTTCTGAACCGACGGGTTCTTTAAATTAAAGGGATTGACAGCATTGACTGATTGTCTAGCTTTTAAACGAGATTGTTTAAACAAAGATAAGGTTTCGTGCTCGAAGGCACACTTATTTGTGCTTGAAAAGACAATCTACACATATAATTATTCGGTTATTTCACGAGTGAAACAGCCCACTCACCTCCCCGTGATTTGTAGTGTACTGGGCTCCCTATGGCTTGATTATGGACTAGATTTTTAAAAAAAATACGTTTAAAACCAAAACGGGTAATGTTTCATTACGTTTTGTGCCTTGAGCGAAGCGAAAGGAATGGATATAATTATGAAAGTTGTAAAAAGAGATGGTAGAATTCAAGATTTTGATCTGAATAAAATAAAAACTAGTATATCTGGAGCTGCTGATGATGCTAATCAACCTCTTAATGAATCGGATATTGGTAATTTAGCTAAGGGGATTAAAACGGAGTTGGAAAACCTTCAAAAGGATACTGTTAGTTTTGATATTATTCAAGAAATAGTATTGGATCAATTAGAAAAATCGGGGTTTAATGTTTTGGCGAAATACTATAACTTAGGAAAATTGGAATAATAAAAGAGAAAGCGGATGAAATTTTCTGCTTTCTCTTTTGTTTGTAACATTTAAAAAAATCCTGTAAGCATTTTTACTGCAACTGCTAAAGACATTGTTACAAATATAGGTTTTATAAGTCTTGAACCTTTGCTTAAAGCAACACCTGTGCCCATTTTAGCACCTATAATCATAGATAATGCAACTGGTAATCCTATCATGTAATTTATTTTACCACTTATAGCAAACAAAATAAGAGCTGTAACATTGCTTATAAAGTTTAAAATTCGAGCATTTGCCGAGGAAGATACAAAGTTGAATCCGAAGATATTTATAAATCCAAAAACTAAAAACGAACCAGTTCCAGGTCCGAAGAAGCCATCATAGAACCCCAAAAAAAGGGCAAGAAAAATTCCGTAAATTACATTTATTTTGGTAAGTCCCTTAAATTTATCTTCCAGTCCCAAGGATTTCGAAAAAAGAGTATAAACTCCAATAAACATGATAAGAATTAATACTAAGGTATTTAGAAATTTTTGGTCTATATGTAGTACTGCTTTTACACCTAGGAATGCACCCAGAAATGTAAAGGGGATAAGATATTTTAAAAGTTTAAAATTAGCCTTGCCTGATTTTATGAATTGTAGAGAACTAGTAAAAGAACCAGCGGTAGCACTAAATTTGTTAGTGCCAAGGACCATGTGAGGAGGTAGACCTGCCAGCATAAAAGCAGGTACACTTATTAAACCGCCACCTCCAGCTATAGAATCTATAAAAGATGCTAAAAAACCAGCCATACATAATAAAACAATCTTAGTAATCATATAAATAACACCTACCTAATTTTCAATAAATTTGAAAGTGTAACTACAGTTTCACTTATATTATAAATGTTTTTCAGTATAAATCAAAGAACTATACTAATAAAACTAAGTTAGAATAAAAAAATGCTAGCCAATATAATAGGCTATTTTTGGGATATATGCAATAACCTATTGATTTATATGTCATAAATACGTATTATATATAGGTGGGAGTAAAAAAAATGTAGCATTTCTCCATTAGTGGAGTTAATAAAATAAATATTATTAAAAACAATAATACAATATGAAGGGGATTTAAAAATGTTAGAACAAAAGGAAGTAAAGAAAAACGAAGAAATTATTGAGGAATTAAATAATACAGACAATAAATATTCAGCAAAAAGAGAAGTAGTAATTGAATCCGATGCCAATAAACAGGGCCTTTCTTATGAAAATAAGACTATAAAACCTACTTTTATGAATACTTTCACAGCTAGTCTTGTAGATTTAATAGTTATAGGTGGAGTATCAGCAGTATTAGTATTTGCGGCAAATGCAGTGCTTAAATTAACAGGATATGCAATAACAGAAAAATTCCAAATGTCATTTATAATCTTTATGGTTGTTATGGTATTATATATGAGCATAATGGAAAGTGGAAAAACATCTGCTACCATAGGTAAAAAAGTATCTGGACTAATTATTACAAAAAGATAGGAGTTTGAGAATATAATATGCAGAAAAGAAAAGAATATGAATTTTATATAGAAGAGTTAGAATTTCCATCACAGGGCATCGCTTTTCACGAAGATGAAAAAGTTTTGATTAAAAATACTTTGCCAGGGCAAAAGGTAATTGGTAGAGTATCAAAAAAGAAACAAGGATATGTAGAAGCTAAACTTGTAAACATCCTTGAGGATGTAGACTACAAAATTGAGCCTAAGTGTAAAATCACGGAATTTTGTGGAGGATGTAGTCATCAATTTCTTTCTTATGAAAAGCAATTAGAATTTAAAAAACAACAGGTATTAAAGTTATTTGATGGAGCAGAGATAAGAGATTTTGAGTTTTTAGGTATAGAAAAGAGTCCTGAGGTATTCGAATATAGAAATAAGATGGAATTTACCTTTGGTGACTTTCGAAAAGATGGCGAACTAACTCTAGGCATGCATACAAAAGGACGAAGTTTTAGTATAGTTACTGTTGACGATTGTAGAATTGTAGATGTAGATTTTAGAGAAATCCTAAAACTATCATTAGAATATTTTAGCAAACTGAAATTACCACATTATAAGGTAATGGAGCATGCGGGATATTTAAGAAACTTAGTTATTAGAAAAGCTAAAAATACTGGCGAAATATTAGTGAATATTGTAACTACAACTCAAGTAGATTTAGATTTTAGTGAAATAACCACTAAACTTAAAGAATTAAAATGTGAAGGAACTATTACCGGAATAATACATACATTTAATGATTCATTATCAGATACGGTTCAATCTGATAAAACTGAAATATTATACGGAAAAGATTATATTATTGAAAATATATTAGATCTTAAGTTCAAAATTAATCCTTTTGCATTTTTCCAAACTAATACAAAAGGAGCAGAAAAGCTTTATAGTTTAGTCAGAGATTTTTTAGGTGATTCAAACTCAAAAGTAGTTTTCGATTTATATTGTGGAACGGGAACTATAGGACAAATTGTTGCAGCTAAAGCAAAAAAAGTCTTGGGAATTGAATTAATAGAAGAAGCAGTTGCTGCAGCTAATGAAAATGCAAAAATTAACGGATTAGATAATTGTGAGTTTATAGCAGGGGATATAGCAAAAGTTATAAAAGAGGTAAAAGATAAACCAGATAGCATTATTCTAGATCCACCAAGAGCAGGAGTTCACCCTACAGCTTTAGATTATGTTATAAAATTTGATGCCAAGCACATAGTTTATGTATCTTGTAACCCTAAAAGTCTAGTATTTGATTTGAGGGAAATGATTAATAGAGGATATAAGGTGAACAAAGTAATATTAATGGACATGTTTCCGCATACACCTCATATTGAGACTATTGTAGATATTGTTAAGGCATAACAATAATTATCATGTAACTTAAATTTAAAGGGGATGATATAGTGTTATTTGGAAATACGGCCTTAGCTGAATACAGGAAAACAGTAAAAGAAAATAATGAAGCTATAGTTAATAAGTGGAATCGATTTTCTAAACAAGCGATACAACGTAATTATGACTTATCAGATTTGTTTATGCGAGCAATTGATAGGGTTAATAAAAATTATAGAAAAAGTAATGAAACAATAATAAAAGAAATAAGTGATGTAACAGGATTTAGTATAGAAAGATTTAATGGGTTTATATTGCCTAATGTAGAATTTAGTCCTTATGTATGTGAAACAAGAATACTTGAATGGCTGTTATCCTATGATATTAAGTACTTTCCGCAGGAGTTAAAGATAGATTATAAAGAAAGATAATTGAAGTACATAGTGTTACTAAATATAGTAAAAATTTTATAGCATACCCATATAACTAAGGGGAGAGACTCCTTAGTTATATGGGTATGTTTTTTTATTTTAAGTTAAATAATCAAAAACAAAATAATTAGCATTTCACAAATAGTACATTTACACACATAGTAATATGCGATAAACTATAATTATGAGGTAGCGCCAAAACTAATTTTAAAATATGAGGTAGGTGAAGATAATGAAAACTAGGAATAGGATAATAGTTTTTTTAGCAATAACAGGAATTGTATTATTTGGATTAGTTCAGGGAATTATTATACCAAAAAACAATCAAAAGAAAGATCAATATGTAGCTCAGCAGCAGAATCCAACAACACATGATTTAAATAGTGTTTTAAAATATAAAAATAAATATATGGGAAATTCAAGTAATATAACAAATTTATTTCACACATTACCCTTAAATAATATACCAATGTCTTTTGAATTATTCCCTGGCAAGTTAATAGCGCAAGTTAATTATAAAGATACTATTGAAAACATTAATGAGAATATGGTAAATCAAGCTCTGATTTATAATTCTACTGTTGCATTTGCTTTAATTGATAATCTTGAAGCTATAAACTACAATTTTACTGGTGAAGGTTATAAAGTTCAACGCTCCGATATTAAAAAATGGTATGGAAAAGATTTATCAAGTTTATTAGAAAAAGATGTATGGAAAAATCAAGTGCAGGATAAGCTTAAAGATAATGAATATGTTAATAAGTGTATAAAAGCAATACTAAATAAATAATAACTTTTTACAAACAAGAAAAGTTTTACAAATTGATTAAAAAATGTATCCTTTTTTATCTGAATGGCATATAAAGTAATATAAATTCAAATAAGGAGGGTACGCGATGGTAGAGATAATTGTTCAATATATTTTAGTTGTGCTTTTAGTAGCAGGACTTGGTTATTTAGCTTACTTATTAAAGGATAAAGATATAAGTGTTAAGGATGACTATTTTGGGTTTGATTATGTTATACTTGGCTCTTTAGATACAGCAGAATCTACATCTGAAAATTCAAAGAAGATTCTTAGAATTGTTTCAAATGCCGTACAATATGTAGAAACTAACTATAGAAATAGTGAAAATACCCTTAAAGAAAAAGAAGCTATTAAGTTAGTAAAAGATTCCATTATAATGCTAAACTTGAAAAATGGTATAGATAGTGAAAGCCTAAAATATCTGGTAAGATTAGCAGCAGTATTATTGCCACCAACTAATAAACTAATTAATTGAATTATTGTTTTGACTGGCAAGAAGGTTTAATTTTGTCGGTCAATATTTTTGTAAAAAATAACACTTAAGCTAAGGAGAGATCTAATGTTAAAAACTATAGAATATGGAGAAATTGAAGGAAACTATGTATTAGTTGACGTAAGAAGCCCAGGAGAATTCTGCGAAGCAACTATAAAAGGAGCAATTAATATACCCATATTTGATGATGAAGAAAGAAAAATCATTGGCACTGTGTATACAAGGGAAAGTGTTGAAAAAGCGAAAAGAATTGGCCTTGAAGTAGCTACTGAAAAATTACTTCATATTTATGATGAAATTAAAGAACTTGAGAAACGATATGATAAAATTGTGATATTTTGTGCAAGAGGAGGAATGAGAAGTGGTGTACTTGGTATGCTACTTGGATCATTGGGGGTAAATATAGAAAAAATAAAAGATGGATATAAGGGGTATAGAAGGTTTGTAATCGAAAATTTACCACAATTTAATGATAAAGTGCAGTATATTGTAATACACGGTAATACAGGTGTTGGAAAAACTGAAATACTCAAACAGTTAGAAGGTCATGGATTTGATATCTTAGACCTAGAAGGTTTTGCTAATCATAGAGGGTCACTTCTTGGAACAGTAGGACTTGGGAAAAGTACTAGTCAAAAACAATTTGATTCTAAAATATATGATATGTTACGTGAAGCTAAAGGATCATTTGTGTTTATAGAAGCAGAAAGCAAACGAATAGGAAACATAACAATACCAGATTTTATATATGAGAAAATGAAGAAAGGTATACATATTTTTGTGGATGCAGATATAGATTTTAGAACAGACCTTATTATTAAAGAATATACAAAACATGAAAATTGTAACCAAGAAATAATTGGATGTTTAAAAAGATTCCAAAAATATATTGGTGAAAAGAATGTTAACAGATATTCGCAGTTGGTTTTAAAATCAGAATATCATGAAGTGGTAAGTGAACTTATGATAAAACATTATGATCCTATGTATAACCATAGCTCAGATAATTATAATTATGAATTGAAAATTCAAGTAATAGACATAATAACTGCCACTAAAGAAATAGAAAATTGGGTAAAAGCCATAATTAATAATAAATATTCTCTCGAAAACAGAAACTAATGTTCTATTTTTATTAAATCTCTTTACCTTTTGTTAAGAAACGTATAAAATAACAAATGTGTGATAAAATTTTGATGGGGGATTTTTATGAGTTTTGAAAATGAAGAAATTCAAACATATGATGTAACAGACTTAACTTCTCTAGAAAAGCTAGAGCCTGTAAGAATAAGACCAGGAATGTACATAGGGTCTACGGGTAGCAAAGGTTTACATCATTGTATATGGGAGATTTTAGACAATTCCATAGATGAGATAGCTAATGGCTATGGTGATAAAGCTGAAATAATATTAAATAAAGATAAAAGTGTTACAATTATTGATAATGGTAGGGGAATTCCTACAGGAATGCATCCTATAAAAAATAAATCTGGTGTAGAGATGGTATTTACAGAGCTTCACACTGGTGGAAAGTTTAATAATAAGAATTATAAAACTTCCGGAGGACTTCATGGTGTTGGAGCCGCGGTTGTAAACGCATTATCGGAATGGTTACTAGCTGAAATAAAACAAAAGGGCAAAATTTTTACTCAAAAATTTGCATATGCTTATGATGATGAGCTAAAAAGACTTATGCCAGGTACCCCAGTTAGTACGCTTGAAATAGTTGGGGAAACAAAACAAACTGGTAGTAAAATCACTTTTATGCCTGATAAAAATGTATTTACAACTCTGGAATTTAACTCCGATTTTATAGATGAAAGACTACAAGAATTAGCATTCCAAAATAAAGGAATCACTTTAGTATTTAACGATAAGAGAATCGACGGAAATGCCATACGTGAGTATCACTCTGATCGTGGTCTTCTAGATTTTATTGATTATTTAAATGAAAGTAAGACTCTCCTGCACAAAGAGCCTATATTTTTTCAAGGAGAAAAAGAGATAAATGGAATACAATTATACGGAGAAGTATGTATGCAGTTTACCGATTCTACTTCGGAATACATTGCTAGCTATGTTAATAATATACCAACTACAGAATCTGGAACTCATGAAACTGGATTTAAAACAGGCATGACAAGAGCTTTTAAAGAAGGCGCTAAAAAACTTAATCTTTTAAAAGAAAAAGATAAGGATTTTGAAGGTGACGATTTAAGAGAAGGTATGACGGCAATAGTTAGAATTAAAATAAGTAACCCAATATTCGAAGGACAAACTAAAAGCAAATTAGGAAATAATGAGGCATATAGCATGATGAATGAGTTGTGTTATGTTAAAATTCTAGAATGGATAGAAGACAATAAAGATATGGCTACGAACATTATAAACAATGCTATTTCAGCCGCATCAAGACGGGATAAAATAAAAAAAATAAATGAAGCTGAAAGAAAAAAAGTAGGTAAGGGAGCATCACCTCTTGCAGGAAAGATTGCAGTATGCACACTAAAAGATTCGGAATTTACAGAATTTATAGTGGTTGAAGGAGATTCAGCCGGCGGAAGTGCTAAGCAAGCTAGGGATAGAAGGTTTCAAAGTATAATGCCGTCTAAAGGCAAAATCATGAATACAGAAAAGCAAAAGCTAGAAAATGTATTAGCTAGTGAAGAACTTAAAATTTTCAACACTGCTATTGGTACAGGAGTTTTAGATAATTATCATGAAAAAGATTTAAAATATGGAAAGATAATTATTCTAAGTGATGCGGATGTTGATGGATATCACATTAGAACATTATGGATGACTTTTATTTATAGATATATGAGGTCTCTAATTGCAAATGGTCATCTCTATATGGGAATGCCTCCACTTTATAAGGTATATAAGCAGACTAAAAATGGTGAAGTTGCTAAATATGCATATAGTGATGAACAATTAGCTATGACGAAAAAAGAAATTGGCAAAGGAGCTTTAATTCAAAGATATAAGGGACTTGGAGAAATGAATCCAGATCAACTTTGGGAAACTACGTTAAACCCAATTACTAGGACCTTACAGCAGGTTACTATAGAAGATGCAGCAAAAGCAGAGAAGATGGTTTCACTTCTAATGGGGGATGTGGTTGCACCTAGAAAAAATTACATGTATAAATATGCTGAGTTTTAGGAGGAATTTATTAAATGGCAAAAAAAGTTGATATACCTAAAGACAATAATATAATAATGACTCCGATTGAAGAAGCAATGCCGGATAACTATCTTCCTTATGCAGTAGAAGTTGCAAGAGAGAGAGCTTTGCCAGATGTACGTGATGGTTTAAAACCAGTACATAGGAGAATTCTTTATGGAGCATATATGCTAAAGGCATTTCCGGACAAGCCTTATTTCAAATCAGCAAGAATAGTTGGAGATATTCTTGGTAAATACCATCCGCATGGAGATAGTTCTGTCTATGGTGCAATGGTAATACTCGCTCAGGATTTTGCTACAAGAAAGCCACTAATAGATGGTCATGGGAACTGGGGAAGCCAAGATGGGGATAATGCAGCTGCTATGCGTTACACAGAAGCAAGGCTTTCTCCTATTGCGCTTGAAATGATAAGGGATATTGATAAAGGCGTTGTAGAAATGGTAGATAATTATTCCGATACAGAGAAGGAACCATCAGTATTGCCTTCAAGATACCCTAATTTGTTGGTAAATGGAACTTTTGGAATAGCAGTAGGAATAGCAACAAACATACCACCTCATAATCTAGGAGAGGTAATCGATGGATTACTAGCATATGCTGATAATGAGGAAATTACAACAAAAGAGCTTATGAAGTTTATTAAGGGACCAGATTTACCAACAGGCGGAATTTTAATAGGTAAAAATGCTATGGAGACTGCCTATGAGACTGGAGAAGGTAAGGTAACGCTACGTGCTAAAATGAAAATTGAAGTTTTAGAAACAGGACGCCTTGGCATAGTTATTACAGAGTTCCCATACAGAAAAAATAAGGCAAAATTACTTCAATCAATTTCTGATATGACAGCTGATAAAAAACATGCAAAAGCATTGGAATCCATTATAGATATTAGGGATGAATCTGATAGAACTGGACTTAGGTCTGTAATAGAATTTAAGAAATCCACGGATAAGGAAACTGCCACAAAGGTACTTAAATATTTAATGATGAAAACAGAACTTCAATCCAATATACCTTTTAACATGGTAGCACTTGCCAATGGAAAACCTCAAACTATGAGTCTTAAAACGATATTAAAACATTATCTAAATCATCAAAAGGATGTTGTAACTAAAAGAACTCAAAGAGAACTAGAAGTTGCAGAAAATAGATTTCACATTATAGAGGGATTTATTAAAGCTATAGACGTTATGGACGAAATTATAAAAACAATTAGAAGCTCAAAATCTAAAAAAGATGCTGGCCAAAACCTAATAGATCAGTTTGGGTTTTCAATTATTCAAACAGATGCAATACTTGAACTGATGTTATATAGGTTAACAGGCCTTGAAATAAAGATATTTTTAAAGGAATATAAAAAATTGGAAATATTAATTAGGGGTTATAAAAAAATTCTTGGAAATGAGAATGAACTTCTAAAGGTAATAAAAACAGAAATCACAGAAATTAAGGAAAAATATGATGACCCTAGGAGAACTGAAATTATCGATGATGACAGCCTGGCTAAGATAGAATTAGAAGACATAATCATAGTTGAGGATGTTATGATAACTTTATCTAACGAGGGATACATAAAGAGAGTTCCTATGAAATCTTATAATAGGTCCAATATTAATATAGAAGATATAGAGTATAGAGAGGGAGATTTTAATACAGATTTACTGCAAACCAATACAAAAGATACGCTGTTAATTTTTACTGATGCAGGGAATGTGTATCAACTAAAAGTAGATTTAGTACCAGAATATAAGTGGAAGGAGAAAGGTGAAAGACTTGATAACCTTATTAGAGGGATAGATTTATCGAAAGAAAGAATCATAACTCTATTCTTATTAGAAAATTTATCTAATAATAAAGAATTTATGTTTTTTACTAATAAAGGGAATATAAAGAAGACATATTTGGAGAAATTTATTACTAATTATACTAAATTATCTTGCTTAAGACTAAGAGAAAATGAAAAACTTCTTGAGGTTAAGTTAATTGACATAGAAAGGCAAGAATTATTTCTAAAGGTATTGACCAAAGAAGGTCTAGAATTCTCTGTAGAAGAACCTAAACTTGTTGCTACTCCTAGAAATATAGTTGGCACTCAGTTATTTAATCTCACGCAAGGCGATGAAGTGATAAAACTAGAATTTACTGAGGGTTATGATTATAAAGAATTTAATCTTAGTATAAATTTAAAAGGAATAATGAAAATATCTAGTAAAAAAACAAATGCGCACTTAAGTGTTTATACCAAATCCTCATCTACGTTACTTATATTTACTCAAAAGGGATTTGTTCATAAATTACCTAGCTATATGATTCAGAATATCAATAAAACAAATACAAGTATTAATACCTTATTAGATAATTTAAGTATTGATGATAAAATAGTAGACATTATTTCCGTTGATGATTTTAATGAAGAAAGTAGTATGTATTTATTTACAAAGAAAGGATTTGTGAAACGAACTAAACTCGTTGAATTAGAAGGGGATTTCGTATCTACTCTAGTTTATAAATTAAAAACAGAAGACGATAAATTGACCTTTGTAAAAATTAACAAAGATAATATAGAAAAAGATGTATTGCTAGTGACCAAAAAGGCAATGTGCATAAGATTTAATGTAAACACTATTAATTTTATGGGAAAAGGTGCATCTGGGGTAACAGGAATAAGTTTAAAAGAGAATGATGAAGTTATATTCGTGGATTTAATTAATGCGCAAGCAAAAAATTCACAAGTCATTAATACAATAGCTGTGACATTAGACGAGAATTTAAGTTTAACAGTCAGTTCATTTAAAGGTGAAAAGAAGGTTATAGGACTGGAAGATATAAACGTTCAAAATAGAGCAGGTAGGGGTAAAAACATAACCAGTGCACTAATTGATGATTATGTAGAAAAAGTTACTCTAAAATAAAATACAAAAAAAAGACATGTACTAAAGTTAAATGAAAATTAATTTTAGTCTGTCTTCTTTTTATTGAAAACGAAAAACTTATTAATTAAAAACCCAAGTAGACCTATAATTATAGAACCTGTGAGTATAGATATGTTAAGCCAAAGATGGTTTAATTTAATTATGTTTTTTGTGTGATGCATAATATGAATTAAAGGATTTCTACGTGTTAAAAATATTAACATAAAGCTATTTAAGATCATACTAAAAAATAGTACGCTGGCATATTTAAAGTAAGCTTTTTCTTTAGAAGTTTCTTTGAAAGTGAACTTCTTATTCAAGTTATAACTGCAAATTGAGTAAACGCTGAATGAGATGATGTTAAAAACAAACAACATTTTACCATGAGTTATTCCTGTGGTATATGAAAGGATATTTAATATTATTAGATCTATAATAATGTTAGTAGCACCAACTAAAGCATACGTAAGTAATTGGGCTAAAGACTGTTTTGTTATATTTTCATTATGCATAGAATATTATTCTTAAACAAAATATGTTCAAGAAATTAGTCACCATCCTTTTCATTAAGTTGCATCTTAATTTGTCACATACACAATAGTGTACAACAAAAAAATAAAAAATAAAATAGAAATATTTATAATTAATATAGTATATTAAAATATGTAAATATTATGAAGATTAAAAGAATAACTTTAGTAATTAAATTTCAGATAAATAAAATAAAAAATAAAGGTGATTATATGGAAAAAATAATATTTGGAAATGGGATAAAGTTATTATATAAAAAATCTGAAAACAATTTAACCTCTTTTACAATAGGATTTAATGCGGGTGCAAATGCAGAGAAAAAGGATCAATTAGGAATTGCGCATGTGGTAGAGCATATGCTTTTTAAGGGTACAACTTCTCGCACGGAATACGAAATAAATAAGTTATGTGATGAAACCTTTGGGTTTTGTAATGCAATGACTAACTATCCATATGTAGTATATTATGGCACTAGCTTAGATGAAGATTTTGAAAAGGGGTTTGAAATTTACACAGATATTATTTTAAAACCTTTATTTCCAGTGAATGGATTTAAAGAAGAGATAGAAGTGATTAACGAAGAACTAAAAGAATGGAAAGACGATTCTAGTCAGTTTTGCGAAGATTCTATGTTTTATAACGGGTTTGAAAATCGAAGAATAAAAAATTTGATTATAGGAACACAGGAAAGTATAAGGGATATTACCTTAGAGCAGATAAAGAATTTTTATGAGGAAAATTATACCCCAGATAATTGCGTAGTAAGTGTGGTATCTTCCATGAGTGTTAACAAAGTTTCAGAAATAGTGGAGAGGTATCTGGGTAATTTTAAAACTAAAGTAACTAATGAGTTTATAATAGGAAGCAAAGAATATATATACGAAAACAATAAGCCTGGGACCTATTTTGAATATAGAGATGATTTGCAGGGTGCTAAAATTCAATATTGTTTCCCGATACATGATTTAAATCATAGAGAAATTAGTGTTTTGAAGTTATTTAACTTGGTTTTTGGAGAAGGTACAAGCAGTATATTATTTGATGAAATTAGGACTAAAAGAGGCCTTGTTTATGATATAGGAAGTTATATTAAAAATGAAACAGGAATAAAACTTTTTACCATAACTCTTGGAACTTCCCAGGAAAATGTGAAAAGGGCTATAGAAATTATTAATAATGAAATAGAAAAAGTTAAAAAGCTTAGTAATTTTTTAGATGAATCACGTATTTTAAAACTATGTAAAAGTTATAAATTAAGAAGAATGATAACTCTTGAGAAATCTATTCAAACTAGCATGAGTTTATGTGTCCATGATATTATGTATGGAAATGGTTCTGCAATTTTTTCGGAATTTGATGATATGAAGAACATAACAGAAGAGGAAATCATGAAAGTAGTAAACAAAGTTTTAGTTAATGCTACTATTCAAGTTTTGATGTCTAATGTGGAAAGTGGGAGATAAATATGGAGAAAAAATGGTTACTAAGAAATACTTCTAAAGACATTAGGTCTTTAGCTAAAAACTCAGGGGTAAGTGAGGTTATTGCTAAAATTTTAATTAATAGAGGATTTACCAGTGAAATAGATATAAAAAAATTTATGAGAGCTAGTCTAGAGGATTTATATAATCCATTTTTGATGAAAGATATGGAAAAAGCTATAGCTTTAATTAAATTAGCTATAGAAAATAAAGAAAAAATTGTGGTATACGGAGATTATGATGCAGATGGGGTTACGAGTACAGTAATAATGTATAAAGCATTAAAACACTGTGGTGCGGATGTAGAATTTTATGTGCCAGATAGGCAGAACGAAGGTTATGGCATAAATAGTGACAGAATAAAAACACTAAAGCAGGAAGGTTTTGGAGTGATTTTAACTTGTGATAATGGAATTGCAGCAATAGATCAGGTTAAATTGGCAAAAGAACTAGGAATGACAGTTATAATAACCGACCACCATGAACTCCAATTTGAAGAAAATGAAGATGGAGTTAGAATTTTTATGGTGCCCAAAGCAGATGCAGTTATTAATCCAAAACAAGAGGACTGCGGTTACCCTTTTAAACAATTGTGTGGTGCAGGAATTGCTTTTAAATTTGTTGGAGCTTTATATATAAAATTTGGGATTAATAAAGAATTTGTAAAAGAATTTATAGAAATAGCAGGAATAGGAACTATTTGTGACGTGGTAGATTTAGTAGACGAAAATAGAATAATTGCTAAAAATGCTTTATCAATGTTAACAAATACAAAAAATGTTGGATTAAAATGTCTAAAGGAAATTTTAGCAATTAATGATAAAGAGATAAAATGTTATCATGTTGGATTCCAAATAGGGCCATGCATTAATGCCACTGGAAGACTTGAATCGGCAGCTATATCAGTTGAACTACTTTTATGTGAGGAAGAAAATAGAGCAAAGGAACTAGCTAAAACATTGTTTGAACTTAATAAAAAAAGACAAGACATGACAAACCAAAATGTGGAAGAAGTATTAGAGCTTGTATATAACTCTCCTTTTAAAAATGATAAAGTATTAGTAATTTATAAAGATACGATTCATGAGAGTATAGCAGGAATTGTAGCAGGGCGAGTTAGGGAAACTTTCAATGTTCCTACAATAATATTAACTAAAGGAAAAGAAAATCCTAAAGGTTCAGCAAGATCTATTATTGAATATAATTTATTTGAGGAATTAATAAAATGCCAAGAGTTATTGGAGAAATTTGGCGGACATCCAATGGCTGCTGGGCTTTCTATTAAGGAAGAAAACATAGAAAAGCTAAGAGGAAAATTAAATCTTATTTGTACCTTAACAGATGAAGATATTAAGCCGAAGGTAAGAATAGATCAGAGAATGCCATTAGGTAAAATAAATTATGAGATGATTTATGAATTAGAACTTTTAGAGCCTTTTGGTAAAGGAAACTCAACTCCATTACTTGCAGAAAAAAATATTCCTATTTTAAAAATAGATATTTTAGGCCAAAATGCTAATACATTAAAAATTAAATGCATTATGCCAGGAATCAATAAAACCATAGATGGAATATGTTTTAATAGAGTAGATGAATTTATAGAGCTGTTAAAAGATAGATATGGAGAAGAACATATGAGTTATCTTAATAATCCAAGGGGATTAAAATTAGATTTAATTTTTTCACCTCAAATTAATGAATATAATGGTCGTAAATCTATTCAATTAAAAATCATAGAATTTAAACTTAGTTAAAAAAACTAAAAAAAACATAGTTTTATAATATATACGAAAAAACAATGAAGAAAAAGAGGCATATGGCTAGCATATACCTCTTTTTCTATTTTTTTAAATTTAAATTATAAGTTTTTCTCGTATTGTTCTACCATTTTCTTAACCATTTGTCCGCCTACAGATCCGTTTTCTCTTGAAGTAAGATCTCCATTGTAACCATCTGTTAAATTAACGCCAACTTCTTTAGCAGCTTCCATTTTAAATTTGTTTAAACCAGCTTTTGCTTGTGGTACTAAATTTCTGTTTGCCATTTATAAACAACTCCTTCGATAATTTATTTTTGATATGATGATATTTTTTAATGAAATTTCAAATAGCTAATAGAATATTGCAATCTGGAAGATATAAGATTTTAAATTATAGGTTTTTCTCGTATTGTTCTACCATTTTTTTAACCATTTGTCCGCCTACAGATCCATTTTCTCTTGAAGTAAGATCTCCATTGTAACCATCTGTTAAATTAACTCCAACTTCTTTAGCTGCTTCCATTTTAAATTTGTTTAAACCAGCTTTTGCTTGTGGTACTAAATTTCTGTTTGCCATTTGTAATCACTCCTTTTATAATATATTTTGGTTATGATAGTATCTTGTGCAGAAATTAAAAATATATAATAGAATATTGGAGGTAAATAAGGAAAATATAACATTTTAAATTATTCTTTGTAAGTATTTTAAACATTTAAATTAAATTAAAAATAATTACATATAATAAAATATATGTAATTAAATTATTCTAAAGATAAAAAGCTTTAGTTTATATTATTTAAGTGGAAATAGCAAAGTAAAGAGGTATATGACTAGCATATACCTCTTTACTAATTTAAAATTATAAATTATAGGTTTTTTTCGTATTGTTCTACCATTTTCTTAACCATCTGTCCGCCTACTGATCCGTTTTGTCTTGAAGTAAGATCTCCATTGTAACCATTTGTTAAATTCACTCCAACTTCTTGAGCAGCTTCCATTTTAAATTTGTTTAAACCTGCTTTTGCTTCTGGTACTAAATTTCTGTTTGCCATAATAATGACCTCCTTTTTATTTTTAAAATTAGTTGATGATAGTAGTTTATCCGTATAGTTTATTTTTATATTAGTGAATCGAAGGGTAGTTAGTTAATTAAAGGGTAGTAAGTGAATTGAAGGGTAGTTTTGAAAATTATATTATGTATTGAAAATTATGGATAATATAATTTTTAATTAATAATGAACTTTTTATTCTATTTAGTATATAATGATGTAGAATATGTCGAGTAAAACATACTTTTCGAAGGAGTGTTAAAGTGGAAAAACATAAAATAATAATGACAGGTGGAGGTTCTGCAGGACATGTAACACCAAATCTTGCACTTATACCAAAACTTAAAACCTTAGGTTATGAGATTGAATATATTGGAACTAAAGAAGGTATTGAAAGAAAAATAATAGAGAATGAAAATATAAAATATTATCCTATATCTAGTGGTAAACTTAGAAGATATTTTGATTTTAAAAATTTCACAGATCCTATTAAAGTAGTTAAAGGTATTTTTGAAGCAAAAAAAATTATAAAAATGCAAAAGCCTGATATTGTTTTTTCTAAGGGTGGGTTTGTTTCAGTACCTGTAGTACTTGCTGCATTTTTCAACAAAGTTCCAGTAATTGCACATGAATGTGATATTACACCAGGACTTGCTAATAAATTAGTAGCTCCTTATTGTACAAAAATATGTGTAACTTTCCCAGAAGCACTAAATGAAATAAAAAATGGAAAAGGGGTAGTAACTGGTAATCCGCTCAGATCTGAGTTATTTGAAGGTAGTAAAATAAAAGCTAATGAAATATGCGGTTTTATTAATAAAAAACCGATATTAATGATTATTGGTGGTAGTTTAGGTTCTAAAGCTATAAATGAAGTTATACGTGTCAAACTTGAAAATCTAATGTTAGATTATAATATTATTCATATTTGTGGAAGTGGTAATATTGATAAATCACTCCAAGGTAAAAATGGTTATAAGCAATTTGAATATGTAAAAGAAGAATTACCTCATTTATTAGCTATTGCAGATATTGTAGTTTCCAGGGCGGGGGCAAATGTAATTTTTGAACTGTTGGCATTAAGAAAACCTAATTTATTAATTCCTTTATCAGCCAAGGCCAGCCGAGGGGATCAAATACTTAATGCAAGATCTTTTGAAAAAAGCGGTTATAGTATAGTTGTTCAAGATGAGGAACTAACTCCTGAAAATTTAGAATTAAAGATTAAAGAATTGTATAATAACAGGAATAAATATATTGAAAATATGAAGAGCAGCAACACTGAAAAAAGCATTGATTTAATAGTAGAATTAATAGAGAAATATAGAAAAAGATGAAGAAAGTAAAATTTCTTCATCTTTTTTTATTAAATAAATTATAAATTATTATATTTTAATTAATAATTATTATAGAAACAGTGAAAAAGGTGCAAACTATAACTATTAGAATATATTTTTGCTTATTATGTGAAATAAAATGTTTTAATAAAAAGAATTAAAGGAGAAAAAAATGGAACTTCAATTTTTAGGTGCAGCGGAGTGTGTTACTGGATCGTGTCATCTGATAAAAGTGAGAGATAAAACTATTTTATTGGATTGTGGATTATACCAAGGCAGAGATGGAAATGGAGGAAAAAATGAAAACTTTCAATTTAACCCTAAAGATATAGATTTAGTTATATTATCACATGCCCACATAGACCATAGTGGTAGAATTCCTTTACTATATAAACATGGGTTTATTGGGGATATAATTTGTACAAAAGCTACAATGGAATTATGTCAGGTTATGTTACCAGATAGCGGTCACATTCAAGAGATGGAAGCACAGTGGAAAAACAGGAAGCTAAAAAGAAAAGGGCTCCAGCCTAAAGGTGCATTATATTCATTAATTGTTGCGCAAGAATGTTTGAAACTTTTTAAGAGCTATTCTTATGACACAGAAATAAAACCTTTTGATGGATTAACAATTACATTAAGGGATGCGGGCCATTTATTAGGATCAGCTATTATAGAACTTCTAGTGGAGGATAAAGAAAGTCCACCTATTAAACTTGTTTATAGTGGGGACCTGGGTAACTTGAACATTCCACTCATAAATGACCCTACATTTATAGGCAGTGCAGACTATGTAATCATGGAAACTACTTATGGAGATAAAGTGCATAATAATTTCAAGGATGTATTAAAAGAATTAGCAAACATAATAAAAGAAACTTTCGATAGAGGCGGGAATGTTCTAATTCCGTCATTCGCAGTAGGTAGAACACAAGAGGTTCTATACGCTCTAAATAAATATTTTGAGAAGGATATGATTAAAGACTGGTCTGTATATGTGGATAGCCCTCTTGCGGAAAAAGCAACAAAAATTTTTGAAAATAATAAAGAAATTTTTGATTCTGAATCAAAAGAGTTAGAAAAATATGATAGTAATATATTAGATTTTAAGGGATTGATTTTTACTCATTCTGCAGAAGAGTCTATGAAACTTAATGAAGTTAAAAATTCAATAGTAATAATATCTACAAGTGGAATGTGTGATGCAGGAAGAATAAAACATCATTTAAAACATAATTTATGGAGAAAAGAAAGCTCTATAGTATTTGTAGGATATCAAGCAGAAGGCACATTAGGCCGAGAGATTTTAGATGGGAATAAAATGGTTAAAATTTTCGACGAAGATATTTCTGTTGTTGCATCAATATATAATTTACAAAGCCTTTCTGGGCATGCTGATAGAAATGGTTTGATTAACTGGATTGATGGAATGGATATAAAACCTAAAAAGGTTTTTCTTGTACATGGAGATGAAAATTCTCAACAGAGTTTTAAAAAAATATTAGATTTAAAAGACTATCAGTCGTTAATTGTCAAAACAGGTCAAAAGTTTAACTTGAATAGGGAAGTTAGACCAAATGCACCAAAAAAACTTGAATAATTTTAATTTTCATGTATACTTAAAGGGTAAGAATAACTGTCTATTAAAGAAGCAACAATTAGTTGCAACTGAAAAAGCGGGAAAAAATTTAGTTAAATAACTTCGATTTATAGAAATTTATCATGTTGTGTAATGATGAGAATATTTATAAATTACATAGATTATAAAGGGCTATCATGCCTAGCTAATGCTGAGAAGTGTTAGCTAGTTTTGCATAAAATCCATTATGAAGTTATTATTTTTAAATGTAGAGTTATTTTTATTGGATACTGTTTTGGTAATTTAGATAAAAACTTTAAAACATCAGGTTATAATTTTATTAAGAAAGAAGGCCTATTAAATGAGAAAAATGAAAACTATGGACGGGAATACAGCGGCTGCACACGTTGCCTATGCATACACAGATGTTGCAGCTATTTACCCAATAACACCATCTTCAACAATGGCAGAGTATTGTGATG